>Ga0208147_1000049_pt1 | contig 39374 bp, 67 predicted proteins | sample DEB3_08_DNA_FD_184520 | JGI IMG/M metagenome (GOLD analysis project Ga0208147, IMG submission 184520) | Aqueous microbial communities from the Delaware River and Bay under freshwater to marine salinity gradient to study organic matter... | ecosystem: Environmental > Aquatic > Marine > Coastal ... | reverse complement strand
AAAGGGAGCAGGACGCAGTTTACGATTATCTGCGGGTTGGCTTTAAACGCTCTTGTTCAGTTGGGGATTATTCATCTTACCCCTGAGCAGTTAAAGACCGTGAATGATTTTCTAATTTTAATAGGGTCATATTTCTTTGCAGAGAAAGTGAGCAAATAATGAAAAGATTACGAAACTATCTACTAATTTTAGTAGTTTTTAGTACGTTTAGTATTTGTGGATGCGCTTGGATTAAGGATCAGAAAGCGAGCGTCACGGCTTGTTACAACGATCCAGTATGCTTTGATAAAGCCTTAGCCTCAGCCCACGATGCGGGTGAGAAGGCGGGGGATTTAGCTAGCCTATCAGGGTTTCCCTGGGCTGAGAAAGTGGCGAAGCCATTAGCGGGGTACACTGTCTTGCTCTTTACTCTTGCGGTGTTGGGTAATAAGAAGCGTAAGGAAAATCAATCATGAATCCTAAAACTGCGTCATTTTTTAGGAAATTATTTCTTGTCTTGTTAATCATTACCGATGTTTTAATGCTCGGCTCTTGGTGGCTCGGAGGTCATTTTACGTTCTTTTGGGTTTTCGTCGGTATCAACGTCTGCGTTTTAGTTGGGGAAGTTGTTAATTCTCTATGGGTTTATAAGAAGACTCTCTCCACGCAGGTTACAAAGACCGTTGAGCAGGGAGGGAAGAAGGCTTTCTTTTCTTATTCTGCTGTGGTTCTATTGGTTGCGACTATGGTCTTATTAGCATTTCACTTGCTGATTCATTGATCTTTATTCTTATACCATAAAGGGTATAAAGGGAGTCAAGCTGTGCATTTTTTATTGCTAATTTGTGCATTTATACCCGTTCTGGTATACGCATTTTCTTACTCCATTGGTGGCCGTGATACAGCTCCGTTAGTACGCCCTCGGATTTGGCGGCGAATCATCGCACCTCTCGCTCTAACCATCCCCTTAATTATATCTCATAAGCTATATTTCACCCCCGCAATTATATCTCCTTTTGTATATATCGGGGCGATGTACCTAACGAAATATGGAGGCGAAACTCTATGGCAAAAAGTAAGAGGAAGGGTGTGGAGCGGACTAGTCGTCGGTCTAGCAAGCCTTCCGCTTGCGTTGTCTGCTCAATCATGGAGCTTATTAATCGCTCAAGTAGCCCTAGCAGTCTCGTCGCATTTGGCGTTAGGATTGATGAATCCACTCAAGGCGGAGTACGAGGAGTTCTTAATTTCGTTACTTACCGTGGCTCTTGTTCCTTTCATGGTGTTCCATGTCTAAAAAACCGACGAAAGAGGAGATGATAGCGATGGTGGCAAACGAGTATTATGAGTTCTTGATTAAAAAAAGAACCGGGAAGGCTTTAAGAAAGCATTGTTTTGATGCTACCGATAAGTTCATGGTTGCGATGGCTAGTCTAAGAGAACACAAGTGAGAATAAGCATAAGGCAGTACGATACAGATTATATCGTTGAAACCTCACATGATGAAGTCACTCTAACTGAAATTCTTTGTTTATTCGGAGGATTGCTTCGTTCCGCAGGATTCTCCTTCGACGGAGAAATTGATATTGTCACAGCCCCCCAAGACTCAGACAGAAAAGACGAATAGTAAGATATTATTTTTTTGGATAAAATTTACCAGTTTTTTTTATAAACTTACCACCGCATGGTTGAGTCATGGCTCTCTCGACGCTCCAACCTCTAGTGAATATCCTTTTAAAAAGCTCCTGTCTTTTGATTCTAAACGGGAGTTCTTTAACCCATATTCCACAGGTTTTGGATTCTCCCCTGTATTCTATGAGTCTATTGTAGTTCCTATTATTAGACTGTTCAAATCTTGTAGCCCACTTACAATTTTCTTTACAGTAATTTCCGTTTACATCGATTCGATCAAGAGAAGTATTGGGATTTTCTTTTTTGTGCTTGTAGTAAGACTCTCCCATATCCTCAAGAAAGTTTTTGTACTCATCCCACCTTTCACAAACAGATATTCCTCTTCCCCCGTAAAATTTATAATCAAACCTAGAAGAATTATTACATCTTTGTCTCATATTAACCCAACAAAGATAGATCGGCTCTCTGGTGTTTTGGGAATTTCTTATGGAATAACCATGTTTGTAATGTGCGCTATCTTTTCCTTTGGGCTTAGGACTAACTCCTTTTGGCATTTTAATCTCCTTATTGGTTACTGGAGTATATCATGAAAGATGGGAAGAGTAAAGTTTTATGCCTAGACATTGAGGTTTCTCCGATAATAGGATATTCGTGGTCACTATACGAAACAAACGTAATAAAGAGAATCAAGACTTTCACCATCCTATCCGTTGCCTACCAGTGGCTAGGTCAAAAAACACAAGTCATAGCTTGTGACTCGCAATCGGAGAAATCCCTTCTCCTAAAACTCCATAAACTCCTAGATGAAGCTGAGATAGTCGTGGCTCACAACGGTGACTCCTTTGACATCAAGAAGATCAACGCCCGGCTTATAGCCTATAAGATAACCCCGCCTAGCCCGTATAGAACCATAGACACTAAGAAAGTCTCCAAATCAGTCGCCGCTTTTGATTCTAATTCTCTGAATAACCTCGGCATTGACCTAGATGAAGGCGAGAAGATCAAGCACCGTGGCTTTGATATGTGGGAAGGGTGCATGGCTGGCAGTAAGCGGGATTGGCGGGACATGAAGAGGTATAATAAGAAGGATGTGGATTTACTAGCCCGAATTTATCTGAGATTACGCCCTTGGATTAAGAACTTCCCGGACTTACGAACCAATAGAGAGTCCTGCCCCAAGTGCCAGTCCTCTAATGTTATTAAGCGGGGAATGTCTCTGAATAAGCTGGTGGTCTATCAAAGATTTCAATGCCAAAACTGCGGCGGGTGGCACCGGGAATCAATCAAGTCTCTTGAAAAGAAGCGTTTAGTTTAGATAATCGCTTCATGGCTGAAGATAGCTTTCTCTGACACTCAAAACACATCTTGTTTCGAGAGGTATATTTTCTGGTTCTGCTACAATGCCGAATGACCTTCTCGATGGTTCTAATGACTGATTCTATGTTTACCATGCCCCAAGCATCCTTCCTAGCCATAATACGAAGAGGATGAAGATAGTGGTTACTTCGATTACTAAAACCAGGTTTAACCACCAATTTAACGGGTCACAGTCTCTCATTCCACACCGCCCTTTCCCGCATCCAGAAGCTCTGGGTTTTCGTAGAGGTTTCCGATGACTTCACATTCTCTTTCGTACAATTCATGTTGAAGAATACAGGCTTCGCACCAAAAACACCCGCCGTCAAAGTAAACCTCGCCATTGCCGATATTAGTTTTTAAAATATCCCCCTCGTAGATTTCCTTCCCGTTCTTGTCCTTTAGGCCGGTGAATTGCATAAGTTTTAGGTCTTGCCAGTCTCCCTCGGTGCCACAAAAAAGATGTCCTGTGTCGCTCAATCCAGTAATAAATTTAAGTGTGTTTCCAGCCTCTATGTCGGACTCGAAATCATAAACCATAAACCTTATTTTCTCATACCACGCCCTGAATTTAATTTCCCGCATCCTGTCCTCCCCTGATCTGTTCGAGGGCTTTGTCAGCAACATCTCTATCTATTTTTTCAATGATGTAATGATCTGAGAAATATTCCAACGCCTCCACCGCCAGCTTGAGTTTGGATTCCAACTCTAAAATAATGCTTCCTCTTGCGGCGGAAGTTTCTCTACACATCTGAGTTTCAGACGCATAGTTAGAGATTTCCGTTACCATTTCTTTCTTTAAACTCTCAATCTCGGACTCAAGAGAGGCGGTTTTTTGGATCAGGAAATTTCTATCCTGCGTCACCGAATCTCTTGAATTTATCGCCGCTTGATAATCTGTTAACAAAACAGCTTTGGAACCCTCTAGCTCCCTAATCCTCTCGTCACGGCGGATGAGAGCGTCCGCAAATAAATAAGTCATAGAATTTAAATTCCCCAAAACTATAGTTTTTACATCCTCTTGGTCGTAAGTTCCAGGTTCGCCCCACTCCATTGACTCAATAAATTTATTTTTGATCGCTTCCGCTTCCTCGTTATGATCTTGAGTCATCTCACACCTCGAATATTTTGTATTGGCTGGCATAGTAAGAATCCACGGCCTTATCAGCTTTCATTTCTTTTAGGGCTTGCCGTGCTTCCGCTTTTGTTTCAAACCCGAAACCTGCGTCTTTTAAAGACTCTGCTTCTTTCTTATTGAAAGCCAAGACGTATTCTATCGCCTTCGCTTCTTCCTTCGGGGTCATGTTAAAGGCTCCTTATGGTTGTCTAGGGCTTGTGCATGATCGGGACAATAATCAATGTTTCTCCCAACTTCTTTTGAATGAAAATCACACATTGGGGCATCACAAGTCTTGTTTCCTTTAGGGAAATCACACAATTTGGTTCTCGCCTTATCGCACCACTTACACCGTTTTGTCTTTCCGCTTGTGCAGATAAATCCTCGAGCTATAATTTTTCCCGCTCCATCCTTTTGCTCGAAATGATTACAACCCATGCATCACCTTCCCATCTGGTATAAATCCTATTTGATTTCCCCAATTATCAATCAGAAACCATCCTTCTTTTCTTTTGCCGCAAGAAAAAGTAGGGCTTGATTTAAACTCGTCAGGAGCGGCGTCTTTATGGAATGGGTCTAATCCTCTTTCGTAGTTATCTCCGTAAAAAGGATGCGACTCAGGCTTTTGGTTTTTGGATACCATCTTCATCACCCCAACCCCTCCGATTCTTTTTTGATATCTGCGTTTTTTTCTTTGATTTCACACTCAGAACAGAATAATTTTCCTTTTAATTGTTTTAAGTAGGAAAGCACTTGACCGCATCTTTCGCAATAAGCCACACCTTTCACGACTTCTCCTGCAGAGTGCGGATTTCCTGAGCTATCTGGTTTAAAGGGTCATTCAAACCTTCTGCATATTTTTCAACAATTAGACTTGCCTCCTCAAGAGCCTCGTCCCTTACGATGCGGAGGACTTCTAACATCAATTTACAGCTACGACAAACTCCAGCAGTATGAGCTCCATAATTTTGACAGATTTCTTTCGCTCTCTCGCTTAGACTTTTCATGGTTTCTTCCTGGTAATTTCGTAGGTAATAGTGCAAGGAATAACCTTCTCATCATAAACATTAGCCCAATGAGCGTAATCTTTTTGAGGAAAAACAACTGCTCTTTCATATTGTCTTAAACTTCCATTTGACTTTATCACCGCCCATCCCTTCACCACCCGCTTCTTTCTCATGTCCTCTCCTTTACTAATACCTACTAATTCCTACTAATCTAGTAAGAACGGCTCGGCTCGTTTCGCCTCTGTTGCCTATGCCGATAGTTGACCATGAGGACACCGTTCTAATAAACTCCCTATACAACACGCTTTATTAGAGGCCTGATTCTAATAAACTTACTCTTCCCAGCTTGCGAGGCTAGGGATTAGACTTTTTTAGTATGGTGGATCATTTTCAGGTTTAGCTACATGATGAACTGGACAGCCATACCATCCACCAATACCGATAGTGCAAGTACATTCAGATTTCATACTTCCTCCGCTTAAAGTTATTCTAGGGACTAGTGACAGGGTGCCTCGTTTTGGCTACTTCCCGGCGCCTACGACTCATCCGTTCCTTACGGGTTTCCTTTTCAGGGGATACGGAGCCCTAGAAAATCTTTGGGGTATCAGTTACAAGCTAAAAATTAGGTGCGCCTATTTCAGATAACCATTTAGCTACTTCATAATGGAATTTACCGTGAATGTCTTTAACAATCCTTTGAAACTCTGGATCGGATTTATCTTGAAGAATTGTAAATTTTTCCAGTTTGATATTATTCAATAATGCTCTTGACTCCATATCACTAAAAGTATTCTGCCTCATCCGCTGCCTCCCCTTGTTGTGTGGTGGTTAAACTTGTTCCAACTTCTTAATTGCCATAGACTGTTTCATCTGAATGAGTTTGGCCTTCAGGAGCATCGAGGTTTCTTTCCGCATCTTATTAGCCGTATCCGCGGCGGCCTTACGAGTCCTTTCTTCTTCTTCCCATTTCTGTTTCTGAATCGGGTCTTTTTTATCTACGAGCATTGCACCCATAAGCCCAAACATAATTTCATTCCCAAAATCCTTAGACTCCCAAGCCGTCAAAGCATCAATCAACGTTTCGAGTTCTTCTGCTACGAGTTCCATTTTCTTCTCCTTGTTATTCCTCTCCCTCTTGGGATTGGGGTTATGATTCTGATTCAATTTTCTTTAGAAGCTCAGACTTAAACTCATCAGAGTATTTAAAATCACCGCATCTTCCGTTTGGAATACTCTCGATTAACTCCACGAACCATTCTTTTGCGACATTAGCCGATCTTTCATGATTCGCTCCAACTGAATTATAAGCAATCGATAATTTATCAGCCAGCTTCTTAGGCTCGGAGGGTCTAGGGGTTCCGCAGATTGGGCAGAAATTAATATTTTTGATAGGAAAATACTGAATAATTGGATTATTTGGAAATCCAGCATTAGCAATAACTTCAAAATACTCTCCTTTTATATGCTTACACCATTCCCTATTCATTCAAGCGTTCCTTTCCCTAAATCCGTTAATCTTTGCCCAAGAATTTACAAATTCTTCCAAAAATGCCTGCGCCGCTTCAGACCCATGCTCTTTTTTTATCTGTATAATCTTATTAGCGATCTTGTTGGTATAATCCCTCAGAGGATCAATTATTTTAGGTTTCACTTTATTTCTCCTCTCCCGCCTTAGGGGGTGTTAAAGGTTTGTTTAAAATTTAAGAAGAAATCCAGTAAATATTAAAAAAAATCCTAAAATTATAATCCAATCTGGTAGTGTCATCTATTTGCCTCGAAAAATGCTTTTGCAAAATGTGCGCTGCAAACACTTCTTCTTTCAGTCCTTGTCAGCTTTCCGAAATGTTCAGGATGAATATCTCTCGACTTCAACATATCAAACTTGGGCGCAGCACATTTCCCGCTATGTGTCTTTTTCGGAGGATTAAACATTCCCCACAGAGCAGTTTCCTTTTTGTAACTATCTCCAAATTCATGCGGGGAGTAAACGTAATACGGATTTCCCAAAAACCATTTCAGCATCCCTCGATTCGGATTCTCTAAACACCAGAATTTTAAGGGACTAAACTTCTGCGTATCCTTCACAATTCCATACTGGCAATGCCAAATAATCTTTAAACACGCCTCGACTAATTCCATTCCTTGCCTCAAATTCCTTGGCTTCTTCGCATTTGTCCTACAATGACTAAACATGGTGCAAGGAGGATTCGCAATAATCCCGTAAACTTCAGGGGGGGGTACAAAGGTTCTCACATCTTGCTTTTCCCCAACGCATATCACTTCATACCCCGCATCTCTGTAAGGCTGAGAATCGCTGCCGATGTCGGCGCAAAGATGCAGAATTAACCTTCTCCCCATTTCTCCCTCCCTTTAACCTTCCCTGATTACTTTCTTCATGCTCTCGGAATTATCCTTAATCTCCAACTGCCTCTTGCACTCTGAGTCAATTACTGCCAACCACCAAGTAAGCTCTGCTAGGGTGCTAATTCTTCTTTCCATTATTTTTCTTTTACTCCTCCGTAAAGATCAATCACTCGGTTACATTCGTTTAACATTTCAGTTGAACTCATTGGTTTGTTTTTTAGTTTTAGAAGGCTGTTGATTTTTCCAATACCATATTTTTCGAGCATGAATTTGTAGTAGTCAGGCCAATTCCCTTTCAGGAAAATATTGCATCTAGCACATTGAGGGTGGATATTATCCTCCTCAAACAAAATCCAACCCTTCCTGCCGCTGATAAAATGACCCGCATGAAGCTTTTTCCAGTGATAAGGCGTACCACACGAACAACAATCAGCGTATCCATCCGGGTTTGAGGCCATGATTCGGATGTAGTTGCTGAGTGTCTTCCAGGCTTTTTTCTTTAGTGAACTTAAAGACGGTTTTTTCATTTTGCGATTCCTGGCGTTTTAAAGCCTTCTTTTTTCCGCATGGCACTTGCACCCGAAAAACGACCGATCTTGGCAAGGAGTGGCCTTTCCGTTGATTTCTGATGCCTTGGACAACGGTTACTAGAACCATCTTTGATATAAACCCCGCATTTCCCTACTTGACCTCTAAAATCGCAGAATTTAGCCATTTAATCCTCCGAATCTATCCGAAAAACGGTAATGTGAAACGTCAAAGTCTAAAGTGACCCCATCAATCGGGCCGTTTCGTTGTTTTAAGATATTGACTTGGTACTCTTTTTTATCAACCGTTGGATTCTCAGGGTCTGCAAAGAAGTTATCTCTCCCAACCCATCTAAGCTGAATTAGGGTATCTGCCCCTTCCTCGATTTCCCCGGTTCCCTTCATGAAGTCCATCGCATTTTCAGCATTAGAACCCTGACGGTTGATTTGACTTGCTAAGACGCAGGCGAATTTATATTTAAGGCAAAACCTCTTACAAGACTGAACGTAATCGGCCAATCCCTCCTGGCGGTTTTTTATTCCGTTCATTGAAACCCTTTGAAGGTGGTCGATGAAAACAACATCGGGTTTAAGTGTCTGTATTATTTCTTCTAGCTCGGTGGTCTTAAATCCGTAATCGTCGATGATGGTTATGGGTGACATTAAAAGCCTTCCCTTTAGCTTGTCCAAACTAACCTTAGCCCTTTGCACTTCTTCCGTAAGCCCGGTTCGTAATCTCCATCCGTCTATCATGTACTCGTTGCATAATATGCGCTCAAGAACGGATGATGCCGACATTTCTAGGGATATATAAACCACCCTAAAGCCCTGCTTTGCAAGCCGCCAGGCTATATCCGTGGTCATTGAGGTCTTTCCCTGACTCGGCCTAGAGGCCATTACCAAAAGCTCGGTTTTATGCAATCCCCAAATTATTCTGTCTAGGGAGCTTATCCCTGTAGGCATAGCGGGTTTGTCGGTTCTGGTACTTAAAAAATTACCAAGCTCCTCAGCTACCGTGAAAATGTCTTTAGTCTGGATAAACTTTTCTTCTGTCGTTTCTTGCATCTAAGACCTCAGCCAACATTTCCGGGTTGTTGTTCTTTTGATAAAACCTGATTAGTCGCTGTTCTATTTCCTTGAATTTGAGCAGAATCGACTCTAAAAGACGGGATTTTTCCAGCTCCTGAGAACCCCTGAGTTTTTCTGGAATCATACTTACCCTCCAATACCTTTAAGGAGTTATTGTCGTTTTCGATAATCCAATCAAAGGTAGCTTTCCAACCCTTATCGTTTTTCCCGCAACAGAAATCAGACCCCCCAAGTTGTTTAAAAACCAAAGACCAGGCTTCTAAAGGACGGTCTTTTAATCTCAACCGTATTTTTTGCTTCCTAACCTCGGATAGCTCCTTAACCTGTGGAAGATTAGTACAAGTAGAATTCCACAGATTCATGAAATCAACCAACTCAGAAGACTTAGTATTATCTTTTTTACTTTCCTTTACTTTACTTTCCTTTACTTTACTGCTATTAGGGTCGCATACGAGGCCATTAGCCTGGCCATAGCCACCCCATCTTTTCTTAGCCCCAATTTTTCCAGCCTCTGATAATTTCGATCTGTACTCTGCTAATGCGTTCATTCTATTAATTAGACTTTGACTAAAAATACTTTTTCCATCGTCGATAAGCAACCCGATCTCTATCAAAAAGTCTATAAAATCTTTAAATTTAATATCTGGACCATATGGATTATTGTTATCAAAACCAACGGCTAATGCGAGGCCATATAGCAGGCCATTAGGGTAGCTATAATCGGGCTGATCTCTTAATACTTCAATAATCGCCCAAAACAAACCGTAACCTGCCCATCCGAATTTTGATCTTAAAGCTGATATTTTTGGATCTTGTCTTGAATTTGAATCGTGGGAAAAATAGTATGCGTCTTTAGCCATAGAAAGAAAAAGCCCTCTCAAGGCCACGTCCGAAAATTCCCCGATGGGGTGCGAAAGACAGACAGAATCCGAGAGAGGATTTAAATTTTTGTGAGTGCATTTTTGAGAATTTTCGTCTTTATTAAAAGAGTCTTTCGCATGCGTCATATAATACTTCCCCGCTATTTATTGTCAAGCATTTTCTTATTTTTTTGTAATGTATTTAGAGTAAAGGCTGTAAAGATAGTCAACCTGAGCTTCTGATTGCTGATCTAATATGGGCTGGAACTCATCGAGGAGTTCATAAAGTCCCTCGATGAAATTCCGTTGGTTTTTCTCTTTAATTTTATTTTTAATCCTGTAAAGATCAACCACCATAGCCCACTCTTTTGTTGATTTCATTAGAACGGCAGGCCGTTTTCTGGGTTAATTTCAACATCGCCGCTAAACTCTGGTGCGTTAAAATCAATGTCGGGGACTTCTTGATGGCTTTGAGCCGAAACCGTATGGTCTTTATTTACTTTCTTAACCCGCCACTTAGTTTCCTTGTCCCTTCCAGTCTTCCCAATAACTAATCGGTCACCAGGGGAAGGCTGTACCATACAGAAGGCTTTAAAAAGTGGAAGAGAACCAGAGTCTAATTCTCCTTCTTCAAACTTATAAACAACGGTGTATCCATGAGGATATGCGGGATCAAAGTTTCGGTTTCTCCAAGGATTTCCGTCTTTTCCTAAAATCTTTTCTCCCACCTCATCCACTGCAAACTCTGGATATGAATATCTAAGGCAGAATTTAAGGTTTTGCTTCCAAGTGCTAGCGGCGGTATTACCACGAGCAGGTCGGTCTTCGTTGGCTTTCTTAATCCATCCAACATAAGTTAAGGTAATTTCCTGATCTTGGAAATTCTCGGTTCTAAAATATGTTTTTGCTTGCTTAGGGAATGAAGTTTCCATTTTTATTTCTCCTTTTTTAGTTAAACGCCGAATCTGCTTTTGAAATTCTCACGATCCTTGAGGAACATCGAAAAATACTGCTCTATTCTATTCTCCACGACTGGTTTGCTAAAACCCTGTTCGGTTTTATTGTTTAGCGGCACGATACAGATTTGCTTTACGTCCTCGAAGCCTTTCATTTTTGAGTACGCACTTAATTGTTTAAAAGCTTTGGTTTTATCGACTGTTCTTTTCACATCAAAAAGAGTCAAAACTTTTTCGGCTCCTTTGAAGTCTGGAATCCCGATAAAATCAGGAGTCCCGCCGTATTTAAATTCTTCGTTGATCGACGATCCTGTATTTTTCATTTCTAAGATCGGGTATTTTTTTAAAAAATCAGGAAATGACCAACCCTCTGTGTCTAGGGTCAAATTTCCCTTTTTGACAATCACAATATCCGCCCAAGTGTCGGGCGTGTCTTTAGCTTCTGCCCAAATTCCCGTTTTAATAAAATGCTCTACTTGCTTATGGCAGATATTCGACTGAGAGGCGTATTGGGCGAGTTCTTCTGGGCTACAATACATTTCCGCATCCCATCCGATAATCGAAGTAACAGAAGGCACTTTTTGGCCTGTGGAGTCGGTATACCAACGGATGTCCTTACGCTCACGATTGACACGCTCGACAATCGCCTGCTCTTCGCAAGCTTTAAAATTGTCATAGCATACCTTTTGAAGATCCTTTTGAATTTTATCTATAGTCAAGATCAGCGGCGAGTCTTTGTCTAGGTCGTATTCGATCTCCGCACTAAAGGCCGGGCGGGAGTTTTCAAAGCTTCCCCGATTGATGACTCCTGTGAATCCTGAGCTTATTTTTATCTTCATCACATCGCCCCTTTCATGATTTTGTTAAATTCGTCCATCTCGTCCAATTCCTTTTTCTTTTGTTCGCTGATCCCAGGAAGGCTGTCGATCTTGTAATCTAGCCAACGCTCAATAGATGCTCTAATTTTTAAGGTCGCACTAACTCCCGGATTTAATTCAAGCATAAACTTAATAAACGCTTTGTATTTTTGCTCTTCAGTCATTTTTTAAACCTCCCCGGAAAGTCGCTCAATAAAATAAAGAACAGCACAACCAATAGAACGTATAGAATTTTACCCACGGCTTTTCCATGCCTCCGAATTATCAGGTGCCATAATTCTAACTTTCAACCCCTCAGCCAAAACTTCGGCCTTCCAGAAAGCTTCCTCTTCGTTTTCGTACTCTTTAAAAGCCACCCACCCGCCAGCGGAGCGTGACCAATATTGAACGTCCCACGTTTCACGCTCTAATCGATTCCAAGGTGCATTAAAAGAATCTGCTATCTGCTTATCCACGTCTAACATTGGCCACCGCCTTTTTGTATTTTTTAATATACGATGTTGCGACTACTCCCCTTTTAACAAATCCTATCCCTTGATTGTAAGCTGATAATCTAGTCTCTAGGGTATCTGGAATTTTCATTCTTTTGAGGTATGCGGGCAAAACTCCGTTTATATAGGCATCGGCTATGATTCTCGCCGATCTAGGCTCTAATGCGTCCTTATGCTTAAATTTGGCCTTTAAAAACCTATTGGCGTCTAAAACGGCTTCTTTGTGGAGCTGAAACTCGCCCAATGCGAGGCCGTTATCCCCGATTGCCTTTGGATTTCCTCCGCTTTCCACCATAGCCAAAGCATCAAGATTGACGTTAAAAGCCGAGGCCGTTGGGACAAACGCAAGACTAATCATAATAAACACCGCCTCTCTAAGCATTGGGATGATCCATCTTTTTAGCCAATCTTAAATCCCTCTTCGCAAGCCAAGTCATCCAGGGAGCAATTTTACCTTTAAAGCCACGGATCTCGCTTGCTTGCTTGTACTCTTCCTTTTCCTTTTCTGTACTCTGAACCATAACAAACTTCCGATTATTCACTTTAAAACCTCCGTTTTTTTGTAATTATAATACTATGACATTGTAAACGCAAAGCTTTTTGTTTTGTATTTGAAAAAAAGCTACGCCCGAACGCCCGAAGTACGAATCCCCAGAACCCGCCGCAAGACGCACACAGCACACAACCGCCCTCTTTTCTTTACTTGCCCGATGAACCCATTACACTTGACGCATCTTTTTAAGTCCATTTAAAACCCCCTATTCTTTATTCCAAGGCGTCGGCGTATGCATGGTTTTATTCTCCTGTTGTGCTTCGTGAATTTGTTCCGCTATTAAATCTAAGTCTGGTTCGTGTTTGCTCATGGTCTAGGCTCCTTTATTGGTTAGCTTTAAAAAATGCTTTAGCGAAATTCTGACTGCATAATGATCTGAAGCTCATATCATCATCGACTTTAAAATTTTTAAACTCTTCTATGTGATTAATTGCGCTCTTATGTAAGAACGCCATAGAAGGCTTCGGTCTTCCTGGCCTTACATACAAAGCGGGATTTTTAGGTACCTGTCCCCACTTCGTATAAAGTGGCGGCGGAATTTTGAACACACCCCAGAGAGCCGTCTTTTTAGTCCAAGGGCTTCCGTATTGCCAGGGCTCATAGGTCATTGTCGGCCTGCCTAGAAACTCTTTAAGTCTTCCGCTTGCGGGGTTCTCTAATGCCCAAAAAACAGGCTTGCACGTCTCTATAATCCTCAAACAATGCCTGACCATGACTAAGCCCTTCGCCGTATCTAACCTCTTGTGAAAGCCTCTCGCTATGCTGAACTCCGTGCAGACTGGGTTTGCAATAACTCCGTAAACATTATCGGGCGGGACATAATTCTCAACGCCTATATCCTTGCCGATCAAGCGCACGTCATAGCCTGCATCCTGATAGGGCTTAGAATCGCTTCCGATATCAGCGCAAAGATGAAGGACGATTTTTTTCATAGTCTACTTTTTAGCCATTTAAAAGCATTATTAGAATCGATGAATATCTCATCCTCGTTATAAGCAACAGTCCAGAAAGTTCCGTCTTTAAATTCCACTATCCAACGGTCTTTTTTGTCAAAGATAAAGGCTATGGCATTCTCGTTGATATCTTCTGGAGCGCATCCGATCTTATTCTCAATTTCCGATCTATCCCAAAAAACGTCTAATCGCTTTCTCATAGGTCACACTCCTTGCACATAAACTTGACCCCGCCATAACTTCTAGTGCTATCATCGGCAAATTCGATCATCATAATCTCTGGATAATACCCTCCACAGATAGCGCATTCCTGGGTATTTTCTAATTCCTCTATGGTTAGCTTCATTTTATTTTCCTTTCTGGTTTTTGGGAAAGCCCGCTCTCTTAATTCCATCAAGCTATTTATCTCTTCCTCGCTTTTGCCTTTCATCCACAAGGGAATATTTTCCATATTTGTTTTCATTTTTAATGTTTATTGACGGTTATATTAAGCCCTGAAGATTTCCAACAGGCATTGCAAGCAGTACAGTCCTGGATGCATGAAGCTTGGGCTTTCTTGTCGACGATCGTAAAGGTATTATTAAAATAGGCCTTGCGGAATTCATATAGGCCTTTGTCTCTCATGGTAGATGATTCATCGAAAGACGCTATAAGGACAAAGTTTGACGGCTTCCCGCTAAAATCTAAGTGGAAAGACTTAGTGTATGCATAAAACGTCAAACCCGGGAATTCTTTAGCAATTAAGAACCAATTATCTAAGTAAGCTTGACTATAAAAATCCCCGGCCTCGTGAATTCTTACTTGTTTAATTTTCTTCTGATTCTTTTGAATAATTCCAATCATTAAAGACGGAAAATTATTGCTCATAGTCAATTTAAGATTATGCTTTCTTGCTGGGTATACTTGCGGGTAAAGTCTTTCGGCCTTTAATGCATAGCAGTCTTTAGAACAAAGAGCCGTTTTTCCCGGGCAAGTCTTCACGGCGGGAATATTAAAAATCAATGTATCTTTTGGGAGTTTCTTATTGCCAAAGCTTACTTTTGGCGATAGTTCTAGAGTTTCCATCGTGTCCTCTCTCTGCCGAAAGATCGGCGGTTAAAGTGTTAAGCTTGCGCTTTTAATTGTTGTTTAGTGATCCAATTTTGTTTAATCGAATTGATCTTACTGATTGCCTTTTGTACGTTTTCCCTTGCCATGCAAGCGTCATTCATGGCATCTTCTAGCAATCTTTCCAACTCCTCAACGTCTACATTTACTTTTGTCATATCATCCACCTTTCTTTAGTTACCTGCTCTTGATCTATTAACGTCCTGCTGATGTAAATACTTTAGCATTGACTACGTAATTACACAAGAACTATTTTCCCAATACAGATAAAATAGTTTGAAGAAAGTTTTAGACTTTGACTATTTTCTAAAATCCGCCGCTTTAATGAAATCAACATATAGTGTCTATTACCTAATAAAGACACAACTAATAGTGTATCTAATCAATAGTTACTATATCTTGTATTAAATACTTGACAAACCACTATATATTGTGCTATATGGTTTATTATGCCTCCTCTAAAGAACGTTAAGCACGAGAAATTCGCAAGGGCAGTTATAAAATCGCCCTCTTTAACGAAAGCTTATGCTGAGACATACCAGGTAGAGCCGGACAAATCAGCAAGGAACTCTGCCTCACGAATTATTAACGATTACCCTGCCGTAAAAAATAGAATCTCTGAGTTGTTGGCTAACGATGGTGTGTCAGTGCAACGTCTTAACAAAAAGCTATCTGACTTGCTTGAGAATGAAAGCTCAGACGTTCAATTCAGAAGCTTGCGCCTTGGATACGAACTACACGGCGCACTCGACCGCACATCTTCGCCCGAATCAAGCAAAGAGATAAACATCCAGATCAATATTATGGGCAACGATGTAAGTATATGATACCAATGGACTTACGTCATGCACAACCTAACATAATTATTACTATAGGACGTTGAGTCATTGTCTAACACTGAGCAAACTGTGTTGAATGGTGGGGGTGGAGTGACCCCAGCCACCGCTAATGAAGGGGTGGGTGGTTACTGTCATACCCTCCCCACTACATCCAGCCCTCAAAAAGTAAAAATGTCCAAGGAGGAATTATCTGCGTTCAGGCGTGAGAACGTAGCTAGGGCAAGGGAGAAGAGGCGGTTGATCTTTGAGGCGAAGAAAGCAGGGGGGGTGGGTTCAGAGGATTCTCCTGTTGGGAAAAAGTCTGAAAAGGCCGATCCTATTATAAAAAAACCCGCCAAAAAGGAAAAAGTTGCGAAGGCTGTGTCCTCGAAGCCCATGCCTGGGATTAACTTAGCGGAAGACGTAGCCCCGTCTAAGGACTCAGTGACGATGAAGATTGATCTGAGTGCGAAGCAGGGGGAAGCTCTAAGGAACCCTGCGAAGTTCCTGCTGTATGGGGGAGCCAAGGGCGGAGGGAAGTCCTGGTTTATCTGTATCTGGATGTTCTTAATGGCTGTTAAGTACAAGGGTAACAAGTTGTTCTTCTGCCGTAGGCGGTCTGTTGACTTCACGAATACCACTCTTGAGACATGGAAGAAGAGTATCCCTGCGAATCTTTATAGGATTAACGAGCAGAAGAAGAAGATTTACATTGATAGGTCTGGGAGCGTGATTGACTACGGAGGTTTGGACGATCCTCTACTTATTCAGAGCTTAAACTCAGCCGAGTACGCTCATATTGGAATCGACCAAGCTGAGGAAGTAGAGCAGGACTCATTTTCTATGATTCGTGGGACGCTTCGTCATAAGTTACCCGATGGCACGTTTCCTCCCTACCAAGTTCGCCTCACGGCCAATCCAGCGCAGTGTTGGTTAAAGGACAAGTTCATTCTTAACCCCGAAAAGGATTTCGCCTTTATCGGGGCGTTGCCCTCCGACAATCCCCACCTTCCGAAAGATTATACGGAAAACCTCAGAGAAGCCTTCAAGCATCGGCCAAATTTGTTGGCCGCCTACCTCTATGGTTCGTGGGACGACTTGGCGGGGCATAACGTTTGTATTCAGGGAAGCTGGATTAATGATGCGAAGAAGCGGAAGTCAGAGGATCGTGCGTTAAAGAGGGTGATCGTGAATGACCCTGCAAGATTCGGTGACGACGAGAACGTGATTTACGTCATGGAGGACGATGGCCGTGTGATGTCAGTGGTCGAGCAGATTTATCTTGAGCATAAGAGCCTTATGGATACGGCTGGGCGTCTAAGTTCTCTTCGCCGAAAGTGGGACGCTCAGATTATCGCAGTGGACGTAATTGGTATTGGAGCTGGGATTGTGGATGCACTCTATGAGTTAAAGGAGCCTGTCCTTGCGATTAACTCTTCTTCAAAGCCGACCGTTGAGAATAAGCAGAGAAAGTACATGAACCTACGCTCTCAGCTTTGGATGGAGGCGGGAGAACTTTTCGCCAATTCGAGAGTTGCGTTACCTGAGGATTCTATCCTTTCAGGACAGCTTGCGGGGGTTAAATTCGATTACAACTCCACCGGGAAGATTCAAGTTGAGTCGAAGGATGAAATTAAGAAGAGACTCGGAAGATCTCCCGATAGAGGCGATTCCTTCGTTATGGGCTTATTTGCCCTTGAGTACGTCAGCAATCAGGATGTTAAGGATATGGCCTTAGCCTCAGGGGACTCTCAGGGTCAGGGTGAGAGAGTCTACTCACAGCCTCATGATATGGTGGGTGTGGGCGAGGACTTCAGCGGGTACAACCTTTGAAGAACCCTAGCGATTTCAAAGAACTTGATTTTTACCATGATGTTAAAGAGCGTCCTATCAAGCTTCAGAGTTTTAAGTCAAAGCAAATCGAGGAACTTGTTAGCGAACAATTTAATGAGTTTAAGAAAAATGAAATGCAACGGGACAGTTAGTTTTTGGAATAGGCTGAAGCATATTAAGTTTCAGTCTCCAATTTATTTTGGAACTTGCAGGTACTGCGTCATAGAACATGATCGTTCATGGAGTGAAAAGTGGAAGAGATAAAAGACCCAGAGGCATTAGATAGCATCGCTTCGATTAAGATTGATGATAAGGTTAGGGAGTTTACTCAGGAGATTTTCGGGAAGTCACGGGACGAGAAGAGTAACAGGGAGGAGTGGGAGAACCGAATAGATTCTTATACCCGTAAGCGGTATGGGATTAGATCAAAGAAGAATTTCCCTTGGCCTGGCAGCGCAAACTTCATCCTTCCTCAGATTGATTCTGATATTAATCGGCTGAAGCCAGCTTATGTGAATTTGGCGATGGGCGTAAGTCCAATCGTTACCTTTGAGCCGTTTGGGGCGGAGGATGTTGAGCCAGCTCGTAAGAGGGAGATTCTATTTGATTGGAGAATGAGGACTCAGGTCAAGTTCTTTAAGGATTATTGTCTGTCCGTGGATTATATGCTTCACAACGGGTTTACACTTTTTAAGACTGGTTGGAGATTTGAGACTAGGACTTATTTGAAAGTGATTGATTTAAAGGAAGTTCCTCAGCAGATCTTGGAAGCGATGTATATGCCTGAGGTGAATGACGAGATGATCGGGGCGATTATCGCTGAGGATTTAAAGCCCGATATGACTCTTGAGGAAAACATGGAAGCCATCAAGAAGGCAGTGAAAGAATTCCGCCAGGGTAAATCTAGATTTGAACTAGAGTTTACCGAGAAAGCCGTGAACCGAGCCGAGGTTAAAGCGTTGAACCCCAGGGAGGATGTGATCTTCCCTGTTGGGACTTGTGATATTCAGGAAGCTCAGTTTATTGACCATAAGTTTTGGGTGACTAAGGATCATATTAAGAAGTGTATTAAGTCGGGTAAGTATGAGAAGTATGATGATTATGATATTGATTGTTGGACTACGAAATCAGCGGATGGTTCGACGACTGAATTCTTGAAGGCCACCCGTGACGGGATTCACGCAGAGAACTCTCAGGAGGATTTAATACTTCTTCATGAGATCTCTACTTGGTATGACACAAACAATGACGGGATTGATGAGAGGGTGATTATTACTTTCCCTGATGCCGATCCAGATTGCATTCTTAGATTTATTGAAAACCCCTACGACCACGGAATGTTTCCATATGTGGTGGTAAGAAGGGAGTACAACGATGCGGAGATTATGTCGAGCCGTGGAATACCTGCTCTTGATGATGACTTTCAGACTGGTATCTCAACTTTGTTCAACCAAGACATTGATGCGGGGACGATTACGACTACTCCTACTGTTGTGGCGAGGAAGAACTCAGTTAAGAATCTTAGGAATCTTAGGTATGTACCCGGACAAGTCGTTGAGACAGAAAATGGAACAGCTGATTACACTGTTGTCCAGAACACGAACTTAGGTCAGGCGAATCGTTTTAACAATATGCAATACCTGAAAGCCTGGGCAAATGACCGAATTGGAAACATTCAAGCGGCGATTTCTCAGGTGAACAACACCCCAGGCTCAGGCCCACAGGGTACTAAGACTGCAAGAGAGGTCGGGGCGATTGAAGGGGCGGCCTCTCAGCAGAATTCAATGGATCTTCTCGTCTTCCAATCTCAAATGGTAGATCTGTATTATCAGATCGACTCTCTGTACTACCAGTTTGGGGACGATGAAGAGTCCATAGCTATTACAGGCCAACCTGCGATGAGGATTACCAGAAAAGAACAACAGGGTAGATTCAATCTTGTTCCGAACGGACGGCTTGATAACTCGAATCCTCAGTTAAGGGCGCAGAAAGCACAGAACAGGCTACAGATGTTTAATGGAGATCCGTACATTCGTCAGGATCAGTTAAGGAAGCAGTATCTTGATGATGACGATCTGCGTCTTTCTCAGGTTCTTCTTAAGACTCCTCAAGAAATGCAAGCTGACGCTATGCAAGCTGAGGCTCAACAGGTCAAGCAGTTACAGACAGCTTTGTTGATGCAGAAAGGGAAGGATCATTTAGAGGTTATGAAGGAAGCTCAGCTAGTCCCGATTCAGGGAAGGAAATACGCTCCAGATGTGGAGAAGAAAGCGAAGGTAGGCAGTGGCGAAAAGTAAGAAAGTTCAGATTGCCGAGAGTGCGAAGAGGGCGAAGGATACTCAGATTCAACTTGATATTGAAGATCGCCTTGCGGGATGTGGGCGCAAGGAAGCAGAGCATATTATCTATGTCGGGAATCTAGTAGAGCGTGTTCTTCGTGGAGAGTTTGGGGCGGTGATTAAGGCTCTGACTGTGGGCCGTACTAGTTCTGAGCTTTCAGCTTCTAGGACTATGAATGTTCCAAGCGAGCGTGTGCTAGGGCGTCTTGAGATGGCCGATTCTCTTTGGTGCGATCTTGAGCAATTTGTTTTAGACAAAGACAAGCTCATGAAACCATCAGAGGAAAACCTTGAGGGCGTTCACTCTTATAACTATGGGCCGGACTAAACATTTAAATAATAAATTTTTTGCAACCGACGAGCCTCAACTCGTAAAACTGCGGGAGACTGGGACTCCATATAACCCCTGAGTAGGTTGCGAAGGTTTCTTGAGAACCTTTAATCTCATGGAATGAAAGGTAAAAAACAATGCCAGTAAATATAAACAACATGAACCCAGAACAGAAAGCTCTTAATTCGGCGGATCAATTTTCACGAGAGGACGAGTTTGCAAAAAAGCTCGTCGAGAGCTTTGATTTACCCTCCAATCTTGCTAATGAGATTGACGAGAAGATAGAAGATGAAAAGCGTGGGCCTAAGAAAAAAGAGGAAGAGGAAGAAGATGTAGAGGATTCTGAGGAAGAGCAAGCGTCCGAAGATGTTGAGGACGATGGAGATTCTGAGTCTGATGAATCAGATGAAGAGGAAGAGGACTTAATTCCGAAGTCGAAGGTTCAAGCGAGAATTGACGAGCTTACCCGTGAGAAGAAGGAAATGGCGGCGAGACTTCGTAAGCTTGAACAGCAGGCCGAGGAAAAGAGAACCCCGGAAGACTCTGATCTTCAGAAGCTCGAAGCGATGGATGACGCACAGCTCAAGGCTTTAAAACGTCAAGTGAAAGCAGAGCAAATGAACGCTGTGCAGGCTCAGGATCGTGCGAAGCTAAACGAGCTTATGGACTTAGAGGATAAGATTGATTCAGTCGCCTCTAACGCTCCTAAGCGTTTTGCTGATTCTCAGATTCGTAAGTTTAACGAAGCCGTGAATGAAACCGTTTCTGACGGAGAAATTCCGAACTTTAAACAAGCGAGTCCTCAGATATTCAAGAAAGCCCAGGAGATTTACGCTAAGTCTTCGTCTTTGAAAAGTAGTGTTAACGGTCAGGCTGAAGCTTGGAACCTAGCTGTTGAACACTATAAAGAAGTTTCCAAATTATCGGAGGGGAAATCAAAGAGCGTGGAAACCGAGCGGAAATTCAATAGCCTTAAGAAGAAGGTGAGCGTGGATAGCGGTGTTACCAAAGGAACCGAGCAGGCTGAGACAGATCGAAAGACCTTTCAGAAAGCCAAGCATGGGACTGAGGATGACAAGCTGAACTTCTTCAAGAAGTCTGTTATTTCCCAGGATATGTATAAGCCGAACAAGAGTTAATGAGGCTGGGTCTAAAAGGAAATTGAAATGGCGTCTACACAGGTAAATACGTACTTCGCTAAAGGAAATCGGGAAGAACTCTCGAATAAGGTCGCTGACCTTTTCGCCGATGAAGTCCCGTTTTATGCGATGGCGAAGAAATACAAAGTGGGAAATAGTAAAACTGAGTGGCAGGACGATTCTTTAGCGGCGGCTAGCACTACGGCTATCGTTGAAGGTGCGACTGTTACTTATACGCAACCCGCAACTCGTACCCGTCACCAAAACTACTGCCATATCCGTCTTCGTAACTGGGATGTTACTTTCTCCCAGGCTTCGATGGATGTTGCCGGGGTTCCTGACCAAATCGCTCGTGAAGTAATGAAAGCGATGAAGTCTTTGATGACGGATTATGACAAAATCTTCTTGAATACTGGTAATACGTCTGCGGGTACTACTTCCACGGGACGTAAATCCAAGGGTATTCAGAAAGCTATTGTCACGAATACCGCTGTTGGAACGGGTGCTGGTAATTCAGGTGTTATTCAGCTAACAGAAGATAACGTTAACTTGCTCCTTAAGAAAATCTGGGCGCAGGGCGGTGATCCTAGAGCGTTGTATTGCGGTGGACACAACAAGAACGTTATTTCCAAGAAATTCTCTGCGAAGACTGGATTCACTTGGAACATTGAAGCGTCTGCTCGTACAGCCATCGCTAACGTCAATAAGTACGAAGGTTCTTTCGGTACTCTTGACATTATCGGTGATCGTCAGCACATGACGAAGCGTATCACGATTGTGACGCCTTCCCTTGTTCGGGTTGGTATCTTCCGTGATATCGAACAGTATAAAGGAGCGCAGGCCGCTTCATCCGTTCGTGGATGGGTCGAATCTGAGCAGACTTTAAACTGGGGTAATGAAAAAGGACATGGTAAAGCCAGCTATTTGAAATCTGGTGGAACTATCGCCTAGTAGTTAATGATTGGGGAGGGGGACTAAAAATCCCTCTCCCTAATTTAACAGGAGAATTAAATGAAAAAACTTTTGATGGTGTTGGTTGCTTTGATGATTTTAAGCTCAGATGTGTTTGCTGATGGACGTACCGTTTATGGTACGGCTGGTGTTTCTAACGGTTCGGTTGATGCCAGCGTAATCCCCGCTCAGGGTGCGGGTGTTTCGATTAGAGTTCTTTCTGTTGTATGCGCTGTTGAGGTTGCGGCTGTTGGTAGTGGTGGAGAAATTGCTTTAGAAAATGGGGCCAATGGAACTCGAATCTTTCAAGCTGATGCTGATGCCGTAGCTGTTTACTCATTCAATCTTGCTCCTAATGGTTACATTCTTTCTGCTAACACAGCTCTGAATGTGACAGTGGACGGTGCGGCTACAACCCAAGCGACTGGTTCTTGCACCGCTTCAGGAGAAGCTATTTAATGGATGATTTTAAGTCTTCGTCAAACGAGGCTTTAAGAGAGAATGCACAAGCTGAGGCTTTAAAAGAAAACCCTCGCCTTGCCAAGCAGAACCCTCTTGAGTTTATTAACTTGGTATATAAGAAGTTCTGCGAGAATCGAATTGATGATTTTCCACGCCTATGCGAAGTGACTCGTTGGCAGAATAAACTTAAGTGGGATGAGCTTAATCAGATTGGGAAGAAGGGAAAGTATACGGACTCAATGGGATGGAGCGAAAAAGGAGAGTTCAAGTTTGATTATGAGATCCCGCAAGAACTCTATCTTTTCATGGTGAATCTTGTCTATTCGGATTTTTGGGAAGAGGCGAATGAGAAGGTCTGGAGAAAGTTCATGAAGAATATTCTTCGGGGTGATGATCCGATGGAAACTCTAATGAAAGTAAAAGCATACTACGGGAGTAATTCCCAGGAAGGTTTGGTTTTGAACTAATGGGTCAGACGATAGAGAATCTTAAAGAGTCTAAGCTAGATGGTGAGCAGATATTTCCCAAGAGATTTGTTGTGGAGATCTGTGAGGCGGTTCACGTTCATTACAAGAATCTAAGAATTCTCCTTTCCTTAGAAGACTGGAAAGAAATGGCTAAGGGGATGGCGGATTCTCTTAGGCGTTGGGATGAGCGCAGATGCCCTGAGCCAGCCGAGGGTACTCACATTGAACTTTGCAGGAAAGTCGTAGGTTCTAAGAATCTTGGCGGAGATTCCGTGAAGATTAACTTGAATAAGAATCTCTACTCTATGAATGTCGGAAAGATATTTGCAGAGGGCGCACAGTTAGAAGACCCGGAGTATGTTCATCTTAAGCTATGGGACTTGCGTTTAGAGCTGACTAAGGATCAGTACAAGACCTTACGTCAAGCGGTAATTGAGGCAGAGTTATGAAGGTCGGTATATTTGTCCCTTGCTTCAAACGCCCTGAGTACACAGCCATCTGCATCAAGGCTTTAGAAAAAGCGCAAGAGTATAAGGATTGCGAGTTCTATCTTCTTGATGACGGCTCACAGGATGGTACTTCTGATATTCTAAATAACGCAAGTCTTGATTCTACCACTATCATTTCTAAGGAAAATCACGGACTTAGATCGAGCATTCTTGGGTTTTTTGACTGGGCAAAGAATGAGAGATTTGACCTTATCGCTAAGATCGATAATGACTGTGCGGTTCCTGTGAACTGGCTTAATGACGTAGTAAAAGTGTTTGAGTCAACGGATGTTGATATTCTCTCTCCGAATGTTGAGCCTTCTAATGCGGCGTTCGTTCATGGAAAACATGAGGATGGTCTTCCTTATCGCCCCTCCAAGATTGTCGGTGGACTCTGGATTATGAGAACGAGTCTACTTGATGACGTTCAGTTCGAAAGAATGAGCGCAAGAGGAATCAAGGGGGCGTTTAGTTTGCTCTATCAGATCATAGTCGAGAAGGAACCAAAGATCGGTTGGCTTCCGAATGTAACCGTCCAAGACATCGGCCATTGGAGTGGGAAGCACGAAAATCACATCAAATCAGAAGAACATCAAGCCTATTCATCTTATGTCGGAAGACCTATCGCATGGAGTTCAGAGTTATGATAATCAGATTTGATGATGTGAACCCAAACACCAATGTGTATAAGATGAACAATCTTATAAAGGTACTAGACGATGCGATTCCGAATCTTGAGATATGGTTTGCGGTTAATATGTTCTCGAAGTCTTCAAACGTTAATTCGGTTTACCCGGATGTTCCGTTTAAGGACAAACCTAAAGAATATTTTTATAACGTTGATAGAACTTTCCTTCCTCACCTTTTTAATCGCAAGCTGGTATCTCATGGTCTTATTCACTGCGATCATTCAAGGATTGGAATCGATGCTCAAGAGATGAGCATTGTGAGTTCGTGCAGGTACTTGGATACGGACATATTCGTTCCGCCATTTAATAGATGGAACCAGCAGACTGAAATGATCTGTAAGGATCACGGAATTAAGCTCCAGAAACTATCAGACGGATGGCTTTCTATGGAGCATAACAAGTTTGATTTGAATCATGAGAAATGGTATCTGCATCCCTGGCGTTGGACTACTGAACAATTGGAGGATTATCTTGTCGGCAAGAAGTTGGGACAGCTACAAGGAAACGCTCTATGAAGTTCTGGAACTTCTCAAGCCTGAGACAGTCCTTGAGTTCGGGAGCGGATTTTCTACTCAGATTATGGGAATGTATCCTAGCGTTGTCTCGCTACTTTCTGTTGAACACGATAAGGAGTATTACGAAAAGAATAAGGGGAATTGCTCAGATAACACGAAGCTCGTTTACGAGCCAAATCTCGATACCTACGCAAAAACAAAGCTTGAAAAGAAAACAGATTTTGTGTTCGTCGATGGAAGGAATCGCTCCGCTTGTCTCAGGGAAGTTCGATGTCTTGGATGCCCGGTTATGCTCCATGACGCAGATCGTGAGCAATACAGAGAAGCAGTGTTGGAGTACAAGTTCCAAATATGGACGGACGAAATGAGTACGGTAACCCTTACGGATGATGAGGGAATGTTTAAGAGATTGAGTGAGGTTCTTCGTGGCAGGTAAGATAGCCATACATCAGCCTAATTTTTTTCCTTATTTTCCGTTCTTCTATAAGATGGCGAAGGCGGATGTGTTCGTTGTTATGATCCATTGTCAGTTTGAAAAGAACGGGTTTCAGAATCGTGCGTTAGTTAAGGATAAATGGTGGAGTGTTCCAGTGACGGGCGGAACGATGGCGATTAAGGATAAGCATTATTCAAATGGTAATAAACTTATTGATGTGAATATGCCGCTGATTATCGGATTGGCTAAGGCTCTTGGTATTAACACCTCAAAGATTCACTACGATTTTCCAACGGAATCTAAGGGAACAGAGAGAATTATCGAGATTTGCAAGAGATTTAATTGCGATCAGTACCTTACGAATCCTGAGGCTACGGACAAGTATTTAAGTGAGAAAGAATTAAATGACGCAGGGATTGAGATGGTTTCATGTCATCCTCCAGCTGAGTACAGAAAATCACTTCCTGAGATGTTTGAGTCCCACGGAATTGATGGGACTGTAAAGATTCTTAACAAGGAGTTTAAATCTTGCAAAGCCTAAAGCAGTTTTTCGCTTATATGAATGATATTTCATTTGAGTATGTCGTTCTCCGTAATTGGGACGGTCTACCCTACGACTTTAATCTTGGTGAACATTCTGACTTAGACTTGCTCGTGGCAGACTTTGAGCATTGGAAAGAGATATTCCCTGAGGCTGTAGCGGAATATCCGTATCCAAGAGTGAGGATGAAGCTAGCGGTGGATGATAGCTACGTTTATGTGGATGTTAGGCATATCGGAGATGACTATTACCCTGAGGACTTTGAACGGGCAATCTTAGAGACTCGTGAGTGGAACTCTAAGGGATTCTATACGCCAAACCCAATCCACCATAGGATTGCTCTTGCTTATCACGCCGTCCATCACAAGGATTATATCTCTAGGGAATACACGAGATTCCTTGGTGATGCTTCTGTGGAAGGACTACTTGAGGCACTTAAGAAATCATCAATCGGGTGGATAGCACCAAAGGATAAATCTGTGGGATCATTTAACGGATATTGGAAAGGAGCAACGGCTCTAGTTACCAAGGAAGACGGTAAAATCAAGAAAGAGCAAGTGAACTATAAGAGTTACAAGCTAATCCAAAATGAGTATGAAAAACTTAGAGATGCGAACTCCCCGCACTTCCCAAAGGTCTTTGGCTATGACGGAAATGTTATCACGATGGAAGATTGCGGATATCCGATTCTATCCTATATACCTGACAATTGGAGAGAACAGCTAATTGAAATAATGCAAGACTTAAAAATTCATGGTATAATTCATAGAGATTTAAAGGTTGACAACCTGACTGTTAAGGACGGCGTGATTAAGCTGATTGATTTTGGCTGGTCTGTGTATGTGGATGAGATTGAGAGTAAACCTGCCCCTTCCTGCCTAGGGTATCCCAATAAGCCTTCCTGGGGATTTGATGATGATTACTCTATGAGATGTGTAGTTAAACAAATCCAGTACGAACTGGAAGAAAAGGGTGTGTCTGCGTGAAGATTCTAGGGATTGAACGTGATGCTACGGCTTGTTCCTACTACCGGGTACTTCAGCCTCTTGTGAAGATCGATGAGAATAAGTTGGCTGATGTTTTCATCCTTAAGGAGTCTCAGCTTGGGACTCCCGAAGCCACGCAGATGGCTTTATGGGCTGACATCATTATGTTCCAAAGACCCGCTTCTGAGGCATGGTTTAATTTCATCAAAACTTGCAGAAAATATGGGAAGGTGATTGTCAGTGATTACGACGATGATCCTTTTAACACCTCTCCGCTGAATCCTTTCTATCAGTATACGGGGACAGAAGAGGTGGAGTGGACTTGGGCAGATGGTACTAAGGAAATGCTTTGGAGCGAAGGGATGGTGTCGGCGGGTGGGAAGCGAATCTTCGACATTGAGCGCAACATTAACCACCGTGATATGTTTCGTTTGAACTTCAAGAAGAGCGATTTAGTGACCTGTACCACAGAAGAACTTCGTCAAGAGTTTTTGAAGATAAATCCAAATGTTGCTGTTCTCCCTAATCTTATCGACCCTGATTTTTTCCCTCGTAATGTTGAGATGGTTAAGAAAGGTGTTAGGCTTGGTTGGCAGGGTGGAGCCTCCCATTATGAGGACTTATACTTCTTGAAAGACGTAATCAAGGAAGTTCTAGAGAAAAATAAGACAGCTAAGTTCGTATACTTTGGGGATATGCGGTTCACTGGACTATTTAAAGATTGCCCTCAAGATCAGATCGAATGGCATCCGTGGGTAAGTCATGCGACTTATCCTTACAAGCTCGCTCTTATGAACATTGATATTGGCCTATGCCCTCTTGTTGATAATGTGTTTAATCGTAATAAGTCTGCGATTAAGTGGATGGAGTATTCCTTGATGGGAATGGCAACGGTGGCGAGTAACATTCCTCCGTACTCTAAAGTCATTGACAACGGAAGAACAGGGATTCTATGCGGAGCTGAAGACAAGAAAGACTGGGTGGATTCAATTAACTCCTTGATTTCAGATAAGCATAAGAGGATTAACTTAGCGAAACGTGCGGAAGAAGAAGTTTTAGAGAATCACAATTCAAACACAAAAGCTCATCTTTGGATTGAGGCTTATGAGAAAGCTCTTAAGCCTGAAGGAGTAACATCGTGAGTTTTACATTCAGCGATCAACAATCACTTCTTAGTTCACTATTAGGAGATAGTAATACTGGGACGGACGATCAGTTCCCACTGGCTCAACGTAAGAAGGCTATAAACCGTGGGGAGTGGTGTTTTGCGAAGGACACTAAGTATCTCCGTGAGAAGACTTCCGGGACGGTTAGCGGTGGTTCAATCACTGTTCCTACAGATTTCTTGGAAATCTACTGCTTGATTGTGAACGATCTAGTCCTTACGAACGACCGGGAAGTTAGCGTGAAGGAATATGAGAGATGGAACTCATACTCTGGAAGCGTACCGCTTTACTATTTCTCTGAGGAATCATCCGTTCGCTACATCAAATTCTTCGGATCTCCAAACGGGACGACTTACTCTCTTTATTACATTAAGAAGCCAACGACTGAGCTATCCTCAGATTCCGATGTGAGTTTATTCCCAGAGGAGTATCGTGAGGCTTCTGTTTATTACGCCGCCTATCAACTGATGATGCAGATTGGGAAGAATGATATTTCAGACAAATATATGGCGATCTACCAAAAATACGTCAGGGATGCTCAGGCTTACTCTGAAAGACTATACGTTGACAAGAACTACGCAAACCCTGATGTTAACTCAATCGGCGGATTCACTAACGACACTCAAGGCACGGGTTACGACTTCGGGAACTAATGGGACTCTCTAATAATTCGGTATTAGATAAATATTCGCTTCAGGAACTTGCGCTAGAGATTCTTTCCTTTGCAGGCGGTGAGAATACCATCTCTGAAGACCAAGCTATGAAGACGGAAGAAGCACGAACCGTTGAGAACTGGGATGCGATTTCTCTTGGTGGGATGCAGAGATCAAATGGGTTCAACGAGGTCGCTGATGGTGGGGCAAGTTATACCAATCCCCTAGACCTGCTTATTCAGCATAAAGACGCTGGAGGAACTAACACCTACGGAATCGTTGAAGGAGATCTGATTTATAAAAATGGTTCTGGATTCACGAACGATGATAACGGGGCATTCACAAGTGGCGTTTTATCTCACGGGGTTTCAGACACTGGTGGATTTCTATGGATCACAAACTCTACGGACAATCTTAAGAAGAAGGCAGTGGGCGTGGCAATTGCCACCCCTGCTAGCGTTCCCCCCACGGCTTGTGCTAGGATTTATAAGCATAAGAACAGGCTCACGGCAGAAGGGTCGGCCACTTATCCTTACAGAGTATATGGTACAAGAACAGGGATAGGCAATTGGACAGCGGCAGATGCGTGGAGTCTGTCGAACGATGCGTGGAGCGTCGATGTCCCAGGGGATACCAGGGGAATGGTGATGGATTTTCCTTCTGGAAACGAGCAGTTAGTATTCACTGAAGAGAAGGCGTATGCCTTAAGCAATTTCCCTAATACTGCTTTCAGAGCAATCGGAACTCCTTCTCGTGGTTGTGGTGCGCCGTATTCCATAGCCCTAGGCAACGAAGGTGTATACTTTGTTTCTCGCCGTCCTACTCTTGGAGTATTTCTGTTTGATGGAAATACTTTCACTGAACTTACTCAGTTTAACCACGATGTATTCGTTGATCTCATTGACTTCTCAAAGCGAATATTTGGATTCTACCGTAACCGTAAGTATTATCTTATTTACAATGAGACTAATTCAGGAGTTACGTATCCTAACCGCATGAGAGTGTACGATGCGAAGTTTGGGCGTTGGATGAATCGCCCCGTGAACACAGCTCTCTCCGATAACTTCGGGTATCCCGCAAGGCTTCAGTATTCCAATAACGAGTTTTACTGTGCGTCTTCTCAGAAAGATAAGATTTATGAGCTTGAAACAACTGATAATTCAGATGAGGGTCAGAACACTCTAGCGGTCTATAAGACCAAGACTTTTTCTTCCAGAGATTTCGCTCTTGCATCTGGAGGACAATTTCCCATTGATGATGTCCGCATGAAGCTTCTCAAGATGACAGTCAGTTTCTATGGTACAGTCGGGGCAGTGTCTGTTCTCTGGGATGCAGATCGTGGGTTGCACAGTGGGTCTAAAAGCATAGACCTTACAGCTACGGGAGATAACCTTAATACTACTTTCATCGTAAATACTTCTTACATTACAACCACCCCTGCGGATAAGACGAGAGTGTATACATTCCCGAATGATGCGGTTGGTAGACGTTTTCAATTCACATTCTCAAACAGCGGAACGAGCGTTCTGCCTAAGATAAAGAAGATTAAGATTACAGCAGTTGCCTTAGAGGAGGCTTAACAATGGCATTTCCAAGTGATAGCGCAAGGACAAAAAACTGGGGTACGGAGATTCTTACTGACGCCGACCTTGAAGGACAGCTAGATATTCTTCACGCCTATTTCGTTGCGTGTTTAAATTCTACTACTGGCCATTCGCATGACGGGACGAGTAATCAGGGGCCGAAGATAAACATTACGAACCTGACGGTTAGCTCTCAGGCTCAGGGTGATATTTATTATGCGAGTTCGTCTTCAGCGAATGCAAGGCTTGGGGCCGGAACCGCTGGATATGGATTAAGAACTGGAGGAGCTTCAGCAAACCCATCTTGGGTCATCCCTCCCTCTGCTGGAGGATTTTCTAATCTTTCAGTATCTAGAACCAATGCGACAACTTGTGCTATCACGGCTGATAGATTGGTTGTTTTTGATACCAACAATGTTGGTTGGCTTTGTACGTCTGTTAGCGTAAACCCAGCCATCACATCAAGCGGAGCAAACGGATTAGACACTGGGGCAGAAGGATCTTCTACTTGGTATTATCTTTGGGTTATTAGAAAAAGTACCGACGGAACAGTGGCTGGATTAATTTCAACATCTTCTACATCTCCAACGATGCCGAGCGGGTATGACCAGAAAGCCTTAGTTTCTGCTGTTAGGAATGATGGGTCAAGTAATTTTATAGATTTTGTTCAGACTGGAAGGCATTACGATTACGTTGTTAGTCAAACTGCTTATAGTGGAACACCGACAGCAAATGTTTTCTCTTCAGTTGATACAACTTCAACTATTCCAAGTGCTTTATCTGATCGTGGTTGTTTTATTGCCGCATCAGGCTCAAGTGATTCTCCAGTATTTTCAAATGATGGAAGCGTTAGTGCAACCAATAACGCACCAAATAAAATCATGTTTGGAGCAGAAGCAGGCGCAAAAGTTCAAGCCTACGCTGAATTCAGATTAATTACCTCAAACACAGTATACATTACTTCTCATGGTGGAACAGCGTGTATAGTTTATACGACTGGATTTAAACTTAATAAGTTGGTGAGTTAATCATGGCTATCTCGGAGGAATCTAAACAAGCATTAGCAAGAGAAATTAATTCACTTCAAGAGAAGAAGGCGTCACTTACGAAGCGTATTCAGGAGTTAGGGGATAAGAAGGATTCACTCGTTGCGATGCGAGCCGAGATTAACTCTCAGATTAATAAGTTACAGGCGGATTCGGTCTAATGGCAGAGGGTTGGGTAGAGCTTCACAAGGAAGATCTTCAATCGGTTGAGGGTATTAACTCTCTGAACCGAATGCTCCGCCTTCTCTTTGATTTAATACCTGGGGATGCGAATAACGTCCGTGACTTTAGCGGATACGGAAGCCCTGAAAATGTAGTCTCGGCAGATATTGGTTCAACCTATCGCCGTTTGGATGGTGGAGCAACAACAACTCTTTATGTGAAAACAAGCGGTTCGTCTGCTACTGGATGGACAGCAAAGTGAGGAATTTATGGCTGATTCAAAAGTAAACTGGTGGAAGACTGGACTTGCTGGAGGAACCGGGTACGGTTGGCTTTGGGGTAGAGATAAGGTTAACAACAATAATTCTGGTTATCCTGATCCTCCGACCTTTCAGGCTGATCCTTATGTATCTAAGAGCCAAGATAGGCTATGGGGGCAAGCGGACTATCTTCTTAATGGCTTAACTTCAGATGGCGGGAATCTTTCCGGGCTGATGGGGGATACGGTTAGTTTTAATCCTCTGACGACTCAGTATGCGCTTCAGGCCATGCAATCTCAGCTTGCTCCCAGCTATCGTAACTCTCAACAGAACCTCACGAACACTTTAGAGGCAAATAATCAGCTTACGGGAAGCACTACGGCGTCAGCGTTTGGGAATCTTGAAGCCGATTATATGGCACAGCTTACAGGTGCCACAGCTCAGGCTGGATTGGCTGATGTTAATCGTGCATTAGCTAATCGTGTGAGTCTTTATCAGACTGGACTTAACACAGTTCAGGCTGTTGGTAATAACGCTTTACAGAATCAAGGTCAGGTTAATAATTTCGCTCTTGGAAACTACGAAAACCAAGTAGCCCAGGCCATGATGAACCAGCCAGCTCCCACTGGGGGCTTAAGCGGTGCTTTGACGGGTGCATTAGGCGGGGCCATAAGCGGTGGAGTCATGAGTGGTGGGAATCCTCTTGCGATTGCGGCGGGAGCCGGGCTTGGAGGATACTCTGGGTATTCTGGATCTCCTGGCACAGGTGGACAGTTCTTAGGAGCGGGTGCAAATATGTACGGGAATTCTCGACCTATGAGCTTAAACCTTTCGACTGTCGGGGCAAATCAAGGCGGGGAAAGTATCCAAAATCTTCTTTCTCAGCAACGTGGATTAAACAGTTATTACGGATACGGACTTTACTAAGGAGCAATCATGGGCGTATTAGATACAGTACTTAGATATAAGAATCAGAAAGATGCTGAGCGTAACGCAGACATCTCCGCAATCCCTCAGGCCATGATGCAGTTTCAGGCTGGGAGACAACAGGCGACAGATAATCTTCTGAAGCAGTTAGCTCTGCAAGCTACCTTAGCGAGTAGCGGTTTAAGAATTTCTCAAGGCCCTAATGGTTTACAGATTGCTCGTGATGAGAGTCTTGTAAGTCCTATGGATCAGCTTATTCAGAGGGGAAAAGCGGCGGAAGCGGCAAAGAACGTAGGAGATCGTAGTTTATTTAATGCACTTCAAAGTAATCCTTCTAGCCCTCAGGCGACTCAGGGGTTGGTTCAGCCGTCTAACGGTTCTCCCGTTTCTCAAATGCAAGCTCCAGAGATTGACCCGTTTACTGGTAAGCCAACGACAAAAGGAATTCAGCAGGAAGCCATTAATAAACAAATCCAAGCTCAGGGATTAGAAGAAGCTAAGACTGGCGCAAAGAACAAAGAAAAGATTAAGGGAATGGAAACTATTGAAGGGGATTTAGATAGTCTTCTTGCTCTTTATAATAAAATTCCATCGCATGACAAAGGGCCATTAGAAGGAAGAACTAGAGGAGTATATGCCAAGGCATTTGGAACAGATGTTCCTCTTACTACCTTTGAAGATTCAAGCGGATTGGTATTAGCAAATATCTCAAGAGAATTTGGCGGAGAAAAGGGTGTTCTCACTGACCAAGATATTAAACGTATCAAATCTGCATTCCCGAATAAAACTGATACGGACGCTATCGCTCAGTCAAAGATTGCGTTCATTAAAGATTTTGTTCGTAGAAAGATTGATGTGAAGAGAAACGGGTCATCTTCCAAAATAGATCTTAGCTCAATGTCTACCGAAGAACTTAAGAAGTTAGCAGGGGTATAAATGGAAATCACTAAAGATATGGCTTTAAAGGAACTAGCTATCAGAGAACTTAAATCTAGGGGTGAATTTTCTTCTGAGTCTTCTGTTAAGGCCGATCCCATGAAGACCTACAAGAACGAAAATATTGGGGATGTTTACAACAACATCTTTGTTCGCCCTGGGGCTGGAGTTCGTAATACTATTCGTGGTGGAAGCTTCATGGAAGGATTTGATGATCCTAATTCTGTTCCATCTTTCCAAAGTGAAATTCTTGGGAATTACTATAATTCAGGGTTTCTTGAGGGGCATAACACTCTAAAGACTTTACTTGGTAATGTTCCTTCTGCCGTTGGTCTTGCGGGTGATATTGCCACAAATCCAGCAGATTCTCTTTTGATGCTTCTTGGGAAAGCTCCAGTTAAAGGAACCGGGACTACTCTTGATGCTATTATTGCTGATAGTAAATTGGGTCAGACGGTTGGTCGCATGGCTAATGCTGAGATTAATAAACCTTCTGATTTAGCTAAGTTAGTTAATCCCAGATTGACCGAAACCCCAGGGGCTTTAGAAAGATTGCAATCTGCTAGGGCCGGGGCTGAGAGCCGTAAAACTGTGTCTAAATTATTACCATCGGCGGATTTGGCTACCGACATTAAACAGAATAGAGCTTCCGGGGTGCAGGTTGAGGGATCTAATCTTATTAAGAAAACAAATGATCCTCAGAGCATTGTTAATAAATTCAGATTAGAAAAAGAGCGGGTTCTTAATACCGTTGATGATTTGGTAGCTGAGAATAATATGCCCGTTGACCCTAATTTTGTGGGAACAAGAGCGAAGTTAATCTTAGAGAAAGACCTCAAGAACGCAACGCCTAAAGAACGTGCGGATATTATGAAATGGGTAAAAGAAGAGGGGAATTGGATTGATGAGCAAGACGGATTCGATACTGTTAAAGCTAATGCTAGAAAGCGGTATCTATATCAAGAAACTCAGGGTATGCAGAAAAAACAGAACTCTGGAAAAGTAACCGTGACTTCCCCTGAAAGAGATAAAGTTCGTGATGCTTTTTCTCAAGCTTATAAGGAAGCTATCGAGAGAACTCATCCCGACATACAAAAGTTAAACTCTCGTTTTTCTGGACTTGATGCTGGGGAAACTGCGGCGGCAAAACTCACGGAATCAGCGATTGAGAATCAGCCTAATAATATTATTCAAAGAGCGATTGGGTATACCGTTGGAAGATTAACTCCTGGGCAGGGGGTGGCGGCGGCGGTACGTGAGGTTCCTTCTTTAGTGGGCAGTGGAGCAAAATCTATTTCTGGAATGACTGGAAAGATAGAGAAGTTATCAAGCACATCCGCTGATCTTCTCGCTAAATCAAGAGAGCTTCAGGGCGAAAGGCTCCTTAACACTTTCCTTAAAGATAAACCGAATCAACAATTCTTCAGAGAACTCCTGACCCATGATGATTTAGTCTCTGTGACAAATCCTCAGTTTCAGAAGAGTATCGGAGTATCTGATAAGTTTGGAGATGGGTTTGAAAGAACCAATCCAGAAGAGGCTTATAATCGTATTAAAGACTTCGCTCTCAAGTATTGGAACCCAAAGACTAAGATTGTTGATATTCCTTCCGGGGAAGTTTTTAGCACGAAGTCTAAAACACTCTTAAAGTCTTTTGGGATTGATCCGGTAACCGGAAAAGTCACGGATAAAGTAAAATCAGCACTAGAAGTTGCTATGAAAAGGAAGGGTTAATCCTTGAAGACAATCGCCTTTAAAATCCCATCAGTAATCTTGTATAACCAGATTCCAAGAAAAACGCCAAGCATAACATCTGTTATCATTCGGAGCCTCCATGTCTAAAGAAATATCTATTGAAAACTTTGATGTTGTTAAAAAGCATCTTAGGGATGAGCTTTCGATCATGTCTAAGAAACTCGCCTCAACATTAAAGCAAATGCAAGCTAGCGGGATTTCGTCTTTTGACATGATAAAGATTCAGTCCACGCAGGAAATGATTTCTCAGATGGTCGGAATCTATGAGCATATCCTAAAGGGTATAGAGCTTAATCCGACAATTAACGTCACGACCCCGGAAGTAAACATTCCCAAGATCGAGCTACCTGAGATTTGCGTTAATGTCCCGGATATCAAGGTACCCACTATCAATGTACCAGAGCCAAGGGTAACTATCAATAACGAGTTTGAGATTGAAGAGCTGATATCTGGATGGGAAAGGATTATGAAGACTTTCAGGAATCCTACAAGTCCTTTGGCTGTAAGGATTTCTGACGGTAAGAAGTTTGTTGACGCTATCAAGAAAGCCTCTGAAGAAATATCGGCATCGGCTGACAGAATGGGCGTTGTATTTGCTGGAAACAACGGCGGTATGACAACGGACGAATATCGAACCGTTGGCGGAAGAGATGCTACTGATTTCATACTTAACGGATCCGCTAGATTAACCCCGTCTTTTGCAGTTATTGACGTAGCCTCTTCTGGTGATAACACTCTTGTTTCGGCTGTTACTTCTAAAAAGATTCGTGTGCTTTCTTTGTTTCTTGTATCAGCTGGGACGGTAAATGTTCGTTTTGAGTCTGGAGCCTCAGGGACGGCTTTAACGGGTCAGATGAACTTGATTGCTAATACTGGGTTTGTGCTTCCCTACAATCCTGTTGGTTGGTTTGAAACCGCTTCATCGTCGTTACTTAATCTTGAACTATCAGGAGCTATTTCTGTAGATGGTTCTTTAACTTATATCGAAGTTTAAACAATTTAACCGATATTAAAAAAGGAGAAACACCATGGCATTTCAAGTACCTATTTTTGAAACGAACTCAGGAGAAGCTTTAAATATAAATCTTTCCGGCAACATAGCAGTAGGCGGTGAGCTTACTTATATTTTAATTTAACTATAGGATAAAAAATGCCTGACACAATAAGAGTACAGGTTTTATTTAAAGAACCAACGAAGTACGGGGATTATTGTGATTGTATTTATTACGACTATTTTGAATTCCCAAGCATTTCTGATATTCAAATAAGTAACGATAAGCAAGCTAGGGTTGATGCTTGGATAAACTCTATGAGTAATATCAATTCTAATCCAGATCCATCGCTTCAAGATTTGATTAACGAAAAAAACGCATTACAATCTCAAATTGACTCTATAGATCAAGAGATTTTAAAAAAGGGCTAATGGCTACTATCGTTGCCAAAGCAGGTGCGGCGGGTAACTGGACTGCCGGAACTTCTTGGGTTGGTGGTATTGCTCCTACGGCGGCAGATGACGCTCAAATAGGAGCAGGGACAACCTCTATCACTATTGATTCCGGGGCCGTTTGTAGGTCTGCTGATTTCACTGGGTACACGGGGACTACGACTCACACGGCTGGCGTAACTTTTACCATCGGTGACGCAACTGCTGGGCTTGGGAACGTTGCTCTCATATTGGCCGGGACTTATAATCTTGGCAACGCAACGACCTCCGCAATATCTTTCGTTTCAACCTCAGCGACTCAGCAGACGGTAGATTTCGGGGGAAAAACTGCTGGTAATATTACATTCGGCGGGACTGGAAGCGATTACGCAATCACGACTGCGCTTAATAGTGGAGCTTCGGCTACAGTTTCGTGCAATTTAGGTACCGTCCATTTCGACGGTGCCGCTGATAACCTAGGGTTATCTCACAACATTGGACGTTTGAGCATCGGTTCAGGGTCAACCCATACCGTTACTATGGGGACTTGCACAGTAACTCTTACTGGAGCAAGTGCTACTGTATTTAATATCAACTCATCCACTGGCCTCACCTTTAATAAGGGAACATTCATTCTAATCATGAGCGGGACTGCTTCCCTTGCGAATTTCAACGGCTCAGGAACGATGCCTGACGTTAGGTTTACTGGCTCAGGGGCTTGCGGGTTTGTCACAACGGCTGGAACGACATTTACAAATCTCACCAGAACCGGGACTGCGGCCAAGACGGATTCTTTCCTAATCATAGGAAACTATACGGTAACAACCGCTTTAAATATTAACGGTAACTCAGTCACAAACAGGATGCTTGTAAACTCAAACACTCTAGGAACCCAGAGGACGTTTACGACTACGGGGTGTACCGTAACAGTAACTAATACTGATTTTAGAGATATTAATATGAGCGTTGCGATTGACCTATCAGCAATCACAGGACTATCTGGAGATTGCGGTGGGAATAACGCTAACATAACTCTCACTTCTCCAACGACTCAGACTTGGAATGGATCAACTGGGAGCGCATCAACTGCGGCTTCGTGGACTTCTAGGACACCTCTTCCGCAAGATACCGTGGCTGTAACAAGCGGAACTGTTACGTTTGATATGCCAAGGTCAGGGAAAGATATTACATTCTCTGGGACTGGAAATGGGACTTTTAATACGGGTACTGAAGTTTATGGGTCTCTTACTCTAAGAAGCGGAATGACCTATACCCAGACAGCTACCATAACTCTATCTAGCAGAGCATCAGCCACATTAACTTGTGCGGGAAATACGTTCACCAATATTACACAGAACTCTTTTGGGGGAAGCTATACACTTCAAGATGCTTTAACTCTTAGCGGAACATACACCCTAACAGGCGGAACGCTTCTCAATACTAGTAATTTCTCAGTCAGTCTTGGGCTGTTTGTTTCGACTGGTTCTTTAACAAGAGCTTTGACTATTGGCTCTGCTACATGGACTATCACAAGCGCAGGGCCGACTACTCCTTGGAGCGTTACGGCAACTTTAAGTTTAACCTCTACAGGGTCTACTATTTTCTTATCAAGCGCAAGCGCATCCTCAAAAACATTCGCAGGAGCTGGACTTGTTTACAATGATTTAAAAATAGCTGGTGGCGGTGCTGGGGCTATTATCATAACTGGGGCAAATACCTTTAATCGAATCTACACTGACGGATTGGGGACTAAATCAATTACGCTTCCAGGCTCTACGACAACGACTATTGTTTCGGGTCTAGGGCTTGCTAATGGAACAAACATCATCACCTTCACAGCCTCCGCTGGCTCTGCGACAGTCTCTAAATCAGGCGGTGGAACCGTAGGATGGGATTATGTAAGTCTAACGAATATCCCAGCTGTTCAGACCTCAACATGGTACGCAGGGACTCATTCAACGGATGGTTTAGGTAATACAAACTGGATATTTACTGACCCTCCATCAAGCGGTCTAATTTCACGCTTAATGCTATTAGGAGTTGGGTGATGGATACGCATGACATATTAACTTTAGTAGGTGTTATTTCGGCAATACTAGTTCACGCCTTTGCGACAGTGTGGTGGGCTTCAAAGGTAAGCACAACGCTAAGCAACATACTTCTTGCTCTAGTTAAGATTGACTCTGAGTTTGAGAAAAGAGATAAGCAGATAAGTAAACTTTGGGAGAAAGTTGATTCCCATTCTGAGACTTTATCGGCGCACTCAGCGATTATCGGCAAGAAATGAGTAAGTTAGATAAGGCTTTATTGTTACTGAGAAAAGCCAAAATTTTTGCTCACCAGCAGTTCAGCGGGACGCTTGGAAGGACTGAGTTATTGGATGAAATAAACGATTTTGAACTAGAACTAATCAAGGAGGAAGTCAATGGAAAAGCTGTTTAGTTTAATTCGCCTAGAGCCTTTAAAGGGGAGTAGGACTCAGTTTACGATTATTTCCGGTCTTGCTTTAAACGCTCTTGTTCAGTTGGGGATTATTCATCTTACCCCTGAGCAGTTAAAGACCGTGAATGATTTTCTAATTTTAATAGGGTCATATTTCTTT
>Ga0208147_1000047_pt1 | contig 39433 bp, 58 predicted proteins | sample DEB3_08_DNA_FD_184520 | JGI IMG/M metagenome (GOLD analysis project Ga0208147, IMG submission 184520) | Aqueous microbial communities from the Delaware River and Bay under freshwater to marine salinity gradient to study organic matter... | ecosystem: Environmental > Aquatic > Marine > Coastal ... | reverse complement strand
GCATATAATACGGACAATACGGAAAATGGATCCACTTTAGTGGAGATATTTTGTGGGGGAGTACAGTATACGCCGACGCGTTTTTTAGCACCCCCGCGTCTTATCTTGTGGCGTAGGGCAAAGCCCTACCCCCCTACCCTGTGGATAAACCTGTGGATAACTTTTTGAAAAAAAGTTGAGGGCTGGCTACCCCTTCGGCGCACTGCGCCTCACCTAACAATTCTCTGACCGCTTCTAATAAACCGCGCAGTCTGCTAGCAATAAACCGCGCCATAATCGAAAGATGATCCGCGCCGTGAGCTTGTGCCAGGCTCTCGCGGGTTGTTGAACTTTCAACTACATCTCAACCCTCAACCTCTAGTAGAGAGTTACCCCATAAAAAGGTTTGACCGATTATGACCGAAATACAGATAGACTAGCCTCACCTAACTGTTCTTTTTATGATTAGATGACCTCGTGGGCAACCCTGCCCATTGTTGAAAGGATAAAAAATGAACACTCAAATTGAAAAACTCACCGCTCAAGAGTTATTCATTATCAAGTCTGCTCTCACTCTGTTAGCAGAAAAAACCCACCAAGAATTACTCAATGGTGATGTTCTTGCCGATCGCACTTTTGACGCTATTGCGGAACTAGAAAAGTCTTTCGTTATCGCCTATCAAGAAAAGGTGGGCGCATAATGAACGAGAAAGATAGAAAAGAACTAATCGCCCACATACTAGAACAAAGCAGAGGGCAGGAAGCACCAAGCAAGGCAGACGAGTTTGAGAGTCTGCTATTTGAAGAAAGAGTGAGAAATTTCCTACTGAAGGAGGGCAAGTAAATGAAAGAGGTTATTTTCAACGCGATCCGCAACCCTCAGAACGGATCGATTATCTGCTCAGGTATGTGCGATCAGGGCTATCTTGAAACGAAGGTGTATTACGGTTACACCATAAAAGAGGCGCGGAAACTGTTTAGAGAATACCTGAAAGCCATAAACGCCTGATGCTTGCCTTTCCTGCTAGACTAGCCTAGTCTAGTGGGGAGGGGAGGTCTTAGACCTTCACAACACAACAAATCGAAAGGATAAGAAAGTGAGAAAAAGAAACACAGAAACGCGGTTCGCTTGTTCCTGTAATGGGTGTCGCAATTATCCGACATATCCCGCTCAGATATGGCACGAGCAACAAATCCCAAGCAAGGAACAGGGAACTTTTTTCTTTCGCAAGGATACGATGAAATTCTTTTCATCTCGTATCGCGGATTTCAAGGCGATCAACAGAGGCGGGGAGATAGATAGTCTTTCGGTTATTGTTTCAAGCCGTCACGGATACGAGGGCGCGAGCCGTTATTACGAGGTTGTTGTGCTCTGCCCTTACGGAACTATTCACAGAGAGGGCGAAAGTTTCGACACCCTACGCAAGGCGCGGAAAGAGTGGGATAACGTTCTCGCAGGTTTCGCCCCTTGTTCCTGTCACGGGTGCGAACTAGACCGAGAGGCGGGCGAGTAATGTTCGATATATCTCTGAGCTGGATAAATGGGTTGGGCCAGGTCATAACCTACGCCCTGATTATTGGTGGCGTGTTGTGGCTTCTAAGTAAGTGGGAGGTGGGCGAGTAATGGACAAGATGAGTACAACGTGCGCCCTATGTGATAACCCGACGGCGTATATCTACGACGACGGCGAAGGCTTGTGCCTCGCTTGTGATGAGCAAGTGACAAAGGTAATCAGAGAGGGGAAGCGATGAGTGTGATGACTTATACCTGCTCACAATGCGGAGATACAGGCAGAAACGAAATGGAAGTAATCAACAACGAAAATTGGTGCGACTATTGCCAAGAGGAGGTAATCAAGTGAGCGCATTACAAGAATTAGACGAGGCTATGACTAGCCTTTGGTATCAAGCAGAAATTAGCGACGAAGCCAAGATGTATTGGAATGACGAGATAGTTCCGCTAATCGTGGCAAAACTAAAAGAGGAGGGCAAGTAAATGAACGAGCAAGAGTTACGAGAGAAAATTACTATCCGTGAGGTGGATCATATAGAAACCGCGTGGGTGCGTGACATTGAATTGGAATACGAAGGAGAGAGCTACCGCATCAAGTTATCGTGGGCGTATGGTGACGGCTACGAAATAGAAGGGCTACAAAATCTCCCTGATAATGTCGCTTCTGAGTGCGATAGTTTTATTTGCTACACCTTAGATGATCTCTCAGAGGCAGACCTCAAAGCTGGAGGGTGGAGAGGCGGCGGTTTCTAATGCCTAGATGTGAATGGTGCGAGGGTGAAACCCGTATAGAACCGCTTGATTACTACCTCGAAGAGTTAGGTTGCGAGGTCACCTGTGAAGGGTGTGACACCCTGATTTGCCTGGAATGTGGGCAAGATGTAGCCAATATGGAGGTAGCGAAATGAAAGAGGACACCTGCCACAAGTGTGGCGTAGAAATGTGGAGAGAGGGGCGGATAGATGATGACATAAAGCTTTGTCATCCCTGCTACCTGGTTATTTATGAGAGAGGAGGTAGTGTCAATGGCTAAGTGTGGAGTCTGCGGCTGGAGCTTTTCGGGGTGGGCTATGACGAAGCACGCCGAAACACCCTGCGGTGTGGAAGATAGCAAGGCGGAGGCTAGACCTTATGCGCCTGAAATGGAAATCAATGACATCATCAAACAACTAGAGGAGGACAAGGCAAATGGCTAAGTATGAACTAACGATGAGATTTACCTATGAAATCGAGACGGACGACATTGAACGGACGATGAACGACTTTGAGTTCCCTACCTTCCCTGATCTTGAGGACGATGACAAGGTGAAGTTTATGGACAATCTAAATGAATGGGTGGAAATCAAATGAACAAGGAATACTATCAAGCCAAAGCTGACCTATGCCGTGACCTGGCGGTCAAGCAAATGGTCGAGGGAGATAGCAAGAGGGCGGGCGAGAACCTGATCCGTATGGTCAATGCCCTGAACGAACTAAACCTAATCAACTACAAGGAGGAGAAAGAAAATGAAACTAACTAATTTCTATGAGGTAATGGATAGCAAGGGCGATATTGCGTGGGGTGGGGCGAGCGCAAGCGAGGCAGTCAAATGGTTCAGACGCTCTCTTGATAGCTCTGTATTCGTCTCTGTATGGGACGAGGAGGACCCTGAAGAACCACGTTTGGTTACGGATAAAATCCCAGTAACCCACCTGATACTCGTGACCATTGTGAGCGAGAGGGAGAAGGCGCGATGATATTCTTAGGCGTAATCCTAGCTACTATCCTTGCCTACCTGCTAATAGTGTGGGAGGATAAGATCAATGAACCTAGAAACTAAACGCAAGATGAAGGAACAAGATAAAGTTTTAGAAAGGCGTATAAGGAACGCTGAGAAGCGAGCTGTGCGGTTACGCAACTACCAACGGGCAAGAGGGCGAGCGCTAGTTCGCCTAGCCCAGCAGTACCCCGACCAATACAAGGAACTACTTGAGCAGGAGAGGTTATCTGATGAGGCTAATGGAAAGACGTGGCTGGACATCAGTGGCAGTACTATCGCTGACGCTGATATTTACCTACCTACACATAGATCAAGTGACACACTTAGACCCGAAGAAACCTACACAAATAAGCAGGACGAAGGCGACAATGGAGGAGAAGCGTGAGAATAAAAGACTCGCCAAAGAATATGCCTGGGTTGCGTTTGGTTGGAGAGGACGAGAATGGACGTGCCTACTCAAACTATGGACCCGTGAGAGCAGGTTTGACCACTACGCACAGAACCCAGCAAGTTCAGCTTTCGGAATTGCTCAACTGCTTGGAGAGAGAAGTCGAAAGCCTGAACTCCAAATACTGCGAGGCTTACGTTACATTGATAAACGTTATGGAGAGCCTTGTAAAGCTTACCGCTTTGCTCTTACCCACAAGCACTACTAAGGAGGCCAAGTGATTACTGGAGTATCACTCTTTGCTGGTGTCGGTGGCTTTGAGATTGCTATGAAGAACAACGGCGTGAAGGTGGTGGCAAGCGTGGAGATAGACAAGAACTGTCAGAATATCCTTGCTCGCCACTTTCCTGAGTCCAAGATATTTGATGATGTAACCAAAGTGAAAGGAAGTGATTTACTTGACGCAGGATTTGAACCAAGCTCAGGAATTATTACAGGAGGATTTCCCTGCCAAGATCTCAGCGTCGCTGGCAAGCGTGCTGGTTTGGCTGGCGAGAGAAGCGGGCTTTTCTGGGAGATTGCCCGACTTGTGGAAGAAACGCAAACAGAATACTTCGTCCTCGAAAACGTCCCTGGTCTGCTATCCAGTAACAAAGGACACGATTTTGGAGTCGTCATCGGGACGATGGCCGACATCGGGTACTCTGTTGCCTGGCGTGTGCTTGATGCTCAGTACTTCGGAGTACCCCAAAGAAGGCGGCGTGTCTTCATCGTTGGTAGACGTACTGGAAACCAATCAGATCCTGCCAAAGTATTATTTGAGCGTGGCAGCGTGCGAAGGGATACTTCGCAGAGCCAACAGACGGGGCAAGACTCTACCGCCAGCACTCCACGAAGCTTTGGTCAGACAGGCTTCGCAAAGTACAGCGAAGGAGTAACCACTCTTACTGCTACCACATACAAAAGACCTGAAGATAATGTTGTGGTTCACTAAAAGTAGGAGAGCGCAGAGCGTTGATGACTATGAGACTTGGGTGGAAGGAGGCGTTATGCCTACGCTAAACGCTTTTGATAATGGAGATGTGAGAACTACTGTTATCGTCTTTCACCCTCACTACCACGACGGAGCAAGAGTACAAGGAGATACTATGAATACTTTGACATCGCGTATGGGAACAGGTGGTAACAATGTATCTATGGTTGCTACCCTTGTGCGTATGCGTGAAGGCAAACCAGGTGGAGGTAAAGGTCCTCTACTATCGGAGGATAAGAGCTTGACTATCGCAACCAACAATGACCAAACGTTATTTACAGAGTCATCAGTACGCAGGCTTACGCCTGTGGAATGTGAAAGACTACAAGGATTTCCTGATGGCTGGACTGAGGGACAGTCAGACTCTACCCGTTACAAGCAGATGGGTAATGCCGTTGCTGTGCCAGTAGTTGATTGGATTATTGAAGGCATTGTTGCTACACTATAACTACTGAGAGTTACTTATCCTTTCGCTCAGCGTAAGTAGCCCCGCTTCGGCGGGGCTTTCTTATTTGTCGGTTGAATAGAAGCCTGATCCCCTGAAGGCAATCGGGGGTGAGGACCAGACTCTATTCATTAGTTCACCGCAGTCAGCACAGGAGGGAGTGCTAGCTTCGGCGTGGATTGAACGCTCAGTGAAAGAGGTAACCGAGCAGTTCGGACACTTGTATTCATAGATCACTGATAAGGACTTTCGCCACCAAGATTATTCTGTAATCTGCGTAGAGAGTTCTGACATCTACGATCAGCAGTAGAGGTAGCACACTCCAAGTAAGTAGCTAACTCTTGAAGAGTAAGGTTCTCGTGGTATCTCTTGATGAGAATGTCTTTATCAACCACATCTAGTTTGAGGTATGCCTTCTTGATATCAATGAGCGTGGCAAGTAGGTTGCCACCTTCAGCAGGAGCAGACTGCTTCTTTGGTTGCCCATCGTTGATGAGGTTCTGAGCCTGTTCTAATACTGTGTTATCTACAACGGAGGCGATGACGTGGGGGAGAAGCTGGGCGATGATGACAGTATCGTAGAAGGCTTCATCGGTAAGTTTATATCCGCTACGAGTAGCCTTCTCCCTGCGAGCGTAGCGTTCTGCGTGACGCTTCATCTGCCACGCCATACGCTTCTCGTTGATGACGCGCTGGACTGTACTCTCTTCCGATAAGAGTTGGTTGAAGTGTTCTGCTCTGGAGTAATACCACGACCAGCACTCTTGAACTACATCTTCTCGCTCAACAAAGTTGCGGTATCTGCTAAAGATAGAGCGAGCTACGCTGAAGACTATATCGCCAGCGGCAGGGTGAGTCTCAGTCATTCGGAAGTTCAGGCCACTTCTTATCCAGCACCATAATTGCAATGGCAGAATAGTTCATCAAATCTACAAAAGAATCCCTCAAGGATTCGTTGGATGGGTTGGTGTTGCTATCAAGGAGATTATTGATTCGAGCAATTTTGTCCCACATCCGCACTCGGAGTCCATTGAGTGCGCCACCTGGACTGTGAGCGATGTTCTTCGGACCGTAATCGTGATGCTTTCTAAGCAAGAGCGATCCAGCGGTGTCATAGATTCTCCAGACATCTTCGACAAACTGTCCACTTACTTTCTTACTGGCATCGGCTGACAAGTAATAGTCCCAGCCTTGTAATCTATCGCTATTATTATCATCCCCATATCCATCAATAATCTGGCTGCCTCTTGGAGATCCTTTTTCTTGCTCATTCATCGCGCTCCTCCTACTAGGTTGGCTGTAGCTTCTTTACCATTCACCAGATAAAAGTCCGTGATGTCCATACCTGGTGGTAATTGTACTATTTGTGAGTTGAGAACCTCACCTGCGACACGCCTAGAGAACTCTGCTCCAGGGTTAGTGCCATCTTCTTTCACATCATTGTCTCCAAGAATATACACAACATCAAAGCCACCAAATAACTTCGGATAGAAAGGTTTCCACGCCGCTACTCCTGGCACTCCTACTGCTGGTACACCTACAACTTCATTCATAATAATGGCATCAAACTCACCTTCACAGATGACGATGCTCTTGGTCGCAGACATTGTAGCTACAACATTGAACAAGTGAGTCTTCTGCCCCACTGGTGAACCATACTTAGGCTTGCCATCATCAAGCCTGCGAAACTTGAAACCTACACACAGGTCTAACGCTGTGAAGTACGGAATAGAAATCCATCCTTCGTATCCTTGGTGTCCCTCTATCGGATCTGTGATAGTTCCAAGGCGATAGCGAGCAGCAACCTCTTCAGATATTCCACGTCCTGCGAGGTAGCCTAGCGCCCTGTCGCTTATTGCTTCCGCGTAACGATGAGCCGCCTCCTGTAACGATTTCACCTGCTCTTGCGAGAGCATCTTTGAACCCCACATTCTCTAATTCCATAATGACATTGACCGCATTGCCACCCTTGCCACAGGTGTGACAGTAATACAAATTGTTATATGTATCGATGACTGCACTCTTGCGAGAGTCATCGTGCATACAGCAACGCACTGAGACGTTGCGCCCCTCTTTTACTTCTCCTCCAAAGTGCCTGACTACTTCAGCTATGGAGACTGTGTTTGCATCGGAGCTGGCTTTTGACCTCTTCGTACGAACCACCCTGGACCAGTCTTGTGCTGGCATCCGCAATCTCCTTCGCAGTTCTGGTGAAACTCCTTAGCCATATCAGTCTTACCGATAGTGTTGTGGTGTCCTGCCCACGCACATTTACTGCAGATCATCTGGCTCTCGCTCTTCTTCCTTCTCTTCTACTTCAGTCGGTTCTTCTGGTAACTGAACATCTTCATCAGTCCAAATCTTGCTCGTCGTTATCTGTCCTTCTGGAACTGGCATCATCTACTCCTAACTCTTCGGCTATGTTATTTACCCACTCTGATAGTGGTTGTATTACCCACGCATCTGCGATGCTGGCATTCCTGCGTTTGACTATGACGAAGGCTGGTGGGGTGACGGGTAGTCCACGAGCCTTCGCATAGTTGGCTGCCTCAGTCTGGGCTTCTGCCCAGAACTGCGGAAGATTGATTGACTTATGGTTCTTACACTCCAGAATATAGGTCTGACCTGCGATTATAGTAACAATGTCACCTTCATCATTAGATCCCGCCTTGGCTAGGCGTTCAGCAAAGTGTCCCAGTTTGCGTAAGTATTTCATTACATCCGTCTCAAACTTAGAACCCTTAGCCTTGTTATATGAACTCATAAAACCCTCGATAGATTTGAGTTGTAGACCATCCTGCCGTAAGCATCGCTGTCATTGATATGACAGGTAGCAAAGTTTACGAAGAGTCCTACGTAATCCTTGCCGTCAGCTTGGTGTTCTCCAAAACGATTCTTGACTGCTGCAACCCGAAGCGTATGCTCAAATGGGTTGTAGCCAAGAGTAAGTATCATCGCAGGTAGCTGACTCACCTTGCCGTGAATAGCACGACGTGCTGGTGGTTCAGTCATATCCTTACCATACTCACTCTGTTCTGATACGTGGTGCAGAACAAGCACACAGGCTTCTGTCTTGCGTGCCATATCGTGTAGCTCCATCATTATTTGACGTAAGCCTGCCCACTCATTATCAGATTCAGCGACGACGTTCATCAAGTTATCTATGATGATTAGTTGTGGACTGATCCCATAGAGTTCAATGTAGGCCTTTACTTCCGCCTCAATATCATCAAGGTTCGGTGATGAATCAAAGACCCACTGTATATGTGATATGTCCTGTAGGTTCTCATCGTAAGCACCAGTATTGATGCTAATTTGATTCTCTACAGTTTCTTGGGTGTGGCCTGCTAGATGTGCCGAAGCACGTAGCATCACAGTAGCGGCATCAGTATCAGCCGAGAAGAACAGAGTAGGCACTTTGGCCTTGATAGCATACACAAGAGCGAACATAGACTTTCCAGCGTTAGGTGCAGCGGCAACCATACACACTTGACCGCGCCGAAACTTTATGCCCTTTTTGTCTAAGTCTTTCCACACAGTCGGAAGTGGCTGCGCCAATGTATGGGCAGTCTTCCAAGCGCGGTCTAACCTAAGCACTTTCCTCCCGTCGTAAAACTATATTCTTCCGTCTTCTTAGTTGTCTTCTATCCCACTCTGTAAGGCCACCCCAAATTCCGAAGCGCTCATTGTGGATACCCCATTCTGCACACTCACTTTGATGGATACACTGGTGACATATACTTCGAGCGTATACGGTTTCTTGTGCTGACCCAACCCCTGGTTCAGGAAACCAGAAGTCGCCACCTGATTGAGCGCAGAGAGGATCCTCGAATTCACGAGGCTCTCGCATTGGGTCATCGGACCCAGATAGTTGCACACTTGTCTACCGCACCTTTAGGTGCAGCACACATATAACCTTTCCAAGGACCCTTAGCGCTTACGCCTTCTTTGTAAGCCATTGGTCCGTGTTTACAGACATTACCACCAGACTGTGGTGCAGGTGCAGATGCTACTGGCGCAGCACTACGTACGGGCGCAGCATTTCCAGCGCCTCCAAATGATTGACTAACGCTTCCAATGAGGGCAGAAAAGTCTTGCGCTGCTGTAAGCAGAGCTTCTAGTTCCTCCTTATTAGCAGCGTACAAATTGATAAGTGTTCCATCAGGTGCTTTGAAGTTTACTTGAAACTTCGTTGACTCTGGTGCAGCCATTATTTATCTCCAGTCTTTTTGACGGAAAGCCTTGCGCTTTCCTTTCCTTGTTTCATCGGTACAAAGCCCAGTGCTTTCTCCACTGCTTCCTTGTCGATGGTGTTACTCTGGACAGTAGACCACTTGATCTCATATCCAGTAGTAGTAACTCCAGTTTTGCCAAGCAACTTATCGCGTAGTGCTTGTTTCTTTTCTTCTAATGTCTTTATCTCGGTGTCTATCTGCGTGTAATGCAACGCATCCATCGCAGCTTCAAAGTCATCAATCTGAGGTAACTCAGACTTGGTAAGTCCTTTTTTTATACCAACGCATCCCATCTCACCAGAGGCATCATAGAACTTGCAGTAGCTGGCACAGTAACTCTCGTGTCTTTCAGGCGCGGGAGCTTCCTGTGTAGTCCGAATAGCTTCTAGCCAATTCAGAGCCTCTAGTGCGATGGCCTCGTCATATGGTTCGGAGTGAACAAGAATATCCCGCTCATCACCGTCACGAGGTATGGCTACAAGATTGACGTTCTGGACCTTCCCCAAGCCAGACTTGTCGATCAGATAACCATAGACTTGTACTTGCCAGCGTTGCTGTTCTGACGGAAAGTAAGAAAGGTTCTTGACTTTTGTAGTCTTCCAGTCAACGACATCTCCTGTCCCAGGAATGAAGCAATCAACGTGTGCCTTCATACCGCCGTATTCGACAGTCTTCTCCAGAAGTACATCTTGATTGTTGGCAAGCGCATTCTCTATTGCAGCGTGGATGGCAGTCCCCATAATCGCTGCGAGTTTTATCTCATTGTCATTGGTTTCAGGTTGGTTATTCAACCGATACCACACCTTACGTCGACAGCCTCCAAGCTCTGATGGACCAATCTGAACCTGCGTGGACCTGCCGCGCTTGTTCTCTTTCTCGTGAAGAGCCTTTACAAGTAGTTCTTTTATATCCATCCGTTGCCCTGCCATCTCGTAAGAGTAATGTTGAAGAATAGCAAATTGATTTGCAAAACTCTAGCCAGCATTCGTAATGGCTGATAATCATATATCTTGTAGTAATCAAGGCCGATGGACCAGTTATCTGTATGGTGTGCGTTGATATGCAACGTCCACACTTTCCAATCTTTTCTCACGTTAGCTCCCGTCTCTGAGTAACTAATTGAATCGGAGGGCAGGTATTGATGTCAAGCATTGAGGCAATCTCAACAGAGCGTCGGGCGTGTTGCTCTACATTGCCCACAGTGATACGGCCCACGCGGTCATAAAGATAACCAAGAGCAAACTGCCCACCACTGCCAAGTCCATAAATAGCGGAGTCCGATTGAATGAACGAGAGGTCTGTCGCAATATGGAAGAGGTTGCCATCAAACGATACAAGGTAGTCGAACCCTGCATCTTTTTCTTTTGTCGCTTCGTACGGATCATAGCCATTCTCCTTGAACGCTGTGAGTATAGATGGCAAGACTTTCTTACCCATCCACTGAATCGGATTAGCACCTTTGTAGGTAGGCGGAGTCCAGTTGTACGCAAGGATGTCACCAGGTCTGGTATCGCCTGTAATGCCTAGCAGATATTTACCAACGTGAATAATTTTCGGAGTGGAAGTACTAACAGTCCTGAGATTATCTTCAGTAATCTGACTATCAGCAGCTAAGACAACTTGTTCATCAAGTTGGATTCCGATAAGTGTTGTCATAGCAGAATGTTACCTCTCATCGGCGTGTCGTCGCGGTAGCGACACACCAGTTCATTACAATATGAGCCGTCAGGCGAATTACAGTATGGCCCTCACGGGCCTGTGGAAGTGAGGACAGTGTTGTTCCGTCTACTTCGGCTGCTGAAATATAGCCAACAACTTCCTCCAATTCAAGCCTCTGACCTACGTGATGTAGGTCCAACTCACCAGTGCATTTGTGGTTGTACCGTTTTCAATACCTATGTCCAGTTTGAAAACTACGAGATAGTTTGGTATGCCCTTGATGTTCAGTGTGCTAATTGTGGAAACCTTTTGAAAGCGCCCTGTCCGATAGATAACCCAGAGATACAATGAACGAAAAAGAACTCTTTGATTATCTGAAAGATAGTAGATTCCCTGACCTAATCAAGAGTGAAGGAACCTTCGACTCCTTTGACTGTATCTCAGATGAGTTCGGTTTCTATATTGAACTCAAATGTAGACATACCCACTACCCAGAACTACTGATAGAGAAATCTAAATACGACAGGCTTTTACTTGAGGCTAAGTACCGTAGCCTTGAGCCTTGGTATATCAACTCCACCCCTGCTGGTAAATGGGGTTTTGATCTCTTCAAGGTGCCAGAGCCTGCTTGGTCTGAGCGCTGGATGCCAGCTACTACCGAGTTCAAGGATACTCGTAAGATACGCAAGGTTGTCGGGTTCATCCATACTGACTACGGAGTTTCTGTATAAATACAAAAAGAGGCCCCATCACCTTTCGGTGACAGGGCCTTTCCTCGCAGCGTTCTCTTACAAACTACTTCTTACTTCCGCGACCAAACTCTGTGGCCTTTGGATCTAGCCACTTCAATACTGGTCCGAGGAATCCAGCCAGTGCTGCTGTTCCAAGTTTCTTTGGATCAGTCTCACCTGCTAGATAGAGTGCTACCGCAGCGGATGCTGCAGCGCGGAACCAGGTTGCCGCTATTGCTTTGAACTTCTTGTCCATTAGTTCTCCTTTGGACTTGGGGTATCTTTCTTCTTCGGCTTCTTCTGCACCTTGGCATAAGCCAAACGAGCAGCATCAACCGTATTCCATTTCGGTTTATCGAGCCAAGGAAACCAGGCACTGGTGTCATTGGCACAATCTTCCTTGATGGAAATATGCAGATGTTTGACGTGTTTATTTTGGCCTACGTAATCGCGGTCACCGCGTTCTTTAGACCAGATACGTCCACTGAAAATTAGATATGAAACTCGCTTGTCTGCCTTGAGTTTCTCGTAAATCTCACCACAGTCAATCCCATTATGCGGATCGTGGGTTAGGTCTACTGCCAACCCTGTGTTGTGGTCAGAGTTAGGATTTGCCTTGATGTGAGCCTTGCTTGGTAGGAGTCCATCGGATGCTTTCTTCCGCTTGGGCGCAAGCGCAGTTGCCTGCCGTAGAACGGCAATAGCAGCAGGTGTTGCACGTTTTGCAACAGGTTTCACGGGTCATCTCCTCAATGCTTCTTTGACTAGTTCGGTAAGTAAATCTACTTTTTCTTCCAGAGCGTTTACCTTGTCCTTCATTGAACTACCGCCATTAGGCTTGAGTTCATACAAGAAGGACTTGACGAGCCAACGAAGGCCCATCAGTACGGTTGAGGCTATTCCAAGTATGGTGGCAACAAGCATTGCCCAGTCTGCTAGTGTCATTATACGCTCCGAATGGTGACGACCAAGGTTCCGCCGAAGCCTGAGAACCTCTTGTCTTGTGGTGTGCGGTTGATAAAGTCCATCTCTTCTATCAGGCCAATATAGGATTCTCCTGTTCGGAAGTCCTCTATTCGGATGGTATCGCCTGCGTTTTCTACTGCTTCAAGTTGCTGCATTCTTGCCCAAGCAGAACCTTCAAAGCCAACAGGTACTCCAAACTTATCTGCTTCTCTGTCATAGCAGAACAGTGGGTATTGGATAAGTCTCTGACGTGGTACTGCTGGTAAAGACTTGAGTTGGTATCCAGTGAACAACGGACCAAGGGTGTCGTCATTGGTGTCGCGGGTAAGTGTGAACTTGAAACCTAGATATTCCTGTGGACCCTGTGGGTATGGAATACCAATCTCAGAGACGGTTGATTCCTGTGAGAATGAACCGATTGGATACTCTGTATAGTCATAAGCAATAGATGCAATATCTAATCCGCCGTGTGCGGTATCAATGCGCGGGGTAAGTAGTTTGAATATCTTACCTTCAAGGGTGTTGTAACGGACAAAGCCAGTTTGTAGATAGCCAGAGGATACAAGCCTTGTGTCAGACTCAATATAGACAGAACCATTTTCAGTGGCTGTGGCATTGGTTGTAAAGGCTATGCGATCTGTACCATCAATGAATGCACAGGCAGTTGTCTCGTGAGTATAGTTACCAGTTGCAGAATATGTGTCATAGGCATACGGAAATACCAATGGAGAAATCTGTGTGCCAAGGTCTAACCTGATAGTTCCTGGCTCATCTTCTACGCTAGTTGCAGCCCACGCATATCTATCGCGGAAGCAGAAGTCATAGACAGGCTGGTTATTTTCCCAGATAAGAGGTCCGTAGGCTAGAGATCCATCATCGGATACCACAGCGGCTCTGATACCTTTGGTAGTACCAATCATCATATAGCCAAGGTAGTAAGCAATCTTGTAGATGCGCTCGCCACTAGGCATTTCAGCAGCAGTAATAGCGCTAGTCAGGGTAGGCATCGTTCCATTAGATGCCAAGGTGAACTTCTGGATATTAGATTGAGTGCCAGAAAAGCCAGTGACATAGATAGCAGCACCGCTTGATGTGATGCTGGTGTATACGAAGTCATCTACTGGATGGGTATAGACAGCAGTAGGTAGAGCAGTTGCTGTCGTGGAAATTTCATAAACTTTGTTGTTGATACAGGCAACAATACGTTCCTTTGTGAACTCCATTACCACGTTAGATGCGGTAAGACCTGTCACTTGGAACATCTGAGTTGTGGTCGTAGGTGAGTCACCTGCGTAGCCAGTCAATGGCTTTTTGTACATTGTCAATTTGGTTGAGCCACCAGAGGTAACGTTGGTAATCCAGTAGCAGGTTAGTCCGTCATCACAGTAGCCATATACCTTGTCATCGGTACCTGCGTTATAGTCCACGAAGTGGCAGACATCGCTGGTGACAGTACCTGTAGCGGCCTGCGATGCTACGTTAGATGCAGTCTTGGCGTAGGTAAAGGTGGTTGTGCTAGGCACTGAGGTAATCGTGTAGGTACCATTGAAGGTAGCATCTACGCCTGTTACTACAACTTCAAAGCCAATAGCAAGACCGTGAGCAGCGCTGGTTGTCAACGTAGCCACATTAGATGTCAGAGCTTTGTTTGTGACAGTCGCTGTGATGGTTGGGAAAATCTTGTCAATGTCATAGCCATCAAGCATCAAGCATCCGTAATAAGTATTGCTACTCTGGGTCCATTGGATGGATCGAAGAAATTGGTTAGGACGCAAGTTGCTATTGAGGTTCGTGGTTGTCTGATGGGTAGCATCCACATCTAGGATTAGAGTTGCTTGTCCTTTGGTCCAGACATCTAAACCTTTGGATTCGGTGTATTGGAATCGCAGTGATTCATCCTGAGCAGGCTCAAAGTATTTGATGCCTTGACCTAGATGAAATGATGACTGCGATCTGAACCACCAGCCAGTCAGAGACTGTTCTCCAGCTTCACGGGTCTGGTCATACTGTTGCTTACGGTACTGAGCCGTGACACGACGATAGGGTGAATCATCACTGGCAGCCAAAAAGAATGGCAAGCCGTTGATGGCTATATCGTAGGCAACACCTGTGGCTTGATAGTTAGTCGAGCCTGCAGGGTTTGAAAGGGTATAGGGAATACCCTCGGTAATATCGTCACCGTAGGACAACAGTCACTCCTTGCTTTTGTATTTAGATTGAGGTCCAGCCTCGAATACTTCCACCCTCTACAGGGCATTTGAAAGGCAAGTGTCTGCCTTCTGCTATCCATTGACGATGGGCTGCATTGATAGCAGCCCAATCAATGTCATTATTCAAACGAGACTTCGTCCCACTTCTGATCTGCTTCATTCCAAATGTAATGCTTGCCATCAGTTGGCATAGCAACTGGTGCTTCCCAGATATATGTCTCTTCATTCTTTATCCACGATGGGAATGGTTGTGGAGCATAGAACCCTACGCCGTCCCAGTGGTAGCCAATACCTGCGTAGTTCTTATGTAGTGGTCGTCCTTCTGGATGTTGATTTCCGTGTGTGTTATAGGAAGTTTGAACCCAAATACCGCCAAGATTGCCCTCACACCATTCTTTGGTATCAGCAACAATGACACGGAGTACTGTGTTGTCACTTCCGATTTCTGCAAAATGTGCCATTAGTTTTCCTTATCTTTCCCGTTGAATAATGGAATAGAATCTTTCAATGCAACCTTACGAGAGGTCACATAACCGCCTTGGTTATCCAATCTGTTCCTTGCTTCTTTCTCATCTTCAGCAAGGATTTGCACAACCATCATTACCTCGTAGGTATAGGCGTGAGTAACAAGCGTTCCAGTATCTTTATCTTTTGACATAGTGGCCCTTTCTAGGCTGCGTAACGGATGATAACTATACCGCTACCACCATTACCACCAGCGTAACCAAAGTTCTGATAACCAGCACCTCCACCACCACCACCACCGCGATTTGCAGTACCAGCAGAACCAGCAGAGCCAGTTCCACTTGTTACACCGCCACCATTGCCACCGCCACCAGAGCCACCAGTACCGCCTGCGTTTGTTCCATTGCTGAATGCACCACCGCCGCCGCCACCTGCATAGGTTACGGATGAGCCTGAAATTGACGATGAACTTCCATTGCCACCATTGGCTCCATTTACTGCTTGGCTTGCGAATGAATCATTGACGCTATCTGTTCCTGCGGCACTCGCACCACCGCCACCCGAACCATTACGGCCAGCGCGTCCATCTCCACCTTTATTGCCTTGACCCGATGTTCCACTTCCGCCAGTTCTCGTTGCTCCTGCGCCAAAATTATATGAAGAACCACCGCCAGAGCCACCAGTACCGCCTAAACCTTGATTTGTTCCAAGTGTTGATTGGACTGCACCATAACCGCCACCTGTTGATGTAATGCTAGAAAATACTGAATCGTTACCATTGGCACCATCGTTGCTAGTACCACCAGTTCCGCCTGCTCCCACAGTTACGGTATATCCAGTTCCTGAAGTTACAGAAAATCCTGATGCGGTTCTGTAACCACCAGCACCACCACCTGAAGCAGCGATTGAATATCCACCAGTTGTTCCACCGCCACCGCCACCGCCTGCTACAACTAGATATTCAACATTCATTGTTGCAGTAGGAGTAAATGTCCCTGATGAAGTAAATGTATGAATCCAATTTGTTCCATCAAATGTAATGGTTCCGCCAGTTGCTTTTGGATCATTACGAACCGCAAATGTTCCTGATGAATTGAACGTGTGGATTGTATAAGAACCTGAAGTAGTTTTTGTTCCACCACCTGCATAGTAACCAGATGGAATTGCAGAAGTTGTATAACGAGCGATAACTATTCCTGATCCGCCTGCCCAACCAGAAAGTCCACCACCGCCGCCACCGCCAGTATTGGCAGTACCAGAAGAGCCATTACCGCCAGAGCCGCGACCACTACCACCGCCACCATTACCACCTGCACCTCCACCGTATGATGCTGATTCATTACCACCACCACCACCACCTGCATAATAAACTGCTGAACCACTAATGCTATTGGAAAGACCATCGCCACCAGCACCAGCAGTAGTATTTGAACCACCATTACCACCTACTGCACCAGCACCACCACCACCAGAAGCAGCGCCGTTTCCAGGCCAAGCAGGAACAGAACCACCGTCATAACCTTCTACTGGACTAAATCCACCTTCGTTACCAGTACCACCAGCACGACTTTCGTTACCAGTACCACCACCTGAACCACCAGTACCGCCTCGATATAATGTTCCACCAGTTCCAGCATTTGTTGAGTTACCACCCAAACCACCACCAGTAGAAGTAATTGTTGAAAATACAGAATTACTACCTTTACTGTTTGTCGCACCCCCAGCGCCAACAGTTACTGTGTAACTAGTATTGAAATTAGCAGTCAAAGGTGTTCCACCAATGGATGTTCTGTAACCACCAGCACCACCACCGCCACCATATTGTTGAGTGCTACCACCACCACCACCACCAGCGACTACAAGATAATCAACACTAATACCGCGAAGATAGTTTTGAGAAGCCCAGATACCAAGAATAGGTGTCATTACGCTATGTCTCCTACCGCATACCAAGAGTCGGTATCGCGCTTGATGAGTGTCATTGCTGAGTACTGTGCTCTGCATTTAGGTGAGGCAGCGGTAGCACCAGTAGATACAACAGCTGTCGTACCAGGGGTAGCAGCGCTGACCGTTACCTGACCTGCACCAATCTGGATGATGTTCAACTGAGTTCCAATAGGAAACGCCACTGATGCGTTAGTTGGGATTGAGTAGGTCTGAGCAGAGGCATTGCTTGCTGTGACCAGCTTATTGTCAGCATCTGCCAAGACGAATGTGTATGTGGTACCAGTCTGTGCATTGAATGCAAGGGCTGCACTAGCAGAGGTGGTTCCACCAATTAGGGCTACGCTCATTTAGTTACCATCCGATCCGAAGGCACTGAAGGATGATGTGCCTGTTGTTGAATAAACTGTGATGACATCTGTATTAGCAAGGGTCAATCCACCTTGGAGCGATAAGAACGCTCCGCTTGGTACCTGTACGCCATAGGCTATGTAGTGTTGATTAGCCAAGGTTGCACCTGCTGGACGCACTGCGATACGGATAGTATCGGCTGCTCCTCCAGTATTTGCTATCTGTAATGTAGAGACAATCGTTGCACTTGATGCAGTCAGCAAGGTTGTTGCTGTTGCTGCTGTTGGTGCGCTCTGCGCTAGAACTTTATATGTTGGCATTAGGAAATATCTCCAATCAATGTCCAGGTATCTGTTGCTGTCTTGACAAGGCTTGCTGCAGACCATTGAGCGCGGGTCTTAGTTCCAGTACCATTGATGGTTACACCACCTGCTGCTGCCACAGTTACTTGTCCAGCGCCAATCTGTTGTAAGTTGATGATTGCGCCAGTGGCATATGCGACAGATGAGTTGGCAGGCACAGTTACTGTGATGGCTGAAGCATTATCTAAAGTAACCAACTTGCCGTTGTCTGCTAGGACAAAGGTATATGTCGTTCCAGTCTGGGCATTCAAAGTCAAGTTCTGCTTGGCATCATTGATTGTTGGACTGGTCAAAGTCTTATTAGTGAGCGTATCTGTTGTCGCTTTACCGACCAAGGTATCTGTCGCTGCAGGCAGAGTTAGTGTCGTTGTACCTGCTACTGCTGTTGCTTGGACTGTGGTTGAACCAGAGGTAGAACCAGCAAAGCCCATACTTGCCACAGGCGAGATAGCCAACTTGAATGCGTTGAGATCATCGCTGGTAAGAACGTGCTTGACTGTCGCACCTGCTGAGTGTTGTACGCCAGAGGTTCCAGCACGTGCTCTGGTGATAGTAAATGTGTCACTAGAACTAGCGGTGATAAATACGATTTCTTCGCTTGTGGTATCAGGATCAAGGGCAACGGTGAACTGGTCTACGTTACCTGCTGCTAATGTGACTCCACCTAGTAAGGCAGAGCCAGTTCCTGCTGCCACAGTCATTGTGGTTGCAGTCGAACTTATCGTCGACGCAAGCGTTGTCTCAACGCTGATTGATGAGTACTGTCTTGTCACGGGCCTTCCTTATCGGGTTAGATGTAGTCTGATTGGGAACTGATCAGAAAGTTTGAGGGCTTCTTCCTGCAAGCGTTGCTGGAATAAAGCAAATACATACTTGCTCATAGCAGAGCCAGCAGATGATGGAATTTTGGTGTCGTTCAAATCTGCTTCAGCGCTGGATAGATTGATACGACCAGCATCAAGGAATGAAAGCAGACGATATGAAGCGCCATAGACGATAACATCTTGGCAGGAATCTGGAAGTCCTGTTACATCCACAAAGTCATCTGTGGTGTTATCCATCGTATCTGGAACCATTGTGTACCAGACCTTGATAGTTCTACCAGGCTGAATGTTCTCGTAAATGTTGACAGTCTTCTGGGTATTGAATGTAGCCACGTTTGCTAGTGGGTCAAATCTCCAGCGCTTGATAGGTAACCATTCAAGGCTTGGGCCTGTTGTCTGCCACGACATATAGAGAACTTCACGAGCATCATCAGGTAGAGCATAGGTAACCTGAGATGCATTGAATGTAAAACTTGTTGACGATACTGCAAAGAGTTTTGGATACAGGCTTCGGATTGTGTCGTTGATAGCCTTCTGAATTGACACTCGTGGGAATGTCGGAGCCAGAGTTACTTGAGCATATCTAGCGTGTGGCGATGGTGTTGTTCCTTGAAAACCACGACCAATGGGATTGGTTGGAGCACCCATCACATTGAGCGTATTGGTTGTCTTGTTGAAGGAATCAATCCAGATAAGTTCATTGTCAATCTCAATCAGACCTTTAGCCAAGTTATCTGATGAGCCGACCAGAATCTCAAGACTTGTAGTCGTGAGGCCAGCGGGATTATTTACATAGGTAATGCGATCTTGGCGAAGTGAGTAACCTTGTAGGTTAGTCTTCACCTCGTCGATCAGTTGCTCCAGTGTTGGCATTGTTTCCTTCCGTGTACCAGCCGTCACCCCACAGGGTCATTAGCCTGTTGAAGTATTTCTCGTATTGCTTCGCAATGACATCCACAGAGTAGAGCGATACTGCTCGCTCTCTGATTGCCTTACGATCTAAGTTCTTGACGTTTTGTGTAGCCAAGATAAATTCTTCTACGCTACGGCATCTAAAGCCTGTAACGCCTTCTACGACAGTTTCTGTAAATGCACCCCAGTCTGTCGTAATGACTGGAGTTCCGCAGGCTTGTGACTCAATGTTCACATTGCCAAAAGGTTCTAGGTATAGCGTTGGGACAAATGTTGCTATCGCATTGCCCATCAACTCTGCTCGTTGCTCTGGTCCTACAGCTCCAACATATTCGCCGTACTGTGGAATATGCGTACCAGGACCTGCCATAATCAGTTTCTTACCGATTACTTTGCAGATATGCGCTGCAATATCCACGCCTTTGCGTGGAACCATTCGACCGATGTAAAGGTAGTAGTCGCCCTTACCTTCACCTAGCGGAAACATATCTGGATCTAAGTAACCAGGAATCACCGCATCAAAGAACATTCCATCTACTTGAGCGGCGTTCTTGAATTGTGCGTATACCGCGTGCATCCACGCATAGGACTCAAAGACTTTGTAATCAGAAAAGATACCTGAGTATCCCACTCCGAACTCCACGCTGATGTGTGACTTGTACGCATCTGCGATTGGCTTATGACTTGCGCCAGCAATCAAGCAGATAAAGTCTTGTGGCTCTAGTCTCTTGCGTAACGCCTTGATGACATTGCCATTGAACTTCTGCCAATGCGGAAGTTTGTAGTCAAACGGTGCTTCAACATAAGGTTTGTTACCTACCGCCAAGCGACGCTGAGTCTCTGTGATGCAAGTGATGAGTTCGTCTACGTTAGCCTCATTCTCAGTGCCAGCGTAGAGATAGACTGTGTGTCCCAGTCCCTTCATCATATTGCAGAACCTGCGTACCTTTTCAGTGTACGCACAGTTAGCAAAATCTTTAGTTGTGTTGGTATGTGGTAGGCTTACAACGTGGAATCTCATACCACAATTCTATCGGAAACCTTTGAAATCTTGTGTGGAGTGTCCCCGCAAGTCGCTGAAGCCATCTGACTGAATCACGATATTAGGATGGCAGACATAAGCATTGGTTTTGTCTGCTACTAGGCGATAAGCCACATCTATCCAGAGATCAAAGTCTTTGGCTGCTTGGATGAAGTACTCCACCTTGCTTGGTTTGATGCAGTAGGCGTGGGTACCTGTGGTTTCTACCTGTCTAACCCAGTAATCATTGACAGGCTCAGTTCGATTCTTGATGGCTCCAAGGTAGAAAATGTCCCAGTCTTGCGGCAACTTAGCCATATGGGTATCTAATTTGGTGCTAAATTCATCATCAAATATCGCATCATCTTCACAGATAAGAACCATCTCATCTAGCTTGATGGATTCCAAGACCTGAATGTGACTCAGTCTTCCTGCCACGATTGGGTCAATGCCTTCAGCTTTACCATCTATTGCTTTATGAACCTCATACTCAAAGCCAATTCTCTTGGCTTCAATATCAAATTGTTCTAAGCGGTCTTTCCTGCGTTCAAGATTGATGACAACAATTCTGTCAAAATACTTCACATTCCGCCTAGCATTAGGATGTCTGGCAGAGCAGTAGCGTTAGATCCGCTAGGTCCAGTTGCACCAGTCGGACCTGTAGCACCTACTGGTCCTGTGGCTCCAGTGGCTCCAATAGGACCTGTGGCTCCTGTTGCTCCCACAGCGCCTGCAGTTCCTTGCGGTCCAGTTGCTCCTGTAACTCCAGTTGCTCCCGCAGGACCAGTCGCTCCAATCGGTCCAGTAGCCCCGACGGGGCCAGTAGCGCCAATAGCGCCAGCGGGACCAGTAGCCCCAGTAGGTCCAATGTCACCTGTTACTCCTTGCGGTCCAGTTGCACCAACAGGGCCAGTGGCTCCTGTAGGTCCAACGATATTGACACCAGCAGGCCATACACCAGCAGCCTTTGGTCCAAAGATTTTGTTTGAAACTGTATTGATATAGAAGTCGCCATTTACACCTTCGGTGGTGGGATCAACTGTTCCATTGAGGACTGAGTATCCCTGCGCTCCCGTAGGTCCTGTAGCACCTGTTGGACCTTGAACGCCTTGAGGCCCTGTAGGGCCTGTAGCGCCCACTGGACCTGTTGCTCCGACACTTCCTGTAACACCTGTTGCTCCTGTGGCTCCTACAGGGCCTGTAGCCCCTACAGGACCCGTTGCACCAGCAGGACCAGTATCACCAGTTACACCTTGTGTGCCTTGTGCACCAGTAGGTCCAGTCGCTCCCGTTGCTCCTGTATTACCTGTAGGTCCTGTTGAACCTGTAACTCCCTGTGGACCCGTAGCGCCTGTGGGTCCTGTACTTCCTGTCGGTCCTGTCGCACCAGTAGAACCCGTAGGGCCTGTGGCACCAACTGGACCAGTCGCTCCTGTAACACCTGTCGCTCCTGTCGGTCCTGTAGCGCCTGTTGCGCCAGTAGAACCAGTGGCACCTGTTGGGCCTGTGGCTCCTGCTGGTCCTGTCGGACCTGTTGGACCTGTTACTCCCTGACCGCCTTGCGGTCCTTGATCTTGTGAAAACTCTACCGCGACTTGTGGAGTAATGGACTCAATGACGATAATTGTTTCACTCACGTAGTCACAGCTCCTGTCACGACAAACTTACCTTCAAGAATACGGGTTATTGTCCCGCCTGAATTTAGAACTAAATCATATGAATAACGACTTGCTGAAATATCTGCTGTAACGGATGCTGGAATGGTTACTGTAATTCTTCCATTGAGAGCATCAAAGACCATATAGCCATTAGCAGTAGAGGCAACGACTGTAGTTGTAGATGCGCCAACGAATGGGCGAACAGTCATTGTCCCTGTGTAACCTGTGAGGTTCCAGGGTGTAGCAGTTCCATTGATGTTGTTTTGAATCTGGAACTGAAAATTGAATGTAGTTGCTTGGTCGCAGATGAGATTATATTTCGCGCTCAAGATGAGATCTTTCTGAGAGCAGCCGCTGCAGCCAAGCCAGAAGTGCCAGCGAGCTTATTACATACGCCGCTGAAATCGAGATGAGTGTTAGCAGAACCCGTAATGCCAGCAATATCATTGAGTACTCCTACAGTATCTGTATGCTTTGTTGTCACACCTCTAGCAGCAGCCCATTGACGAGCAGCAAGTGCTTCGTCAACCATCTGTGGGTTGAGACGATAAGTGCCACCATTAGCAAGGCGGTTCAATTCTTGATTGAGCGTCGTTCCATTTACTCCCAGTGCCACTTATCTCTCCTTACTTCTTTTTCTTTGCTACTGCTGCGTTATCTACCAAGTTTGGATATGGACGACCAGCCGCTTTAGCACGCTTCTTAGCAACAGACTTCTGCGCTGGTGTCAGTTTCTTCGATGTCTTCTTAGGATTCTTTGTATCCCAAAATGCTTTCTTCTTCACCACTTCACCTTATCTGCCCAGTACGCAGCAGACATCTTGCCTTTAGCAATGTTCTTTGCGTGACGGGCCTTGAATGATTTTTGTCTGGCGGTGGGCTTCTTATCGCCTGTTACGCCTTGCTGACCGAATCTGATTGTCTTGACTTGAGTTCCTTCTTTGGCAACAACGACGTGACTCTTAGTTGGGTGAGAAGGCGTACGCTTGGGTTTGTTGAAGCCCGCAACGCCAGCTCTTGCAAGACGCGGATCACGCTTTGTCTTTCTTTCCATACTCTCCATACTTTCCGAGCACTGCTCTTACTGTGCCGTTCTTGTTGAGTCTGACAACCATTCCGTCTCTAATGATGACAGAGTTGAACTTCTCGCGTCGACGGTATTGGCCCGACGACATTACTTCTTCTTTTTCTTAGCCTTGCCAGCCTCTGATAGAGCAATAGCAATGGCTTGCTTGCGGGACTTGACTACTGGTCCCTTCTTGCCTGAGTGAAGGGTTCCACCCTTGAACTCACGCATAACCTTTTCAACTTTCTTGGCGGCAGCCTTCTTCTTCATTACTTAGCGCCCATCTTCTTCTTCATTCCTGAAACTTTCTTCAGGCGTGGGTTTGCCTTGACTGCCTTCTTGCTGGCTTTGCGAGCACCAGCCGCAAGGATTGCTCCAGCGCGTTCCATTCCAACACCCTGCTTTGCGGCAATTTTCTTTTGAACCGCTTTGAATCCTGGGTGTGCCATTTTCTTCGCCATTATTTTTTGCCCTTCTTCTTGGACTTCTTACCGTATTCCATCTTGCGCTCTTTAGCACCTTCTGATTTTTCGTGCTTCATCTTGGCGGATTTGGATTTGTACTTTTCACCCTTGGATGACATTACTTCTGTCCCTTCGGATACGCTCCTGGAGCACCCTTTTGTAGGTCCTCATAGGACATAAATGGCTTGTCGTTTACTCCTGCTGGGTACTCTGTGTACCAGCCTGGATGATCTTTAGGATTGTATTTGTTATTCTGTAAATTTGGATCTTTTGCTGTAGGCATTGTTACTCCTTGAAGGTAAGTGTATTTCCATCGAATGCTTTGCCAGATTCGTTGGAAAGTCTGAGCGCTGCATCTATATCTTTTTGCTTGGTAGATATTGGCTCTACTCCCTGCTTCACAGCAGAGTAATAGGATTCCAATTCTTTGTTGTCTTTCTTTTCTCTGTCTTTATCCCAGCCTTGCCGAGTAGGGAAGCACCCTGCAAATGCAAAGTTTGCTGCTTGCAGACAGTCAGAGTATGAGTCGTGGTCTTGGGTTTTACACCCAGAACGACAGTTAGGGTTCTTAGTCATAGTTAGGCAATCGGCTCCAAGTAGTCAGAATAGCCTGCATCAATCAGAATCTGTGCTTCTGCTTGGGTAAGAACATATTCGTGTCCACCAAGATAGTAGGCATCTGCATCTTCCAAATCATTCTGGTATGGAGTCTGAACTTCAGTCACAGTAGTTCCATTGACAATCAAAGTGTACGCACGTGGGATGTCAGTGATGAATGGATTGATAGGACCAGTCAGCGTTCCGCCAGTAATTCTTCTGGCAGCAAGACGTGAGTACTTGTCATAGGTTCCATACTGAGCGCCCCAAGTTTCCCAGCGCCAAGGAGTTGTGAGTCTGTAGTTCATTACTTCCTTTCGTAGCGAACTTACCGTTAGGCAGAGTTTCAAGGCTCTGCCCAACAGTCAATCAACTATGAGATTGAAGATGCTGTCTCAATGCGGTATAGAGCCGCTTCACGGAGACGAGCAAAGCCACCGAAGTAGTACCAACCGATGGTGCGGAAACGACGGAGTGCGTCGATTTCTGGACCAATGACGGTTGAAATATCGGCTGCTTGCGCTTCAGCAAGTGCTTCACGTCCAGCAACAACTGCCTTGTAGAGAGTTACTGCAGGAGATGCACCGTTAGATGCTGAGAGAACACGAGGTGTTTCTACAACGTAAGCACCTTCGATTACGCCGACGGAGCCAGCGACGAATGGTGTACGGTCAACGTACTTGGTGAGTTCCTGGAATCCACCAGTTCCCGCTTCAGCGCGGAGATCCGCAGACTGACGTGGGTGGACGTATGCAGCATAGAGTTCGCCGATACGAGGAACAGCCTTGTTTGTGCGGAGCTGTGTTACAGCCTCGCGGATGTCAGCAACTGCGAGTGTGCCAGAGGCAGTTACGCCTGATGCACCTGTTGCTGTACCACCGTAGATTACGTTGGTTCCGCCAGTGAGAACGTTTGCTACAACTACGTCGATAGAATCGGCAGCGTTGTAAGCGATAACGTCTGCAAGAGCAGCGTCAACGTCGTTGAACGATGTGAGGTTCAACTTCTTGGTGGTTGTTACTGCGTTACCGTATTCGTTCAAGGTAACAGTAACTTGAGATGGGTTACCAAATGCAACTGAGGAAACGTCTGAGGATTCTGTCAAAGTACCAGTCGCAGTAGCGAGATCTGAGTAGATGGAGAATACAACTGACGAACCTGGCATAGCCTGTTGCACTGGCTTTACGTCTGCCAACGCACGCATCACAGGGATGGAGCGAAGGGCCATACGTACATACTGGTCATATGCTGTTTTTACGAGCGACGTAATGTCGGAGGTCGTAGTCAGCGTACCTGTAGGTAATGCCACTTTAGTGCCTTTCGGATAGGTTCGGAATTAGAGTCCAGACTGCCTAATTACTTCATCCAGTTCTTCCTTGCTATTGGCATTTAGCAAACGACGCATAATGTCTTCTTGGAACTCAGGAGTATTTCCTGTTTCCACAGCATTAGTCATTCGTTGATAAGCCTTAGCTTGGGCTGGGTCAACATTAGGTTTTGCCTGGGTTTCGGCCTGTTGATAGCCGAATACATCGGCGTAATCTTCAAGCCATTTAGATACAGACTCTTCAGTTGGGTCTATATCCTGTGGGATAAATGATGCAATTTTGCTATTTACCCCGCGACTAGCGAGGGCATCTTTGATTGCTCGTTCTCTTTGTGCTTTGGATAGAGATTCATACTGTGCCTTTAGTTCAGCCAGTTCTTTATCCTTTTGCTTTGTTGCTTTACGCAACTGTTTGACGAGATCGTTGGAAGTATCTTCCTGTTCAAAGTCGTCATCTTCGTAGTCGTAGTTGGACATAGGTCCTTCTCCCTTATTAGTTGGTTTCGCAGGCCACATATAGAATTGGGGATTTTCTATATGGCTCCTACTGCTGGTCTTGATATCTCTCTAACGGGCCAGTAGTTCCGTTAGCAGGCCTAGAATTGTCCCGCTCGTTCGCGGGATAGTGCGCCTTGCGCTGCACCTGTTTGTCCACTGAAGGATGCTTCTTCAAGTTGTTTGAGTTTGCTACGCATACGTGTAGCCTCTACTGAACCTGTAGTTCCAAAAAATTCTGCTTCTGCAGTTGCTTGACTATACGGACCCATTCCTTGCTTGGCGTATATTTCACTAAGTTGCGATGTGCGTGGCAACACTGTTGCTACATTTTGGAATCCTTCACGTGCTTCTTTTGAAGTAACTCCAAACGCTGCGAGTTCTTCTGCTCTTGCACGTGTAGTTCCAAGTCCTGCAATAGCAGCACCTGCACCAATTTCAGCAGCAGTTACTTTACGCTTGATATCCAATATAGCCTTCTCTGGATCAAGAGTGTAGGCAAGGATGTCACCATTTGTAATATCAGGATAGAACTGCTTCAAAGATTCTTTGATTTGTGGAGCAGCATTGATGACTCTGTTATATGCAACATTGAGACGATCTGCTAATTCATCATCACGAACATCGGCTGCAAGAAGTTTCTCAAAACTTTCTTGACGACCCAAGTCTCCACGTTGGTAGTATGATTCTGGAAGACCATATTGACGCATAACATTCTGGTATCTATCTTCCATATCAACATAATCTGCTTCAGATAATGCAGCAAGTCCTTTTGCAATACGGGCTTGGTTAGCAGCAAAGCGCTTCTTGTAGGCATCTGTCTCACGTAGACGAAGAGTAAATTCAGCTTCAGAGAGACCATCCTGAATAAATTTTTGTAGCGGTTGAACTAATGAACCAAGACCCATACGACTAAATTCATCATAAAGAAGACTATATGCTGATTCTGATGCCTTGCGCTTCTGCGCCAAAGCATCTGTTTGAATCTTTCCATAAAACTCAGCTAGAGCCTGATTTACTTCTTCCGCAGTCATACCCTTGCTAACTTCTTCTATGGGTACAAACTCTCCAGCCTGAATCCTTGCTTGTTCTCCAGCAAGTTTTGCTATTCGTGTTCCTTCTTCTGCCGCTGTTGCTCCTGCAGTTACGGCAGCTTCTGCGGCAGCCGCAGCTTCTTCAGCAGCGGAAGTATAAGTAGCTGCAGAACCTAAACCTTTTTCAATTTCAGCAATTCCTTGTTCTGCAGCACTAATGCTTTGTATAGTTTTAGCAGCATCTGCGGCCATTTTTATTGATAGTTCATCACGAAGTGCTTTTCGTGCAGCACTGCTTGCAGTTACTGATGGCTTTGCTGGAGTCTTTGGTGTAGCAGGCTTAGTAGGAGTCTTAGGTGCAGTCTTTTTAGCAGCGGTTGCTTGCGCTGCGGCATATTGAGCACGAGCCTCGTCTGGGCTTTTTGCTACTGGAGTTGTTTTCTTTTCAGCCATTATTACCCCTGGAATCCGAAGTCACGAAGTACTCTAAGTGCTGCGCTGGAAACTTCTTCCTTGGCTTTATCTGTATATTGCCAACGAGCGTCTCTGCGAAGTTGCTTTTCAAAGTCAAAAACTGTCATAGCCTTGTCTGCTGTTATGGCACCACGCAAAGTTGGGTCATTGAGGCTAATAGAATTTTCAGGAAGTTCTAGGATGGTTGCCATACTTCTTTTGTACGGTGCATAGATGGACTCTAGATCAAGTCCTGAATCTACAAGAGCAGCAGCATTATCGGGTAAACCGATTGCTGCAGTCTTACGGATAAGGTTCTTGAAAGTATCAACATCTTCACCATTCTCAACGCGCTTTACCCATCCTGCTACAACATCTGCGCCAAAGTTCTTATCAAGGTTTAGGCCATTTGCCATAGCGGTCTTGGCTAAATCTTGAACTGTAAGAGTACGCTTCGCTGCCTTGGTATTACTGTATTCTGGCAGTTTACGAATCTTGTCTTGAAGAAACTGATCTCTGTCAAGACCACCTGTATATTCGGTTACAGTAACTCCGCCAATTTTTTTCTGCGTAGCCTTAGTGATTGAAGATGTTTTCTTTTCCTCATCAATAAGTTCTTTTGAGTATTTGTCACGTTCTTCTGGGGTTGGCAGGCGACCTAATTCAGATTTGAATATGGCCTCAACCTTGGCAGCAGCTTCAAGCGGAGTTGAAATACTGACTGTTCCAGATGGCTTTGCAAGTCCACCAGTAGTGGCTGTGGCAGCGGCCTCATTGAGTTTATCTTGTAAAAATTGAGTCCAAGATACTTCTTCGCCCCAAGCCAAAGAACGTGCTTGGTTTGCTCCAATAGCGGTTTGATATGCTTTTACAAGGGCATCGCTATAAACACCAGTGATAGGCCCATCATAGAACTTAGATGATTTGAGAAGTGATGCTAAGTCTTGACGCTCTTTTGCAGACATAGCACGTACAATTTTTGCTGCATTATTTACTTCAGAGATATAGTCACGTGCTGCGGCAGTTGTCTCTGATTCCCCAGGAGTCTTGTCTTTTACTTCGACTTTTGGTTTAGGGGCATACTTTCCAGTACCATTGATTCTGTCATTGAGATCCGCAGCACGAGCCTGAAGAATAGGGCTGTTTGGCTGGGTTTGCATAAGAGACATAACGTCTTGAAGTTCTTGTTTAGCCTGAGATACTTCTTTGCTTTGAGCAGTAGCACGAATCTTCTTCTCATTACTACGGAAGTATGAAGTACGAGATGCTTCTACACTTGAAGCATTGGAGCGTGCAGAATCATAAGCAGCTTGTGCCTCAGCAATACGCTTGTCAATAGCCTCACGCTGGGTAGCGCCAATACGTCCACCAGCGGCAGCAAGTGCAGCCTTTTGTTTATTCAACTCTGCGGAAGCAGCAGTTAGTTTCTTGCGAGCAGCCTTGACTGCGGAGTCATTATCCAAGAAACTCTTGAGAGTTACCTCTGCCATCTCTGCCTATCTCCTAGTCGTCCAGTAATCTTCCGAAGAGCACGTCATATGCTGCTTGGGTGTTCTCGTTATACTTTGCCAATTCTTTGATTGACATAATGGTTCCATCCTTGATGGACTGCATAAGATCTCTATTGCTACCAGTTAGAGAGAAAATCTCTTTCTGGGTTTTATAGTCCGAGTAAGCCTTGACCATTTGACGTAGAACATCTTGGGTATCTTTACGGACATTCTTATATTGTGGGTCATCCAAGAACTTCTCTAGGTCATCTAGAGCTTGGAGAGTCTTGATTCTCTTCTCAGCACCTTGATTCAGTTCTTCTGCAACTAATGGACGACCTGCAAAGAAGCGAGTCTTCCAGTCATTGAATTGTTGACGAGCTAAAGAACGAGCAAAATCAGATGCTGCAAACTTTAGAGAGTTCTCGTATTCGTCGCGCTTCTGATAGTAAGTCTGTAAATCAGATGAAGTCTGTACCTCGCGTAGGTAGTCTTCTACACGTTTATTGGTGCGAAGACCCATTGTTGCCATCGTGCGGTAAGCATCAAATGAGAATGCACCTTTATGTGGAATAAGGAATGCGGCTGCTTCTGGATACTTCTTGAACATTGCTTCATTCTCAGTAACAAACTTGCCTGATTCCTCAGCATACCCAAAGAATGCTACAGTCTTACGCTCTGATTCTGTGACGGTATAAGGAACAGCATTCGGATATAGTTCTACCCAACGCTTCATTGCTGCGTCATAATCACCATCATATTGTTGACGTAGAGCATTGAAAGATGACTTGAAGTTTGCTTGACCAGCGTCTCTAATCCACTCTTGCATATCTGACTTCAACTGGATTGATGGTGATGCTGGAGCAAAGAAACCGAATATGAAGCGAGTTGCTAGTACCGCCAAAGTGGTGCTACGAACTCTTTGTCTATATTCCTCTAGTTCACCAGCCGAAGGTGGAATAAGGTTACCTTCTGCGTCATAGCGCTTTGGAATACCGTGGCCTGCTGCCTCAAGATAAGTAACAGCCTTACGGTATGCAGATGCATACTGACCATTACGTTCATCTTGGCTCATAGCGCTCAAAGCGCGATTGACGTGTGCTGGCATTAGACGCGAGACAAGTCCTTGGTCTACTGAGTATTGACCAAGAGTGTACTTAGCGATTGTATCGCCCATACCTGGTTCAAATACATTTGTTAGATTCTGTAATGCAGTCATTGGAATTGCTGCTGCAGGACCTGAGAATGTAGGTAGCCACGACTCTGTGTTCAACGATGGCGATAGCATCTTGACAGATGCGCCAAATTGAACTGGGAATGGTACTTTGAAATCTTGCTTGATACCTAAAGCAGTCAATACGCCTTGTATTGCACGATACCCTGGAGCAAAGTGTGGATATACGAAGTACTTTTCTCCACGATCATCTTCTTGAATCCAGCCAGAGTGCGCCACACCATCAAATGTAAGTGCTAGTTTTTGGATAGCCTCTGGATTATAGCGAACGATACGGGCAAGACGGCGGTAGAAATCTTCTTGAGCACGATAGAATCGAGCAAAGTTACGTGCAGAAAATGATACTTGGCTACGGATAAGTGGGTTATCTACGTATGGAAGTATCTGGGATACCGCACGATCTTCTACCAACTTGGCATATTCTTTTTTAGCATTGATAAGTGCCGCTGCTTTAGCCTCAGCATCATCAATACCTTTAGTAAAATTGTCGTAGAAAGCCTGCTCAAATCCAGATGCTTTCATCTGCTTACGAATCTTAGTTACTTCGTACAACGCCATAGGTTGACGTGATAGACGGGCTGTAGATAGACCAAGCCATACCCATCCCTTTTGCATCAAAGGTGATGTGTAGTTATTTACATCTGCAACTGGCACCAATTCTGGACCAACAACAGCAGTTGGAATAGCGTCTAAGTTATCTACATCTGGTAGGTCATCAAGAGTCAACTTTCCAGATATAACGTAACGGTCAAGTTCTGGGTCAAAGGTGCGAATTTTGTCAAGCAGGTCAGTGTTGATTTTAGTGTTACGACCTGTAACGATTGCTCTAGCACGATTCAAAACAATCTGTGCATATTCATCTAGTGTTAGATTCTTGCCCGATGATAAACGAGCGTCGTCAAGGACCTTCTTGTTCTTAGGGTCAGATAACCAAGCCTTCATAGCATTGACTGCTTTGATTGGATCATCGGCATTAGCAAGGGCAATAGAACCCAGCTCATCATTACCATAGAAAGATATACGCAAAGCCCAAGCAATCATTGATGCTTCGTTATTTGGCGTTAGGCCAATTTCAGTAAAGCCACGAGCACCTGCTGCTTGAGCATACTGGGTCTTTAGTCCACCAAGGTCTAAACGTAGTTCTGCTTGCTTTACTCCAAGAGTCTTAGCTAGGTCAAATGCTGAATCAACATAGTTTGAACCTGCAGCAAAGTTGAATCCGCCTTCAGAAATAATAGATAATAGATTATCAATATCACCATATAGGACCTGCTCCGTAAGGAGTTCTAATCCTTCGCTGTCAAGTTTAGATAAACCAGTAGCTTTAGCAAAGCGTTGTACGCGACCCTTTGTTAGGGATTCAGCCATAATCTTGCGTACTTCTTGCTCTACTCCGCCAGCAATTTCACCACGCAAACGACGCATACCAGCCTCGGCTGCCTTGACTTTCTTAGCATCTTTACTGGTCTTTACAATGTTGTCATATTCTGCAATCTTTGCTTTCTTTGCAGATAGGATGTTATCAATATCCTTGATACGTGTGGCGTATTCTTCGGACTCGCCCTTATTGACGAATCGCATAATAAGACCTAAAGGTTCTGCTGCAAACTTCTCGCCAGCAGTAAGTCCTGGAGTCAAACGAATAGCGGTATTGAGTCGAGTTGCTAGGTAACGATTCTTGGCGATACCCCAAGGACTGCCACCGATAGCAATGTTGACCATCAAGTCTTCAATAGAGTTACGTAATGCGTAACGATAACCAGCAAGAGTCAAGAATGACCAAGCATTGGTGGCGCTTTCCATATACTTGCTATTAGAAACACCAACAATACGTTGGATAAGACTTGTTCTAGCAGACATACGGTCAATATCAACTAGACTTGGTGCTGAAACGAAGTCATTCATTTCGCTAGGCAGCAAACCAAAGTCAATATAGTCATCAGTTCCAGCGATACTGTACTTTACTTGACCTTTACCAGTCAGACGACGTACAACTTTCTGACCTTCTACCGTCATATTCATACCACGAATGTCAGCAATGGTTGCATAGAGTCCGTAATAGAACTCCTTGCGCTTTCCAGTCTCCTCAAGACCTGCAAAAGTCTCAGAAATAAGACGTGCTTGACGGGTAGGAACAATAATCGCTGCTAGTTGATAGATTTTATCTGGTGCATCTGCTGCAGTTACGTCAAATTTATCGTCTTTGAATAATGGAATACGTGTAAACTTACGCTTGGCATTATCAATACGGCGAGCAATGTCATTACTAGAAAAGCGTAGACAATCTAAACCTTTTACCTGTAGACCTTTGGCTGCTTCAATCATCTTTTCTGGAGTCTCGGTAATGGCTTTGTAGATTCCATCTTGAGTTTCAGGTTGTCCAAAGAAATCATCAACCAACTTAGGACCTATATCATCCAAATTGAATACTTTGTTAGCGCCAGTAAGGACTGCAACTCTTGCTTTACGAGCAGTATCTAAACGTGGCATCAGTATACGACGACGCGCAGTTCCTGCGCTCATCATTGTAAATGCGTCATCGCTATTGTAAAAGAAAGCCTTAGCAGAGTTGATGTCTTCAATTTCAGCTTTGTTGAATAGGTTGATAACCGCTGGACCAAACTCAGGTGCTAAACGACCTGCTTCAATGCGTGCTTTAGCAGCGGCAACTTTGTCTCCGCGCTTGGTGGCATCACGTAAATCTTTCAGTTTAGATCCGTATGTATCCCAAAAAGCAGTAGTTTCTGGCTTGGCAAAATATCTTGCTGCAGTTTCTCCACCTTTACGGGCAGATACTACGATTGCCTCATAAGCATACTTGTTTACATCATACAAACGCTTGGCTTTACCTACGATAAGTGTAGGATCTGCAAAGATACGGTAGGCAGCATCCACTGCGCCAGATGTAATCTTATAGAAAAATCCATTTTTATAGAAATCGCCAGGTACAAAAGCATCAAGGATGTTAGCAACGGCACGACCTGGTGAATACTGGGCAGCATTGACTGCTGAGATTGCGTCATCTAACAAGTCTCTATCTGCTTGGAGTTTTTTCTCTTCAACTCCTGGCATATTCTTGAGACTGCGGTCAGATATTTGTAACCAGTACTTTTCTTCTGGAGTAGCAGTAGCCATAAGTTGTGCGACTTCTTGGCTATTCTTAGCGCTACGAATCTTTTTAGCAATATCTACAAGATTCTTACCGTACTTTGATTCAGCATCTGAAAGACGTTCTTCATTGAAAACCTTTTGACCGTCTTTTTCTGCACGATCCCACGCATCAGATAGGTTACGACCTTCTTCTATAGCGATGATTCCTGTACGTGCAACACGGGTTGATAAGTCTGATAGCGCTTGAGCTGCTTCAAATACCTTACCACCAGTGTAATGCCAGGCTGTTCCCAGCCAACCGCGATTAGGCTTTTCTTCTGGAGACTCTTGACCAAACTTATCCTTGAGATCTTGTTGCTCTTTTGGTGTAAGTTTTTTATTGTAAGCATCGTTAGCTACAGTTGCTGGTAGGTTGAGAAGCGTCTTATGTGTTTCTAGCGCCTTATTGAGGCGCTCAATCTGCTTCTTTTGTTTATCGGATAACCCAGCAGCAGAGGCTACTGCATTGAGGTCAGCCATCAATCACCTCTCGCTAGAGCTTCCTGATACAGGATTGTGATTTCACCTGTGTTATCAAAAGGAAGCAACTGTGCCAAAGCGTCTGAAGTCTTAGTTTGCTGAACTGCAAATTCTACTCTTGGTCGAGCAATAGATCCTTCTAAAGAATCTTCTGGACGTTGTGTTGGGGCAAACAAAGGAACAATCTCTTGTTGACTTGGTGCCATACCCTGCTCTGATAGAGATATTGGGTTTACGTCTGGTGTCTTTGCTAATTTTGCACCTTCACGAATAGCTTTATTTTCTACACCTGCACTATAAGAATCTGATTGAAACTCTAATCCATCTGTTCTTGTGGAGAACTTGCCTGGACCTGCTGGGCCTGCGAGTGGTCCTCTAGCCATTGTTGTCCTCCATCTTCTCTAAATCTGATGTGAATTGTTCCCACACTCTGGAAACTTTTGTTTTTCTATTTGCGTTATACACTGCTAAATCTAATAATTCTGAAGTGAGCATCTCTATGGCTCTAACTATGTTTACTGCGAATCCTGATATAACTACTAAGAAATCTGCGAAAGTGACAGAACGTGGTACATAGTCTTTATCTTCGTCCACGCTCTGTCCTTTCAAATAACACTAAGCCTTCTTACCTTTGCGGGCTGCTGGAGCATAACCAAACTTGACATCTGCCATCTTTGGTTTCTTGGTATCCAACGGACCTTTTGTAGGCTGCTTCATAGAAGCCTTTGCGCGACCACCTTTTTTCATATTACACCTCCCTTACCCTGCAATAGATGCGAGTAGAGTTGCTATATCTGGACGAGCGCCAGCAGCAGGGGCCGCACCCATTTGTTCTGGAGTTGGCTGCGAGGCAGGAACGGGGGCCATACCTGCTGCTGGAACTTGTTCGCCCATTGGCATTTCTGGTTGTGGTTCTGGTGTGAACACCTTCTCCACGATACTTTCTAGCGCTAAACCTTTTTGACGACCTTTGATTACTTCGGCGATTCGGGAAACGATTTGAGAAGGATCTTGACCTTGTGCTGCAAGCGCAGGAATAGCCTGGGCGTACTGAGCAACAGCAACGCGAAGAGAATCGCGCATCTCTTCAATATCCACACGCTGTTCTTCTTGAGTGACATTGAGTTCCATCGGTATCTCGCGGCGTACATAGTCGCGGCTTACAAGTTTATCGCTACGCATCTGTAGCAAAGCAATGATGGCATTGTTTGGATTCATTCCAGACATAATGCCGTAACGAACATCTACTCCATACTCACCAGCAATAGCCTTGCTTGGGATGTACTTCATATTGAACGGTGTTCCGTCGTCTACGCCCTTGATTTCCTTGGTCATAGATCCAAAAATCTTCTCGTCTACTTCAAAGCAGATGGAGACAAGTTCAGTAAACAGGCGTGCAAATTGTGCTTGTGCTGCACGAACTTGAGTATCAAAGCCTGCTTGAAGTGCTTGAACTCCACGACCTGTGATGATAGAAGCATCAACGTTACCGCTACGTACTTCTGGGTAACGAGCGCCAAGACGAAGTTCACGCTCTAGAACGCCAGATTCTGTAAAGACTCCAGGAGGTAGTTCTAGCGGTACACGACGGATAGCCTGCGGATTAGCAGAGCGCATAATGGAGTCAGGGCCAAGTGCGAGTTCTTGGACATCCTGCGGAATAGCAATCGGTGCTTGAATGGATTTCTCTGCTGCTTGAATCTGAAGGACAGCAAAGCGAGCACGTGCTAGTTGTACCGCTAGAATATCATCGAACTGACCGCGTGCTTCGCCATCAAGAGATGAACGAACAGCAACACGAGCCAAGCATTTACCAACTGGATTAGGAATGTTGGATAGAACAAGGTTATTGCGTTCTGGGATGAAGATGAGATCTTGGTCTTTGTCGTGGTAACGAACCATTGTGACCGCTTGTGCGCCAGATGCCAATGGCATACGTGGCATAATCTGTGAAGCAAACTCTGGGTATTGCGCTGATAAAGTCTCAGCATCGGTAATTGTAATCTGTGTTAGTGATATGCAACGACCGAATCTATCAATTTCTGGATAGACTCCGAATGGATTGAGCAAGCGGATACGAGGATTGTTATTTTCATAATCCATCTCTACCATTGCTGGAAGCATTCCGTAGGTGTTGAACCAGTCAGCACCGTTGTACATTTGAATCTGTAGTTCAGAACCTGCGACGTAATAGTTGGCAATACGGGTTCTAGTATCTGCAGCCTTGCGTGCTGAGTCTGAAACCATATTGGTAGCAGCGCAGTTGAACGAAGGAAGAGGTGCCATAACCTCAGCAAGATCACGTGCTGCCACATCTACAAAGTTAGCAACCAGAGGCTTGGGGTATTCCTCAGAGAACATCGCAGGATAGACCTTGCTAATGTCTCCTTGACGTACCGATAGTACGTCACGCATACGTTGATCTCTAGCAGCATAGCGGGTCTGTAGACGCGCTACCTTAGAAATCACATCCTTGGTTGATAACATTTATTGTCCTCTATCGAATTGTCTTGCCTGGGAAACCACCAAGCATTCCGCCACCACGAACTTTTGTAACTTTTCCAGTTTTCATATTTATAGTTCCAATTACTTTTGATTTAGAATCATCTAAAAGAATTTTGAAATTTTTAGGATCAATAGCAGCGGCTTCTTGTTTAGTTATTTTACCGTGCCTTACCGCATAAGATATATGAGCCTCTGATGTAGTCTTGCCAATTTTGGCAAGTTTTTCAATACCTGACTTTTTCAAGGCTGCAGTAGTTTTTTCTACTGGTTTCTTGGCTGCCATAGTTGTCCTTACTTCTTCTTGACCTTAATTACTGGCTTCTTCTTGAAGCCTGGGATTCCAACATCGCTGTCGCCAGGATACTTCTTGTTCTTAGATGGCAGAGTCTTGCCCTTCATAATTGCTGCGTCTAGCGCATTCATTTTCTTTTTTGCTGCCATTAGATGAACTGCCTTTCCTGTTCGGCTAGTAAATTATCAATGTTGATAACTGTTCTCTTGCCACGCTCGTAGCGGGACAAAAATGGATTCTTCATATGGTGCGTTGTGTGAATACCTTGGTTGAGCCATTCACGTACTTTGATTTCACAGAACCACAAAGCCATCACCATATCGGTCTTACCTTTGGTCGTAGGTGACCAGGTAATAAGTTGTTCTATCAAAGACTTGATATTTTCTGTCTGGTCAGATGGAAGATGAATCAGATTATCTCTGTGATGCTTTCCATCAGGTTGCTTAGTTCCAAAGAGGGTGGACATAGAAGCCACACCAAAGCCTGCATCCCACTTGTTATTACCAGTGTGGTGCTCTCTTAGGATAGTTCCTTTGGAAGCGAGGAACTGCCTAATTCCTTCATCTTGCGTGAGAAAAGATTGAAAGGCATTGCGCTCCACGACCCATTCCGATGGTGCATATACGTTAGTCCAATCGGTAATGAGTTGTCGGATTTGTGCAGGCGTAGGACGCGTAATCTTGATAGCGTCAACAATGTAGCGCTTATGAGAGTGGCGATCAACTGCATAACATACCGCCGCTGTGTCTCCGACCATTGCTGGGTCAAGTCCACAAACAAAACTGAAACCGTTGAGGTCTTTGGGATGACCTGGATTGCCAGGCACCAATCGACCTGCTTTTCGCATTCCATTGATGGAGCCTTTCACACAGACTGGATCAAAGATTGCATCATCAGATATATCTTGCTGTTGATAAATCAAAGCCCACGTAGAGGCATCCATAGCCTGACGCTCGTTGAAAAGGTTGCGTCCATTCCATCTAGGCCACAAACCTTCTTCTGTCTTCTGCTCTTCAGGTTGACCATCAAAGGGTTGATCTGAATAAGGCCACAAGGTAACCCAGTTATCAGGGTTCTCATTAGATTCTAATAGGGCTGGCATCGCCAGATAGGTCCAAGGAACCAAGCCACCAGGGTATCTATCGGCAGAGCGTAGCTCTTTGTATAAATCTACAGCAGATACACGGGTACCGATAACGATGAGCTTGCCTGTCGGGTTGAGACGGGAGCGTACATCTTGGGTAAGCCACTTGATTTGTCGTTCAAAGTCATTTGCGTTAGAGAGCGTTACTGCGTCGTCTATAAGAATCATATCGGCACGCTTACCGTAAATCTGACCGCCAATACCGACTGCTTCGATATTCGGGTCCTTCTCAGATGACTCTCTGAGTTCATCACCGAAGGTGACGCGGGTCTGCTGCCAAGAGGCAGTCTTAGATTTGAACCCAACCCCAGCGGCATATGCCTGCTGTAGTTCTTCGTACATTGGATGCGTCAGTCGCTGCTTGATAGCATAAAGGAAGTCTGCTGCTAGACGCTGGGTTTGGGAAACTATGAGAACTCTAAAGTTCGGGTTATTGACAATCTTCCACGTCACGTAGTCGACGGTGACCGTAATCGATTTGGCGTGGTTGGGTGGAATGTTGATAAGGATGCGGTTATCTGCCAGACCCTTTTCGTACTTCATTGACGGATGGAGCCAGCTAGGGTCACGACCTTCAATAACATCTATCAGGTTCTGCTGATGTGGAAAAGTCTTGGAACGCAGGAAGCGTTCACGGAACTGTGAGAATGTCAGTTCATCTAAGGTCTTTTCAATAAAGGAAGCGCCGCGTAACCCCAGGCGGGTTCTATCAACTTTATCTTTGAAAGCAGGATCTGTACGGCGGTAATACTCGTAGGACTTATAGCTCTTACCAGCAGAGGCGACAGCCTGCTCTACCGTCATACCTTCTGCGATAGCAGATAAGATAACTCTCTTGGCTATATCGGAGGTATTCTCTGGCATTATGTCCTAACGGGCGTATAGATAGAATACACCCAACTAAAAGAGGCTCCGCTTGAGCCTCATCATACGATTCGGCCTCGCTCCGCTAGGAGCGCTCACCGCTACCTCCCTAATGGGCGTAGCGTGAGCGTAGCGTCGCAAATGCTAGGGCTGTTCCGCATTTGCTCCCATATACTGTATTAGGCAGGAAAAAAAAGCGGTTTCCCGCTTTTCTTCCAAAAATCTTTATAGATGTGACTAACGTCACAGATATAGGCATATAATACGGACAATACGGAAAATGGATCCACTTTAGTGGAGATATTTTGTGGGGGAGTACAGTATACGCCGACGCGTTTTTTAGCACCCCCGCGTCTTATCTTGTGGCGTAGGGCAAAGCCCA
>Ga0208147_1000046_pt1 | contig 39715 bp, 57 predicted proteins | sample DEB3_08_DNA_FD_184520 | JGI IMG/M metagenome (GOLD analysis project Ga0208147, IMG submission 184520) | Aqueous microbial communities from the Delaware River and Bay under freshwater to marine salinity gradient to study organic matter... | ecosystem: Environmental > Aquatic > Marine > Coastal ... | reverse complement strand
GGATTCCAGGCAACTCTGAAGAACCGAATGAGAATGAACAACGATGCGCTTCTTCGCAACGAGATTCCCTGGATAATGGACTTCATCCGCACCCAAATAGAGAAAGCTTACGAGAGAGGATATAATGACGCAAAACCTCTATGAGACAGGTGTGCCGTATTTGTCTTGTTGAAAAGGAGCGTGAAACAGAATTCTATAAGAACTCAACGGGCTATGAAAAGCGTTGCAAGGAATGTCACAAATCCAAGAGCAAATTGCTAAAACGTGCTACATACAGTTTCGAGAAGGCGCACCTGAGATACCTGCGCCGAAAGAAAAACAATCCAAATCTATTCAAGGAACGCGATAAAAGAGACAGGTTACAGAACCCACATAAATATAAGGCAAGATATACGCTTAGAAACGCCATAAAACTAGGGAAAATGGAACGCTTGCCATGCGAAAGATGTGGCGACCAGAAATCTGAAGGCCACCATCACGACTACTCAAAGCCTTTAGATGTCCACTGGTTATGCAAAAAGCATCATGGAGAACAACATCGAACCCCTCTCAAAGCGGCCCAACAAGAAATAGAGAAGAATAATTAAAATCAGTATGAGCCTCACTAAAGAGAAATGGGCCGACCCTGAATTCAGAAAGAAAATGAAGGAAGCAGCAGAAAAAGCCAAACTTAATCCCAAAGATAAAGAAATAGCCGACCCCTACACCATGACAGACACAGGATTCCAACACAGACTAGACTATATTCCCCTTCCAAAGAACTGGAAAAAGATAAAACACACCAACACAAAAGCCATAGAGCAATCACTACAGGGATTCTGCCAAGAAATGAAAAACAATGGATGGCTAAACGACGAAGCGCCCAAAAAGAGAAGCCACAAAGCCAAAGTACACACAGAATTCAACAACGGCCCCCTCACCCTCACAAAAGAAAAGATAGCCGAATGGCACCAAAGACAAGAATCCCCACTTGACAAACAAACAGAAGCCGATACCTTCCAAGAATGAACTACTGCGATTTATGCGGTGGTGAATCAACCCTCAAAGAAAAGGTGCATCCATACTGTCTACGATACTTTCTGAAAGATGACACAACAACAAGCCCAACCCACACCCAATACAAACTCAAAATAGAAGCAGATATATATGGCTAAAGTGAATAAAGTAGGCCGCCCCACAATCTTCACCAAAGAACTAGGAGATAGTATTTGTGCGAAGCTAGCAATGGGCCAATCGCTGAGAACAGTGCTCAAGGGAGAGGAAATGCCAAGTATGGTGACGGTATTCAGTTGGTTGAGAACAAACGAGGAGTTTCTTAATCAGTACGCGCGCGCGAAGGAAGAAAGCGCCGATGCTTTAAGCGATGAAATCCTTGATATTGCGGATGACGGCTCGAACGATTGGATGGAAATTCATAAAGGTGGCTACACAAGCACAATTGTTGACCAAGAGGCTGTGCAGCGCTCAAAACTACGAGTAGATACCCGCAAATGGATAGCATCAAAGATGAAACCCAAGAAATACGGAGACAAGGTAGATGTCACAAGCGCCGGAGAAGCCATAAAAGGCAACACAATCATCCTCAAAGACTACGACGATGATACAAATGGCTAGATGCAACAGGAGGTAAACAGGGTATATGCGCCGCTTTTTAAGGAAAATCCACGCTATTTCATTCTGTTAGGCGGGAGAGGTGCTGGCCGCTCAACGGTTGCGTCACAATACGCACTCTCAAAGCTCATAGCACCTGGTTATTTCAGATGCGCGATAATGCGCTACATCCTCGGCGATATTCGCAATTCTATCTACAGAGAGATTAAAGACCGCGCCGACGAGAATGGAATACTTGAGAACCTAAAGATTAACGATTCCTCAATGGTGATTGAGTACGGCAGAAATACCATTAACGCAGTAGGTTTTAAGAAATCAAGCGGCGACCAAAAAGCCAAACTGAAATCACTTGCAAACTATAACTGCGTGATTATCGAGGAAGCTGATGAAATCCCCGAAGCCGACTTCATGCAACTAGACGACTCTCTGAGAACCTTAAAGGGAGACATAACGATAATCCTACTGCTCAACCCGCCAGCCAAAACACATTGGATAGTCAAGCGGTTTTTCAACCTTTTACCTAGTGAGATGCAGGGTTTCTACATTCCGCAGCTAAAAGAGACAGGCGATACGGTGTTCATTCACACGAACTACCAAGTGAACGCGAAGAACATTTCCCCGCAGACCATACAAAGCTACGAGAACTACAGATTCACGAATCCAAGCCACTATTGGACGATGGTAAAAGGCTTAATCCCTGAAACAGTTAAGGGAAAAATATACAGCGGATGGAGGGAAGTTGATGCAGTTCCCCATGAGGCGCGACTAATGGGCTATGGGCTTGACTTCGGTTTTGACCCTGACCCTGCTGCGATTGTGGCCCTGTATTACCATAATGGCGGGTATATAGCAGATGAGATTTTGTATCAGAGAGGGCTTTTGGACGAGCACTTAGCGAAGACCATTCTTGCATTACCTAAAGCACCAACAATAGCAGATAGCGCTGAACCGAAGGCCATCGCAGGTTTGCGAGGACGTGGCATCAGCATACTTGAGGCACAGAAAGGACCAGGAAGTGTCGAGGCCGGGATTAAGCATGTTCAAGGATTACGAATCAGTTACACCAAAAGAAGCGAAAACCTACGCAAAGAGTACGAAAACTATGCATGGAAGCGCCTGAAAGACGCAGTTGAGGACGACCAACATCTAGGAATTGAAGACCCTGTTTGTGAGAATCACCTTATGAGTGCAATGCGTTACGCACTCACCGTACTCGCAAAACCACGAAAAGACGATGATTTCTATGATAACCTCTATGGGCGCAAGGTAGGACAGATGCCACGAGAGAGGAAAAACCTCGCTGTATGAATGAAATACCAACTCAGATTATCAGCATTATTATCCCTAAGTGTTGCCGGGAAGGTTTGCCGTCGTGTAAACATGTCCCGCAACGGCAGCGTAAATCAAAGAGAAACATAGGACTATGAGTGATATTTTGATTAGTGTCGGACTGAAAGAAGGCACGGAGAAGCTGACCGTGACTATCTCAGAGGATGAATTTGAGGCGGCAGAGGCCAAAGACCTGGGTTTCATGCTCCGTAAAGCTGTTATGAGCATGAAATTAGCGGAATTGAGCAAAAACGAACATGAGTGAGATTACCCCGCAGACATTTCCGAAATACACGCCAAACCCGCTGTTTGCAGGTATGCCGCAACATCTGAAAGACCCCGCGAACTACAAGAAAATCAAGAAGCTCATCATTGAATCCCTCGCAGGGAAACACTCTCATGGCGAGATTATCGAGTGGGCCGCATGTTCTTCGTGTCAAAGGCGGTTTGCGGAAAGAGGCGATGTATTAAAGAAGTTGGGATTCAGGTCAACGGCGCAGTATATGGCGTGGCAGAGAGTCCATGAGCAGATGCAAAGCATGAAACGGGATAAGCTCAGATAGAGTTTTCCACTAAATCCTATTGACAATTAAGCAATAATGATATACTCGCGATATGTTTACGGCGCATTGCATTAAGTGTAAGGCAGAGTATGAGTCCCCTGATGAAGATGATTACTACTGCGACTCATGCCTTGAAGAAAAGAGAAGTGTTGCCAAGGAGCTAGACAAGAAGTTTGCACACCGAGTCATAGATATTCCGAAGCCTCGTTTTAGTGAGAAGGATTTTCAGGGAAGTAAGGGAAGGATTTTCTTTAATGCTAAAGACTTACTGTAAAATATGGGACGCCCAAAGGGGAGCAAAAACGGCATCAGACTGCCTAAAACAGCAGCGGATGAGCCATATATTGCGAAGGTAAAGTTGTTTGGCAAGCTCTACGAGGCACAGGGAGCATCCATCGCAGATGCAATATCGAATCTGAAACCAGGCCGCAGCAAGTCAATGGCAATCCTGACTGTTTCAAGGAACGGGAAGTCGTGTGAGCGTATTCTTCCCGCGATGGCGTCGGTACGTCTTTTTGAATCGCAAGGTATTACGAGAGAGATACAACTTAAAAACGTCAGCCTTCGTTTCCAAGGCTTTGATACATGAACAGCCCTGATATTTTCTCATACATAAAGGCAGAGGAAGCGGCATACGAAACAGAGGAAGTGCGCGTCGGAGACAACTGGAATTGGTCAATGCGCCGCCATATACAGATGATTTTCCATCTCAAGAATGGGATATTCTTCACGGGAGAGAATAACTGGCTGAGGGCTTTTAAGAACATCATGGAGCCCATTCTAAACCTGTCGTACTGGTCAGAGGATATTGAACTCAAGGACATCATCTTTTTCATAGAAGATTCTCCCGGGCGCGTCATGTCGTTTCTCATAAAGAAGTACCACGATGAGGTCTATGTCAGGGAAAATGACCTCGATACACTCCTTGATGAGATTACTGAGTCTGATTTGGATTATGGAGGGGTGCTTGTGCAGGAAACGAATGACGCACGGCCCGAAGTGCTATCGTTAAACTCGATTGCCTTCTGTGACCAAACGGACACTCTCGGCGGCGCCATTGCCTTTAAGCATCATTTCTCACCGGGGAAACTCCGCTCGATGGCTAAGAATGGGTGGGGAAGCGAGCAAAATGGTGCCACAATCTCCATCGAGGATTTGATAACTCTTGCTGATTCTGACAAATCACCAGACGGCATGGCTAAGACGAAAGAGAATAAATCAACATCCAAAACGATTGAAATATACATTGTCAAAGGCCAGCTTCCCGAACACTACCTCAAAGACAATGATGACATGGAGACATACTGTGAACAGGTGCATGTCGTCGCCTTTTACACAGACAAGGAAGGCTCAAAGCATGGTGTCACGCTCTACCGAAAGGAAGCAAGTGAAGGCTCACTTAAATTCTTCACATCTAAGAAGGTGCATGGGCGTGCGCTTGGTCGTGGCACAGGCGAGGCACTACTTGGGCCTCAGATTTGGACGAACTTTCTCACGATTCACAAGACAAACATGCTTGAGGCGGCGTCAAAAGTCCCGCTCTATACAGACGATGCCGCGTATTCAAACAGAAACAAGATTCAGGACATGGAAAACCTCGAAATCACTACCATCGAGGACGGAAAGAGGATTTACCAAGTGCCGACTGCCGCACCTGCAAATGTGCAGCTCTACGAAAAGAGCATAAACGAGTGGTACGAGCACGGGCAGCTTATCGGCTCAGCGTTTGACCCCCTCATAGGAAAGGAACAGGCGTCAGGAACAACATTCAAGGGACAGGAACGCACCGTTGCTCAAGGAAAGGGACTGCATGACCGTCGCAGAGGACAGAGGGCTAAGTTTATCGAACAACTGTATCGAGAAATCATCATCCCGAAGATGAAGCGTGAAATTCTCAAAGGTAAAAAGTTCCTTGCAACCCTTACCGCAGAGGAAATGGAGTGGGTGACTGACAATCTTTCAACAAATTACGCCAACAGAAAGATAATTGACGCAGTATTGGACGGTAAGGAGCCGCAGACGTTTGAAGAACTGAAACAAGAGGCGCTTACCAATATCCGCAAGAACGGCAATCAGATGTTACTTGAGGTGCTGAAGGATGAGTTTGCCGATGTTGAGATTCGTATGGGAATTAACGTGGCAGGGAAACAGAAGGACTTGGCTGGTCTTTCGGACAAATTGCTCTCTATCTTCCAGGCTGTGTTTGCCAATCCTCAAGGATTCCAGCAAGCCATGAGAATCCCAGGCATGTCCAAGTCATTTAACGATATTCTTGAGTTTAGCGGCATTTCACAGGTAGATTTCGCACAAATTGCCACAATGGACTTAGGGCAATCGCCTGACGGAAGCCAACTCAACCAGCAACAGCCTTCACAGGTTCCGCAGCTACAATTACCACAGCCGGTGGCTTAGCCTATGGATGCAACTACAAAAGAAAGAATCGCCCGTTTCCTCGAAGATTCCGCAACCGCAACAGCGGTGTATAACGTGCTTCTCGACTCATTCCTTGCGAATCATGGCGAAAAGGATGTGACGATGCTCGCGGCTCGTGCCATGAGTGTTGATTTCCTGAAACTAGGATGGAAAGAATTGGCGAAATACAAGGCCGAGGCTGAGCGAGAGCCTAAACCCCAATCCCAAATAGGAATGTAGTTTTCCACTAAATTATTGGCTTGACAGTATAAAGTTTGATTTAATAGAGGTCGAAAGTTTAAACATAAAATTATGCACACAAAAACACTACATATAATCTTTGCTTTCTTAATGGCGCTGTCTGTCATTGCTGTCTCAGTGATGATGTTCACCCCGCGAGAGCAGGTGGGGGCAAGCACCATACAAGGCAATGATTACATGTCTACATCTACCGCCGCATCGAACGTGTATGGGGCGCAGATTCGCAGTTCATTGCTTAAAAATACACCAGGCTCTCTCGGAACTGTCATTGTCACAGGTGCCGCAGCAGGAACAATTAACATCTACGACGCTACAACGACGAACATAACGCTTCGGGCCTCAAGCAAGGCGACAAGTACGCTTCTCATTGCGTCACTCCCCGCCTCACTCGCGGCAGGGGATTACGTTTTCGACGCTGAATACACGGACGGACTGTATGTTGACTTGGCTGACGGTGTAATGCCGACGACGACTATCACCTATCGTTAAAAATTATTATTTAAGTGAAATTACTATGAGTCTACTTAATGAAGCGAAACTTTCGAGCCTCAAGGACAAACTGCTTGAAGCTGAGGCAGAAAGGGTGCGGGAAGAACTCGAAGTAAAAGACGAGAAAGTTAAAAAGATTATTAAAAAGGTTTCTAAAAAGAAATAAAATATGAATCTAAAAGAATGGGGTGTAGTGGGAGTCGCGGCGCTTGCGCTTGTGGTCGGCTTCATGGGCTGGTCTAAGCCAGCAATCATCGTTGATTCAACGAAAGTTGATATTAACGCCATAAGTAGCGGCATCTACGATGCAGTAGTGTCACGGATGTCGTCACTCGGCGCGGTATCAGTACTCACTTCACCGCAGGAATGGAATGGTGTCACAACCATTAACGAAAATCGTCGCTTCGCGCCTGGAACTTCGACTGTTGTTTCCCTCCCGGTAAATGCATCCTCTACCCTTGCGGTTATCTGCAAAGGCGGCGGCTTGAGTTTTGCACAGGAGTACGAAATCGCCGTTGGAGCAACGCCTAATGCGACAACAACGAGCCTCGGTAAGTTGTTTGTCCCGGCGAACAGGACAGCTTTCGTCGTTGCATCTACGTCAGGAAGAACTTTCTCAGAGAATTCTAAGGAGTTCATTAACCTTAAGATGGCAACGACTTCTGGAACAACTGTTTCGACTTCGTTAACGCCAACAGGTTCTTGCTCTTTCCAAGGAATCGCAATTTAGCTTTAACGGTTATTCTACCTCAAAAGGAAAATACGTTTATGCTTATCGTATAAAGCAAACAAAAATCAGTTATGAGTACTGAAACAAACAATCAAGCAGAAGCCCCTGCTGTAAGTGGGGAGGGAGAAGAAGCAGCACAGGTCGAGACTATTGCAATCCCCAAAAAGGATTACGAAGCTCTCAATCAGACTGTCGGCTCGCTGAAACGCGAACTCAAGGACTTGCGAAAAGCCTCTGAGATAGCGAAGGAAACTCCACAACAAAACCAAAAACCAGAAGAATCTGCATTGTTACAAAAACTGGAAAGAATCTCCTTGCGACAAGCAGGGATTGACCACCAGGACGATATAGAACTAGCCAGAGCCACCGCTAAGAAATGGGGAGTTGATATAGACGAGGTGCTTATGGATGAGGACTTTAAGGTAAAGCTTGAACGTCAGCAGACAAAACGCTCCAACGAACTAGCAACATCCAATATCAGAGGTGGCCAAGGGCAGTCAGAAGCCAAAAATACCGCTGCATACTGGATGGCGAAAGGTGTTCCACCTTCGCGTGACCAAGTGCCTGACAGAAAGATTCGCGCAAAGATTACGCGTGCCATGATGGAAAAGGCGGGGACGAACGGCAAGACGTTCTATAACGATTAAGGTCGGCAAAGCGGGTTCTCTGGTCTTACAAAGACTAGATTACCTACATGGCAGACACAGTAAACGTAATTACATACGAGACAGCCTATGAAGATGTACTTCAGGACCGTCTTGACCATCCGCAGACATGGAAAGAGATGTGCGCAGTAACCATCACGGATACTCGCGTCATTTCCTCATCCTACATGTCCACCACTCCGACAGTCACAACTGTCACTCGTGGCACAGGACATGACCTGACTCTCTACCAGGAGACAGCCGAAACGCTGACAATCTCTACGGGACGAGACTTGGGTATGTTCATGGATTGGGGAGATTTGGCACAGAGCCCGTGGTCAAAACCAGCGGAACTCTTTGACCGAATCGGTGCGCTTCTGAATGAGTACATTGAAGGCGCAGTTCTTGCAAACCACGCAGAATGGACTGACTTTGGTAACTCAAGTATTGGAAATGGCGGCGCTGCAACTGACCCGATAACGGTCAGCGCGTCCAACATTGACGATATTATCCGAGGTGTTAAGCGACAGATTCGTGTCGGAAACGGACAGACGAGGATGAACCAGTATGGTGTCGGATTCGTTTGGCGTGCTGCTGACTTTGAGTTGCTTGAAGCGTTCGTACAGGCTAACGGCTTTACGACTGCTGACCAGGCTCTCAAGGAAGGCACCGTTGAAGGACTCCGCTATCTCGGCGCTGACCACTACTGGTCTAACGAACACACCGCAAACCATGTGTTTGCAGGAGTTAAGAAGACACAGCGCATCGGCATCCTTCGTGGCACATATGGCCGCGCTCACACGATAGATTTCCCTGCCTCATCGGAAAACAACTTCCTTTCAGGACAGGCGTACTACTCGCGTGTAGATATTGGGCTCTTGCACCCTACTTCAATGGATGCGTTGAGTTTCGATGTCAACGTTGCTTAGACGTAGCTTAAACGTCGCCTAATTGTTCTTATATCCCGTCCTTGCAAACAGAGAGGACGGGAATATGAGAAGAATAAATACATAATTTTATGCCAATCGCAGATATAATTTCCGACATCTATTTCAAGACCAAGACCAATTCTGCCGACTACCCCGCAGCGGACATGCTCATTCATATCAACCGCGCGTATAACGATGTGGTCAGTCAGATTTTGAGCGCGGATGGACGATGGCAATGGGATGACGACAACCAGAGTGATTTTTCCATCGCAACAACGGCACTTGTCTCCTCACAGAAAGATTACTCAATGGCAGTCAGTCACCTCAAGATATTGCGCGTTGAATTACTCCCTAACGGGGAAACGGATTACATAAAACTTGACCCAAAGGACGAAGCTGATGAATCACTGGCAATGGATACCTCGTCAACAGGAACACCGGCATGGTATGACTTAGTTGGCGGCTCGATTTTCCTTTACCCCACACCCGACTATTCCCAAGCATCTTCACTCAAGGTGTATTTCCAGCGCGGCCCCGATGAGTTTACATCAGGACAAGTGACGACAGGAACCAAAAAGCCTGGCTTTGCCTCGCTGTTCCATGCCCTCATCCCACTCAAGGTGTCATTTAATTACTGTGTGGCGAACGGTCTTCCGATGGCGAACGGCTATTTACAGGAAATCCTCAGAATGGAGAAAGAACTAAAGGCGTTTTATGGCAAAAGAGACAAAGATGACCGTTCTATTATGAGAGGTAAGCGGATTCTCTACATCTGATATGGCTTCATTCGTAAAATTTAACAGTTTTGTTGAGGCTGTTGCTGAGAAAACCCACAACCTCGGCTCCGATACCCTCAAGGTAGCCCTCACGAATACCGCACCAAACGCAACAGACACGCAGCTATCCAACATCACCGAGATTTCGTACACTAACTGCTCTGCGCGAACAATCACAACCTCATCCTCGTCGCAATCATCGGGAACGTATAAGCTCGTGCTTGCTGATTTGACGCTTACCGCATCAGGGTCAGTAGGCCCGTTTCGCTATGTCGTCATCTACAATGACACGGCCACGAATGACGAACTGATTGGCTACTATGACTACGGTTCAGCGGTAACACTTCAGGCATCAGACCAGTTCGTTATTGACTTTGACGGCACCGCAGGGGTGCTCACCATCGCTTGATATGCAGACGATTGCTTTCGATGCGGCATCTTCCTCAAACACAACTGGCGGCTCTCCGTTTACTTGGAGTCATACATGCACTGGTTCCAATCGTATCTTGATAGTGGGTCTTATCAACGCTGCTGGCGACCAAGTTACGGGCGTCACCTACAACGGCGTCGCAATGACTCAGATAAATAAGCAAAATGTTTTCGGAGGTACAGAGGTATATCTATACTATCTCTTAGCTCCTGCCACTGGCTCTAACACGATTTCAGTTTCCAAATCTTCTGGCAACATGGCAGGTGCCGCCGCTTCATATACTGGAGTAAAGCAATCTGGTCAACCAGACGCAAGCACGACTGCTACGACGGGCAGTTCCACAACGCACGCTGAGGCTCTGACTTCGATTGCAGATAACTGTTGGCATGTCTCTGGGGTATTCGGCGGCACCCTTAATGCAATTTCAGCAGGAACGGGGACAACTGTTCGCGTGAATAACACCACGACCCAAAATGCGGCAATAGGCGATAATAACGCAGCGATTACTCCCGCTGGCTCAAATACGCTGAATTTCTCTGCTTCTTCAATGAATTGGGCATCTAATGGAATCACCATTTCTCCTGCTCCCGACATCTACACGCTCACAGCGGGAACAGGCTCATTCACATTCACAGGCAATGCCGCCTTGTTCTATCGCCTCTACACACTCACCGCATCTGTCGGCTCCTTTGTCCTGACAGGAGTTTCCGCAACACTCACGCACATAATCAAATGGGCGATGCCGTCACGAAACTCATCCTCACAATCCAATCAGTCAAAGAACAGTTCTTCGTGGGTAAATCAAAGCAAAGACTCAAGCACCTTCAATAACCAGACACGCAACTGATATGAAGACAATCGTCATTGACAATTTCTCACGGGGCATCGCAGACGACAGATATAATGGCGTTACTGGCGAGTGTGGCTTTTGTAAGCACTTCGACATCCTCACTCATCCCCGCAGACTTCAACCGCTTCGCGGGATGTCAACGGATACCGCCAGCACCACAATCGGCAACATCATCGTCGCGTCAAATGGTTTCCTCTATGGTGTTGGTGTTGATGGAAGCAACCCAAGCAACGGTAAGCTCTGGGTCAGGGCCGATAACAACACGACAGCAAGCTCTACAGGCTCATTTGGTGCATCTTCCACATGGCGTGCGCTCACTAATAACCAACTTTCAGGAGCAACGGTGAATTATGATTTAATTGTCGAGAACCCTGACGCTGGACAGGTTCGTACACTCTATTGGGCCTCAAATAATCTCATAGTTGCCTCTGACCCGCTCGGCGCATCTTCAGCAAGCACAGACGCGCTCACATTCTCGTCTATCGGGCAAGGTATCCTGCATCCGAAGGATAAGACTATCTATTTCCCATACAAAACATCATCAGCACACTACATCGCACTGATAGCCCCAAACGCTACGGCTTTCGGTGGGAAGAACTATACAGCATTTACCCTACCCTTCCTCTACCGCTGCTACTGCCTCTCCTATTACGGCAACTACCTTGCAATCCCCATGACCTCGGTCAATGGTATTGGAGTCAACGGCTCTGTCGTCGCCTTGTGGAATAGAGACACTTCGACAACTACGCTCGATGAGACAATCCCGTGGGGCGCAGGGAAGCTACAGGTGCTCAATAACCTCAATGGCGTCCTCGTTGGTGTCAACACACTCTCTGCCGCGTACTCAGGTTCCTTCCAAGATTACGACGCTATTCAGATTAAGATGTGGGCTGGTGGTGCTGAACCAACACTCCTCAAGGAACTAAAAGCGATACATCTTGCGGGGTCAAACCAGCCTACAGTTACCATAAATCCGCGCGTCAACTTCATTTACAACAACCGCCTCTACTTCTCGGTCAACGTCAATCCGAATGACGGCAAACAGGCTGCATGGTATGGGCTGTGGTCAGTCGGGAAAAACAAGCTCACAGGCGAATGGACTGTCTCGATGGAGCGTGTTGAGACTAACTCAAACACTGGTACAGGCGTTATTGCAGCGGCTATATCAGGCGACTTCGTTTCGATGGCGCATACTGCAGAAGGAACGCTTACCTATACATCCAATGGCGTTACATCATCGAGCACCTATGGCGCAACGTCCGTCTACGAGAGCTTGGTTAATCCTGGCATGGACCCCGCCGACAAGATGCGAAAAAAGAAACTCTACGCAATCCAAGTCAACTGTCTTCCACTCCCTTCGTCAGCATCACTTGTCCTCAAGTACCGAATAGACAGCGACGGTGACTCGTCTGATTGGGTGACACTCAAAACCTACTCGACTACTGACGGCAGTTCATTCGATGTCCCTAATATTCCAAGCTCGGGGAAATCAGATGGCTACAATATCGAATTGCGGCTTGAGAGTACGGGCGGTGCAGTGCCGATTGCATTTGCGTATAAGTACGATGTCCTTTCTTCAAACACACTATGAATCCTGATGAAGCACAATCTATGCGTGATAGGATAGCAAAACTGGAAGCGCAACTCGATTTCTTCATTCGCGCCACAACGTATGAGTTCAAGCGAACCATTAAGGGCGACCCTAACGGATTACGAATCGGCGACAAAGCAAGTGATAAACTCGGCTTCATGGGGAAAACTCCAATAGCACAATGGTCATCAGGTACAGGAAGACAGGACGTTGTTGATAATACAGGCTCGGCGGCAAATGTCGGCTTCAGGGCGACTGGCAACACTGGCTCAACTGGTTATTCATTAGGCGATGTCGTCGCCTTTCTTAAAACAATAGGCTTATTCGCGCCGTGATATTCTTATTATATGGCAACTATTAAAAACGGTAATTTTGTAGGGAATGGCTCGATTGTGCCTGGGGCTTCTTCGGGGTATCAAACTCCATCAAACCTAGTGCCAGTTCTTGACCAGCAAATGCAGATTTTCGCTAATAAAAACCCTGAACAGGCTAACCTTGCGATGGATGCTTATGGCTATTCAAAAGTTCCTAGTTATTCCCCTGCTGCCCCTATATCTTCCGCCGTACTTGCCCCCCAAGCACCAATAAGACTCCCCCAATATCCACAGGGTGATAATCCGTTCACAACGAACGCAAGCATCCCAACCCCACAACAGATTGTGACCGCATCGCCAACAAACGCAGAAAACTCACAAAATGAGTATCTAAAGAAAATTGCGGAACTTACAGGAGCAGGTTCAAGCCTCGCTACATTTCAAAGTCAGCAAGAACAGGCGGCAGGTATCCCAGGACTGGCGAAAACTCTGAATGACATAGGTGCACAAATAATGGGTCTGAACGACCAGGCCGCCGCTTTGCAGAACGAAGCGCAGTACACGATTCCGAACGCCGCACAAATCTCAGCAGAAGGGCGTGGAATAACAACGGGAGGACTTGCCCCGATTACCGCTTCTCAGTTACGTTTGAACCAAATTAAGCAAGGAGCAATTGCCACACAAACCCTCACCCTTAAAAGTGCCTACTACGCAGCACAAGGAAACTATGCGCTCGCAAAAGACGCAGCAGACAAGGCGGCACAAGTTCAATTCGATGCTCAGGAGCGAGAAATTGCTTACAAAAAAGCGCAACTAGATGCAATCGCCCCGACATTAAACAAAGAGGAAAAGCAAAGAGCGGCAATTCAGCAAGCTCAGCTTGACGACAGGAAGCGTCTACTGGACGACGCTAAGCTGGAAAAACAGAACGTAAATCAAGTGATGATAACTGCCGCTAAATATGGTGCTGATTCTGCTACATTGCAGAAGATAGCTCAATCGAATAGCTATGATGAAGCAATCATTAGCGCAGGTTCTTCTCTCGTAGACCCTAAAGCAAAGTATGAGCTTGAGTCAGCGAAACTTGAAAACACACTGAGACAGATGCAGATAAATAAACTTTCATATGAGACAGGCTTGCTGAAAAAATATGGTGGAATGACTCCATCGCAGTATTCTGATTATTTGAAAGAGCAGAAAAAGGCGATAAATGAAACGAAAGATGCTAGTTCTAAATCCTATCAGCAGGGAATCGCGTTACAGGAAAAGATTGACGTAATAGATGCGGCACTTAATAGTCCAGCGCTTAAAACAGCTGTTGGAACTAACTTTTTATCTCGTTCACCTTCGACTTTTTTGGGGAGCGCGGGAGCCTTCATTTTTGGCGGCGCTCCATCAGTCCTCGGTGGTGCATTGAATACGGCGACTGGCGCTACGCAAGACTTCATCTCATCTACTGAGCAGTTAATATCTAAAGAATTCTTGCAGAACCTTATAGACGTTAAAGCTCAAGGGGCCACCTTCGGAGCACTTACAGAAAAAGAACAACAAGCACTCACTGATGCGGCCACAAAAATCGGAAGATGGAGGGTGAAAAATTCCAGTGGCGATGTGACTGGATATAACATAGATGAGGATAATTTCAGACGAGAAATGAATCGAATCAAGGCTCTCGCAACAAAAGCCTATCAGAAAGCAACAGGAGAAGTCTGGGCTCCTGATGAGCAAAAGATGTGGGACGATTTAGAGAATTCCATGTCTGGTGTTAGCTTTAATCCAGCATATTAAATATGGCATTTACACCAGAAGAACAGCAAATAATAAACTGGAGTAGACAGAATGGTAAGACAGTCCAAGAAATGAAGGACGCAATCTTTCGGTATAGAACTACCGGCTCTCCTGCTGCACCGCAGAGTGAGAAACAGGGGTCAACAGTAGGACAAGATGTAGCTATTGGAGTGGCAAAGGGCGCGGGAGAAACGGCTAAATTCCTTGGTGGCACAGCAGCTCGCGCAGCCGCACAAGCTTCAGGCTTTAATGTTATTCCTGGCGTGCGCGAATCTGTAGATACATCTGTTGGCAAAGTGCAGGATGCAATAGGACTTTCTGATAAGAATCTTGAAGCAACAAACACCGCACAAAAAGTCGGAAAGGGCATCGAGGTTGCGGCAGAATTAGCCTCGCCACTCATTGTTGGAAAACTCGCTGGAGTCGCAGAACAAGGCGCAAAAGTACTTGAATCTAAGTTACCAAAGCCAGGGAAGGTGACGCAATTTGTTAAAGATGCACGGCTCGCACTTTCAGACATTGACCCGCAGGTGGAGACTGTATTACAGCGCAGCACCTTCGATGAGGTTAATAAGTATTTTCAACAGGCCAAAAATGCAAAAGCAGACCCTACAAAATACACCCCACTAGAATTGGCTGGACAAAAAGCCGAGGATGCCTTTGATGAGATAAACAAAGCTCGTAAGGCTGCTGTGCAAGGAAAGAAGAAGATATTGGATACCGTGGCAACACAGCGCGTTTCTGGGAATACCATAAATGATGTAATGTCCACGGGTATTCAGAGGATTAGCGAGAAGTTTGGGGCAAAAATATCGGCCAAAGGTGAAGTTTCTCAGGCCAAGGGTCGCACCCTTCAGTTGGACGATAAAGATACTAAGCTCATCGGAGATTATTTCTCACGCCTTAATTCTTTGGGTATCTCCCCTTCCGTTAAGCAAGTGGATGATTTCGTTGATTGGGCGCAGTCGCAGCTGTATAAGCAGAGCAAAACAGTAAGTAAGTATGAAGTTGCGTCTGAACCAGTCGTAAGAGAATTACAGAGTGTAACTGGCGACCTGAATTCAAGGCTCAAAGGAGCTGTGGGTAATGGCTATGGTGAAGTCAACGCCCGTATATCAAAACTCATAGAGCTTCAAGATGAACTTTCAAGCGCACTTGGCGCAGACGCAAGAAAGGGCGGTGGCCTAATGAAGCGTCTTTTTAGCCCTACTGGTGGGAATGTGCGAAAAGTGTTTGAGGAAATCCAAAAAGAAACGGGTATTGACCTCAGTAAAGAGGCCACACTTGCTAAGTTTGCAATGGAGGGCGTCGGTGATGTACGACAGCAATCACTTCTAAAGCAACTCGATGTTTTGAGTAAGGACGCAGGAGAACTCGACCTCACAAAGCCGATGTCAATAATCCGATTTATAAGAGAGCGCGCCGACTTAGACGCGCAGGAATTGGCTAACGAGATAGTCCGTCGCGCTTCTTCATCCCAATGAGTTTATGGCCACTCCTTTTCAACTTCCCACGAAACTCGATAATACCAACCAAGAAGAAAATGCCTAAGAGAATCGCCAACATCCAAAAACCATAGCATATGCCACAGGAAAACGAAACACAGCAGAATTTCAAATCCCTCATGCGTCTTTTGGATACTAAGAATACCGCAGACAAGCTGTTGGAGGCTTTTGGCGCTATAGTAAAAGCTCTCACCTCCCTTAAATCAGAAACTATCCAAGAACAGGAGACTCTAAAGCAGAGTGTAAAAGATGCGTTAGCGACCCTCGAACTCGCTATAGCATCCATTAAAAATGGCATAGATGGGAAAGACGGTGCGCCTGGTAAAGATGGGCGTGACGGTATTGACGGTGCTCAAGGTCCGAAGGGCGAAGACGGAAAGGATGGCAAAGATGGGCAGAATGGAAAAGACGCGCCGTTTGATACTGCGGAAGATGTAAGAAACAAATTAGAACTCTTGCAAGGAAATGAGCGTCTTGATAAGTCGGCCATTAAAGGACTCGATGAGGAATTTCAGAGAGTGGCCGCTACTCGTGGTCAAGGTGGCGGTATATCGCAAATTGCACTTCAAATGGCGATGGCGAAACTCATCAAACATGAAGTCCACGCTACGACATCAGCAACGACCACAATCACGTTATCTGACCGTGTGGCGCACAATACAGTAATCTGGGCCTACTATAACGGCCAGCTCATGTCGCTCGGACAGCAATACACCGTATCAGGGAATACAGTCACCCCCGCATTTACTCTTGATAATGACTCTGAATGGGAGTTTACTTTCTTTAGAGGCTGACGTATGCAATATCTCTCAACAGGAATAGCGGCACTCATGATGGGGATTATGGGCTTCTTTGGCTTTCAAAGTGCCACACAGTTTGGTGCTGGCCCGTCCGTTCTCAAAGTGCAGCAGGGAGGCACTGGCGCATCCACATTTACTGTTGGAGATTGTCTTGTCGGTAACGGAACAAGCCCCATAACAACTCAGCCATGTTCAGCGGGTGGCGGTGAAGCCAATACAGGTGGCTCACTCGGTACTGGTCTTAATATTTATGACAGTAAATCGGGCGTGCAGTTGCGCTTCAACACACTCGCGGCAGGTTCAAATATCACACTGTCTACAACGACAAACGACAACACCATCGTCATTGCTTCTACTGCGTCAGGGGGTACAGGTTTCTCAACTACCTCTGCCGACTACTACCGTTCCGTCACTGGCCGCGTCGCAACCTCGGCAGCAGAAACAGCAGGGCAGCTACCTTACTGGACTAGCTCTAATGCCAATCCTGCAACACTTGGGGGCATAGCTACTGGCACTGTGTCCTCATCAGGCGGCATCACGACAACCGCATCTCGCTACGTTCTCAACGGCGCACTCGCTATCTCGTGTGATGTTGCGTCGGGTTCCATTCCAGGGTGTCTCTCCGCGGCAGATTGGACTACATTTAATAATAAGGCGTCGTTTGGCTATCCATTCCCCTCGAACGCCACAACCTCAGTTCTCACATTCAGCACTGGAACAATTCAGGCAAGTTCAACTGTCGGCAATCTCACCGCGACATCCACATTCGCACTTCCAGTATCAGGATTGCTCAAAGGCAATGGCGTTAGTAGCGCAGTCACCGCAGGAGCAAACGGCACCGACTTTACTCTTATATCTGCACAAACCTGTTCCGCAGGGCAGCATGTCTCGGCTATTTCTGCATCAGGCGCAGTCACCTGTTCAGCGGATACAGACCTGTTTGCCTACCCATTCCCGAATAACGCAACGTCCACAGCACTCACATTCAATGGCGGTCTTACCTCAGCGACTTCAACGAGCGGCACACTCAACGCTGGCTCGATAACGGCCACATCTTCCTATAGAGGCGCAGGACTGACGGCTGACTGCGACACGGCTGCAACATCAAAACTCTTGTGGGACATAACGACAGGGCAATTCTCTTGCGGCACGGACCAAACTGGTGCTGGTGGTGGAGCGTACCCATTCACACCAACCACGAACCTTGGTGTACTCACTCAGGCCACGACAGGCATCCCGTTCTTCCAAAATGGGTTTCAGGCTTCGTCTACTTCATACCTCACGAACGCATCATCAAGCATCCTTACATCGAAGGACATTTATTCAGCACGCATCAGGCCGAACGTACCTGGCTCCAGTCTCTTTCTGACAGACACGAGCTTCAATAATTACGTCGAACTTGGTGACACATACATAAGCGTCTACAGTAGCAACAGCCTCGTATTTAACTCGGACGGAACGATGACATGGAGCGCATCAGGGGCAGACTATAAGTTCCAAGGAAGTCCTGCCGTTTACGGTATTGAGGATTATTCCAATCTTACAACGGTTGACCGCACATTTTCTCACCCTGACTGGTCTGGTGAATACGTCATCTCAACTTCAACGACTCAGGTATCGAGCATCACAGCTACCAGTACATCCGCATCATCAACCTTCCAAGCGGGAGCTTATTTCGGCGGTTCCGTTCGGACCAACATTCTCGGATGTAATACCACACAGAAGATAGCGACGAACGGAAGCGGGTATTTGTTCTGTGACACGGACGCTACGGGCGGCGGCTCTGCATCCTCAACCCTTCTTACTGACTTCAACACATGGGATGGTCAGCAGCGTTTCAGGGCAGACCTTCGCTTCCCTTCGGGACTCGGGACGTTCTTTTTCACTAGCACTGACGATTCAACGATTTACGCAGGACTCTATGGTTACAACACAAATCAGATGGCGATACAGGGTGCCAACGGATTTAGCGCCATCCTCGACCTTTCTCTCATCACTCAAGACAAAATTATATTCGTCCCAGACCTCCCTGGTACGCTCTGCATAAAGGACGGAAACTGCGCCGCAACGACGACCAGCAACACCTGGGCCGGAACGCAGACATTCGATAACCTTATTGTTACAGGAACCTGTACGGGGTGTGGAACAGGTACTTCACTAGATTACACAGCGTGGGGAGGCTCTATTGCATCAACTTATGGCACGACCACCATCGCCTCGACGACTCCCGCTTGGTTTAAGATGGGAGTTTATGCTTCGAGTACATCGCAACTCAAATATGCCTCATCAACTGCGTTGACTGTAAGTGGTAAAATCTTCACCCCAAACATTGCTACAGTAGACCAAGATTCACCCGCGACAATCACTGTAAAAGGGGGCGACACAACTCTTTCAGGGGGGACAGGCGCAATAGCAATTCTCCAGGCTGGTGCAGGACTGGATAGTGGCGCTGGTGGAATAGCAGAAATCAAGGGCGGCAACGGAGGTGAAACTGGTAATGGAGGTGGAATTGACCTTGATGGCGGTTTCGGTGGCGGTTTGGGCGGTAATGGTGGTCCCATAAATCTATACGCAGGGGACGCATCAGATGGAAATTCAACTGGAGGGGATATTACATTCAACACAGGAGCGGGGGCAGGAACAGGGATAAACGGACGATACATATTCAATGCAGCAGACGCTCCATTTGATGCGTACTTCTACTTCAACCAACTTGTTACTGCGGTTCGCAGTTACTTCTATCCGAATGTTTCTGGTACAGTAGCCGTCGGCGTCGCGACAACTTCTTCTGGGGTAGCCTATTGGGGAACTGACAGCGGACTATACTCTGGCGCTACAACAACCCTCGTCGCCGGAACAAATATCTCCTTCTCTGCGACTCCCGTTATTCTTGGTTCTTCACCCATTACCATAAGCGCATCTGGTGGTGGCTCATCGTTTGGCCAAGCCTTCGAGCTAAACTCAAACGGCCTTCTCGCCCCGACGACCACGAAAAGTATCGCAATCAACGGAAGCGCGACTTCGACATTTGCCGCTGGCGTAGAAGCACCTGGCATCGGAACACCGTGGTTCTCAGCCACATCTACAACTGCGACAAGCACTGTCGCCTTCGGCCTCAATGTCGGTCAGCTAAATCAAACGGGAACAGCCACAAGTACATTCGCGCGAGGCATCACGCTTGCAAACGGATGTTTTGCTATCGGCGTCAACTGTCTACAGACCATCTATTCCATCGGCACAGGTCTTTCCCTTTCCGGTGGCGCACTCACAAATACTGGCATCATCTCGGCATCGTGCTCTGGCGGTACGGTCTGCTCAGGCACAAACCCGCTCTCAATAAGCAGCTTCTCGTATCCGTGGACCAACACCACATACGGAACCTCTCTCGCCGCCGCGACAACCACCACAATTAAATTCGCTGATGCCACTATCGCTTCGTCTACTATAGGAAATCTACAGTCGGGTGCGCTCACGGCAACCTCGTCCTTCGCTCTCCCTGTCTCCGGCGTGCTCAAGGGCAATGGTGTGACAAGCGCAGTCACCGCTGCTGCCAACGGCACAGACTTCACCCTCATATCTGCAACGACATGCGGTGGCACTGATAAGGTTTCAGCCATCTCCGCTTCAGGAGCCGTAACATGCTCCGCAGACCAGACGGGTGGCGGCTCGTCATTCGGCCAAGCGTGGGAAATCAACACCAACGGCTTGCTCGCGCCTACTACGACCAAGAGTATCGCCGTCACCGGAACCGCAACGTCAACATTCTCGAAAGGCGTTGAGGCTTCTGCAATAGGAACACCCGTTCTCTATGCGACCTCTACTTCTGCCACATCTTCCTTCGCGTGGGGCGTTCATGTCAACGCGCTCAACATCATAGGAACCGCCACCACTACATCGAATTGGGGTATCACGATTGCCAACGGCTGCTACGCCCTCAACAACACATGCAACCTGAACATCACATCAGTAGGAACGGGGCTGACATTCACATCTGGGGCGCTGTCGTTGAACCAAGCCGCAAACCTCACCTGGACAGGCTCACATGACTTCGGTGGCGCATCAGCCTTAGAGGTTCCGAACGGCACGAGCTTCACTTTCTCAGCGACAGGCCAAGTCTACTATGACACCACGGACAACCAATGGCAGATTGGTACTACATCAGCCAACAGTCCCCGCGCCGTTCCTACAATCACCAGGCTGTGGAGCGGAACTGTTGCATCTTCTTCGGTGGACTTCGTATCGGGTGGACGTATCCCGCTCTACCCTCATAGGGATGGTGTGGTCATAACTGAAATCAACTGTGTCGTGGATGGGGGAACTTCCAAGGCCATCAACATCGACACCCTCGCAGGAGGCTCCAACACTGACGGCCTCACTTGTGCCACAACCAACACCTCAGACACGTCAATGTCTGCAAACTACAACATTACAGCAGGAACACCGATGGCACTTGAGTTTGGAGCCACGACTGGTTCTGTAGACTACGTTACATTCGCTGTCTGGGGCTACATACAGCCAGAATAGCCTATGGAGTTAGTACGAAAAGCAATAGCACTCATCCTCTGCTTCTTTACCGCCTGTCCTGCGCCGCTACCTGATGCACAGCTTTTCGGCTCCACTGGTACATCATCCATCCGTCAGGAAGTGAATATCACAAACGCCTATTACTACGCTGCGTCAGGCTCCTATGCGACATCCTCTGAAATCGTCGCCATCACGCCAAATAACTATTCAGCCCCCTACTTCTACTTCGAGGTGGTAGCCTCAACGACAGCAGCCACGAACGCCACAATCTCTCTCGTCAACGCTACTTCAAGTGCAACTGTCGCCTCTGTCACAGTCAACGGCACTTCGTATTCACGCTACCGCTCTACAGGGTTTCTCCCCAACGCAAGCACCACTGTCGAATACAAAGTGAAGCTCGGCAATGAGAGTGTCGGGAAGGGCCTCATTGCTGCGCGTGTCATTGTCCTACAAGATACGAGCTCACTTACCGCTACCGAAACGCAGATTGAGGTAGGCTCTGCCACGACATCTGCCGCAAATACCACAAGCCTCCCGCTTCAATATCCGAAATACTGGACCTACTCATCTTCAAAGTGGGACGCATCGCCGACCTTCTACGCGGAAGTCACATACGATAATAACCCCGTCGCGTCCTCGACCTCCTACGATGTCTCAGCCACGACAACAGACCGATTTGCGACTTATGTAGGCTCTCCGGGCGTCGGCTTCGTCACCGTTGAAGCATGGGGTCCAGGCGGTGGCGGTGACGGTGTAACAAGCGCGGCAACATTGGGCGGTGGTGGAGGTGGAGGCGGCGCGTATGCACGTTCCACAACAACAGTCGCCGTAGGCTCTACTCGTATCATAGGAGTAGGACGCGGAGGAGCGGAAGGCACCGCAGCAACAGCAAGCTCTACATTCTCGAATGCAGGCACGATTGTCGTTCAAGCAGCGGGAGGAACGGGAGCAACAAGCGCGACAGGTGCCGCTGGAGGAACGACAGCGAACTCTACAGGCGATGTTGAATGGGCGGGAGGTACTGGCGGCAACGGCGACACCACACTCGACATTGGTGGAGGTGGAGGCGGCGCGGCCGGGCCAGAAGCAACATCAACTGGCCAGGGCGTAAATGGCAACAACGCCACAGCAAGCGTACCTGGGCGCGGCGGCAATGGTAACAACGGACAAGGCGGCTTAGGCGGCTCAGGAGGCACGACCAACACCGATACCTGTTCAACATCTGATGGACGACCTGGCACCAACAACGACCGTGGAGGTGGTGGTGGAGGAGGAGCGGGCGGTGACGCCACGGGTGTCTGTGTAGGTGGCAACGGTGGTAGACCGGGAGGCGGTGGTGGTGGTTCCGATGAAGGACCAAACACAAGTCATCTAGGCGGTCCTGGCCGTGTGAAAATCACTGAATGGATTGGCACCGTTGGCGTTGCGCTCGAAGAAGATAACGGTTCATTCGGTGGCTGGACGTTCAAGACGCAGATAGTTGCCGCTGGCAAGACCTCGACTACATCCGAACGAGTGCGTTCTGCCGCGTTCACACCTACAGACGGTAGGCACTATCGCATCGTCGCTTCGACGACGCAGAGTACGGCTTCGTATGATATTTACAATGCGAAGATAGTCATTTCCCAGGACACAATTACTGAAGTTGTCAGTAGTTTTTCTAAAACATTTGTTGATAGTGGTAGCGGTGTAAGTGGTACTCATGCCAATAAGGGCCAGTCCTTCCAGCCTAACTCAAGCGGGACACTATCAACGGCTGCCTATAAATTTCAAAACACAGGCTCAGCGGTTGGAACCATATTCATGGAAATATATGCGGCTAGTGGTGCATTAGGGTCGAACACTCCGACAGGCTCGGCACTTGCCACTTCTGACAACGTTGATTTATCAACCCTATCCACTGGTTCGTATGCTACAACAACTTTCTCCTTTACTGGTTCTAATAAAATTAGTCTGTCATCCGCAGAAATTTATGTACTTACTTTAACAATAAATATCACAGGAGGGTCAGGTGTTTTCATCGCAACTGAGTCCACTGGCAATTCAGCATCGCTGGGTAATTCTTCTGGTTGGAACGGCTCAAACTGGACCGCCAATACTGACGACTATGATTATTCTGTCATAACTGCATCATCTCCAACTCTCCTCGAACCACAATACCTACTTCTCAACAAACTCATCGGCTCCGGCACTGGACTGCAAAGCTACAACACCCTCTTCGATACAACCGATTGGGCCACTACGAACAACTACATTCACGCCGTCAGCGCAGCCGATAATTCAACTTCCGTCGTCGTAATCCAAGACACGAGTGGCCCCACAACCATCACTGGCTCTACCGTTACCTCGCCTGACAACTACGCCACCTCAACGGGCATGTGCTTGGAAAGCAACGCCACGCTCGACACCAAGGCCACGACGAACAATAACGACATCTACAGTTCGTCCATCATCGTGCAGGTAGGCACAGCCTCAACTGCGATTTGTGCCACAACACCTGCTACACTGATGCCACAAGCAGAGTTTTTCTTTGAGTGATATGACCGATGAACCTTTTAGCAACCGTGAGATACAGTCAATGTTCCATGCTGCCGACCAACGCTCGGACGAGTTTCATAACCGCCTCATGGAACGAATGGGACAGCAAGACAATCTGCTCAAGGAAATAAATAAGCAGACAATAAAAACGAACGGGCGTGTCACAAAACTGGAACGGTATATGCTCATAGTAGGCACGGCGACGACAGTACTCATTGTTCTGCGATTCCCTGAATTAAAAGGATTACTCGGACTACTATGAATTATGCGCTCACCGTCATTGTACTCTGCACAATCATTAACGCTGCTTGCGCCGTTCTGTTAGTCCATTTTGTTGATGGCCATTTCACATTTATGATATATGAATAAAGGCATAGATTTAGAGAGGGAAAAGGCAGAACTCAAGGGGGATGAGTGGGTGTTTGGCGCGGTGTCGCCTCCGTGCATCTTCTCTGTTCCCGCCGCAGCGAGAGAAACGTACCTCCCTATCGGAGAACTCCAGTTTGGTGCGGATGATTTCATGGATTGCGCCACACGAGGCCCGCTCAACCTTCTTGAAACGAAATTTACGTTTGCATACCGTCATGGACTGCTGCTCCCTGTAAATAAGCTATTCCTTGAAAAACACGGATATGTCGCATGGATTGGCGGTCTGCCCTATGTGCAATTCAGTGACCGATTCATAGCCATGCTCTCAGGTACAACCCGTCAGGGCAATTCCCTCAAAGGCCCTGTAGATACCATCAGGAAGAAAGGACTTATCCCGAAAGCAATGCTCCCAAGAGAAAGATGGATGACATTTGACCAGTACCATGACAAGACCACGATAACGAAAGAAATGTACGACCTGGGAGAAGAATTTGCCAGCCGCTTCTCAATCTCGTATGAGCAGGTGCAGAATGACTCCTTCCCTACGTTCGACAAGGATATTCTCGATACTGCCGTGTATGCGTGGCCCCCTCCGACAAATGGGGTCTACCAGAGAACGCTCGCCTCTTTTAACCATGTTGTCATGGTGTTCCGTCCACAATACAAAGCCTTCGACAATTACGAGGAAAGCGCGGGAGACTTCATTAAAGACCTCGCCCCAGACTATAATTTCTACGACTACGGCTATCGCATCTACATCGCATCACAGCAGGACTACGAGAAAATCATTTCTGTTTATCAACAGTTGCTTGCTACTCTTAAAATGTGGCTTGCGCTAAAATTACAAAGTCTTGGCCGAGCTTTCGGCTTTAAAGTATGACGCTTGAATATATGAAACAAGCACTCCTGGGCGCGTTGGAATCCCTTAATATCCTGAGCAAATCTCCCAGAATCAGGCTGTATGACGCGGCTGTTGCGAGTATTGGGCGGGACGCCTCACCGAATGATGTAGCCCCAGACGAGTATGGTTGTGCAGAATCGGTGTATGAACTTTTCCGTGTCGGACTTAAATTGAGGCTTGGACCGACACCAATAGTCTCAACCCGTTCCCTTCTTGCGGCTCTCAGGCAATCAAGATTTTTCACACAAGTGCAATCCCCCCTCCCAGGAGACATCGTCATCGCCGCCACTGGTGACGGAAATGGCGTCATCAAGAACGGACATTGCGGTGTTGTAGGACGTATGTTCGGACCTGACGGTACGCTCTGGGTCATGTCGAATGACTCCCGCCTCAAAACTTTCGAGGTAAACTTCACCCTTGGTTCATTCAACAGGTATTATGGCGTGAAAGGCGGCTACCCTATCTATTACTTTACTCCCGTGAACCTTTAATCTAACCTGTAGTTATTCATTAACAATACACACTATGTCTGAGAAAAGTGGCATGTGGCAACTCGATACGAATGATTGGATTCGTAGCGTTACCTCTGCGGTATTTGTGGCTGTCGTAGCCGTCGTCTATGGCGTTACCACGCAATCAGGGTTCGACTTGTTTACGGCTGATTGGGGCGGCATATTCAAGATGACAATAAATGCTGCATTTATTACCTTCATGGGTAGACTCGCAGAAAAGTTCACAACGGCTCCGAACGGCAAGGTGTTTGGCAGGATAGGATAGCTTCTCGGCAGCGCTCCTTCTGGGGGCGCTCACGGGGAAACTATGATAATCGCACCATCAGAAAACGAGATGCTTGCGCTCCTTGATTTCAAGGAAGGATACTCACTCCACTACTGCGCTAAGAAATACGGTGTGCGCCAGAAAAGACTTCGGGAGATTTTAGTTGATGCTCTTTGACATAGGGCGGGTTTCCCGCTTGCCGTGGCAGCTACATTTTATCTCAATGCTCCCTTTTGTGGAGAACGCATTAAAGAACTGCTGCGGCAAACGGGGAACCTTCTCCCCAGAAAGGATGTGTGACATGGCAGAGCGTAAAGTGGCTTGTTGTGGGCCAACATGCAAAGCTCCTACGATTATTCGGCTGCTGCATTACAGAATCGGAGACTTGTCCTTTTGCTCGCCAGAGTGCGTTGATATCTGGCTGCAACTGATTGACAAGGAATTCGACTGGAAAGCGGTGAACGAACGATATGCGGAACTGCATGCGAAACCTAACGAGGCTACACCATGAAAATACACACCGATGTAGTGAGTATCTGCCTTCGATACTTGCGACTTATATTTATATGTCTCGTCATCATTATCGTTATGATGGCGACGAAGGCTCTAGCGCAGGGCATGCACGGAGAAGGGCATGACAAGCTCCACCACTGGTACAAACAGCTTATGCGGCCTGATATGCCTCATTCTAGCTGCTGCAACGACCAGGACTGTCGGCCAACGCAAGCTCGGCAGTTACCCGACGGGCGGTGGGAAGCACTCAAAGATGGCGTGTGGGTCATCATTCCAAACGAAAAAATCAATCGTGAGGAATCGTATGATTCACAAGCTCATATATGTGCGCCACCGAAAGCGTGGACGGCGTACCCGCAGGACTTCGTGTTTTGTTTCGTGAAGCCTGGTGCTGGAACGTAACGAGTTAGGTTTTTCCTGGGTTTTTCCTCCATTGGTTAATAAAACCCAGACCATTTCGGATTCGGACGCAACCGCCCGAACCTGAAATTCGGGAGAAAAGGAGGCAACGATGGTACGTTGCTCAAATCCGCTCTGTCATAAGGTGCTTCAGAAGTGGCGGCAGATTTTCAATAAAGATAAGCCGTATTGCAGCGAGGCGTGTATCAACGACCACAAACTGCAAGACGAGGCTATCACCTACGCTGCCGCGCCCTTCCATGCCGCCGTGTACCGCTCAAAGAAGTGGTACGACAGAGGTTGACTCACAGGAGGCTGGATTCGTCCGGCCTCTTTGTTTGGATATTCTCTAAGACATCTCCATCATGCGCTTCTTTTGTTAAGCCACAGAATCTACAGTGTGGCGCACATTCTTCGTAGTTGTGTTCACTCATAGGGTGGTGGTTTGAGCTTCTTTTAAACTCGTCACTTTGTCTAATCCATCACGCTTACGCATCCATGCCTTATGTTTCTTAGCGTCAGGCGGCCAAAATTTAGGCTTCTGTACACGGGGATAGTTCATAGAAGTTTCTGGTATTCGGCAATCTTTTCTTGGAACCAAGATATTGGGTAGACTTTACCTTTTGTGGCATCGTTTTCTTCGATAAGAATTTCCACTATAGCCCCAAACCCGTTTTCCTCTCGTAGTTTCTTTGAAAAGGCGACCCAGTTACCACTCAAGTTAATGTTGCAGTGATAGCATTGGGGGCGAAGATTCCGTAAATCATAGCGCATGGCTACAGAACAGGTAGACGATGTTATGAAGTGACCGAGGTGAAGCCCCTTACTCTTTTCAACAGTCTTTCCACAGGTATAGCACACCCGGCCATACCGAGCTTTTATTATCCTACGGCATTCCGTCCATAACTTCTCTTTAAGAATAGTTAGCTCGGTGCGTTTCCTTCGTTTCTTTGCCACTTGTTTGCCTTTGTGGGCGATTTTGCCCTCAGACTTGATGAATCCCCTATGAAGGGATTTTGAGGGCTTTAGGGACGATTTTCGCTTAATCATATAAAATCTCTGTCCCCTGGGAAGCCAAACCTATGGTTCACCGCTTCTACCCCCATTGGAATCTTCGTGGAGCGCCCCTTCTCTCTAGGTAAATCTCGCATCAATAATCTATCCCAAAGCATTTTGAGTATTCCCATATCTATTCACTTAATTGGGGTGTACTTTCCCACAAACACATTCGTTATATACATAATCGGGGACTTTGTGCTTTTGGATGCTTGGAACATGAGCTAGGGCGGCCCCAAACTTCCTAGTCGCATTTCTCTTTATGTTCTTTCGTTCAGTGGCCATACTCTCTTTAATTTACTCTTTGGGGGCGAGTACGCCCTGGGATGCGGGAACGAAAAGACCGCCACAACGCCAACAATCTCTTGGATAAATGGTGCTTCGTTCAACTCCGCAACAAATTGATACTTCTTTATCCTCCATAGGGTATTTTATTGGGCGTCTGCTGACGCCTGGGGAGCAAGAAGTTCGGGAGCGTAACGCTGTAAGTGTTCGGTGAAATGTTTTACCATGAGCGCGACATCTTCATTCATCAAGACTCCACCTGGTTTAGTCTCTGAACTGAATTTATCTGTGATGTGATATGGGATTCCGTTTATTGCACCTCCACAACGACTCGCGCCTTTCTCAAAGACCATCGTCTGAGTATGCCCCTGACCTTTTATCCTAATTGTTTCTTTCATAATCTTTTTATATATTCTCTTTTATTTATGTGGTGTGGGGGTCGGAGTACCGACCGGGGAAGCAAGGCGCATCCGATTATCGAGAGTGTTCTCAAATACGGTGAGGCATCCGACCATGTATTCCGCGAGTACGAAGTCAGGTGTGTTGCTGAAACGTTCCCATGAATGACGATTGATAACTGTGGCGATGTCGCGCACAAACTCATCATACTTCCTGTCTTCTTCTGTCTTTTCTATTTTCGGCATATTTAACTAAAGCGACTCAATGAAACTGATAATCTTCTCGTTTGCGTTGCGCCTCCCTAACTCAACATCAGAAAGAAACGCCGCACTAAATCCCGTGACTCGCCCCATTTCCCTCAAAGAGACTTTAGCTTTCTCTCTTGCTGAACGAATAGCCTGACCACTGAATCCATAATTAAATCCTCGACCTTTGCAATGCTTACATGTCACTTTCTCTTGTTCCATGTATGTATCCTAGCTTACTACGCTTACTCTGTACAGACCCATATGTTGATAACTACTTAATTCACCCATCCTCATCTCCTCCTGTGTTGTTTTGGGCGGAAGTACCGCCTGGGGGAAAAGGCGCTTTTGCTGTGAGTGAGCACGAGCAGACAGACAAACTATTCTGTTGTGATACGTTCTCTACAATCAGTCTTTCCTTTGTTGTGGGTTTTGCTGTTCAAGCCCAGGAAACGATATTGAGAGCGTGCTTATGGTACGACTCTGAACTAGAGGGTGGCAAGAGCGCCTTACAACTTGTTTTTCCACCTTTCCCATCAGCACCTTACCGAAAGCCTATGGTCTGTGTTTAACGTGTTGGTTCCAATCACACGGGTGTATCAAACCAAAATAAAAAAGCGCCACAAGGACGCTTCAAGTTATTTCCTTTGTAGAGGCGACGGTTTTTGTTGGCACAAATAGCGCCGCCGACTCTACATAAGAAACAACTAATACTATTTGTGCCATGCCATTAATGTACTTTATATGAAGATGCGCACAAGTCTAGGTTATCCACACATTGTACTTGTATTGTGATGATGATGAGGATATACTAGATACATGAAGGAAATACAAGTGTTTAAGAAAACATTAAAAGGTTTGCGTAAGTTACCGTTTGATAAGAAGGTCGAATTACTCAATGCGTTTAAGCTTGAGATTCATAAAGAGAGTCCGTTTAAGAATGAGCCTGTGGATTGTGTGTTGTGGTTAAAGAATGAGAACGTGCAAGCGAATGACTACAACCCGAATACAGTTGCGCCGCCTGAAATGAAGCTACTTGCGACTTCGATAATTGAAGATGGATACACTCAGCCGATAGTTGCATGGAATAATGAGGACAAAATAGAAGTAGTAGACGGCTTTCATAGAAACAGAGTTGGTCGAGAGATTGAAGAAGTGAAAAAGCGCGTGCAGGGATATTTGCCTGTCGTTATTATCAATGAATCTCAAAAGGATAGAGGAAACCGTATAGCATCTACTATTCGTCATAATCGTGCGCGCGGGAAGCATGGAGTGGGGGCCATGTCAGATATTGTCCTAGAACTTAAAAGGCGAAATTGGAGCGACAAGAAAATCAGCGATAAGTTAGGAATGGACCAAGACGAAGTATTGCGCCTCACTCAGATAACCGGACTTGCTGAAATGTTTAAGGATAGAGACTTCTCGCAAGCGTGGGAAGTTGAGAAATTAGACGAGCGAATAGTTACCGATAATGAAGCGCTTAATTAAACAAGTATGGCATCCGTACTGGCTATGGGAAGAAATAAAACACAACATGTGGGGAAGCGTAAGCAATCACGACGACTACTTGCAAAGAGCGATAGCGTTTACTGGGAATCACAAATTATACGGGCGCTACATGAGGAAGGTCGTCGAGTTATGGCCATATTCATGCGAGCACAACCTAACAGCACATCAGAACAGACAAGCGTGGATAGGACACGCCGCAGTAGCTCTAGCGTTTCGGTGCCCCGAGGACATCGTAAGAGAAGCGTGGTGGCATCTAAGCGACGAGCAAAGAAAACTAGCAAACCAGCAAGCAGACAAAGCAATAAGCATTTGGGAAACTAACTATGTCAAAAAAGCGAACAAACGAAAACGTGTTAGAGGCCGCGCAAAATAGAATCGCGTGGACGTTCGATACCTTTGAGAAAGTGTATGTGTCTTTTTCAGCCGGGAAGGATTCTACTGTCATGCTTCACCTTGTCGCCGATGAGGCTCGGAAGCGAAACCGTCGTTTCGGTATCCTCACGGTAGACCTTGAAGGCCAATATAAGTTCACCATCGAACACATGGAGGCGATGTTTAAGGAATACTCCGACATCGCAGATTCGTACTGGGTATGCCTCCCGATAGCTTTGCGAAATGCCGTAAGCGTGTATGAGCCGAAATGGATATGTTGGGACGATGACAGGCGCACAGACTGGATTCGTGAGCTTCCTGCTACTGGGATACACGATGAAAAGTATTTTGACTTCTTCGAGAAGAATATGGAGTTCGAGGAATTTGTGCCGCTGTTCGGTGAATGGTATTCGCAAGGAAAAGAGTGCGCGTGTCTCGTAGGTATCCGAGCCGATGAAAGCCTAAACCGATTCCGCACTATTGCGAGTGACAAAAAGACTAAGAAGGACGGTAAGCAATACACAACAAAAGTGACTGATAACGTATTCAACGTGTACCCGATTTACGACTGGAAAACCGAGGACATATGGACGTATCATGGAAAGTTCCCGCAGAAGCGATGGAATAAGCTGTATGACTATATGCAATGGGCTGGCGTGCCGCTTGCTAATCAGCGTATCTGTCAGCCATACGGTGACGACCAGCGCCGGGGCTTGTGGCTTTTCCACCTAATAGAGCCGCAGACCTGGGCTAAAGTGGTCGCGCGAGTCAACGGTGCAAACTCCGGCGCACTCTACATCCAGGAAAACGGTAACATAAACGGCTATAACAAAATCACAAAGCCAGAAGGCCACACATGGCAGAGTTTCGCAACAATGTTTCTAAACTCACTCCCGCCAAAAACTAAAGAACATTACGAAAACAAGATACTGCTATTCAGACGATGGTGGATTGAGCGTGGATATTCCCCGGACATCCCCGACGAGGCTGAATACGACCTAGAACAGAAGCGCGATGTTCCCTCTTGGCGTCGTGTCTGCAAGAGTCTTTTGAGGAATGATTATTGGTGTAAGGGTCTTGGATTCAGTCAGCACAAGAGCGAAGCTTATCAGAAGTATTTAGACTTAATGCGCCGCCGCAAACAAAAGTGGAGCGTCGAAACTATATGAAAAAACTTATTATCTGTACGAATCCTCAATGTGAGTACGAGTGGCAACCAAAAAAGAAAGCGCCTAAAAGCTGTCCTCGATGTCGCCAATATCTGAAAGCGCCCCAAAAACAAGTATAGAAAGAGGGAATTAGTGGAAGGTTAATTTGTTCTTCTTATGGGTCAAGTGCCAATGGAAACAATGAAAGCACTTATAGGCACGAAGATGGATTAAAGGGCTGATTTTTTGTTTAGCCTTTTCCTTGGCTTCTTTTTCGGTGCGGCAGACCTTATTAGAGATATGGCAGAATTTGGTGCGCTCTCGTTTCTTTCTTGGCTTAGGCGGCGACTTCGGAATCGGCGAAACCACAGTAGGCGCTTGCCGCCCAAATAACCAATCTAAGAGCCGTCTGAACATTGCGCGCATAAGAGTTTCTCATTCTCTGCTAAAAGAATCTCAACACCAGTAACGCAAGGTGCGCCACAATCACAAATAACAGTCGTTCCTTTCGGAATTCTTTGTAGCTTTAAGTCTTCAAGGTTAAACGGTGATTCTTCCATAGTGATTTTAGTCCCGCCCAACACCTATTTATATGGGGGTTAATCTATTTTCATCTTTTCGAGATTGTCATTCCAAAGCTTCTTAAATTCTTCATGGGTGATGTATTTTGTTTCCCGGCAAGTATGGAAAATCTCGCCTAATCCGAACCAAACTAAAGGACATCCGCACTTCTCACATTTATACTTCTCCATACGCTATAATTTGGGGCGATTTTTAATCCATTGAGTAAAATCCTGCCAAGACATTCCGTGATTCCTAGTAAAAACTCCACTGAAAAAACCAGCAGTCATATATTTATAATGCTCATACTCGCGCAAAACTCTCTCAAGATTTTCAAGGAATTTATCGTCAGTCATACATCTAATCTACTGTATTATTTATTTATAGTATTAGGGTTTTGGCGGCTCTCTTTCTATCCTCTCCCTATATCGTTTAACAATGTCTCGCATGTAAATATCTTCAAATTCCCAGCAAATCCGATTTAAGGACTCAATACATCCTAGGAAATCCTTTGTCACTTTTCTCATAATTGTATTTTGCATCCCAGGCGAGTACTCTCGCCCACTCATCCTAGGGTAGTAATTAATTAGTATTCTCCTTTTCTTGTAAAGTCTATTTTGCCGCATCTATCGCAACACCAAAAACCAAGCCTAACCCTAGGATGTGGCCTAAAACGATGACCGAGGAAAAAACAGAGTGCCCTCATACAGTCTCTATAGGGGTGGATTTGGGTTTTGGTGTAAATGCCAACTCCCTAGCTTTGGTAAAAGTACCGAACACCCGATAATAATGGTTTTCTCTAGGTAAGTACCCTCTTTTCATGTCTGAGGTATTTGGTTCGCGCCCATGATTAACGTAGAAAGACCGAATATACTCCAATAGAGTATCTGAATCGTATTTATGGGCGTAGGCTTTTTTCTCGTAAGCTGGTAAATCCGTAGCCTGAACCAGCTTCCTCCATCCTCCGAATGTCTGATTTATGGAATACACGAACGCCTTAGTGTATTTCTCGTTGAATTCTTCTAGTGAAGGTGTGCGTCCAAGTTCTTTGTACAGGTTTACCACCTTCTCTTTCAGTTGTTCCGGGCAGTTTCCTCTCTTGTTCTTTGTCTCTAAAGAATTCCCAGTAAAGTGACTTGTCCTATTCTCAGGCTTTGAAAAGAAATCTTGGATTGCCGCCAATCTATGCTCTTCTCGTTCTTTCTTTTTCTCAGTAGAAAGTGCGAGCATCCTAATCTTAAAATTAGAACTCAACTTGATTCTTTGCTGTTCAGAAATGAGAGCCACACTCAGCGAAAGCCCGAACTTCTTTTTGTAATCGTATACCTTCATTCGATGCGCCATGGTTATATGCCGAGCAAGGGATATACATAACTTGCCGCAAATATGGCACTGAATCCTGGAACCATCGGAAGTAGACGCTACAGCGCCCAAAAATCCAAATCCATCAGTGACCGCGATAAGTGGTTCTTTGTAGGTCGAAAGAATCAAATCGTTCATACAGTTTCTGTAGGAGATTTGGGCGGGGGATTTTTAATCGTTGGTGCGCCACATTCGGGGCAAGTTGCGCGGCCAGTGTCGCTCATAGTTCCCACGGAGCAAAAAGCCGCGCCCCAACTATGACCATTCTCACACTCCTGAACATACGGAAAGTAACCCATACACCTACTTAGAAGTATTGGAGGTTTTGGGGCGGCCTGGTTTGCCTTTGGGTGGCGCGGCCACGAACTCTCCCACAAATCCCTGCTTAGGAATAAACTCCAAATCAACCTCGGCCCCCACAAACGCCCCCATATACTTCGCCTTATGCTTAATAGTCGCAGTCCTATACTCAATCGTCCTAGTACCATCAGAACTCTTTTTAGGAGGCTTGCTAGAACTTGAGAGCCATACCGAAAGCCCCTTTAGATACTCAAACACTTTACCCCCCTTCGATTTATATATTGGATAGTAACTCTGAATACTCTGGTCATGGTATAGGTGATTCACAAAGATAAAGACTGTGTTTTGCCTATCAATGACAGGTTCAATCTTTCGACAGAACTTGCCAATGATTCTTGATTGTAAAGCGCGAGTCTCAGCCTCCATATCTTTCTCAGCTTCATCCCGGCCATGAACACCTCCAATCGAATCGAAAACCACAACAGCATCGCGGTGCTTCTCAATCCACTCAGTAACATTATTCAAAAGTTTCTCAGCGTAATCTTGCTTGTCGTATTCAAGTGCCTCACAATCAACCCCTAACGCAGTAGCGAATTGCACAAAATCAATAGCCCTCTCAGTATCCGCGTAATAACAAGGTCGCCCCAACTTCTGAGCATTAGCTATGAACTGCAAAGCCAAGGTAGATTTCCCACTTCCCGGCTGTGCGGCAATCTCAATGAGAATTTTCGTAGGAAAACCACCCCCTAAAATCTTATTCAACTCAGGAATCGGAGTAGGGATTATTTCGTGTGCCTCTATTTCACTGGCCTTCATGGTATGGAATTGCTGTCATCACAGCTTCTTCGATAAATGTATTGATAGACCAGCGTTTGGCCTTAGCCGCACCCTTCACCTTAGCTTCTAAATCCCCTCTCAGACGCGCTGTAACGCGCCAAGAACCCTGTTTGTGCTTCTTCATGCCCCTTACTATACTCTATGTAGTGAAAGACATCAAGGTGACTTATCCACACCATACATTTGACATCACAGCGACACCAGAATATACTCCACATAGTTCTTTGATAATCAGTGGAAGGTAGTTGGGGGGAAGGAAAGTGGCTACTGAAGTAGCGGCTTGTACTCGACAGAGGAAAGCAGAGAGTCCCGGGAGGTCAAAGGCGCGTTAATGTAAACCAGGACGGGCGTTGTAGCCTGCATTACGGCACCTCGGACGGCATGCCAATAGGGAAAAGAAATCGCCGTATTTGTCTCTCCTTTTCCCCAAATGCCTTCCACGAAATAGAGAGATAGTTTTGGGTGGACTTCGGGTGGCGGTAAAAATAAACAACGTATGCATACGACAAGCAAGATTACGCTGAGATAGCTTTACGAGAGAACAGCAAAGGTTGCGAATACTATCCAGCAGAAAGCGGAGTAGGATTGCTCTGCAAGACGCATGGAAAATACGCAAGCCAGCATTAAATAATCAAACGCCACTCGAATCCCGCCCAAAACAAGGATTACCTAGAGAGAGGAATTAGCAATTAAGGGAATTAGTGGTGGATTTGGTAGGCGGCTTGAAGGTCGTACTTTACACAGGACAGGTCACGCCTCCTTGTGGAGCCGCTTACCCAGTCCATCACAGGCACGTACTCGTGTCCCCATTACCAACAAAATCTAAATAGTACAGTATGGGTGAATTAAAAAAACACCTCTTGTTCGACAAAAGAAGCGCGAACTATGCAAAGTTTGGCAGAAGGACAGATACGAAGTGGATTATCGCTTACCCGCGCACGTTGTGTTGGGTTTCGATAAAAGGATTGGAGTTTGTAGAGAACGTAGAAGATGCGACGTGTAAGAAGTGCTTAAAATCCGCACATCTTCAGTTCGCCCCAAACACACACTAACTAATTAAAAGAATCATTCGATTTATCAAGCGGCTCTTTTGTGCGAATGGGAGGGCCGCTTAATGAAAAACTAAACTATGGAAAGCATCACATATCTCGGCAAGAGGATTCATCCTCCCCGAATCAAGAGAATCGCTAATCAGTACGTCAAGGAAAGCTGGCTGGCCCTCAAATACAGACAAGCAAAAGTGTGGGCGAAGTGGTTTGCTATCAGATTCACCATTTGTCTCACGGCGCTAGGACTACTCGCAACAGGCTACGCAGTCGCAGCATGGGATGATTCAAGGACAGTATCAGTGCAGAACATCATCGCGCCAATCGCAGCCCCAATCATAGACATCGAGAAAGCAAAGACAGACATGATTCACCAACTAGCACTGAGAGAGAACCATGGAGGCGTCCCAGGATACTTGGATGACAATAGCCGTGGCTCACTTCCTAAGAAGGATAAGATTAGTTACGGAGTTATGGCCTTCAAAATCTCGACGGTACAGAGGTTCGCCAAAGAATGTCAGGGCGTAACCCTTACCAATGAGCAAGCGGTTATCCTGGCAATAGATGAGGCAAAGGCAAAAGACCTCGCAAAGTGTGCAATCTTTGACCACAACCACCTCAACGAATGGAGCGCAGCTACCCAAGAAATGTTTACGACAGTCAAAATCATTAACAAGCTTACCAAGTAATATGAAAAACTACACACTCCAAAATGAGGTTATGGGGCTTGCCTCAGACCTAGAGGAATTGTGCCAGGCGGTAAACGCCGAGAAACTAGCGAAGGAGCGCACGACAGCGGCACGCCACAAAGTAAACCTCAGAGAAAACGCCATACGCTCATTCAAAGAAGACCTCATGAGTCCAGTCCCGTTATCTGTATGAACCACGACAGAGAGGACATGGAACGCGCCATCATGGAGATATTCTGGCCCAAAGTAACATTAGAGTTGTGGCGAGAACGCCCACAACTACCAAAACCAATATGAACACCCCCACATTCTTCATCGTAGACATGGAAGAAGAAACAGAAGAAGAAATAACCGCCCGATTAGAAAAAGAAGAAAAACTAGAAGGAGTAGGAGAGTATTACCAGGATGATTACGGGAATTGGCAACCCACAAGATAATATGGAAATTGATTTTACTTTTGAGTCCTCGGTGCAAGTTATTGACGGAAGGCTGAATACAGAGAACGCCGAAGAAATGTTTTACAAGTTCCTACGCCACAACGAGAAACAGTGGCTAGAAGAGGCGGCAGAAGAAGAGAAAAGCAACTTCATTGACTCGCTTACGGACGCTCAAGAAGCGAAGCTAAAGGAAGAACACATGAAACAGTACAGAGGCACAGACGATGATGCACCCGATGATTACGAATATTGGCTTTCCGAACTATCGTTAGAAGAAATTAAGAATCTAGTATGAATGACGTAACCCACACATTCGAGTTAGATAGTCAAAGTACCGAGGCCAAAATTAACTACCACATAGCCCGTAGTAAAAGAAAGGGAGATTATCATTTCCGACAAGCAGAATTACTAGGTGCCGATGGTGATTACATTCCGGGCAAAGATGATGGGGAGCCCTTAAAAGATTACAGATAACAATATGGCAAAGGAAACAAAGGCAGACGAACCAAAGAAATACAAAGTAACATTCACCCAAAGCACCGGCCCATACTCAAACGTAACAATCGAGGACGAGGCTACGGCAGAGGAAATAGTCACAAAAGGTCACTGGCTCTATAACCAATTTAAGGACATCCCAAAGAACTAATATGGCTCACAAAATAACAGCATGTGTAGATAAGAATGCTAACTGGAAGGTAGTAACTATTCTCAACGCCGCCGGAGATATACAGAGCGATATATCAGTGAACCGCACCAACAAGAAAGGCGAAACATTCCCAAACTTCGATGAAATCAAAGTAGGTGCAACCATACAGGGGCAGTTGTGGCAATCGCCAGCAGGTAAGCACTACCTATTCCCGCCAAAAGGTAGCGCACAAGCACCAGCACCAAAAGCAGACATGGGGCCAGCCGCAAACAACGCCGCAACCGCAGAACTAAAGAACATGATTAACCTCGGAGTGCGCCCACAGCTAACCGAACTCAAAGCAATCCTATTCGCAATCGCCGCACACCTAGAAGTAAAGATTCCTGATTCGAGGGGCTACGATTACCCGGAGATTAACGAAACAAACAACAGCAACGGCCTCGACTTCGAGAATGACGGCCCGATTACGAGAAGCGACACGCCTTTTTGAACCCGTGCGGTACTCCGCACCCAAACCATGAAACCAACCAAAGGAAAGATAAAGAAGGAGACAGAATACAAAGCACAAGCCTGGTTAGTTGACGGCTCCTGGGGCGTTACTGCTGCTTTTTCGTCAAAAGAACGAGCCCTCGAAGAAAAACTACGCATCGAAAAGGTAGGTTTCTCCGCGCGAGTTATCCCCTGCACCATCACTTACAAGCTTCCTCTACACGTCGCCTCATCAAAATCAGCCTTTGTACTCGAAGCAACAACCGATTTATGAACCCCGCCCCCAACCATCAGAATAGAGAGTGTTGCCCAGATTGTTTGGAATGGATACCAAACGAAGACGCTGAATCAGGAGAAGGCTCACAGGTAGAGTATGAGCGCATTTGTAACGATGAGAAATGCCCCTGCCACAAGGAAGCACCAGCGCCCCAAACCCCCAAACAGAACACCTGGGAGGAAGGATTCCAGGCAACTCTGAAGAACCGAATGAGAATGAACAACGATGCGCTTCTTCGCAACGAGATTCCCTGGATAATGGACTTCATCCGCACCCAAATAGAGAGAGCTATAGAGGAAACTTCCACAACCTGTTTCGATTATTTCTGCAAACAAGAGGATGTGAGGAAAGAAGAACGTGCCAGAATACAAAAGATACTAGAGGGTATGAAACTCGATTGTCCTGATACGAAAACGGCTCAAATCAGAAACAAGTTAATAGATGAAATACTTTCAAAGGTATGTGTCTAATACTTAAAACAAGCATCGAATACGACCCGACGAAGGAAGTAAAAACAGGATGGAACGGATGGGTGTGTGGAAGAATCGGTTGCACTCCCGCTCTCAAAGCGGCCCAACAAGAAATAGAGAAGAATAATTAAAATCAGTATGAGCCTCACTAAAGAGAAATGGGCCGACCCTGAATTCAGAAAGAAAATGAAGGAAGCAGCAGAAAAAGCCAAACTTAATCCCAAAGATAAAGAAATAGCCGACCCCTACACCATGACAGACACAGGATTCCAACACAGACTAGACTATATTCCCCTTCCAAAGAACTGGAAAAAGATAAAACACACCAACACAAAAGCCATAGAGCAATCACTACAGGGATTCTGCCAAGAAATGAAAAACAATGGATGGCTAAACGACGAAGCGCCCAAAAAGAGAAGCCACAAAGCCAAAGTACACACAGAATTCAATAACGGCCCCCTCACCCTCACAAAAGAAAAGATAGCCGAATGGCACCAAAGACAAGAATCCCCACTTGACAAACAAACAGAAGCCGATACCCTTT
>Ga0208147_1000043_pt1 | contig 39810 bp, 47 predicted proteins | sample DEB3_08_DNA_FD_184520 | JGI IMG/M metagenome (GOLD analysis project Ga0208147, IMG submission 184520) | Aqueous microbial communities from the Delaware River and Bay under freshwater to marine salinity gradient to study organic matter... | ecosystem: Environmental > Aquatic > Marine > Coastal ... | reverse complement strand
TCGCCACCACCCCGACAAGGCGCGTCGCGTGGGACCCACAGAGCGGCGACGTGGCCACAGGTGGCGGCGCGGGGTGTGGCGTCATCGGCTACGCGCGCTCAGCGCGAGGCGCGCTTCTCCTCGCGCAGGCCTACGCGGCAATGCGCGGTGAGCCCTGCGGCTACGTCGGCCAGCCACTGGCGACAGGCGCAGGGCCTCGCATGGTCAGTCGCGTGCGTCACGGTGCGGTGCAGCTCGAAGGGTCCAGCGTCTGGCTCGACGTCCGCAACATCGTGCCGAGCGCGTTGACGGACGCGCCCGAGGCGATGTAGTTTCCCGGCGGCATGCGACTAGCCATCTACCGGGACGTGCGCTCCACCACTGCTGCGCGCCTGGACTGGGAGTGGTCGCGCGTTGCCGAGCTCCTCACCACACCTCGCGCCGCCGCCTGTCGAGTCGACGACGGCTCTTGCCTCGGCCACGATCCGCATCCCGGGAAGTTAGAGACTATCGCGTGGAGCCCTGTGGCACTGCGAGAGGGGGCTCAGCGCGGTAACGGAGCTGTCGAGGCTGTCACCGCGCTGGTGCTGGACCTCGACGAGGTGAGCCCCGCTGACGTGCGACGAGCGCTCAGCGTACTCGAGCCCTACGAGTACGTGGCGCACTCGACGCACGCCCACCGCCCGGACAGCGGGCGCGTGAGCCTGCGCGTGGTGCTGCCGCTCTCGCAAGAGATCCCGGCTGCGCAGTGGCGAGACTGGCGAGCGCAGCAACTCGCTCAGTGGGCACTGCCGGTCGACGAGCTCCGCGACCTGAGCCGCATCTATTTCCTCCCGTCGCACCCCGCCGACGTAGCGCCGTGGACGCTGCATCACACCGGCACGGTGCTCGAGGTGCGGCTGTCACCGGCAGCGCCGGTCGTCGCGCTCAGCGCGCCGCAGTCGCTCAGCGAGTCACCAGTCGTCGAGCTCGATGCGCTGAGAGCGCGACTGCGCGCAGTCGTGAATCCAGCACACGCGGCACTCATCGCCCGTGTCCTTGGGGGCGAGCCGCTAGGGTACAGCCCCGCGCAGCGGGTGGGGGCGCTCGCCGACGCGGAGTCGAGGGACCGAGCCATCCTGCACCTCACCGGGCTGATGGCTGCTGTGCTGCCGGATGGCGTACCCGTCGAGGCACGGCTGGAGCTGTGCCGCGAGTCCCTCTCAGCGATGGACCACGCGCCGCAGGGCTACGAGCACTGGCGCGCGCAGCTGGAAAAAAAGATGCGGGGCTACGCCGCCTCGACAGCTACGGAGCGGAGGCACGAGGCCACCGCGCAGCAGATTGTAGTCAACACGCTGATGCCGCCAGCGCCCGAGCAGGAGTCGGAGGGCTCCCCACCGCAGGATGCTCCCGAGCCGGTTTTTGATTCGGACGGGAAGGGGCGGGCAAAACAAACGTTCGCGAACACGATGCTCGCAGTCAGCGCCCGCTACGGCCACGAACTGGCCTACAACGCGATGACCGGGCAGATGGAACTGAGAGGCGTAGCTGTCCAGCGAGAGCATGTGAGCGCTGTTCGCACCGCGCTCGGCCTGGCGCCCGACCCGTTCCATCGCCTTAACCCGTCAGCTGGCGACTGCCGCGAGGCGATGTGGACCGTGGCTCATCAGCGCGTGTACCATCCGCTGCAGGAGCGGCTGCGCTCGCTCGTCTGGGACGGGACGCCGCGTATCAACACCTGGTTGCGCCGCTATCTGAGCGTCGCTGAGCGGCTCGACGACGGCACGGACCTGTCGCTGTACCTCACGGCCGTGTCGAGGAAATGGCTGCTCGCTGCGGTGGCGCGCGCGATGAACCCGGGCTGCAAAGTGCAAAACGTGCTGGTGCTGGGCGGCGAACAGAACGCTGGCAAATCCTCGAGCCTTGAGATGCTGGCGCTGCAACGCGAGTGGTTCACGGATACCGCCATCGGGATCGACCACCCCAATATGCCGCGCGTCACGACGAGTAAGTGGATCATCGAGCTCGCCGAGCTGAGCTCGCTGAGTCGGAACGACCACGACGCCCAGAAGGGTTTTTTCACGCGCGACGTGGAGCATGTGCGTCGCCTCTATGAGGAGGCAATGATCGACCTCCCCCGGACATGCGTGTTTGCCGGGTCGACCAACCGCAACGACTACCTCAGCGACCCGACAGGCAATCGGCGGTACTGGCCCGTGGTGATTGCCGGCGTCATCGACCTAACTGCACTGCGCGCCGACCGCGAGCAGCTCTGGGCTGAGGCTGTCGTTGCATACGACGCAGGCGTGGCTGCTCGGACAGAGTGCCTGTGGTGGCTCACCGACGCCGAGTACGAGGCCGCAAAACTCGTGGCGAACGACCACACGAGCGACACGACCGAGGCATGGCGCGAGGCAATCGTCTCCTGGCTGGTGCGCGACGGACGAGAGCACGTGACACTACGCGAGGTCTGCCAGCTGGCGCTCGAGATGAGTGTCGAGAACGTGCCTCGACATGCGCGGACCGTATCGGAGGTGCTGAGGGGCATCGGCCTGCAGCGAGCCCAGCGAGGTCGCACGAGCCGATGGATGGTGCCAGGGGGGTTGCGCGTCTCGCAGAAATCAGATAAACAGTAAAAGCACAACGGAGCGACCACAAATGACGAGAGACGAGCTGTTGCAGTGGATGGCGGACCACAACGCCTGCGACGATGCAACCCTCTGGGTGCAGGCGCAGCCCGTCGAGTCGACGGCGCAGGAGCTGTGGCTGCGCTGCGAGCGGCCGGACTGGATGCTGTGGCTGGCAGGACGAGGCACCGCTACCCAGGTGACGCTGGTGCGTGTCGCAGCGGACATCGCACTGTCGGCGCAACACCTCATCCCACCAGGCGCGCTGCGCGACGCGTCCGCACGGGCCATCGAGGCGGCACTAGCGTGGGCCGACGCACCGAGTGAGGTGACTTGCACCGCCGCCTATGCCGCCTATGCCGCCGCCTATGCCGCCGCCTATGCCGCCGCCCGCGCCGCCCGCGCCGCCGCCCGCGCCGCCGCCCGCGCCGCCCGCGCCGCCGCCTACGCCGCCGACGCCGCCGCCGCCTATGGCACCTACGCTGCCGTCCGCGCCGCCGCCAACGCCGCCTATGCCGCCGCCTACGCCGGGCGAGACATCTGCGACATTATCCGGTCGCGCATTCCGGAGGTGCCACTGTGACGAGCGCAATTACCCGGCTGTTCCCGTCACTGCGGCCACGAGCGCGGTACGCCGACGAGATGCGCGCACTGTCTGAGACGCAGCAGAAACGAGCTCTCGAGCGCCTCTACACGAGTGCCAGACAGGACATTCACGAGGCCGCGAGCCAGGGGCGACGGGCAGTAGCAATCCGCTGTCGCTCGGACCAGGGCGACCTCGCTCGCCAGGTCGCAGGGGCGTTGCGTGCAGACGGTTTCGGCGCTGAGACGAGCGAGGACCCATCGCTGTTCCACTGGACGATCTCGGTGCGCTGGTGACCGAGCACCGCAATCGTTCGGTGGTGGACGGCGTCTGGCGTCAGGCTAGCGTGTCCCAGCTCAAGACACTCTCCGCGTGCCCGCTCGCGTGGTGGTGGGACAAGGTGCAGCAGGTCCCGCGCGCCCCCAAGAAAGGGCAGATTGTCGGCATCGAGGGGCACCGGCAAATCGAGCACACGCTCACTGAGGGGCAGGACGTGCTGTCTCCGATGGCGCGCGTAGGCCTTCCGTACCTGCCACCTGCGCGAGCCGAGGAGGTGTGGATTGAGCGGCGGTTCGACGGCACGCATCGGCGGACCGCGTTCATCCCGGAGAACACGCCGCTGCACGTCGGCACCGTGCCGATGGACGGCTACGTCGACGTCGTTGACTGGCGCTGGGTCGGCGCCGGCGGTGAGGCGTGGCCAGGCGGTCCTGAGGTTGAGCCCGGTACGGTCGTAGTCATCGACCACAAATTTTCGAAGGACCCCGGACGGTACGCTCCGCAGCCCGAGGCGCTCAACGACCCGACCACCGAGCACGGGCTGCAGATGGTGGGTTACGCCACTGCCCTCGCCAACCGATTCGCGGACAGTGCGAGCCGCGTGCTGTCGGTCCACCTCTACTACAAGACGGTTGGCAAGCCAGCGTGCGTCCCCGTCGTCGCGCCGTCGCTGGCGCTTGACGCTGCTCGCGACCTGTGGCAAACAGTAACGCCACGACTGCATGAGATTGGCGTGCGCACCGCACGTGAGACCGACCCGCTCAACGTCGACCACAACCCGAGCCACTGCGGCAACTACGGTGGCTGTGACTACGCGCAGCGCTGCCCGCGCAGTCCAATCAACAGACTCGTGTGGCGCGACGAAAGCGACCCAATGACCGACCCCCTCGCAGGATTGTTCCCCGTGGAGGCGCCGACGCAGCCCGCTCCTCCGCCCCCTCCCCCACCGCCGCCCGCGGCTCCCGCCCCGACGCAACCGCCCGCGCAGGCATTGCCGCCTGGCTGGTGTCAGGCCCGCGCCGCGCAGGTAGGCAAGAACTACTTCGCCCCGGCGACCGGCAAGGTCGGTCTCTGCACCGCCGTCTACCCCGCCGGCACTGCGCAGCTGCGCGATGCCGAGGGGAAGCTGACTGTCGTCGGCCCTGACGACCTGTTGTTCGAGGTGGCTCAGCCTCCTCAGCAGCCCCGCCCAGCCGAGGGGACGGCGTCGTTCCCGGCGGGGACGTTCGAGGCCCGACCCACGGCAAGCGTGCTGCCGCCCGACGCGCCCCAGAGCAACCCGCTCACCTCGAGCGCTCCGCTGCCGCCGCTCGAGGTGCCGAAGCCTCGCAAGGAGCGCAAGGCCAAGGCCGCTGAGCAGCCGCAGCTGGCGCCCCCGCCGCAGCCCGAGCCGTCGGTGTTCGTACCCCCGACCGCCTCCGCTCCGACCGCGCAGGCTCAGCCCTCCATGCCGCAGCCGTCGACCGAACCGCTCGCAGGCGTGACGCTCTACATCGGGTGCCGCCCCGACGCTGGCGCGGTTCGCCTCGACGACTACGTGTCGGGCCTGGTCGCGGACCTCTGCACCAAGACCGGAGCGAAGGACCTGCGCCTCACCCCGCGTACCGCGAGCGGTGAGAGCGACCGCAACCATCCGCTGGCATTCGACCGCTGGCGCTCTATCCTCGCCATGGCGGTCGCCGCGCGCCCGCCTCCCCCTGGCGCGTACTTCGTGCACGGCGGTTCGGAGTACGCGACGATCGTCGCGATTGAGCTCGCGCGCCTGTTGCCCCCCGAGCGCGTCGTGAGGGGCTCGTGAGCGAGGAGACCAAGTCGACGAAGCCTGCGGAGGAGTGTGCCACCTGCCGCAGGCTGCAACGCAGCGTCGATGAAATGAAGTACCAGATCTCGGCACTCGAGAACTCGTTGCGGCAGGCGCAGCGTACCGCCGCGCCAAAGGCTGCGAAGGTCAAGAAGCGGTGACTTGGCAGCAGCACGGACAGGCGCCAGCGCCTACTGACTCCGAGGAGCTGCGGCGCATCGTCGCGCTCCCGCGGAGAGCCTCGACCTCGAGCCCCGAGGCGCGGGCGTGGCTCGATGCTGAGGTCGAGCGGATGACGTCGTTTCTGCTGCGCGAGAACGACGCCGCCTTGCCGTGCCGCTGTGCTGAGCTGTACGGCGTGCGCCAGGATGGCTCGCCCCGCTGCATCAGGCGACTGCTGCCGATTCAGGCCGCGTATCTCCGGGAGGCTCAGCTAGGGGGCCCGGAGATGCGCGGCGTAGTCGGCGAGATTGCCGTAGGCGGCGGGAAAACAGGAATCGACCTGCTCCTGCCGATGGTCGTCCCGTGTCGAGTCGCGCTGCTGCTGGTGCCCGCCTCGCTGGTCCACCAAATCCAGCACGACTACGAGCGCTGGAGCCAGCACTTCCGGCTGCCCAACCTGGTGGGGCACTCCGAGTTTAGAGCGGGCCGGCCGGTGCTCGAGGTGATGAGCTACTCGAAACTAGGTCATCCGAGCGCCGCCACAGAGCTCGGACGTATCCGGCCGGACCTGTTCATTCTCGACGAGTCCCACAACATCAAGCGTGCAGCCACCAAGGCCGCGATGTCGACGCGCTCGACCCGTTTTTTCGCGGCGTGCGGCGCGTTCCCCAATGCCATTCACTGCCACCACAGCGGCACCGCGACTCGCCAGAGCATCCTCGAATTCGCTCATTCGTTCGCGCTCGCACTGCGCGACCAGTCACCTGTGCCGCGGGAGACGAACACGCTGGCCTCGTGGGCCGCTGCCATCGACTCGCCTCGCGGTGACGCTGTCCAGTCCGAGCCTGGAGCGCTGCAGGTACTCTGTGCGCCGGGCGAGTCGGTTCGGCAAGGCTTCCGTCGGCGGCGCGTGGAGACCCCTGGCGTCATCTCCACCAACGAAATCGCGGTCGACGCGTCACTCTACTTCCACGCGCGCACCGTCGAGGTGCCTGCGCGGGTGCGCGCGCTCATCGCGCAGACTGCTCGCCCCGGAGGCACCAGGCCCGACGGCGAGATTTTCCTCGACGGGATGCGCAAGGCGGCTTGCCTGCAGCAGCTCGCCGCCGGGTTCTACTACTACTGGTATTTCCCACGTGGTGAGCCTCGCGCCATCATCGACCAGTGGTTCGCCGTGCGGACCGCGTACCGCACCGAGCTCGCCGACGCGATGGCGCGACGCCGCGAGGGGATGGACTCGCCGCACCTGTTCGCGGAGGCTGCGACCCGGTGGCACGACGGCTACGAGTGGGACGCAGGCGGGGGGCGAATGTTCCGAGAGGCGCCGCACTCGAGCCGCGGGCCGCTGCCCGTGTGGCCCTCAGAGCACTGGCCTCAGTGGCGGGTGTGGCAGAACGCGGTTGTGCATGAGACGCGCGCCGAGTGGGTCGATGATTTTCTCGCGGCTGACGCTGCGGAGTGGGCTAACGCGCGCGGCGAGCACGGCATCGTATGGTACGACCACGCCGCGTTCGGCGAGCGCGTCGCGCAGCTCGGGCGGCTACCTCACTACCGCGGCGGCATGGACGCCGAAATCAAAGCCGAGCCTGGTGGGCGCAGCATCGTCGCCTCTATCGAGGCGCACGGCACCGGGAAGAATTTGCAGGACCGATGGCACCGAAACCTGGTAGCGAACTACCCTCGCAAGGTGCCTGTTGAGCAGCTGCTCGGGCGCACGCACCGCGAGGGGCAGGAGCGCGACGTCGAGGTGCACTGGTACCGCCACGCGGACAGCTACGTCGAGCGGTTCGACGAGTTGCTGCGCGCTGAGACCTACGTAGATGAAGTGCAGGGGCAGGGCGATGGACGCTCGCGCCGAATGTTGCTGGGAGTCCGCACATGGGAGTGACGTTGCCGTTGACCGAGAGTGAACAGGCCATCCGCGAGGCGCTGCTGAGGCCTGGCGCTGGGGTGTCGTTCGTCGGACCCGTCGCGTACGTCTACAGTGCCGGGGTGCTCGTCGGAGAGCTCCGAGCGGCGACGCTCGAGGCGACGCTACGGAACCTCGCAGTGCTCGCTACGTTTGACAAACAGTAACACACGCTGTACAACACGCGTCGCACTAGGAGGCGACCACAATGGACATTCTGGACGAGGCAATCGGACTCATCAATCAGGCCGAGTCGTTTGAGTCGGGCAACCGGTTGGGTCACGGCGACTACGTGACGCTGGTCGAGAAGCTCATCATCAAGGAGTCGGGCGACAAGAGCAAGCCTCGCGCGCTGCTTTTCATCGTCGAGTTCTACATCGAGTCGGCGCTGCCGTCGGGGCTCGTCGACCCCGCTACCCAACAGCCGCTGCTGCCGAGCGCCGTGGGGTCGACGGTCGGTGTCATCAGCAATCTGCTCGACAAGCGCAACGCCGGCGGCGGACGGGCGTTCGTGCTGGCCGTGCTTCAGCGCGCCGAGAACAAGGCCGACCCCGCGCTGTCTCAGGAGATCGCCGAGAAGATGAAGGCGTGGGCGCACGTCAGCAACCCGCTGCGTGGACTGCGTATGCGCATCAGCACCAGTCCTGCGGTGATCAAGTCTGGCAAGAACGCCGGCCAGCTCTACCCTCGCCAGAAGTTCACGCTCTGCCCAGGGCAGACGCGCGAGACGCTGACTGCTGGGCGCGCCTTCCTCGACGCCCGCGCCGCTGGAACTGCCGCCGCCATCGTCGGCGCGCAGCCGCCCGCGCCCGCCGCAGTTCCCCAGACTGCGCCGCAGTACGTCGCACCGCCAACGCCCGCGGCACCCCCCGCCGGCCTGGTTCAGCAGTACGCGCCGCCGCCCGCCCCTCCGGCTGCGGCACCCGCTCAGGCGCGGAGCGGCGACCCTCTCGCCGGGCTGTTCTAGCCATCAGCCTGGTTGAACGCCGACGCATCGTCACGTCGGCCCGGGCCAGCGGCTGGTGCTCGATAAGCCCGCTCCGGGGCTAACCTACCGCCACGCAAACGTCAGCGCAGACGTGACTCCGCCGGGGAGAGACCGGCTCTACTCCCACAGCAGCGAGGCCTGCGTGCGCGTTCTCACCATCGACTATGAGACCGACATCGTTCAGCCCGGCCTGGGGGCGCCGCCTGCTGTGGTCGGCTCGATCTCCGAGGACGGGCGAGCCGAGCTCTGCGCGGACCTGACCGAGCGAATCGCGCAGGCACTAGCAGCTGGTGATGTGCTGGTCGGGGCTAACATCGCATACGATCTTGGGGTCGTATGCGCCGAGCGCCCCACGCTGGTGCGCCAGGTGTTCGACGCCTACGAGGCCGGGCGTGTCTACGACGTATTGGTGGCTGAGGCGCTGCACGACATCGCCGAGGGGCGGCTGGCGCACAGGTATGCTCTCGAATCGGTCGTCGAGGGACGACTGCGGCGCGATGATGCCAAGCGCCACGACTGGGCTCGACTGCGCTACGCCCTGTTTCGCGGCGTGCCCCTCGAGCACTGGACCCGGCATGCCGAGCTGCTGGGCTGTCCCGACCCGTCGAGCGTCGCGCAGTATCCACTCGACGACGTCACGAATACCGAACTCGTGGCACGCGCTCAGCGCGACGCTCGCAACAGACACGAGATTGCCGCGCAGTCCTACACCGCCTGGTGTCTGCACCTGGCAGCGCTGTGGGGTTGGCGCACCGACCCTGAGCGCGTGGAAGCGTTGCGCCAGCGCATCGAGGAGACCATCGCCCCTGAGCGCGTGCACCTGCGCTCGGTGGACCTGCTGACCGAAGACGACCGACCGAACCAGCAGGCTGTACGAGTCGCGGTAGCCAGGGCCTACGGAGCTACGCAGCCTTGCACGGTGTGCGGCGGCTCGGGGCGCGCGACTAGTCCCAAAACAGGCAACGAGGTGCAGTGCAAGGCGTGCAGCGCGACGGGGCTCCACGCGCCGGAGGCGCCCACCACGCCGACTGGCGGCATTCGAGCGGACCGGGACACCCTCGAGCAGTCCGGCAACGCGGACCTAGAGGCGCTCGCGGAGCTCGGCGAGGCGTTCAAGCTACGCGACACGTACCTGCCGGTTCTCGAGTCCGGCTCCACGGCGCCGCTGTCGTTCCGTCCGAACGTGTTGTTGGCCAACGGACGGACGTCGAACGACGGAGTCATCCAGCTGATGCCGCGAGCGCCGGGCGTGCGCGAGGCGTTCACGGTGCCGGAGGGCTACGTGCTCTGCTCGACGGACTACCCTGCACTGGAGATGACGACGCTCGCGCAGGTGCTGTTCGCCTTGTTTGGCGAGAACAGCCTGCAGCGCCGCATCAACGACGGCGTCGACCTGCACGACGCGTTTGGGGGGTTGCTCACCAATACAACCTACGAGGCGTTCCACGGCGCGCGACCGAAGGATAAGAGGCTCAACAATATCAGACAAGCCTGCAAAGCCGGGAATTTCGGTTTCCCTGGTGGGATGGGCCCGCCTCGATTCGTGGTCGCAAAGCGCCGCGAGGGCTTGCACGTCTGCATCTTGATGGGTCAGGCTCCGCTGTGCTCATGCTGCGGAGAGGACTCGAGCTGTCGACAGTGCCGCGGGCGCGGAGCGCTGTGCGGAGTGCGGACTACTCGACGCTACCGAAATCAGGAGCTCGACGCCCCTATCTGCGAACTATGTCTGTCGCTAACAGAGCAGTTACGCACCACCTGGTTCGAGTTCGTCCCTGAGATGCGCATATTTTTCGCGTGGGTTACTGCGCGCGTCGACGCCGCTGGCGAGCTAGAGCAGCTCATAAGCAAGCGAATCCGCGGAGGATTGTCATTCTGCGACGCCGCGAACACGATGTTCAGCGGCCTGGCTGCGGACCTGGCAAAACGGGCGACACGCCTGGTGTCACGCGCGATGTACTGTGACGAGACCTCGCCACTCTGGGATAGTCGGCTGCTCGGAATGATCCACGACGAGCTGCTGAGCGCGCTACCTGCCGACCGCGCGCATGTGGCTGGGCCAGAGCAGGCGCGACTGATGGACGTTGCGCTAGCCGAGTATTGCCCCGACGTGCGCCCCAAGCGCGTCGACGCCGCGTTGATGACGCATTGGAGCAAATCGGCCGAGCCTGTGTACCGCGACGGTGTGTTGACTCTGTGGTCGCCATCGGCTAAATAGTAATCCAGAGAGCTGTGCGGCGCCGTGTTCTCTCCTTCAAGCATGGCTTGCGCTGTCAGACGACGCACACTCTCGCCTTTTTCAGGAGCGACCAAAATGACGAGAGACGAACTGCTGGACTGGATGCAGGCTCACGACGCCTGCGCTCCAGCGACCGACTGGGTGCAGGCGCAGCCCGCTGAGTCAACGGCGCAGGAGCTGTGGCAACGTTGCGAGGAACCCAGCTGGCTGCTGTGGCTGGCGGGGCGCGGCACCGCTACTCAGGTGACGCTGGTGCGTGTCGCAGTGGACACCGCATTGTCCGTGCAGCACCTGATTCCGCCGGGAGCGCTGCGCGATGTGTCCGCGCGGGCCATCGCGGCAGCACTGGCGTGGGCCGATGCGCCTAGCGAGGCAACCCGCGCCACCGCCGACGCCGCCGACGACGCCGCCGCCTACGCCGCCGCCGCCTACGCCGCCGCCCGCGCCGCCGCCGCCCGCGCCGCCGCCTACGCCGCCCGCGCCGCCGCCGCCCGCGCCGCCGCCTACGCCGCCGACGCCGCCTACGCCGCCGACGCCGCCTACGCCGCCTACGCCGCCCGCGCCGCCGCCGCCCGCGCCGCCGACGCCGCCGACGCCGCCTACGCCGCCGACGCCGCCTACGCCGCCGCCAGGCGGGACATCTGCGATATCATCCGGTCGCGCATCCCCGAGGTGCCCCTGTGACATTGGACGAGTATCAGGAGGAAGTGCGCCGGACGCTGCAGCGAGATCCTGAGTCGTACCCGGAGCACGCGCGTTTCCTCGCAGGCTCCGCGTTGCTGGCGCCGGTGCGACAGACCTACGACACCATGGTGCATGCGATGGGACTCGCTGGCGAGGCCGGGGAGATCATCGACCTGCTCAAAAAGCACCTTGGACACGGGCAGCCGTTGGACATCGAGAAGGCCAAGAAGGAACTCGGCGACGTGCTCTGGTACGTCGGCGCGCTGGCTGCTGACCTGGGCCTGTCGCTGTCCGAAGTCGCCGAGGCAAACAAGGCGAAGTTGCGCGCGCGATACCCCGCCGGGTTCACCGTGGCTGCAGCAGAGGCCCGAGCGGACGAGGGTCTCCCCCTGGAGGGCAACGTCAATGAGTGATCCGAAGAACCCTTACGATGGCTGGACTCGCGCCGAGCTGCTGCAGGCCCTGCGCACGGCAAAGCTCGAGCTGCGCCAGCACGCGGATGACCGACGGTACATCGAGCGGCAGGAACAGGCGATCAGCGCGGCCCGGTGGATCATGCTGGGCCTGTTGATTTGGGCGATGTTGGCGACGATGGCAGCAGTGGGAGCACACCGATGAAAATCTACGTAGCGAGCAGCTGGCACAACAAGGCGTTGGTGCAGTCAACAATGGCTGCACTCCGTGCGGCGGAACACACCATCACCTGCGACTGGACGACGTTCTCGGACGAGCCTCCGAACGGAGAGACGTTCGACGACTACCTGCAGCGGATGGGTTCGCTCGACATCGCTGGGGTCGTCGATGCGGACGTGCTCGTCGTGCTCCCCCACCGCAACCAGCGGAACACATTTTTCGAGATGGGTCTCGCGCACGGCATGCTCAAGCCCATCGTCACGGTCGGCTCGCGGGCCGGCATCGAGTCCCCGTTCTGGCACACCGCGATCGACTGCCCCGACACCGACACGCTCATCGAGGCGCTCAAACAGCCGGCTCGAGCGCTCTCGATGTACCCGCGCGATCGGCCGCTCGAGCTGCGCCGTCTCAGCGTGATCGCGAGGATGTGGTGAGCCTCGGCCTCGAAAACAAGTGGCACCTGTGCGGCGGCGCCAGGCGAGGACGCCTGATGCTGAACTCGCACATCAACCCGAACTCCCGCGCATGGCGTTTCTGGGTCGAGTGCCGAGACTGCAGTTGGCTCGGCCCGAAGAGCGCTCGAATCACCACGGTCGAGCTGCCCGACGGCGTCTGGATAGCACGCGAGCCCAACGTGCACCGCCTGGTTTGGCGCCTCGACGCCGAGTCCCGGACCGTGTACTCGACGACCGAGAAGGTCGCGGACGACGAAATCCAATGGGGGCTGATGTGATCACATACCCAGTTTGGGACGTAACAGACGTCGAGATGGTGCTCAGGGATCGCAGGGTCCTTCGCGTAGAGAAGCGAGGTCGGCTGATGTGGCGTTGGTCCGTTCACCAACCTGCATTAGCTGGCTTTGACGAACTGGACTGCGGCTGGGCGAACACCATGGCTGAGGCTCAGTCTCAGTCCATGAGGGCGGTGGGTCTGTGAAGCGCGGTGATCCTGTCCCTCGCCTGGCGTGCCTGGACCCCGGCGTGCGTAGCGTCGGGGTCTCGATTTGGGAGCGCGATGAGCTCGCTGGTGCGTATCTCGTCGGTCCAGTGCCTCGTGTCGAGGACATTGGACAGCAGGCGACGACGCTCGCCGCCGCAGTCCGTGAGATAGTCCACCTGACCCACGTGCTCGTGGAGTGCCCGCGTGTGTACCCCGGGGGGCGGACGCGGAATCCGAACGACCTGCTTGACCTCTCGGTCGTGGTCGGCGCTCTGTGCGCGAGCGCCGCGGACTGCATGACCGTCGAGCCTCGAGACTGGAAAGGCCAGCGGGACGGTGATGCGTTCATTGCGAAGTGCGTGCAGCCCAGCCTGATGTCAGCCGAGTTCGGGCGTGTGGAGCTCCGCGGCGTGGCGACAGGACTGCAGCACAACATCTGGGATGCGGTCGGCCTCGGACTGTGGTATTTTGGGCGCCTGCGCTCCGGCCGCGTACTGCGCGGCGCGACCTGAGAGGAAAAAATGCCACGAGCTGATGATTACAACGCGCGCCTTGATGCGGCCTACCAGCACCTGCTGTCGGCGGGCGACAACGGCCTGACCGCAGCAGCGCTGGCTGAGGCAATGGGCTGCGCCGCCATGACCGGCTACACGATGATCCGCGCGCTGCGCAAGCGCCGCCGCATCAAGTTCGATGTGCGCAAGGTGCGTGTTGGTGCGCGCGGGCCGATGACGCTGGTCTACGTCGTCCGAGTGGCTTGACAGCCAGAGCAAATCGCGTTACTATTTTACCAGCACGGCAGGGGTGTCGTGCTGCTGACCTCGGCGTGGGATTGTGGGTGAAAGACCGCCGAGGTCCCTTTTTAGGAGGCGCACATGGCACGCAGGGACGACGAGACGACGGTGGTAGATAGGCGGCCCGATGTGACGCCCGAGGTGCTGGTCGAGCTGCTCGAGGCCGACGTGGCCTGGACTCACGGCGGCCGCGCCGCGATGTTCGCTCGCGTGGTCGGCGGTGAGGCCGGCCGCTGCGCCTCGGTGCTGGCTGAGCACCTCGACGCCACGCGATGCGACTGGAGCATCGACCGAGACGGCAACGTCAGCGTGTACCCGGCCGGCCGACCCGACGAGATGGACACGCACGCGCCAGGGTACGTGCGATGACTCTGAGTCGGGACGAGCTGCAGGTACTCGTAGCTCAGGCTAGACAGGCCGAGGAGCTGGCCGACAGCCGGCGACGAGACGCCGCTTTGAGTCGGGCTCGCTCTCAGGTGGCTCCGCTGCTCGACGACCTCCGAAACGTGCTCAGAGCAGCAGCGACACGAGGGGAGCAGTCGCTGGTCTGGTCAGACCAGAGGCTCGATCAGATAACACCGGATCAGTTGCAGGCCATCTCAGAACACCTGCCAGGGGTGTCTGTACAGACCATGGTCACCAGAAATCGTCGAGTCGACCTCCTCTTCAGCTGGCGCTAGACGCGCCAGGGTACGTGCAATGAACTTGCCGACGAGTGGCTACACTTTGCGCCCATGGACGGTTAAGCAAGCACTTCCGTGGGTAGCCAGCGTTCACCGCAGGCTACCGCGCGTACAGGGCGGCATGTGGTCGGTCCGCGTACTGGGGCTGGACGGAGAGACGGTCGGCGCCGCGCTCGTTGGCCACGCCGCGCGCGCGTTGGGGACCGATACGCTCTCGGTACTGCGCGTGGCGGTGCTTCCAGGACTCGCGCCAGCCGGCCGCCACGCTGCCCCCGTCTGCTCGATGCTGTACGGGGCGTGCTCGCGAGCGGCGCGGGCCATGGGTGCCACGCGACTCGTAACGTACACGCACCGCGACGAGCCCGGTGTGACGCTGCGTGCGGCCGGGTGGTTGTGCGACGGACTGACGACTGGCGGGGAGCACTCTCGCCCGTCGCGGCCTCGCCGCCCTGCTGTCGATCCGAGCCCCAAGTGGCGTTGGTGGGCGCCGTGGAGCGTTACTTGAGCGACTGGCGCTAGACCTTCGCCGGCTTCTCGACCTCGAAATACGCGCGGTAGGTGTGGCGGAAATTCCGCAGCGTCCCGTCCGCCGTGCGGTCCCATTCGAGCAGCATTCCGCCGATGGCTGGCGCGCCTGACGCCAGCGAGCGCCCGAACGCAGAGCCGCCGCCCTGGAACGTGGGGCAGCAGAACGCGTGGACCCCGCGCTCGTAGATGTGGCAGTAGCGGTGCCAGTGCCCGGCGAGCAGCACGTGTGGTTTCTCACCGCTGGCGTAGGCCTCGATCCTCTTCTGCAGCTTGTAGGACACGGCGTAGCTGCCGCCGCCGCTCGGGTGCCAGAGGTGCACGACGGTGCCCGCCAGGTTGAGAAACGCCCCGCGGTGGCCGTAGTACCTCACGTCGGGCCGATGCTGCGCGAGCGCCGCGACGATGTCCGCCCCGTTCTGCGTGAGAAACGTTTCGTCATGGTTGCCCGAGATGGCCAGGTAGGTCAGCCCCTCGCGGCGCGGCAGGTGCTCGACGCTGTCCTCGAGCTGCGCTTCGAAACCTACGTGGGAGAGCTCGAACAGTCCGTGGCCCACATAGTTGCCGTCGTGGATGTCGCCCGGCAGGAGGATGCAGCGGACCCCCTCGGCGTAGAGCCAATCGACCGTGTCTGCGATGCGGTCGCGCAGGCAGAATCGAGAGCCGTAGTGCAGGTCGCTGATGACGCCGGCGCGCACGGCGTCGACGGTCGGCGCGATCGCCTCGGTCGTCTGCACCCGGTCGGACGGCGACGGGGGCCTGAACATCAGCTTGGCGCCGTCGGCCACGTCTAGCGGCATGCCTACGCGCTTGGCCTGTTCGAGTAGCGCGCGCACCGCGGCGGGTGAGGCGTCGAGCCCGTTGCAGAGGGTCTCGAGGTCGAGCCCGCCGCGAGCCTTGCGCGCCAGCGCGAACAGCGCTTCGAGCTCCGGAGTCAGCACCGGGGCGGAGCGGTTGCGCTCTTGCAGCTGCGGCCCGGCAGGTTCGGCCGGACCGGATACCCGGGAGGTGTCGACCTCAATGTGGATGCTGTCCACACTCGACGGCCGACGCTTTCGGTTGTCGGCCGAGACGCACGTACGGCACTCGTAGCGCCGCCCGCTAGGCGCGTTCTTGTACGCGCCAAACTGACTGAGCGGCTGCGGCTTGCCAGCGTGCACGCAGTTCGCCCTACAGCAGATTTTGAATTGGCTCATGCGAACTGAGGCTAAACTATTTCGGCCCGAGCATCAACGTGGCGGCTACCGCGAGCCCAGCGCCGACCACTACGCCCGCGCCAGCAGCGACCGCCAACCACTTCACCGCTGGCTTTGGCTGCGCCGCCAGCTCCTCGGTCCGCGCGACGAGTATCTTGTTCTGCGCTTCGAGACGCATCACGTTGAGGTGCAGGTCGGCCACGTGCCCCTCGATCTGCTCGGCACCGGCGACCGTGAGAAACACCCCCGCCGGCAGTGCTGCCTCAACGTCCTGCCCGTCGTTGTCTACGACGGCAACGCCACTGCGGACACGTACGCCGCCGGCCTCGTTCGGGTCGATTGTGTAGGTCGGTCCGGCCGAGAGAACCGCCAGAAGCAGCGCGCCAATCACGGTTTGTCCTTTTTCTTGGCGAGCTCGAGAATGCCGACTGGCTTGGGCGGCTCGATGGCGCCACCCGCCGCGAGCGCTTCGGCTTTAATTTTCGCGGCGTCGCCCCGCTGCAACGCGCTGGCGATGCGCTTGCCGACGAGGCTCCAGCCACCGCTCGCGATGAAGGCCACCTTGGCAGCCGAGAGGAACAGCGCGGGCGACGCTCCCTGACCGGCGAGCAGCGACGTCAGTAGCGCGCCGGCAAACGCGGTGGCGAACACCAGCACCGAGCCGCCGAGTGCCGAGGCGAAAAACGGAACGCGCGTTGCGAGGAACCGACGCAGTACGAACACCGCTGCGACGAGCAGCACGGCCACGCCGAGCAACAAGTCCTTGCCCTGCGCGGCCTGCAACGCCAGCTTGGCGAGAGCGGAGATTGAGTCAGAAGTCAAGTCGTCCATGGCGCCACTCTACAGGCGCCCCTGCGCGGCGTCCACCAACTGCCAGCACGCCGCGAGTTTTTGCTCGTCGGTCGCTGCCCCTGCCGCTCGCCAGTGCAGCCGCAGGGGCTCGAGCTGCGCGGCTGACTCGTAGCCAGGCCAGCCGACGTGGGGGCCGTCGCCGAACACGAGCCCCGGCGCCAGGCCGACGCGCCTGGCCTCCTCAGCCATGATGGCGTAGGGCGCCGCCGAGTAGTCTGGCTGCAGCCCCTGTCTATCGACATCCGTGTCGAGGCAGGCATCATCGGCGAGCCCGTATTGGTGGGCCGAGTAGCCAGCGGGGGCTGCCTTGCCGCCACGCCGCTGCAGGTACGCGAGCCTCAACTGGTGCTGCGCTGCCCAGGAGCGGTAGCCGGCCAGGCTCCAAAACGAGTAGCCGCGCCGAAGGAGAGTCCAGCGCAGCTCGATGAGCCGCTCGCGGAACGGCTCGTAGTAGAGCCCCAGGTACACGCGTCGGAAGATCTCAGGACGGGGAAACGACGGCGGCAGAAAATCAGCGTTCGCGTGTAGGTAGTCGACGCCCATGGGCCGAGGGTACCCCCGTTGACAGCGTGAGGCTAGGTGATTTACTGTTTCTCCCATGACCGCGACCTGGACAATCCCCACGCAACTCCTCGCGCCGCTATGCCGGGCGCTACTCAGACACACCAGCGATGACATCGCCCGTCCGCTGCTCTGGACAGCTCTCGTCGAGCCTCGAGAAAAAACGTTCGTCGCCACTGACAGGCACACCTTGATTCGCGTTGTCGTCCCCTCCCTCGAGTACGCCGGTGAGGGCAATAGCCTGATTCACCGCACCGACCTCAAGGAGCTGTCATCCTGGCGGGTGAGGAAAGGCGACGTCGCGCTGTGCGGGCGCGCGGATGTCAGCGCTGGCGTTGTGACGGTGCCGTCAATGGGTCGCACGCTCCGTCTGAGCGCGAACGCTGAGGTCCAGGAGTGGCCTGCGTACCGAACTCTGCTTGCTACCGAGCAGCCGGGCTCCGAGATGTACGTCGACCCCGTCCTGATGAACGACGCGATGCTGTCGATGCAGGACCTCGGTATCCGGCCCGTGAAGCTGATGCTCGGCGTTACGCACGCGCCCGCCCTTTTGACCGGCAAAAATGACGACTACGACGTGACTGTGCTGGTCATGCCGATGCGAGGGCCATCGTAGTGCGACTACTACTCCTGCTGCTCACCAGCTGCGTCGTACCCAGCAGCTACCACTACGGACCTCCGCAGCCCCGCGAGGCTGTCTACGGACCTCCTCGCGGGCCCGTGCGCGTGTACGGACCTCCTCCCTCGCAGTGCCTCCCGGCTCGTCGATGACTCGTCTCCTGCCTGTCGTGCTGCTCTTGGTAGCCTGCGGTGAGGGCGTTAATCCACCCCAGCGTTGGGAGGGGCGCACCGCCTGCGGTCTCGAGGTCGTCGGCCTGGACGTCGACGCCGTACAACGCCTCGAGACGCGGACCCTCGAGCTCGCGGGCGAGTTGCCTGAGACTACGGGGCGCGACCTCTGTGCTGACCTGGCGGGATGGTCCGTGCGCCAGCGCGCCACCTCTCCGGGGCGCTGCCCGCCAGGGATGTTCTGGGACCCGTCCGTCCCAGTCGACCAACCGAACCCCGACTACTGCTGGTGGGGTGTGGCGTGGCCGTCGTGGACACGCATCGAGGTGACGTCGACGGTCATCGCTCTGCCGCACGAGCTGCTGCACGTGCTCGACAGGGACAAGCGCGGCGGGCACGCGGACTGGGAATCGAGACAATTCAACCGGATCTCTAGAGAGGCGCTGCTACCGTGAGCCACATCAGACCGAGCGCCATCGCCGCGTGCCTGACCGTCGAGCAGGTGCCAACCCACAGACATTTCGGCTGCGAACACTACGACCGGTGTCTGGATAGGATGCAGAGCGCCCCATCGTGGAGCTGTCGCGGCTGCCCGCTGTTCGCAGACGTACTGGCTGAGGTAGTTCGCACAAGCCCCCTCGATACCGGCGAGCAAGTCGCTGAGGTCGAGTCGCTGCGCGCCGGGAAGGAGACCGTTGAGCGAATTTACCGAGCGGTCTTGGCAGGCACGGACAACCTGCGCGACCTGGTTCTGCAGGGCAACGCACCGTCAACCGTCAGTCGAGTTCTCAAGCATCTAACAGCGACCGGTCGGCTCGTCGCAGTGCGAACGAGTAGGCCAGCAGGAAACGGACCGGGGAACGGGATCAAAAAATACGTGCGTCCAGAGCTCGCCGAAGAAACTCGAGCCCAGCATCCACCACGACTGACGAACCGCCCTGCGGTGTACTGCTCCGTCAGCGCGGAGGTCGCCAGAAGAGTCCTTGCGGCCATGCGCCCCGCGGCCAGCGAGAACGACCCTGGTGCGCTCGCGCAGCGGTCCAATCTACCTCGAGCCACGGTCAACACCGCTCTGCGCGCGTTGCTCCTGGCCGGGGCGGCGGCCAGGACGCGCGTGAACGGGCGATATCGCTACAGCCCCACCGGCGCGCCCTACGTCGCTCGAGCTAAGCACGAGAAATTCTCCCGCTACCGGGAGGCCTATCTCGCGTTCATTTCGGCCGAGCCGCGTACGGTCAAGGAGCTACTGATCCATCTCGGACTGTCTGATGTGCGGTTCCTGTTGCGCACGAGCAAGGCAATCGTCGTGGGGCGCACAAACCGTCCGCCGAATCAGACGACGGTGGACCTGTGGAGCCTACCGGACATCAAACGAGATCCCGGTCTAGCACGGTATACACCATAATGCAGTATCTCGGGGGTAAGCACCGAATCGCCACGATGCTCGCGGCGTATCTAGAGAGTCGACGCCATGGGCGTCTTTTCGTCGAGCCTTTCTGCGGCGGGTTGTCGGTTACAGCCGCTATGACCGGACCTCGGGTCGCAGTGGACGCGCATGCTGGACTTTTAGTTTTGTACGACGCTTGGCGCGGTGGTTGGAGACCGCCCGAACGCGTGACCGAGGCGCGTTATGATGAGCTGCGGCGCAATCAAGATCTGCGTGATCCTCTTACAACCTTCGCGGGGTTCGGCTTGTCTTTCGGTGGGAAATGGTTCGGTGGGTTCGCACGAGGCGCTGCGGGGCGCAACTATCAGGAGAATGCGACCAGGTCGCTCAATAAGAAAATCGCACGTTGCCAAGATGTTCTTTTCGGCTGCGCAGATTATCGACGACTGCGCCCGACCTCTGAGCATCTCGTTTATTGTGACCCCCCGTATGAGAGCACAACTAGTTACTCTGGGGTTGATCGTTTTAATCACGCGGAGTTCTGGGCAACCGTACGTAGTTGGGCTCGCGCTGGAGTGACAGTGTTGGTGAGTGAGTATCAAGCCCCCGCGGATTTCACTCTCGTGTGGGAGGTCTTGCGTAACTTAGCAATGCAGAGCACACAGGCGCGTGTGAGGGCTGAGCGGCTGTTTGAATACCGGGTGCGCTGAGCGTGGAGTCTACCGGACATCAAACGAGATCCCGTCTAGCACGGTGTACGTCGAGTCGCCTGTGCTGCCTAACTTGACTGTGCCGTCTGTGTTGACGCGCACCTCGCAGCTACCGCCGTTCGTCGTGCAGCGGAACGCGTGAATGTACGTCGGCCGGTAGTCGGTTGGCAACGTGAACAGCAGCGTGCCGGATGTCGTGGTACCGGACTTGATCCACCCGCGGATGTGAACCTTGCCGGCCGTGTCCATCATGTACCCGCTGGTCGCCGTGCCACTGGCGTAGTCCACCCACGAGTTCTGCAGCGTCGGGGCGATCCAGTCCTCTCCAGGGTTCGTCTCGACCATTCGGATATCGTCTACACCGGCACGGCCGTTGTGGGGTGCTGTGCTGGTATAGCACGTGACAATCACGCGAGCGTAGACCGTGCTCGCCGGCGACACGTCACGCGCACTTTGGAGCGTCCAGCTAGACAGCCCGAGCGAGTCACCGATCACCGTCGTACCTGTAGTAGACCCCCCGGAGTCGAACCAGTAGATCTCGACGCGCGCCCGGAAATCCGAGTCAGCCGTGAACTCCTTGACCATGCACGACAGCAGGTAGCTCTGACCGGCGCGGACCAGCATTCGACCCGAGACGATGTAGCCGCCGGTGGCGGAGTCGATGACGCGCAGGTAGCCCGGTCCGGACGCGCCGCCGGAGGTCTCTGCGCTAAACGAGTTGGACCAGACAGACGCGCTCGGCGTGGGGTCCAACGCGGTGGGATCCAGCGTTGCGATCCAGTGGTCCGGCGGGCCCGACCCATAGCGCGTCTCGAACCCGCCGTTGAGCGGGCGACGCCCGTAGTCAATATCGGCGGTCGAGTGCGCTGCTGATGCGCGCGCCGGTGTGATGGTGACAGTCTCGCTGTGCTGGCTCCGCACCACGCGACCGTCGACCACTGCGCGAGGAACCACGCGTGCGTAGTAGGTGGTGGCGGGGTCCAGTTCGGTAATCTCCACGGTGCGGCTGCGCGTGACGGTCTTGAGCGTCGAGCTCGACGGCGTGAACGAGCTGCTGGTGTCCACGTGGAACTCGAACTCCATGTCTGAGGCCACGTCTCGCTGGGTATCAGACGGCACCACGATGAGCCGCGCACCGCCAATGACCGCCTGCGCGGACAACGTGAATCCGCTCTGCGCCCCGAACGTCCGGAACGGCACCACGTCGCCTCTGACGTTGGCGCTCATCTCGTGCCAGATGGACACGCCGAGCAAGGGCTTGCCGCGCAGGTCCAGGCTGCTGCGGATGAACCCGTCGCGGCACTCGTGTCGATGCCCCACCACACAGAGCGTCTGGTCCGTGGTGTAGTGCAGTCCGTTGGCGGTCAGCGTGTACCGGTCGCCGAGCTCGGCCCACGGAAACCCGTGCACGAAGTCGATGCTGTGATCGACAGACGGCAAGGCCAGGTCGCTCTTGGCGGCGTTGGCCATCGAGGTTGCCTCGGTCGACGTGTCAATCTGCGAACTACTCGACTCGGAGATCTCCATGAACCGGCGGCCGTAGTTGGTGATGGACGTAGAGTCCGTCACCTCGATGACCTTGCGCTTTGGCTGCCCGGTCGGGTCTTTATCCGAGCTGTCCGAGTACACCACGCGGATGGCATTGCGGATGTCGGCGATAGACAGAGACAGCCGCTTGACCTCCTTGTACTCGTCAGCGTTGAACGTCCGGTCGACCGTCGCCTTGGTCCGGTCCGGCTGGTAGAGCGTCAGCTCGAACGCGCTGGTGCCGCTGCGCCACTTGTAGCGGCAGTCCCAGCCAATCTGCGCGGCCAGAGTGCGGAGCGCGTCGAGCGTGCCGGTGCGGCTCTGGATGTACTGCTTGATCGACCAGCTCGGCGACGTCGGCACGTAGAGCGTCACGACGCCCGCGCCGAGATTGTCGTCGAGGATGTTCTGCATGATTTGCTCGACAGCAAATCCGCTGGTGCTCGTGGTGCTCTGGTACGTCCAGACGACCGAGTTGTCCGAGACGGTCGACGACGCCGGCCAGGTCGGCTCGGTGCTGCCGCTCGTGCCAGCCGTGGTGCACTTGTAAAACTTGCCGTTGCGCTTTGCCTCGGTGGGAATGACGTAGTCGCCGACCACATACGCCGTGGATGGCGTCCAGATCCTCATTGACACGGCGGTGCCGCTCACCGAGCCGAACGCGTAGACGCGCTCCTCCTCGATGAACGTGTCCATCACCTTGCCTCCCAGGTCGCGTGCCTGAATGGTGATTTTGTCGCCGCTGCCTGCGTCATACGAATCGACGCGTCCGTGGAACACCAGCAGCCAACTGGTCGTGGTCCCCGTACCGTGACTGACCGAAACGGATATTTTGATCTCGCGGCCCAGAGCGATGAGCGGTGAGTAGCTGCCGGCTGGGTTCATCCCCAGATTGGCCGGGGCGGTGGCGTGCAGCGGGGCAACGCTCCAACCGGCGCCGGTAATCAGGTTCGTGTCGGCCTCGCGGAACAGCACCACTTCAGCGGTGCAGTGGGGATCGTCCGCCGCCTCCTGCCATGACGCTGAGTGCACCGTGTCGAAACCAGGCCACGAGCTGACGTCGCGGAACGTTCCGCCGCCATCCTTAATCTCGACCAGCAGTTTCTCCGTCCGGTCGGGGTAGGTAGTGTAGTCGTAGCCTGCCGGTAGCGTCCTCAATCCGAGTACCCCACGCCGGTGAGGTGCGCGATCTCACGGAGCTCGACATCGAGCACGCCGTAGACAGCGCCGTAAACACGGATCTGCCTGAGTCGACATTGACCGGACACGGCTACGAGCCCGTCGTAATTCCAGCCTGTCAACGCGTCGCCTTTGGCGTGTAGTGCACCGCCAAGCTGCAACTTGCCGTAGATGGGGGCGAAGGCGTAGAGCTGCGCCGCCCAGCCAGAGGGCAGCACGAACGGGAACGCAAAAATTTCATCAAACCCATAGCCGACCGACGCGTGAGAGAGGGTGAACCCAGAGGTCGAGAGACTCAGAAACGGGGTCGAGCCTCCGTAGGTGACACCGTCCTGCCACTTGGCGCCGGTGCTGTCGACCACGTAATGATTGTACGTCGGCGATCGAACCCACCCGGCCCAGGTGTATGCGCTTGAGTTGTCCCAGGCGTCGTAGACGATGCTGAACGGATTCGCGCTGGCTAGCAGCTCGTAGGTGCCTGAGTGAGGCACACTGGTATTCACGACGATGTTGGATTTGCTGGTGTAGCCGAGCCCCTGGCTAGAGTAATAGCCAGAGGTTGTGCCAGCCTCAAAATCCCACCAGTGATAGCGCCGCTCGATGAGCGCCTGAAACGCTCGAGCTGTGGCGATGGGCTGCGGCGTAGTGCGGAACGACGCCGCAAATAGACGCGATCGACGAGAGCGGCGCAGATACCCCGAGAACGCGCGATCAGTCGACCCCAGATCAGCGGAGGACTCCTCCCACGAGTCTACCGCAACAGGCACCTCGATCCCATTGAGCGTGAGGTAGGCCATCTAGTTGTCCCCCACGCCGAACTTGCCCAGCCGTCTACCGGTGCGCTGGAACGTCTTGCTCACGCGCACGTCCTCGACCACGTCGGCCATCTCCTTGCCGCCGACCATCACGGTGACACTGACGTTCGTCGACGAGGCGTCCACGCCGACGCTGGACACAGCCGCGGCGCCCTGAGCGTCCATCGCGCCGAACCTGGCCGCAGCGGTTTTGAAGCCCTGAGGCACGTTGGTCAACGACTCCGAGAACTCGCTGATGGCTGCGGTGGCGGCAAGCGTTGCGTCGGTCTCGAGCGCCTTGGCCTTGGCCTGGTCGTACGTGGTGTCGCGAATGGCGGCGAACGCTGCCCCTACCGCGTCGACGTCGACGGTCATCTTGCGCAGACCGTCCGCCCAGCCGCCGGCACCAATCGTCTCGAGCAGCCCAGCCAACGCGCCGACGATCGCGTTCCACACGTTGCCGACAGCCACGGCGAAACCGCCAAGCACGTCGGCCACGCCCCGCCAAACCTCGAACAGACCGCGCGAGAGCATCTCGCTCCCCTGCGCGATGATGTCGACGACGAATGCCAGCGCCTGGAACACGGGGGCCAGCAGCTGCGTCACCATCGAAAGCTGCTGGTTCATCACGCCCAGCGGTTCGAGGAGCTTGCCAATCGCGCCGAACAGCGGGCCTAGGAACTGGCTCAGCTGGCGCGTCTGGTTCATCGCGCCACCAATGACCGCGCGAGTACCGGAGGCCAGCTCGCCCATCGTGTCGGCGAGAATCTGCAGCATTTGGTTCAGCGCGTCCATCGCGTGACCGAACTGCTTGCTCTGCGCCACGAGCGCGACGATGGCGCCAATCCAGCCGCCCTGCGCTGCGCCGTTGGCGACCGCCGAGACGTTGCCTCCGCTGTTGAGCACAGCGCCCATGCCAGCCGCAGCAAACTGCTGGCCACCGGCGCCCCACGGAACACCAATGTCCGGGCGCCCCTGGTTAGCAGCCGAGATCCGCTGCATGGCCAGGTCTCGTCCGATCGAATCGCTGAACCCGGCTCTGATGGCGTCCTGGAACTCCCGCGCGCTCGTGTCTCCTACTGCGGAGAACACCGCGGTGCCGAGCCCCTCGCCGGCATGCTTTCCCTTGCCGGCAACCATGCTGGCCTTGAACTTGTCGAGCAACCCACCGAGGCTGTCGCCAATGCCACCGAACAGGCCTTTGATCTCATCAGCGCCGGTGAGGAACGACGTCTTGAGATCGTCGGCAGCGGCCGACGCCACCTCGGCGAACTCCTTACCGCTGGTCGGTATCTCCGACAGCATCGTCGCCACGATGTGAGGCAGCGTGCCGGCTGCGCTGGCGGGAGCGTTCGCGGCTGCCTGCGCGCCGTAGGCCTTGAGATCCTTGAGGCCCTGCGTGATACCTGTTTTCTCGGCCACCAAGCCGATGACGCTCTTCGCCCCCTCGAGCACCGGGGCGAGGCGCCTGCCCCACTCAGCGAACACGTCGCCGACCGAGGTGCCTACGCGTTTGAGGGCACCTACTAGTGTAATGATGGCCACCACGGCCGCAGCTACCGCGGTCAGCGGACCGAGAATCGGGAGCAGCGCAGCACCGAACTCGGCGAACGCCTCGACGAGTTCCATCACCTGAGAGGTCGCGCCGGCGATGAGCGCGATTTTGGCGGCCAGCTCGATGGTGTCTGCGATGAGAGCGCGCTGCTCACTGGACAGCGACTGCCAGAAAATCACCAGCCCCTGCACGGCGTCGCCCGCTCGATTGAGCATCGGGATGAGCTCACGCGCGAGGCTGTTGGCTAGTACCTGCAGCCCGTCGAGCGAACGATGGACAGCGCGGTTGACGTCCGAGTCGAACGCTCGGGCCATCTGCACAGCCGCCGCGCCCAGCGCCGCCACCACACCAGCGGCCTGAGTCACGTCGCGCGAGAACTTCTTGACCGCTTTGGCAGCGCTCTCGAGCGCGTCGAGGAAGCCCTTGACGTTGGCGGTAATCTGTACCGCGATGTTCTCAACGGTTGCCACGGCTCGCCGATTTCTCGAGGGTCTTACGCTCCTCGTCGAATACCGCCGACCACCGTATCAGGTCGACAATCGTGAGTCGATCTGCTAGTTCGCTGGGCAGCACCCCGAGCTCGCGCGCGATGGCGTATAGCGCGCGCTCTACGGGGTCCGCTAAAAATCCTGCTTGACCACCTCCGGCGGGGTCTCGGACATCTCGCGCAAGGCCGACGTCACCAGGTACAGCATGGTGCCGGGGACCGTAGGGCTGTCGAGCAGCGTATCCTCATCGGCTGCCTGGTAGACTTTGTCCTCGCTGCCGTGGTGGTACGTGCAGGCGATGACCAGCAACACCATCAGCCGGACGGCGTCGGTCTCCTTGGTCTTGGGGTCGGTGGCCATCCGTGTTGCCCGCCGCGAGGCCCCCAACGTCGGGGCGCGCACGTCGAACTTGGCGCCCTTGAACTCGATGGTGCGGACGACGTGGTTGGTGCTCAGCGCGATCGCTCGCGCGTCCTGCTGTGGGTCGCTCATTGTGTACTCCTCTTACGACGTGCTGAATCCCCAGCTCTGCGACTCGTTGGCGGCGCTGCCGTTAGTGACTCCCGGGTGCCCAGCCAAGCTCCATGACAGCTCGGCTTTGAACAGGTCCTCGGGGGTAGACCCCAGCTTGACGTTGTCGAACTTCACGAACGCCGCGAAATACGCGCCGCTAGAACCGAGCGCGATGGTCAGGAGTTTGTAGGTGCCGGCCTGGAAATCCGTGAACGGCACAACAGTGCCGCCGCCGGAGTCAATGTCCGTGCGCAGGTTGTCGAGCCCCTCGACCGTCCCGCGCACGTCGACCAGGCCCTGGATGCGTGCGCGCGAGGTGGTGGCTGTGTCCATCACCGTCGAGTCGAGCAACTCCCCACCGATGTTGATCTCGAAGCCTCGCACATCGGCCATGCTCAGCATGGGCAGGTAGTTCGCATCGATGGTCACTGCTCCAGCTGGCGGCGAATCGAACGTGATGATGCCGGTGGCGCAGTTCACCGCTACCGAGGCAAACGCGACAGCCACGCCGCCGTCGTAGACGATCATGGCAACGGCCGGATCCAGGTGCCGCTTGGTCGCGCTCGTCACGCGATAGGTGGTCGACGTCAGCGACGAGCACGGCTCGGCGGTCATCGCAGTCGATGTGCCGCTGAGCTTGATGCTGCTAGTGAACCCGACGTAGGCCGTCACGGCTACACCGTCCCGACCGCACCCGAGGCCAACTTGAGAACGAACTCGACCTGCACGGCGCCGTCAATCGAGGACGACAACTTGATCGACTCGACCTTGCAGGCCGCCTTGAAGCCTGCGGTGCCGTTCGGCAGGAACCGCACGTAGACCAGCGTCCCCGCGGCCTTGACCGTGAAAAACCTGGCCTGCGCGGTGCCGCCAGTGTAGTCACCGGAGATGGTGACCGTGAGGTCCTGCAGACCGAGCAGGCCGCGCACCCGCGAGCCCGACGTGTCCGCAAAATCCGTGGTGTCGATCAGGTCGGCGGCATCGCCCCAGTCGATAGACTTGATGCCGTCGAGCTCGTCGCCGGCGATGTCGGTGAGAGCGTTGCTGACCTTCGTACTGTGACCGGCGATAGCAGCCATTGACGTTCACCCGTTAGGTGGAGTAGGACGCCTCGACGTTACATGAGAACACGTGCCGCTGGCTAGCCTCATCTGGCCCGGTGGCGTAGAGCGGCGCCGAATTCTGCGAGGTGACTGAGACGTAGCCGCTCACGGAACGCTGCTGGAAAAACGCGATGAGCCCCCTGGCCAGCGTCTCCCCCTGCGTGAACCCGTCCTCCCCAGGTGGCGAACGCACCAGGATTTGGGCGCGCGCGTAGAACATCGCAGCTGCGGTCGGCGACAGGTACGGTTCTGGACGACGAGCATCGTCGTTGAACAACTGGACGGTTAGCCCCTGCATCTGCGGCGGTCTCCACGCGTAGAACAGATTCGTCCCGCTCGTCAGGACGACACCTCCGACCGTCTGCCCGTCGAGGGCAGAGACCAGGTCTGACGCGAGATTTTTCAGGGTAATCGTCATAAATCAGCGCTTTTTCTTGATGCGCTTCAGAAACGCCAGGCCACCCCCGCCGCTTCCGCCGCCTTTGGGGGCGGGGTTCGCGGGCGCGCGGTAGGCATCGGCTCGAAGGGTTTGCACTGCTCGCCGAATGCGGCCGCGCGCTTTCTCCAGCGAGGCGCCCAGCACCGCGGCGACCGAGCGCGCCAGCCACTTGTATCCGCGGCCCTCGGGGCGCTCGTGCACGAACACCGCGTAGGGGGCGTGGTACTCAAGGCGCAAATCCTTAGGCTTGCGCGTGTCGAGCAGCAGCGAGCCGCGCAGAATGCCGGTCACCACGGGCACGCGCCTTGTGGCCTCCTTGGCGATGTCGTGGCCCATCTCGGCGATAGCAGCGACGGCCGCATCCTCGCCGGCCTTGCCGAGGCGCTGCAGCTGGGGCACGAGCTTGTCGATGCCCTTGATTTCGACCTTGACTGTCACAGCAGATCGCTCGCTCGGAACTCAGGGACAGCGTCGGAGGAGTCCTCAACGTCGCCCGTGTCGAGGTCGTCCGTCACCACGTGCGAACGGAACGGCAGATTGTCGGGGGTGGGTGCGTCGCCCAACGCCTCGGCGCCGAGCTCCGAGAGCCGAGTGAACCAAGCCTCGTACTCCTCGAGCAGCCCGGTCGGGAGCTGTCCAGCCATCGCTCGATAGACCGCGATGGCTGCACCCATCATGATGACGTGCTGACAGCTCGCGTAGGCCGCTGGGTACGTGGCCCCCGCGTCTGTTGACAGCGTCGCGGCGCTCAACCCTACGGCCTTGAGCGCGCCGGCTACACGCGCGGCCGACTGCGAAATCATCGTGGTGACGCTCGTCGAGGTGGGCTTGGTGCTCCCAGAGAACGCGGCGCTCGAGGGAAAGTACAGGCTCTGGATGTCGCCATAGACGACCGCGAATGTGGAGACCGCCATGTCAGAACCCCCGGCTCCCGTTTAGCACGGCGGCGATGATCGACGCGAGCGCCACGCCGAACGCCCCGACAACCATCGCGACCTCCTTGCCGCCCCACCGCGACGGGGCCTTGACGACCGCCTGAGGCCGAGCCGCCACCTCGCGGAGCAGCTGAACAATCTCAGCCTGCGTGTCTGCGATTCTCTCCATCACGTCCTGCTGCCGGGCCTGCATCTGTGGCAACTGCGCGACGACTGGCGCCATCTGATTTCCCTCGATAAAATGCCGTGTGAGGTTCTCGGGCAGCTGCGGACCGGCGAACGCCGCAAGCCGATCCTTGAGCTGGCCGTGCTCCTCGCGATTCTCCTGCAGCTCCTCGAGAATTCGCTCGAGGAGCCTGACAACCCTGTCCTCACCGCTGTCGGTCACGACTGCACCCCAAGACGACTTGCCATCCGCGTCTGTGCGGACGGATACGTACCCCCAGTGTTGCCGATTGAGGTGGCAGCGGCAAGTGCTGTTACGGCTGCGCCAGCCCCACCGGTGGACTCAACAGGCAGGTCAGCGCCGCCGCCCTCGAAATGGCTGTTCAGAACAGTCAAAACTCGATTGCCGGCTGGAGCCGCCGCGTACTCGCGCAGCGTCGGCAGCACCGAGCCGCCTGTCTGCGAGCCGTAGAACAGGCTCCCCTCAATGAGCAGCCGTCCGCCGTACGAAATCACGTAGCGCCGGGATTCGGTCAGCTCGGCGTAGACCTCGCAATTCCGCACGGTACAAATGGTGTTCGAGCCGCTCCCGTATTGCAAAACGAACTCACGGCACCCCTCGACCTGGCAGTCGCCAATCTCCACCACGCCCGGGCCGACCAGGAAGGGTCTCGTGATGTTCGACATCTGAACATTGCCGTAGCACTTCCAGACGCCCGAGTTGCCGCCGTAGGGACCGCTGTTCCAAATTGCGCTGAGTCCGTAGCCGGTCCAGTTCTCCATCACCAGGTTCTTGGTGTTGCCGCTCGAGCAAATCTTCACGAACGAACCGAACCGCAGCGTCGTGTCGGTCTCCATGTCATTGACGCCGCAGTGCCCATAACCAGCGCAATCGCGCAGCATGATGGAGTCGCACTGGTACGTGTTGCCGTCGAACGTGTCCTCGCCAATGGAAAAGCAATCACCGCCCGACGCCGGAAGGGCAAATCGCAACCGCTCGGCCAGGAGGTTCGTGCACCCCGTGACGATTGCGTTTGTGCTGGGATGTTTCCACGGCTGCCACTTCACGAGCCGCGGGCTCGCGCTCGAGGACGTCAGCACGAGATTCCGCAGTACCAGGCTGCTCACGCCGTGGAAGTTGAAGAGCTCGCCGCCGTCCGCCCCTGTGTACGTGAACAGCGCGGAGCCGCCGCCCCCGCCATCGAACAGGGGGCCCTCTAGCATCAGCCCGAACGAGTAGCCCCCGTACCAGTGCACCGTGCCGCAGCGGTAGTCTCCTGCGCGCGCGTAGAGCCGAGCGCTGCGTCCGCCGGTTGGGCCTGGGAGACTACGGCTGCAGTAGTCCGCGAGGCGCTGCCACTTGCTCGTCTCGTCCGTGCCGTTGCCGAGGATGTCCCAGTCTCGGACGTCGATGATGCCGGCGAACCCTGGGCCTGTAGGGCCTGCCGAGCCGGCGGCTCCTGTGGCCCCGACGAGGCGAGGGTTGCGCGAGCGCCCAGGCACCGAAACTACCTCACGTCAGCGTGACCGAGAACCAGCCGGCGGTGCCGAAGCACAGGTACAGCTTTTTGTTGGTCGTGTCCATGTAGAGGCGACCTATTTCGGTGCTCGCGTCACACTCCCCCGCGGCAGGGGCGCCTGCGGCCTGGGAGACCGTGTTTGCCGAGGTTGCCAGCCGGAGATAGCCGTATTTCTGGGAGTAGCCTCCGGTGTCGATTAAGGCGATCTCGGTGTTGGCGCTTTTGATCGTCCACGTCCACTGACCGTTCGTCCCGATGTCGAGGAACGACGCGCCGTCCTGAGTCGACATCCGCCAGGCGTTGGGAATGGTCACGTAGCGAGCCAGCAGCCCAGGCACCGGCATCGGAGGCAGCCCAGCGGTGAGCGCCACCAGGAGCACTACCGCGAGCCAGACGCGCAGGACGCCGCCGGCCCACCGGCCGATGCTCTTGAGGGCGCGCCTCATCGGGTGCCCGCCGCGCTGACGATGACACCTGCGTCATTGGTCGAGCCGGAGAGCACGAACGTGTCGAGGCTCCAGTAGCCGCAGCCGTAGAGCGCAGTGTTGCTGGGCGCGGTGGGCACAGACCAGCACGTACGCGCGAGGCCTGCCACCTGGATAGTGAGGTCGTTGAGCGGCTCCCGATGCCAGGCGCCGCCGTCCCCGTCCCCGAGCGGGTTGGGGTCGTAGTACCAGGCGCGCAGGGTGCCGCTGGTGATGGTCTTCTGCGTCGGCGTGGTGTCGCCGTTCGCAGCGACGCAGACGTTGATGGTCGTGACGCCATCGAGCACCAGGCCCAAGTCGCTCTTGACGCCCGCGTCCATCGCGCACGCGGCTGCAGGCACGGCGCCAGTGCCGTCCGTCCGCTGTGTCTTCACCCACCGTCGCGGCTGGACTGACGCAGCGAGGGCGACCGCAGCGACCATCAGAATCAGGAGTGTTGCTGCTCTGCGCATGTGGACCTCGAAAGAAAAACGCCGACCGTGCTACTCAGCGGTCGGCGAGGCTACAGGTCGGCGACCTCGACCGGAGCGCTACTGGGAGCTGATGACGCGCACGTAGTACGTCGCCGCCGCGGGGTTTCCCGATGCGCCGTGTGCGCAGTGCCTCACCTTGACCGCGTTGGTTGCGGACACGTAGCACATCGTCCAGCTGTTCGCGTGCGGCATCGTAGCGGGACTGCCTACGATGCAGGGGTCACCGGCCGCTGCACCGGTGACGGTGATTGCGCTGGAGTCCTCGCAAGTGTCGGTGACGCCTGCGAAGTCGATGCTCGAGGACGCCCCGAGCGCCTGCGTGATGAGGTTGCCCGAGGTCGCCACCCGAGAGCCGGTGGCGACGAACAGCCCGTTCATGAACGCGACGCGGTTGCGCTGCAGGATGCTCGGCCCTGCGAGCGCAACGCTCGCGACCAGACCGAGCGCGAGCACCACAAGGAGATTTCGGCTGCGGTTGGTCACGACGCCCCCTTAGCTGTAGACGGTGGTGAGCAGGTAGCCGGCCGAGAAATCACCGGTGGAGTCCTGCGCGACGGCTTCGACCGAGAACTCCCAGCCAGACTCGAGCTCGCGAGCGCCCTGACCGCGTCCGAGCTCGGGCTTCTCGATGGTCTTGGTGTAGAGGCCGGCCGACTGGGCGAAGAAGGTCGAGCCGTAGGTCATGGTCTTGAGGCCCTGGGCCGGGTTCACGTGCGCGATGACCGCGTGCGCGCCCCAGACGCGGGAGATCGCGTCCGTCGCGCCCTTGTTCGCGGTGTTCTTCCGCGCGTCGGCGATGACGAACTCCAGCTCGAACAGGTCGGACAGCGCTGCGGCGAGCGCCTTGGCCGATGCCTGGCTGGTGTACTTCACGCGATCCACCACGTCGGGGTGCCGAGCGAGCGTGCGCAGCGCCTTCTTGTTGAGCACGCACATGTTCGCCTGCTTGAGACAGCTGTCCTTGACCGCCTCCTTGGCAGTGTCGAACTCGCTGAACACGTCGGTGCCGGCGGTGCCCCAGTTACCGCTCGCGGCGGTCAGCGCGGCGGGGTAGTTGCCGGAGGTCTGCGCCTTGGTAGCCGCAGCGATCTCGAGGTGGAGCATCAGGATATCCATGTTGTGCATGGCCTGAGCGGTCTCGAGGTCCGCAACCGCCGCGTCCGCGTTGGTCTTGTCGCGATCGAGAATGAGGCCCTTCCACGCGTACTCTTTGGTCGAGGCGCTGGCGGTCGTGTACTGGTACTCGCCGCTGGGCGCCTCGGTCCCGGAGGGCGCGGTCGGGTCCTGCACACGCAGGTTGTCCAGCTTCGCGATATAGAAGCTGAACGCCGACTTGTCGACGAGGCGCGCGGGGAAGAGCTTGAGGGCCGCATAATCCTCGAGCGCGTTGGCGTACCGGACCGAGAGGTCGGCGAGCGGGGTCGTGGTGCGAAACTGCGAGGGAATCAGCATGGCGTGTTGACCTCAGTCGTCCGTTACGAGTTCGGGGGGGCCTTGGGCGCAGGGCCCGCGAGGAGGACGGCGATGGTGTCGCCCGAGGCGCCGCCCTGCAGCGCCCAGCCGACCGAGCGCGCGGTGGCGCCAGCGGCGACGTCGAGCTCACCGGTGCCGCTGCCCTTGACCATCAGCTCCTGACCGGCGGTGATGGTGGCACCGGCGCGGACCTCGGCGACGCCGAAGATCTGCACGAGCACCTGCTCACCGGAGGCGGCGGCGCCGTCGAGGCAGACGCCAATGGCGGCGTCGGTGATGGCGGTGCACGCGACCACCTGGCCCGCGGTCGTGTCGACCTTGACCATGGAGTTGGCGGTGATTGCTCCGCCAGCGATGAACGGGAGGGGCGAGGCCCCTGCGAAATTGTACTTCACTTGTCACCTCCGAAGGCCTTCACGAACAGCGCGCCCTGCTTGTTCTGCTCGGCGGCGAAGGCCACCGGGTACTTCTCACCGGCCTTCACCCGCGCGTCGACCGCGTCGAGGAACGCCTTGCGCGCGGCGACCGCGTCGTCCGCGCCGACGCCAGCGACGCCCTTGGCGGACTCGCCGACCGGCACCAGCTTGGGGCTGGCCTCGAGGAACTTGACCGACTCGAGACCGTGCGCGAGCGCGAGCTTCTCGAACCCCTCGCGAGTGGCGGGAAGCATCTTCCCGTCGCGAACGAGGCCGTCGAAGAAGGCCTTCACCTCGGCGACGCGGCCCTCAGCGCGAAGCGCGTCGCGCTCGGCGGTGATGGTCTTCACCTGCTCGGCGAGCTTGGCCACCTGGCCCGCGCTCTCGGACAGAGAGACGCTCGCGCCGTACAGCTTGGCGATGGTCGCCTCGACCTCCGCATCGGTCGCGGACTCCGCGAGCCGCAGCCACGCACGAACCTGCTTGGAAAAATCCACGTTTGCCTCGGTGTTCTCGCTGGCCGCAACGCGCGGCAGCTCGGTCAGAAAGGGGTCGTTGAGAAGCGCGGCGCCGAGCAGCTTGGCGCCAGAGCTCTTGCCGCTGCGCTTGTCGGTGCTGGCGGTGACGAACTCCGCGGAGAGGTAGCGGAGCTCGTCGGCGAGGATGAACCCCCGCGCGCGGTCGGTCCAGGAGATGAGCACCTCAAGCCCGGCATCCGTCACGCGGACGTCGGAAATCCAGCCGGCGGCGACTTTCTGCTCGGGTGTGCCGGGCGTGCTCGACGTGCCGAGGTGGAAGTAGTTGACGGCGCGCTCGGGCTTGCCCTCAGCCACGTAGTTCGCGGCCATCTCCTCGAGCACCTTACGGCTCAGGTCGAGCGAGCCGAAATCCCCGCGGTGCACCTTGCCGGGGGTGAGGAGCAGGTGCCAGCGGGGGGCCTTGTCAGCGCTGGGGTCAGCGAACGCGACACGGGCACCGGCGCTGTGAAGCGCCTTGGCCTGAGCCGCGAACTTGTGACCATACGTGACCATACGTCGAGACCTAAGCCGGTCTCGACGTGATTGTCAAGCGCCTTCGACAGGCACCAGCAGGCAGCGGCAGTTCGTCCGCCCAGCGCAGTTCCCCAACGGAGGCGTCAGCATGTAGTGCTCAGGGGTGCCGACCTGCACGCGAGTCCCGTCGACCGACTCGCAGTACGAGCACGTCGCTCCGTCGAGTACCGCGGAGAGCTCGAGCCACTCTACGTTCGCGTCGGCGAACTGCTGCTCTCGCCCGTCGGAGACCGAGCGAGTCACCAGGTAGCCGGCATCGGTGCGCAGCGTCCCTGTGGCCTCAATCTCCTCGACCACCCGCTGAGTCACGCGCTCGGCGATGGCTCGCTGCCGGGCTGTGTCCATCGGTACGCCCTGCTCGCGCCGCACCTCGGAGATGGCGGTGTCCCAGAGCTGCTGAGTCGTCCGGTCCTCAATGCGCTTGACGGTCAGGTCCACCGTGGCCTTGGCGGCTTTGTCCAGGTTGCCCCTGCGGCTCGCGAATCCGGTGGTGGCGCTAGCGCCGCGCAGGCGAGCGACCTCAGCCGCCGCCTGGTGGTACCCGAACGCCTGGCCGCTGCGGACCGCGTCGACCACAACGGACCGCAGCTCGGTCAGGTCGAGTTCGAGGTCCTCGAGCTCGCTCGGGTCACCGTCCGCCAGCGCCGCCTCGATGGCTGGCATCGCGGCCTTGAGGGTCGCGACCAGCACGGGCTTCGCTGCCGACTCGAACGCGGCGCGTGCAGCCGAAAAAAACCTGTCGAGTGCGGCCAGGTCGAGCACTGTCTCGCTCGGGCGCAGCTCCCGCTGAGGCATGAACGGCGCCATGTCGAGTCCGAGCTCAACACGCATGGCCTGGGTCTCTGCCAGCGATCTCGCCGCTCGACGCTGAGCTGCAGCGAGTGTGGCGAACGCCTTTTCGTCTACGCGCGGCGGTACGGTATCCTTACCGCCGTCCTCGCCATCGTCCGCGGGAGTGCCTTGCTTGGCGAACGCGGCCTGCGCAGCGGCTCGCATCGCCTCAGCCGCCGCGATGGCCTCGTCATCCGCAGGTGGAAGGCCCATGCGCTCGCGCAGGTGGTCTTCGTCCGCGCGAGAGAAGTGCAGCGCGCCCGCGTCGCTCAGCGTCTTGGCCGCGGTGGACAGCTGAGTCACATCCATGTCCGGCCGCTTGGGCCGCAGACACAGCCTCGGGTAGTGCGCCTGCGGACCGAAGTTCATGTCGACGAGTTCGCGCACGATGCCGGGGGTCTGCTCGGTACCGTTGAGCACCGCCTCGACCCACGCCCTCACGCCCTCGACGAATCCGTTCTGCGAGGCCGCCTTCACGTCTCCGACCGCGCGGGAGCCGGTGTCGCCCGTGCCGAGCGCCTGCTGCTCGGCCTGGACCACCTCGAGAATCGCGATACCGAGCGCGCGCCACGTGTTGAGCACGCTCGACTTGTCGTGCGCGCCGCTAAAAACCCAGTCCAGCTTGAGACCGGGAGGGAGAATCATGTACGCGTTCTCGTGGTACACCATCGAGCGCAGCGTGGCCTCGATGTCGTCGAGTTCCGCGTCGGTGACCTGGCGGCTCTCCGGGTCCTGCGTGATAACCGGGACGCCACACGCCTCGCGCTGGTGACCAATGGCCAAAATCTTCAGCAACTGCGCGCGCAGCTTCCCGATGTACCAGACGCTGCGGAACGCAGGCACGCCCGCGTAATTGTCGCCAGCACGTCGCCAGCTGGCTAGCAGGCAGTGTGCAGCGTCGAGGTCGACCTGGATCCACTGGCCATCGCGCACACCGCTCTGACGGATGGTGACGAGCTTGCCGTCCTTGGTAATCCACCCATCCGCGCGCACAGACTCGGGCAGACGCTGCTCGAGACGAGCCAGGTAGACGGCCACGCCGCCAGGGACGCGAGGGTCCGAGCGGGTGCCCATCACGCGCTCGTGCAGCGAGAACCCGTATCCGAGGCCATAGTGCACCAGCTGCTCGATGACGAGCGCGATACTGGGGTCGAGCCACCGAGCGAACTGGTCCTCGAGAAACTCGACGATGTTGGGGTCGGCCTCGTTGGGGTCGATGGACACGGTAGCATCGCGCAGCGGGGCGCTCACCATGTTCAGCCCGCTGGCTACGGCGGGGTCGGTCTTCTCGAGCAGCTGCCACTCGCCCCACACGCCTCCCGGGGTGCCGAACGCGCGGGCGTGCTGGAGCGCCGTGACGTTTTCGACCGAGAGTAGGCCGCTGTAGAGCGCGGTGCCCGAGACACCCTTGGCCTTCTCGATGCTGAGAATCTGCGCGGGGTCCTCGACCTCGACGGTCGGCTCTACCTCAGGCGACTCCTCGACCTGCTCGGCGAGGACAACGCGGCGTTTGAACCTATCCCAGAATCCCATGGGCAGTTTCCTATCACGTTGTCAACGGCGCGACTAGACAGTAGAGCCGCGCGAGCTGACCTGGACACCCTCGCCGAGGGACTAGACCGCACTGCCGCACTATCCCCCGCCGAGCCATGCCTGAAATCAGAGAAAAAACTTGTTTCTGCGAACGACCTAGGCGACGGGCGACGTCTCCTACCGTCATGGGTCCCTCAGTCAACAGGCGCTCTACGTCCGGGCGGTAGCTTCTGGCCGGCGCGCGCACCGGCATGCCGAGGCGACGCTTGATTGCCGTAGCTGTGTTCTTGCTCACGGCTAGGGCGTCCTTGAGAGCACGGCCATCGACGTACGACTGCAGCTGACTCCGCAGGTCGTGCGGTATCTGCGCCAGCGCCTCTCGAGCCTGAGCAATGCTCTCCGGATCACGCCTGTCTGTCCGACGAACCTCCACGTACCTGTCACCACCCCTCGCCAGCGCCACACGCACTGCGTGCTTAGCTGCCTTACGGAAACACCCGTAGGCGAAACCAGGGTCACATAACTCCGCACGATCTACAGAACTCAACACCTCGACCACAGCAGCGGAAGCCAGATCCTCGAGCTCCAGATCGCCTCTGCCGACTAACCCACTGCGCCGCAACACTTGAGCAGCCGCCGTGCGAGACAATCTCAACCAGTCTAATCCATCCATTGGAGAGAAACAGTTTATCACATCCGCGACTAGCGACTGGTGCTGCCCGAGCGCTCGCTGGGAAGTGAATCGGCCCACTCCAGTCGGCCGAGTTCCTTGCCTCGCTTCATGATTACAAGCTCGTCGGCTTCCTTTTTGACGAAGGCCCAGTAGAGAAGGTGGACCGCTCGACGGAAGACCTCGGTCCTGTTCGAGTGACGGCCGATCCTCTTTGCTAGTTCATCGGCGCGGTTCAAGTCCTCCGACTCAAGGTTCATGCTCGCTTTCTTGAGGCGCGCCGTCACGGACTGTTCTTCTTGCATAGAGAAACAGTAATATCACATCCCGCGGCTGGCGTCACCTGCCGACTGGCGCGGGGTCCGAAACCTAGACTGAGCCCCGGCGGGCGGTGCGGACAACCGGCCGAACCATCGCTCCAGCATCTGGCTCAGGGCATCTACCTGGTCGTCGTGTCGCCCGCGGGGGAACGCCTCGCACTCCTCGAGCAGCTGATCGACGGCTGGGCCTCGAACGTCGCTGACCCAAGCCCCCGTCCGACGAGCTCGCAGCTCCCCGGGCGCGCGGTCGAACACCACCACCGAGCCGGTCGAGTCCTGCGGCAGCCACACGTTGCCCGCCTCGACGAGCGGTGTGACGGCTCGCGCCCGCGCCTCCTTGGCTCGCGCTCCGGGGTCCACAGCCACGAGGCCAGGGACCTCGTCACGCAGCAGGCGCAGGATGGCGGGGCCGTTCGCCTTGTCCTCGACGAACCAGCCTGTCACCTGCGGCCACTCCGCTCGCGCCTGCCGCACGAGCGCCACGGTGCCGACCACGTCGACCTTGCGCCGATAGCTCGCCACCAGGTACGCGTTGGGGCCGCGCCGCGCCCAGACCTGGAGCACCACAAAATCGCTCGTTGACTCGCCTTTGAATGCGCAGTCGAGGCTAGCCCCCCACTCGTCGAGGTCCGCCGGGAGCTCGTCGTAGCGGCGCCACCAGTGGCGCTTGAACGTGCCGCCACCCGCCGGCTGGGGGCGCTGCTGCATCTGACCTGCGTAGCCCTCGGAGCCGAGAGTCACGCGCTCTTGGTCGAGGTACTCGAGCGGAAAACGGCTCGGCATGAGCAGCTCGCCAGGCGTAGAGCGCGGGTCGGACCAGCCGAGCCACGTGGGCTGCGGACACGCGCCAGGCTCCCACTCCATCGGCAGCGACAGGTGCGCCCACTGCCCAGCCTCGCGTGAGAGCAGGTGCCCTGCGAGGTCGACCTCGTGCAGACGTTGCATGATGACGATGCGTTTGCTGCGCTCTGGGGACGCGATTCGATTGTGCCAGGTCGCGTCCCACCAGCGCTCGTTGATGGCTGTGCGGTGAGCCTCGGAGTGGATTTCTTTGGGGTCGTTCGGGTCGTCACAAGCCAGCAAATCCGCGCGCTCGCCGACCACCGCGCTGCCAGCGCCGAGCCCCTGCCGGAATCCGCCAGCGGTATTCGCGAATTTTTGTTTCTCGTCCTGGTCCGAGCTGATGCGCCACGCTGGCCGGAACGTCTGTTGGTACCAGTCGCTCTTGACCAAGCTACGGCACTTGAGACTGTCGCGCGTGACGACGCCGGGGCTGCCGCTCGCGAACAGCATCCGGTAGCTCGGCACTCGCAGCCACTGCCAGGCTGGCGCGAACACGCTCACGAGCAACGACTTCATCGTCCCCGGAGGAACGTTGAGCAGCAGATTCTGCGGCGTGCCTGGGGCATCGACGAGCAGAGCCTCGACGTGCGCGCAGACCGCGTCGAGGTGCCAGTTCCATTGCAACGGCGTGTCTGGTTCGAGGACGTGCCACGCGGCCTGAACGAATGAGGCCAGGTCGCGGCGTAACCACTCTGCCTCGACGTCTGCGATGTGAACATCGTTCACGTAGGCGTGACGTCCTTCTCGAGCGCCTCGGGCTGCTGCTCGGTCTCGAGCTGCATCTTGCGCCTGAGCCGCAGATACTCGGCAAGCTCGGGCTTGCTGAGTCTCGAGATGTCCTGCGCTGGCGCTGTCTCGCCAGCTGCAGCCAAGCGCAGCGTCTCGGGCATCTTGCCGAGGGCTCTGTCAGCGAGCCAGGTGGCCGCGGTGATGCGGTGCTTGACGTCGAGGTCGACGTGCCCCGGCAGCTCGTCGCGCATGACCGAGAGGAAAAACGCGGCGATCTCGAACGTGTCGCCAGTGAGCTCGTGGATTAGCTGCGAGAATTTCTGAGGGTCGCACGCGCCACGCCAGAGCCGATGCGAGTCAGGGATGCGGAATGGCTGCACCTCGAGCCGAGGCCGCACAGGCTGCCCGGGTTTGTGGCTGCGCTGCTCTGGCAGCAAGGCCTTCTCGCCCCGCTCGGCGCGCTGCTCG
>Ga0208147_1000041_pt1 | contig 40064 bp, 59 predicted proteins | sample DEB3_08_DNA_FD_184520 | JGI IMG/M metagenome (GOLD analysis project Ga0208147, IMG submission 184520) | Aqueous microbial communities from the Delaware River and Bay under freshwater to marine salinity gradient to study organic matter... | ecosystem: Environmental > Aquatic > Marine > Coastal ... | reverse complement strand
CCGTGTCGATGGTACACCGGGACTAAACGATATGCCAGCAAAGCTGGTCTTCTCGACAACTGCTGATGGTGCGAGTACTGTTACAGATCGTATGACAATTGGTAGTGATGGTGTTACCACTATTGATAGTCTTGCTCTAACAAACGATCTTGCTGTTACACACGGCGGTACGGGGGCAAGTACGACATACGAAGCAAGGGATAATCTTAAGTTCCCTAAAATGGTTACACCAGAAGACTTCGGTGCTACTGGTTCAAACACTATTTCTGGTGCTACTGTAGATCAGGCTTCTTATATTCAGTCTGCTCTTGACCATCTTGCTAGTAATGGTGGTGGTATTCTGTACCTTAACAAGTGGTATCGAATTGCAACTGCCCTTACTTATGGAACTTCTACAACTAATCCCGGTTCAATTGCAGTTGTCGGTACAGATCCCAATAGAAGTGGTATTGTTACAACAACTGGTATTGATGGTTTGAAGTTTACAATTGCTAGTAATGGTGATTGGAATGTCTTTATCCAGAATATTGGTCTTATTAGAAATAGTTCTAATACAACCGGTACGGCTATTACAATTAAGTCAGTTGCTGTTATTGGTGATACTGCGACTGGTGGTGATAAAGGACATACAATTACAAACTGTATTATTGATACAGCTAATACTGGCTATTGGAATAAGGGTATCAGCCTTTATCAATGCCCACATTCTCAAATTTTTAATAACTGGATTAAGGGTAGAGGAGCAATTACAACTACTAAATCTGGTGTAGGTATTGAACTAGATGTTTACAATATGGGTTGTAAGCTCTATTATAATGTTATTCGTGGATTCCAAAAAGCTTTTTCCGTCGATGATACAAGTTTCTTTGCGTATACTTCAGAAGGTAACGCTGTAACAGTAAGAGCAAATAGCACTTCTTATACAGTTGGACAGGAAATAACTGTCTCGTCAAATTATTACTGTAAGTTTCGCTGTACAACAGCGGGTACAACCGCGAGTTCTCTTCCTGCTGGTTATGCCTCTGCAAATGACGATAGTACAATTACAGACGGTACTGCTGTTTTCCTAGCTCTTACTTTCCAAGCAGAAGGTTTCTCCTTTAACAATAATAAGGTCCAAGCTTGTGATTATGGAACTTATGTTAATATGAGAGATACAGAAGTTGCTTGGAAGTTTTCAGAAAATGATTATGATGTAAATCAAATTCATATGTACCTTCGTAATCTGAACGGTACTGTTATTTCAAATAATAGTTTTGGTAAGAGTAATACTCTTTCCGCTTCACAGAATATTATGATTGTTTCTGATGATGGAAACCCATCTGGACCAACTTTAAATAGCAATAACGTAAACCATGTTATTGTCGGGAATAGAGCATTTGGTTCTACTCTCGAAATGAGTCTTGATATTTCCTCGGTTACAAAGGGAAGTACAACTACTGTAAACTATACTTTAACTTCTGGATATACTCAGTATCCTAGTGATGGTGATTACATCTTTATCACCAATGTAACCAGTATGACGGAAATTAACGAAAAATTATTCCGGATTGGTTCTAATACAGTAGGATTGGGAGGTACTGGTTCATTTGTTCTCCTTGATCCTGAAGATAGTAGCAATATTAATAGTACATCTTATACTACATTCAGTGGTTCTGGAAAAGTAAAGTATGCTAACGTCTTTGCTACTATTATCAGTGGCAGTGGAGTTAATATTCATTCTAATCATTGCCAAGCTAAAACTCTTGGTGTTTATATTGGTAGGAATACTTCGGATATTTCAATTGAAGGTATTACTGTACCAAATGGTGTTGTTTTCCAAAATAGATCTACTTCTGATACTGTTTATATAGATACAACAGCTTATCAGATAGATCAAACCAATCAAGGAATCTTGACACTAGCGGGCAAGAGTACAAATACTGGTTCTCCCGGTATTAGACTTGGTAGAACAGATGCTCTTTCCTCTACACCGTATATTGACTTTTATACCTACGGTGATCCTAATTATAGAAATGCGAGAATTATTGCTTCCGGTGGGTCTGCTGCACTTGATACGGGTACTCTAACTTATAAAGCTACTACCCATTCTTTTGATGGAAATGTTGGAATTGGAACTTCATCACCATCCAACCCTCTTCATGTATCTGGCGCGGCTCAGGCAACCACTTTTGAAGTCGGAAACGCATCCGATACAACCATCTCGCGCGTATCTGCCGGTGTTATTGCTGTCGAAGGTGATACAGTTGCTACAGTAGGTCGTGCTAATACCTTTACGGGTGTTCAGACGTTTAACAATACTGTTTCAATTAATGCTGATGCAGATGTAACAAACACTTCTGGTAATAGAACTTTTACAGTAAGTGGTTCTGGTATAGGTAATATTTCTATTCAAGGTGCTGCTGGTTCTACAAAAAATTTATTTCTTAAATCAGGAACATCCCTTCGTTGGACAATACGGGGTAATGCTACAGCAGAAGGTGGTAGTAATGCTGGATCAGATTTCCAGATACAGCGGGCTGGGGATGACGGTGTTGTTATTGATACACCAATTACTATTACTAGATCAACTGGTAATACGACTATTGCTAATGTTCTTTCTCTTTCTGGTATTGCTCCCGGTGTTACTCGTTCAACTGGTACAGGTAATATTACTCCTGCCGCTACAGTAAAAACAATCATTCTTGACAGGTCTGCAACACTTGCTACGTTAACAGTAACTCTCCCGACAACGAATGTTGTTAATGGACAAGAAATGAAGTTGTATACAAGAAGTGCAATTACAACTTTGACAGTAAATGTTGAAAGCAGTGGAACTATCTATAATGCTCCAACAACACTTGCTGCTGGTTCTTCAGTATCCTTTGTGTATCATTCTACTGCTGCTGCTTGGTTTAGAGGATAAGATTATGCTTAAGTGTATTCAAAAAGATGAGAACGGAATCATTACACTGCTCATTGAACTTAATGAGTATAATGAAGACGGTGAAGTAATTAATATACTTCCTGAAAAAGAATATAGCATTGACTCTCTTCCAAAGGGTTCTTTAACGGAAAAAGAAAGTCAATGGGTAAAAAAAATACATCCTGAAGCACAGTTAGTTTTTCTAACTGAGTAAAGAAGATGACTGAGGATCTTGATAGACTTCTTAATGAAGCAGCAGAACGTGGTGCAGAGTCGGCCTTGAAAAAGATTGGACTCCACGACGAATCGGCTGTCCACGATCTAAAAGAAGTCCGAGATCTTCTCGAAAGCTGGCGAGAAACTAAAAAGACAATTACTCAGACTATCGCTAAAATAATTACAACGGGTATCCTTGCTATCCTAGCACTTGGAACCTACCATTACTGGAACCTACCAAAATGATGAAAATCTTTCTAACACTTGCTTTTCTTTCCTTTATCACTCCGGTACAGGCTAACGAATCGTGTATTCCGAGAGATGAGTTCATCTCCTCTGTTGCACATCTTAAGCCAGATATTTACAAGGGTAATGCTAAAGTAGCAGAAGCCTTTACAGTAGTTATTAGCAATTCTAAAAATAAAAAGATTGAAGTAGACGAAGTACTCGTTGGTACATTTTCTTCCTCTGGAATGACATACGTTGGTATTGTAATGCTTAAAGACGGTTGTGTTATAAAAGGATCTACGGGTACTATGCCAGCTTCACAGTGGGTAATTTACTTGATTGGACTCGGACTTACTGCTAGTGACTTTACTAAACTGAAAGATGCTTAATAATGATTATTAATTCTACTTCAGAAAGTAAGTTGAAGAAGGTTCATCCTGATCTTGTAAGAGTTGTTTATAGGACAGCTAAACTGATTAAGGAAAAGGACTTCGGCTTTATCATTACTTGTGGTGCTAGAACTCTTGAAGAACAGAAGAAACTGTTGAAGGCTGGTGCTACAAGAACACTTACCTCTCGGCATATTCCCGGTGCAGACGGATACTCAAAGGCTGTAGACTTTGCTGTTACGCTCTCTGGTAAAGTTAGGTGGGATTGGCCCCTTTACTCAAAGCTTTCTAGTATTGTTAAAGAAGCTGCTAAACTTGAGAACGTGCCTATCGAATGGGGTGGTGACTGGAAGACTTTCAAAGATGGTCCTCACTTTCAACTGCCTAAAATTAAATATCCATAATCTTTAAGGAGAAAGTAAATGAATAAGGAAGCTATTCTTGGTGTTGTCCGTCATATCCTTACCTTTGGTGGTGGCTTTGTTGTTGCCTATGGTATCGGTAATACTGAAATGGCTAACGATGCTATCGGTGCTATTATGACACTGGTTGGTATTGTTTGGTCTATTTACGATAAGAAGTCTACTGCTACTCCTGCTGCCTAATAATGGATTGGATTAGTGTTATACTCTTTCTCTTCGCGCTAGGGGGTTTGACTGCTGGTGCCTTTATGGTTGCTAGAAGTCCAACCTTCTGGTTTGGAATGGGTGAAGAAGTATTTAAAAAGATGCTACCAATCATACTGAAGAGAATGCCACCGGAAGAAGAAGAGGCTTGGAGAAAGTGCCAGCTTCGGGGTGGTAAGTGGAATTATAGAACAAAGCGATGTGAGTAATGGCTAAGAAGAAGTTTGATAAAGAACAGCTTGTAAAGATTGTTCGAAAGAGACGTACTAAAGTTAAGTACCTTAGAGTTAGAAAGAAGCTTGGACCCAAGTCAGGAATGAAAACAGCAAGAGGTAAATACTAATGGGACAGCCGCAAACAAAGGCTCTTTTCTATGAGACAACTCTTCCAGAGGAAAGAGAAACTTTTGGTACAGCTTGGACTCTGAAAGAAGAAGATCACATCGTCGGTGATAAAGTCTACCGCTCAATGAAGCGCATTTACATTGAGATGGAAGACGTTACAGAATACGACTTTGCTATCGCTACTCTCGGATCTTATAAGCATTGGGAGCGTGTCCTAGAGTCTCCAATTATTCGTCCACACATTGATCAGTGGAGGAAGGAACTTAATCTGAAGTTGAAGGCTAGGGCTATGCGGTCGATTATTAAGTCTGCGACAGAGGATGAGAAGCTCTCCTTCCAAGCTATGAAGTACCTCGCTGATAACGAATACCTCGAAAAGAAGAACAAGAGAGGTAGACCAAGTAAGGAAGAGGTTAAGGCCGAGTTGAGGAAGGAAGTTCAGGTTAATAAGACCCTTCAGGATGATGCTGAAAGAATTGGATTGAAGCTTCAGTAATGGCTAGTTTAGACGATATTAGAGAGGCTGCTGAACAAGACCTAGTGACATTCATTAGGCTTATAGCCCCGCAGAGAATGATGGGTGCAGTCCATGAGGAACTTTGCCGCTGGTGGAATCGTGAGGATGCTAAGTCCCACCAGCTTACTCTTCTACCAAGAGATCATGGCAAGTCTGCTATGGTAGCCTACCGAGTTGCTTGGGAACTTACAAGAGATCCTACACTGAGAGTCTTGTATATCTCGGCTACTAGCAATCTTGCTCAGAAGCAGCTCTCGTTTATTAAGTCTATCTTTACTTCTGATATCCATCGTCGCTACTGGCCGGAGCACATCCACGATGATGAAGGCAAGAGAGAAAAATGGACGATGAGTGAAATAGCTTTAGACCATCCGAAGAGGAAAGAGGAAGCTGTTAGAGATCCCTCAATCTTTACTGGTGGTTTAACGACATCCCTTACTGGTCTTCACTGCGATATCGCTGTCCTAGATGACGTTGTTGTTTACGAAAATGCCTATACTCAGGAAGGACGGGATAAGGTTAAGTCCCAGTATTCACTTCTGTCTTCTATCGAAGGGGCGAATGCGAAGGAGTGGGTAGTCGGTACACGCTACCATCCGAAAGATCTGTACTCAGAACTGCTTAGTATGGAAGAGGATATTTATAATAAGCAGGGTGAGATTATCGGTGCAGAGCCTATCTATGAGGTCTTTGAAAGGGCCGTAGAGGACGTTGGAGACGGTACTGGAGAGTTTCTCTGGCCCCGTCAGATCCGTCACGATGGGAAGTCCTTTGGTTTTGATATTCAGGTTCTGGCTAAGAAGAGGGCGCAGTATCTGGATAAGACCCAGTTTAGAGCGCAGTATTATAACGATCCGAATGACCCCGATAACCGACCTATTGACTATGATAAATTTCAATATTTTGAAAAAGAGTTCTTGACAAACAATAGTGGTTCATGGTATTATAGAGACCGTAAGTTGAATGTTTTTGCAGCAGTTGACTTTGCGTACAGTTTAAGACGGAAGGCTGACTATACTGCGATTGTTGTCATTGGTGTAGATTACGAAAACAATGTTTATGTTCTTGACATTGATAGATTTAGAACGGACAAGATTTCTGAATACTTCAGACACATTCTTGAGCTACTTAATAAATGGGATTTTAAGAAGCTTAGGGCTGAAGTAACCGCTGCACAGGCAGCAATTGTTCAGGAGTTGAAAGACAGTTACATAAAGCCTCACGGGCTTATGCTTAAGATTGAGGAGCATAGACCTACAAGGCACTCTGGTAGCAAGGAAGAAAGAATGTCTGCTATCCTTGAGCCAAGGTATGATAACCTGTCTATCTACCACTATAAAGGTGGACACTGCCAGTTACTTGAGGAGGAACTTATTAGTAATAATCCTCCTCATGACGATATTAAGGATGCCCTCGCCTCGGCTATTGAAATTGCTGTTAAGCCAGCGAGTAATATGATGAATAGAAGATTTAATAATCAGAATGTAGTTTATTCGCAACGATTCGGTGGAGTGGCACACTAATGGCTGGTAATACAATCGACATGAAGCTGATTATCAGCCCCGATAATATTGCTACAGAGATTGCTGATAGATGGCGTCTCTGGAACCAGCAGCGCGTTGGAAAGCTTGAGGAGTGGAAGGAGCTTCGCAATTATCTTTTTGCTACTGATACCAGACGGACGAGCAATAGTACACTCCCTTGGAAGAATAGCACAACAGTTCCTAAGCTTACACAGATTAGAGACAATCTTCATGCTAATTATATGGCTGCACTTTTTCCACAGAATAAGTGGATGAAGTGGTATGCTGACGATAAGGATAGTAATAATAAGGTAAAACGTGAAACTATCCAATCGTACATGGAGAATAAGGTTAGACTCTCTGACTTTGAAGTTACAATGTCTAAGCTTGTCCTTGACTTCATTGACTACGGTAACTGTTTTGCTACAGTAGACTATGAGACAAACTACACTGAACTTGAGGGTAAGGAGTTTATCCCCGGATACATTGGTCCGAGGGTAATTAGGATCTCTCCCTACGATATTGTTTTTAATCCAGTAGCTACAGATTTCAAGAAGACTCCGAAGATCATTCGTTCGCTCTTGACATTTGGTGAAGTGAAGAAGATGATCGAAGAAAATCCTGAGAAGGAGTATATGTCTCAGGTTTTTGATCGTATGATTGGTACAAGAAATGCCATTCAGGGTTACTCTGACTCGGATCTTCATAAGAATGACGGCTTTGTTGTCGATGGCTTTGGATCTATCCGTCAGTATTATGAATCAGACTACGTTGAGATCCTGACATTCTACGGGGATATGTACGATAAGGCTACAAACACCCTGATGAAGAATAGAATCATTAAGGTTGTAGACAGATCCTACATCCTTCATGATATTCCCAATCCCTCTTGGCTTGGTACTTCCCCAATTTACCATGTCGGCTGGAGGGAAAGACCCGATAACTTGTATGCTATGGGTCCACTGGACAATCTTGTTGGTATGCAATATCGCATTGACCACCTTGAAAACCTCCGCGCTGACGTATTTGATCAGGTAGCCTTCCCGGTTATTAAGATTAAGGGTGATGTTGAAGACTTTGACTTCCAGCCGGGGTCTAGGATTTACTGCGGTGATGAAGGTGATGTCTCCTACCTCCAGTCTGATGCTGCTGGTACGGCTCTTACTGCTGATAACCAGATTAACATTCTTGAGAATAGAATGGAACAACTTGCTGGTGCGCCGAGAGAGGCTATGGGTATCAGGACTCCCGGTGAAAAGACAGCCTTCGAGATCAACAGTCTCCAGAATGCAGCCAGCAGGATCTTCCAGAACAAGACCCAGCACTTTGAGCGTATTTTCGTAGAGCCTATCCTGAACTCTATGCTTGAGGCTGCTAGACGCAATATGGATGCCTCTGATGTTATCCGTGTCTTCGATGAAGCTATTGGCACTACGATCTTCCAGACGATTACGAAGGAAGACATTACTGCGAAGGGTAAGATTGTTCCAATGGGTGCAAGACACTTTGCTGAGAGAGCGCAGAGATTGCAGAACCTTCAGCAGCTTTGGCAGATTAAATCGGCTGATCCCTCCGTTGCTGCTCATATGAGTGGTAAGGAGTTTGCCAGAATCCTTGCCGAAGAACTCGGTGAGAAGAATTTGTTTAGCGAGAACATCTCTGTCTATGAAAACTATGAAACTCAGAAGACAGCGCAGGAAGTTCAGTTGATCGCTAACGAAGAGAATATGATTGCAGCAGAACAAGGAATTTAAGCACGGAGTGCTGAGTTAATGAAAACAATTTGGTTTATGGATCTTCCGAAAGACCAGCAGGAAGATTTCAAGAAACAAGTAAGTTCTTCTAAAGATGTTCTAGAAAAGCTGGAGAACATCCTTAAAACAAAGATTAAAGAAGTAACACTATCGGAAGATTATGACAACCCGAGTTGGGCTTATAAGCAAGCTGATAGAAATGGTTATAATCGGGCTTTGACAGAAGTCCTTAACATTCTCAAATTCTAACCTAGACCAAGAGGTATTATAAATGACTGACGTTTTTTCTTCCGCGACAACGGAAACTGTAACAACTGAGATTACTAATAATCAGACAAACGATTCTTATGTAACACAGTTGGTTGGAGAAGGCAAGAAGTTTAAGGATATCGAATCGCTTGCTAAGGGTAAACTCGAAGCTGATAGGCATATCGGTGAGATTACAAAGACCCTTGATGAGCTTCGGGCAGAACTTGCTAAGCAAGATTATGCTAAGTCCCTCCTTGAGCAGATGAGCAAGGCTTCTGAGACTACGGCAGAACAGCCTTCTTCCAGTACACCTAGTCCCTCTAATACTGAGAATACCACTCAGAGAGCGAGTGATGATATTGAAGCCCTTGTAGAAAAGGTAATTACTGAGAAGGAAAGAAGCAGGACTGTTACTCAGAATCTCTCTGTTGTAAACGAAGAGATGGAGAAGCAGTACGGTGATAAGGCCGGTCAGATCCTTAAGGCGAAGAGTGCAGAACTTAATATGTCGCTCGAAAGACTTAAGGAAATTGCAGCGGAGTCTCCGACAGCTTTCTTCCAGTTGGTTGGGGTTAATAACAATAATAAGAAGGTAACTTCTATGACAACTCAATCTTCAGTTCGCAGTGAAAACTTTAACTCCAATTCTCAGGAAAGAGATTTTGAGTATTATCAGAAGCTCCGTAAGGAGAATAGGAGTCTCTATTATTCCCCGAAGATCCAGAACATGATGCTTCAGGATCGTACTAGACTTGGGGATAAGTTCTACAAATCTTAATCTTAACAATGAAGGAGATCAGATATGTCGGGTATGACAACTGGTAATACTACCCTCCTTACTCGCTCGGAAGTGTGGTCGAGAGAGCTTAAGGAAATTCTGCGTGATGAGCTTATGGCTCAGAAGTACGTTCGCTGGCTTCAGGAGTTCCCTGATGGCGACACGTTCAAGATCCCGTCCATCGGTCAGGCGTATGTTGATGACTACGCTGAAGACGAAGGCGTTAAGTATCGTCCTCTGGACACTGGTCAGTTCACCTTCCAGATCACTGAGTACCTCTCTTCGGGTACTTATGTGACGAAGAAGGCTGAGCAGGATATGTTCTACATGAATGAGCTTGTTTCTCGCTTCGTTCCGGAGCAGGAGAGAGCCATTATGGAGCATGTTGAAGAGGCCGTCCTTGGTCTTCAGTCTGGTCAGACTGCTGGCAATGCGAACAGCATCAATGGTGTTGCTCATCGCTACGCTGGTTCGGGTTCGGCTTCGGGTACGATGGTGGCTAACGGCATTACGCTGGCTGACTTCGCCCGTGCTAACCTTGCCCTGAACAAGGCTAACGTGTCGGCTAACAATCGTGTCGCTATTGTCGATCCGTCTGCGGCCTACCTCGTTGAAACCCTCACAAACCTGTCTAACGTGTCTAACAACCCGATGTTCGAGGGCATTGTGTCTTCGGGTATTGCTACGGGTATGCGCTTCGTCCGTAACGTCTATGGCTTCGATGTGTACACTTCGCAGCGGGTTGCTACGATCACTTCGGAGTCTGTGAAGATTGGTGATCAGAGCGGTTCTGCTATTGACTGCGCTGGCTTTAAGGCTAACCTGTTCTTCTCTGCTGATGCTTCGGTTGTTCCGTTCATCGGCGCTTGGAGACAGATGCCGGAAGTCGATACGGAGTATAACAAGGATCTCCAGCGTACAGAGTTTGTTACTACTGCCCGTTATGGTGTCAAGCTGTATCGTCCTGAGAACCTTGTTGTCGTTCTTTCGAACGCTGCTGTGTAATAGGAGGATAAATTATGGCTGATTGGACAAACTCGGACGGTCTTGAAGTCCGTTTTACTAACCCGGAAGCTGGTAACACTGGCGCTGGCCTTGAAACTGATGGTGCAGTTAAGGAACTTGTTGTTCCCCTTAGCTACGCTACCAACATTTCGGCTGCTGCTGATGGTCACGAAGCTTTCATTCCGGCTGGTTCTCAGATCATTCAGGCTTATCTCATTGGTAAGACCGCAATGACTGGTACTTCCGGTACACTGAAGATTGGTCTGTCCTCGAAGGACGGTACTACGCTTACCGATGATGATGCAATTCTGACTTCTACTCTTGGAACTCAGGCTAACCTTGCTTCTAGTAAGTCTCTTCTGTGTGATGGTGCGGCTGCTGCTGCCTCGTCTGGTGTCTTTACCGCTTTCTCGACAACTGTCGATGGTTATGTCTATACGACAAAGGGTGGTACAGTTACTGGCGGTACAGGTAAGCTGGTGATCCGTTACATCGATAAGAACGGCTAACAAACTACGGGGAGGTTCTTCGGAGCCTCCCTATTTCTAATTGACAAGTTAAAAAGAAATGGTATAATAATACTTATGGTTCCCCCGGTTGATACTAATATAGGATACTTAAATGGCTAACGTACAACATTCCGCTTTGACTGATACAGATGGTATTCATGAACCGAAGGGTATTTCTACTGCCAGTTCAAATCAGGTTTATGTAGCCAACGGTAGTTCCTCTGGTAGTTGGAAGAACCTTTCTAATATTCCGGGTAGTGGTTGGGGATATTATACAAATACAACGTATACGAGTACAACATACTTCCAACTTGATAATACTAAAAAAACAATACCATTTAACTTAAAGTCTATTGAAACAGATCTTCCTGTAAATTTCAATGGTACTGATAGTACCCTAATGACGTTGGGTACAGATACTCTTCTTTTTGTATCCACTGGTGATTTGATGGCTATTACGCTATCTTTTGAATTGGTTAGCTTATCAGCCACTCAAGAGTATCTTGATATGGATTTGTATGGTTCTTCGGATGGAACTACTTACGGCACTCTCCTCGCAGAGAAGTCTATTCCACTGCTGAAAAATAATCAGTTTATTTCTGAAACTTCACTGGTATATGTAACAGCAAATATGGTCTCTCATGGTGCTAGAATTAAATGCTCTCTTCCTTCTGGTACTGGTAATATTCGAGATATTCGTTTGATTTCATCTAGAATACATAGGGCTAGATAATAATGGCTACAGCTAAAATGACACTACTGGAGATGGTTCAGGATGTCCTAAATGATATGGACTCTGATGAAGTCAACAGCATTTCTGATACGGTAGAAGCAACCCAAATCGCCAATATTTGTAGGAGTGTCTACTATGATGTAATTACAACTGTTGATCTTCCGGAACACTCGGAGTTGGTTACAGTAGCTGGTCTTTCCAACTCCGCTAGGCCCAACTTTATGGACGCAAATAGCGTTACAGAGATCAAGGAGTTGAGATACAATGTATCAGAAACTGCTGGGGAACTTGAGTATAAGCTTATCGATTATGTACTTCCGGATGAATTTGTTCAGAGAATTGTTACGAGGGATACCACTGCATCCGAAGTAATTATTGTTACCGATCCGACATCTGGTATTTCTCTTCCAATCCTGAATAATAAGATGCCTGACTATTATACGTCCTTTGACGATAGGTATCTTTGTTTCGATAGTTATGATTCTTCTATCGATAGTACACTTCAGACAAGTAAGACATTGGTTCTTGGTATCAAGTTGCCATCCTTTACTATGTCTAATAGTGCGACTCCGGATATGGATGATACGATTTTTCCCTACTACCTTGCAGAGGTTAAATCTCGGGCGCTGTCTCTCCTTAAGGGAGGGGCAGACCCGAAGGTAGAACAGTTTGCTAGAAAGCATAGATACTTCCAAAGAAACAATAGATCTAAGACACCTGAAGTGAGGGTTTTGAATGACTATGGCCGAAACCGATAATGACCTTATCGTTGTAGAAGACAATAAAGAAGGTACACTCCTTACAATTACAAGTCCTAAAAGAAAAGCTACATATACTGTTTATAAGCCAGAAGATGGTTACAGTATGTTCAGGATTGGAACAGATTCTGGTAGTATTCCTTCTCATCTTTCAGGGTATTATACCAGTAGAAAATCTGCTCTAACAGATCTTAAGTTCTGGTTGAACAGTGTACCCGAAAGTAAAGAGGCTAAGTGGGATAGAATGTTTGGTGAGGATAAGGCTCCTCCACTGAAGACGAAGGATAAAAAGATTGGTACAGACGTATAGCACTAAACCTGTAAACAACTTTATCAAGGGGCTTATTACCGAAGCCTCTGTTATGACATATCCTGATGGTGCTTCTTCTGATGAATTGAACTGCGATCTCCTTAAGAATGGGGCTAGGCAAAGAAGGAGGGGTATCGAATTTGAAGAGAATTATGTTGCAAGTTCGTTTACTGCCGGATCTGGCGCATTTATTCATACGCAAAATTGGCAGAATGTTTCTGGTATTGGTGGTACTGAGTTTCTTGTTGTTCAGGTAAACAGCAGAGTTTACTTTTACGATAAGTCTTACTCAACACTATCTCTTAGCGAAAAACCCTTTTCAATTAATCTTCTAGACTATAAAGCTGAAAATGAATTTGATACTGCGACTTCTCCGATAAGTGTATCTTCTTCTATTGGATATCTTGTAATTGTATCTCAAGCTATTAATCCAATTAGAGTAGTTTATAATTCAAATGATAATACTATCTCTGTCTCTAAAATTAAGATTGAAATTAGAGACTTTGAATACCTTAATATGTCTTCTGATATTGATAGTATTGTAAGAACTAGTAATACAGTTACGATTACTACATTGAATAAACATGCTTTAGAAGCTGGGGATACTATCAAAATTGATTGTAATCTTTCTCAGTTTAACGGGGAGTTTTTAGTAAAGACTGTTACTTCAAATAGAGTTTTTACTTTTACTCTTAGTGGTTCAAACTATTCTTTAGATGATAGTATTACTGGTACTGTAACAAAAGTTATTCCAAATGACTTTGTTCCAAAAGATTCAAACGGTGGGATTACAAAAAATTACCAGTATGATCTGTTCAATATGGGTTGGGCAGAAAGAGTTACTTTTGTCGGTTCTCCAAAAGAACCAACCCCATATGAACAGTATTTAGTTGAGGAAGATTTTTATGGATATCCTCCTAGAAATAAACCTTGGTATTTTGGAAAACTTTATGTAGAACAAACCTCGCCTCCTGAAAAGGGTATCAAATTCAATGCAAGTGAGTTTTATACAACTGCTTCAGGTAATACTCTTTCTCCAAATGGTTTCTTTATTCTTGACTTCTTTAATCAAGATAGATCTAAAGCTACAGAATACACACCAGTTACAATAGGTAATCTTCCAGTTGTAAACGAAAGTTCAAGATTTTCTTGCACTGCTTCTTATGCTGGAAGAGTTTGGTATGCTGGTTTGAACTCTTCTAAGAATGGTGGAAAGATCTTCTTCTCGAAAGTTGTCGAGAATAAAGATGACTTTGGCAAGTGCTATCAGATGGCAAGTCCAACAGCAGAAGATACTGCTGGTGTTGTAGACTCAGACGGTGGGTATATTATTATCCCCGATATCTCGGATATTAAAGCCCTCTTTCCAACAGGCTCCGTTCTTTACGTCCTCGCTAGTAATGGCGTATGGGCTATTGGTGGCGTTGATCAGGTTTTTAAAGCTACTGAGTACTATGTCAGTAAGATCTCCAACTTTGGTATTATAAATTCTAGAACACTTTCTAATGTTTCTGGAACACCGATTTATTGGGGAGTCTCTGGTATTTTTGCTATTACAGTAGAGAATAATTCTCCAACAGTTACTTCTATCTCTGATAATATTAAGACATTCTACGATAATATTGGTAACTCCGCTAAGAAGAATGCTACTTCTGTATTTGATAGATTGAGTAATCGAATTTATTGGATGTACTCTTCTGAGACTGAAACAATTGCAAATAAGAAAAACAAGATACTTGTTCTTGATATGTCTCTTCAAGCTTTCTTTCCTTGGACTGTTTCTGATAAAGCAAGCAATACTCCGTATATTGTAGATGGCGTGTTCCTTTCCGGTCTTGGTGCAGAAGATGCTGTTATTAACATTGTTGCTGGAACTGCCGAAAATCAAGTTATTGATGCTACTAGCAATATAGTTGTAAAAACCGTAGATGTTTCTAGTGCAGTTCCTACAGAAATTAAGTTCCTTACGTCTATATATGTTTCTGGAGTTAGGAAACTGACTTTTGCTACTTTTACTAATAGAGACTTCCTTGACTGGGATACTGCAAATTACAGTTCATACGCTGAGACTGGATATGACTTCCAAGGATCTGCTACGGTTAAGAAGAATGCGCCGTATATTACAACTTACTTGAAGAGGACAGAGGAAAACTTTATAGCCTCTGGTGCAGGGTATGAAGCAGACTATCCTTCTAGTTGTACTCTTATTGTTAAGTGGGATCTATCTGGAGACAACTCTAGATGGAGTACACCTAGTCAGGTTTACCGTATCCTGAACTATCCTACTGCTGATCCCGGTGATTTGACATTTGATTATCCCTATGATACAATTGTATGTAGAACAAAGATTAGGGGTAAGGGTAGGGTTCTACGCTTAAAATTTGAGTCAGAGCAGGGGAAAGACTTTTATCTCATTGGCTGGGAAATGATAAGTGCAAGCAACCCAAGATATTAGTATTCGATATATTAAACCAGAAGATTACCTCGAAGTATTAGAACTAGCAAAAGAACCTGTTAAAGCTGTCCTACCGGATAAACCCTTTGAAGAAGAGAAGATAGAAGCCCTCTTTAATACTGCCCTAATCAACGAACTATTTGCGGGGATTGTACTCGTAATCGACGCAGAAATTAAGGGGTTTATCCTAGGGCATGTAACAGAACACTACTTTCACTCGACTAAACTAGCCTATTGTATGGCTATCTTTGTAAAGAAAGAAAGTAGAAAATACGGACTAGAGATGATTAAAGCTTTCGAGTCTTGGGGAAAGTATATGAAGGCGGATACACTCTGCATCAGTACTTTTCATAATCTTAGTCCAGAATATCTAAACAAGGTGTACAAGAAGCTTGGGTACACTGAGAAAGAAATAGTACATTGGAAGGAAATATAACATGGCTGCTGCTGTAGGTTTGTTGGTTAGTGCTGGTGCTGGTATCTTCGGTATGGTCCAGCAGAATAAGGCTATTAAGGCGCAGGAGAAGGCTGCAAGAGAACAGAGAGCTTTGCAGAGGGGTGCTGATGCCCGTGAAAGACGGCGTATGCTTCGTGAACAGGCAATTGCAAGTGGTCAGACAGTTAACGTAGCCGCACAGGTTGGTGCTGGTCAGGGTCCGACAGCAAGTACAGCACTGACAGGTGGTCTCTCTGGTCTTCAGAATCAGGTTCTCTCTGCTACTGCTTTCCAAGGAATGACTGCTAAGAGTATGGAGAGACAACAGGCTGCTCTTAATCAGGCTGCAAGATATCAGCAGAATGCAAGTATTGCGGCTGGTATTGGATCTCTTGGTACAGATATTGCAAATATTGGATCTGGTCTATTCAGCTCTATGCGCTTTCCTAGATTTGTTTAAGGAAATAAAATGAACTTGTTTGGAAATAATAACGAAGAGATTACAGTAGAAGAATCTCTTTTTCCTACAGAGGAAGAAGTAACCGCAGAGGTTGAAAAGAGTTCTAAGTACAAACTGTCTCTTGCTGAAAGATATGCTAATCATGCTGGAGTTAGTGTTGATGAAGCTTTAACTGCTGTAGAGCAGGGTACTTACCTTAATCTTTTTGATAAAGAGGATGCTGCTGGTCCAACCATTATGGAAAGGGCCGTTACTGAAAATTATGACCCAATTAAGTTTAAGTCTGCTCTTGAGGTTTATAATAAGAATACAGGGTATCTTGCTAATGCAGAAGAAAGCAAGGATCTTGTAGAAGATATTGTTGTAGATCGTTTTGACCCTAATATTGATCAGAGAGCCTTGACGCTTTCTATTCTTATGGATGCCTTTCAGGCTGCTGCTCCACAGGAGTCAATAGCTGGTTATGCTAGCTCTGCTTTTGGTATGCTTGCTAGATCTGTTGTGGTAGACCCCCTTGAAAATGTTCTTGGTGTAACTGGTACTACTCTTGGTAGCTTTGAAGGTAAGTCAAAGACAGGTAGAGAGCAGTATATGGCTGTTTATCTTGAACCTAGCCTAAAAAAGAAGAAGCTTCTTGCTATGCAGTTTGCACAGGAAGCTAAAAATCTTGGAGCCTTTGGGGATAACTCACTCCTCTACTGGCAGAGATTTAATACAATTACTGAGATGGGTAAGAATGAGAATGAGGATATCTGGCTTGGTGTAGACATTGCTGGTCTTGTTCCAATTGGTAAAGTCCTTGGACTGGGTGGTAAAGCTGCTAAGACAACTGGTGTAGCCAGTAAGATTGCTCTTGCTACGGATGCTCTTGAAGTTGCAGAGGCTACTGGTGGTAAGGCAGCAGCTAACTCTGTAATGGATACTGCTCTTTCTAATGCTACTACTTCAATTAATACCCCAAAGCACGCTGCTCCAAGTACTTCTTCAGTGGGTAGTAATGGTCTTGGACCGACTCTTAAGCCGACACTTTCAAATGAAGTAAGCAATGATTACCTTGCTAAAATTGAGAGTGCTTATAGGGATATGTATACTCCTGAGATGCTACAGGCTGCAAAGGATAGATATAAAGCATTTATTGAAAAGACAACAAAGCAGCATGTTCTTGATATTTCTGAAAAGAACCTTGGTCTTGATAATTATGCTGTAAAGATTACAATGGGTCGAGAAGATGGTTTGCCCTTTAAGGATTGGGCGAATGCTCAGAAGTTTTCTAAGAACTTTGGTGGCACTGTAGAACCCTATGGTGTAAATGCTGCTGGTAATAATCCCGAAGGTTATGTCGTAACATTCGAACGTAATCTGAATATGAAGGGTTTGGCTACTGCTACTGAAGTAGGAGAGCTTAGATCAAGTCTCTTTGATATTCTGTTATCTCCTGAAGTTACTTCTTCTCAGAGATTGTCCGATACACTTAAGAGGGGTCTTGATAAGATTGGTTACGTTGAAGCTGAAATTATGAGGAGTCATAATAAGCTTGTTAAAGGTCTTTCTAAGAACGATCTTAGAGGTATTGATCAGGTTATTTCAAAGATCAATATTGAAAGTAATGATTGGTATGATCTTTCTACTTTTAAGGATGAGTTCTATAAGCAAACTGGTAGACGGTCTACTAAGTCAGTTGAAGATGCTTATGTTTCTACTTATAAAATTGCTGAAACTGCAAGATGGCTTGAAGCTGATAAAGCAATGAAGAGAACAACTGGTGAAAAGGTTAATCAGTTTATAGGTTCTGGCGATGGTATAAATTTTTATCGTATGAAGTCTCTTGAAAAGGGTGCTTTACCACAAACAAGTAAGTATACTCAGAAATGGGTATATGATTTGAATACTAATAAGGTTATATCTAGAGCAGACTTCTTTAATAATAAGAAGAGAGAAACTCTATATCAACTTGTAGATGTTGATAATGCTCCAGAAATTAATGGTAAAAAGGTTTTGTATGCAACTGGCACATTGAAGTCTTCTCGTCCTATAATGCCTTCGGATATTGTTCCAAAGATTGCTGGAGGTTTTAGGGATACAGGAAACATACACGGCTTCCTTATTTCCACTAGAGTTGCTACAGATATTTCCGATAATGTACTAAATCTTACACCAAAGATTGCTTTTGTTGGTAGGACAGCAAAAGAACTTGCTGATGCTGCAAGAGATATTAATACTTCTCTAAAGGCTCTAAGAGCGGTTAATGATGGAAGTATTACAAAGGAAGCAGCAGACAATATTATTAAAGCAAATAATGGTTTCAATCCTAGTATTGAAGATCTGGATACTTTCCAGCAGTTTGTAAAAAATTCTGGTATTGATGAAAACATTGATCTCAAGATTGTAACAAAAGAAACACAACTGCCTGAAGTTGGTGTTGGTCAGTTTGAAAACTATCGTCTTGGTAAGTTTATAACCTATGAGGATCTTTATGCAAAAGGTGCTAAGGATAACCAGATGCTCTATGGTTATGGTGGTGGTAAGTTTAAGCATGTAGATGCTCTTGTTAGTATTGAAAGAGACTTTGCAAAGGGTGTAAACTACATTGCAGAGAGAGAATACTCTTATAAAGCTATCGAAGGTTTCTTAAAGGGAGCTAAAGACAACAATCTTATTACTAATCTGAAAGAGATTGAAGATAGTTCTTTTATTGAACAGGTTCGTCGGGCTAAGTTTGTAAACAGTAAGTCTGGTGATCTTTTTAGAACAGAACAGAGAGTTATTCTTAATAGACTAAATGAAACCAATGACTTTGCTAACGCTTGGAATAGGCGTATGAGAGGCATAGGTGAATTTATTTTTGATACTTTTGGCTATGATCGTATTGACAAGATGAATATAAGACCTGATGTAGCATTGAGATCCTTTGCTTTTGATCTTAAACTTGGTCTTTTTAACCCTGATCAGCTTATTGTACAAAGTATGGCTGCTTTGAACATTATTGCTATCCATCCAATATATGGTTTTAAGGCAGCTCTTTCATATCTACCTATGAGAATAGCTATGGTAAATAGACATCCTGATGTTCTAAAGGCTCTTTACAAGCGTACAAAATTTGCTCTTGGAATGACTGAAAAAGAGTTTCTTGAATCAGTAGAGTATATGCATAGATCTGGAAGATTTCAGGTAAATCAGAATATTTCTGAAATTAACGCAACTTATGATATTACTCGCGGAGTTGTTAGAAATATTCGTGAGAAGGGTAGATTCTTTTTCAATGAAGGAGATAGAGTAGCAAGACTTATGGCTACAAATGCTGCCTATCGTGAATTTAGAAAGGCTTATCCAACTCTTGATGTAAGTACAGCTTCTGGTTTTAGAGTAATGGATGACTTTATTACTAGAAAGGCAGACGTTCTTACTAACAATATGACAAGAGCTTCCTCCGCATGGTGGCAGCAAGGGTTTACAGCTCTTCCTACCCAATGGCTTGGGTATCAAGCTAAGTTGATGGAGAATATCTTCTTCGGTAGAAATTTAACTGGTTGGCAGAGAGCTAGACTAGGCTTGTCTCAGATAGCTTTCTTTGGTGCAGCGGGTATGCCTTTTGCTGGGTATGGTCTTAATCTTTTTGTAGATGAGACTTCAGAAGGTCTTGATAAAGATACATATACCTTTTTTAGATATGGTATTTTAGATTATATCCTCTCTAATATCGTTGGAGAAGATACTGCACTTTCAGGTAGACTTGGTACTGGTGAAAGTTTTCAGCAGATCTATGAAGATCTACTTGATAAGAATTTTGCAGAAGTTCTTGGTGGTCCTGCTGGTTCAATTGCATATGACTCTGGAGCAGGGGCAATAGGTTTGGTAGCTTCTCTATTTACTACAGATGTCAGTATTAAACAGTATGATTTAACAAAGGTTCTACGAAATATCTCTTCTTTCGATAAAGGTGTTAAAGCTTACTATTTGATCCAAACTGGAGAGTTTATTAATAAGAAAGGACAAGTTCTTGCAGAGGGTATGAATCCTTGGAATGCTCTTTGGAATACTCTTGGTGTTCCTTTTCAAGAAGTTGAAATGTACTATGACTTGAAAAACTCATTGTATTCTGAAGGACGATTGGTTAATAATGTATCGGATAGAGTACAAGAGTTGAATAGACTGAAGACAAAGTATATTCAAGGTGGTGACTTAAAGTCTGCTGAAGGTATTAGAGATGAAATTCTTTCTCTTATGGCTCCTCTTTCCATTTGGCAAAAGCAACAAGTAATGAGGAGAAGCAGAGAAAGTTGGATTAATCTTGGTACATCTGCAATTATCCAAGATAGTAAAACAGCTAAGGATGGCCTTGGCAGACAGTTTCAAAAGCTTATTTCTAAAGAAGGACAGTAATAATGGCTGAGTTGTTTAAGCCCGAAGTTAGGGAAATTGGTGGTACAAATATTTCGGTTTATTCTCCTCCGAGTATGGACTATTCCAGTGCTATTGCAAGTATTGGAAATGTTATCAGTGCAGTTGGAAAAGAAAGAAAAGGTCCGACAGAGGGTGAAGTAAAGATTGCAAAGCTTGATCAGATTGGTTCAGAAGTAGCGCGTATTAATGAAATTGAAAATAAAACTAGAAAAGCTGTTGAGTTTAAGATTTCAAGACTAAATGCTCTTTCAGCTTATCCTGAACTTACAGATGAAATTAATAAACTGTATAGCGAATTTTCTGGAGAAGTCTATCAGGCAACTGGTAAGCCTCTTGAAGAAATCGAACAGGCTAATACTTATAAGTGGGTAAGTGATACAACAGAGGGTAAGGCCGCTGCTTCTTATGCCTATGTTTCTACAAACGGTAATCAAGAAGAGGCAGATCTTATTATTCGTCAAAAGTATATGCTTGCTACTCAGAGAGATCTTGCAATTGAAGAAGCTAAGAAAGCGTCTGAAAGAACTCAAAGAGATGAACAGGCTAGAAAGGCAGACTTTGAGGCAAGATCTAGACCTTTGTTTCAGGAGGATGTGAATGAAGCCTTTAAGATGGATACTTCTAAAGATATGATAGCTAAACTTTTAGAAGAGGCAAGTAAGAAAGGAGTAGACCCTTTTACATATACACTAGATGTTCTTAAGGCTACTAGAGAACAAAGACTTGCTGAAATAACAACAAAAATTAATACAAAGGGTCTTGATCCTACTTCAGTAAAACCGGAAACATTTCTAGCTGATTATGATGCCCGTATTAAGACACTGGAAGCTAATCTTGATTTGCTAATGAGATCTGCAAAAAATAAAAATAACAACGAGATTGCTACTATGGTCCTCATGGCTAATGCTGGTCCTATTGCCGACAGAATGGCTCTGAACAATGATCCCAATGCAAATGCTATTATAATAAATAGTACTCCTGCAATTGAACAGCAATTAGGTAAACTTGCAGAGGCTGGTGTTGGGCCTTTTAGTCCTAATATGGCTGCTGATGTTCCATCTTCTAATTTATATTCTGGAACTGTTACAGATTCTCCTACGGATTTTGCTAAAAAGTATAATGGTCTTGCAACTGAAGCAGAACTTATAAAGCTTTTTAATGCTAAACCAGCTTGGAAAAGTGCTGTTGACGTTTCTAAAAACATGATTAATACATACAAGATTGGAAATGAAATTCCTGAAATGGTAGAGGGAACTCATCGTACTTTGTCAGCAATGTACCTTGCTACACTTCCTGAAATTGATAGAACACAGGATTCTATTAAAAGTGATAGTGTAAGAACTCTTTTAAGTGATAGGGTATTTGCTATTGCTAATGATATCTCTACAACTCTTCCTGTAAAGGGTAAGGATCTATATAATAAGATGAATAACTATGCTGCTAATACAGCAGATATCCTTATTAATAATTTCAAAACTAATATGGGAATTATTTCCTCCGATAAAAGTAATCTACCATTTAAGCTTCAGATAGATAAGAATGGTGTAGTTTCCCTTGGTCTTAATGAAATATCGGTTAGAACAGATCCTACTCTTAAGAAGGCTATGGGAGCTTATCGTTATGAAACTAAGACAGTTGGTAGGGGTTCAAGGACATCTGCTATTGAACAACTTCCAACTGAAACAGATCCTATAAAAATTCTTTCTAACTATGCAGTTATTATGGACTATACAAATAAGGATGAAATTATTGACATTGTTAAAGCTTTGAATACTCTATCCCTTCAGTCTAGAAAGATTCCTACTGATGCAAAAATCGGTGTAGATGCAACTGAAGTGCTTAGAATGGGTATTGAGGAGATTAAGTAATGGCCCTATTTGCACCAGAAATTTCTGATGTTAAGGTAGAAAGACAGGTAATAGATCCTGCTTCTGTTACTATTAAATCTCAAGATCTTATCAATCTTGGGACATCAGTTAAAACAATGCTTGAGAGTTTTCAGCAGCCAGAAGAACCTGTAATTTCTCCAGAATCAAAGGAACCTGTTGGGTATAATATTTCTCCAACTGTTCCTGATTCTGGTCTATCTATTCCTGCTCAGAGCTTTCTAGACTCTATTGCTTCTGCTGAGAGTGGTGGAGACTATAATATTATTGTTGGTGGGCAGAGATTTGAAAATTTTACTGAACATCCTAATATTGTTGGAGTTGTTACTAAAGAAGGACCAAGTACTGCTGCTGGTAAATACCAGATAACGAAGCAAACTTGGGATTACTTAAAGTCAAAGTATTCTGATCTTTCTGATTTTAGTCCTCAAAATCAAGATAAAGCTGCATACTATCTTGCAAAGGAAAGATACAAGATTAATACAAAGGGTAGAGATCTTGAAGCTGATCTTCAAGCTGGAAATACTTCTTATCTTAGAACAGCCTTGCAGGATACTTGGAGGGGTATTCTAATTGATAAGGGCTTTGAGAGTAGAATTAATAGAACCATTGAAGATAGAAAGTCTATTATTTATAAGCCAGTTGGTTTTACAACAATTAAGTATACGAATGAAGGAGCTATTAGAAACCGTCCTGTTGCTCCTGAACTTGAAACTAAACTGGATATTGCTGTCTCTTCAACTCTTGGTATTGGATATACAGTTGATGTTTTCTCCGGTGGTCAAGAGGGAGAAAGAAGAACTGGTTCTATTAGACATAATGTAAATGAAGAGGGTAAGGGTCTTGCTGCTGATGTCAAGATCTTTGATCCAGAAGGTAAGCAAATTACAGATACAAAACTTCTAGATAGAGTAAGGCAGTTCTGGATAGATAATAAATATGGTTCTGTTGGAACATATATGTCTGATGCTGGTATACACTTTGATATCTGGACTGAGGATAAACTAAGGCCCGGAATGGCCCTTACATGGAGTTACTAAATGGCTATCGAATATCGTGGTGAAAGATTTGCTGGGTACAATAAACCTAAGAGAACACCGAATGCAGGGAAGTCTCACGCTGTCCTAGCTAAAGAGGGTAGCACTGTTAAGCTTATCCGATTTGGTCAGCAGGGTGTTACAGGATCTCCTAAGAAGGCTGGAGAGTCTGAAGCGTATAGGAAGAGGCGTGAAGCATTTAAGGCTAGACATGCGAAGAATATCGCTAGGGGCAAGATGTCTGCTGCCTATTGGGCTGATAAGGTGAAGTGGTAACAGCAAAGAAAAAGAAATGATGACAACAAGCAATACTGGTAATTTAAGAAGGAGTTCTATTATGCCGGGAAAAGGTCAGCCGTATAAGAAGCCAATGAAGAAGACAGTGCCGAAGCCGAAGGCAATGATGAAGATAGACCCCTATGCCGAAGGTATTGATCCTTCCGCTGGTGCTGGTGTACCTCTCAGTGCGTATAGAGAACCTGTTCCTATGCCACGTGTAAGGCCATCAAGACCTCAGACAGTAAACAGAGTTGGTAAGGGTGATTTCCTTATGCCCTCTAATACTGGTAAGAAGGTTTACAGGAGAATGAAGTAATGGCTAAGAAACCAACGAAGCAACAGAAGAAGGTTGCTAAAGTTATGAGAGAGTTCAAGGCTGGTACTCTCCATGCTGGTGTAAATCCGAAGGGGCCAAAGAAGGCTAAGGTAGTTAAGAATCCAAAACAGGCTATTGCTATCGCACTTTCTGAAGCTGGTGTAAAAAGAAAAGGAAAAAGATAATGGCTAAGAAGTGGATTCAGAAGGCTATCAAGAAACCCGGAGCTTTGCGTGAGCAGATGGGTGTTAAGAAGGGTGAAACAATTCCTAAGAAGGCATTGGCTAAAGCTGCTAAGAAGCCCGGTAAGATGGGCCAGAGAGCTAGACTGGCAATGACCCTTGGTAAGATGAAGAAGGGTAAGTAAGATGGCTAAAACTACTATTAAAAAGAAGATTGCTAGAACTAAAGCTGGATTCCTTAATTCTGCAAGAGACAATAAGCTTAGCAAGGATTGGGGCAAGGCTTTTGAGGAGGCAAAGAAGCTGGCTAATGATAACAAGCCAAGTTCTAAGACAAAGCCCAATGTTAAAAGTCCTAGAACACCTAGAGGAACACCTAGAGGTGGTGGATCATTTACTGCTGAAGTTTATGATGAGACAATGAAAGTTAATAAAGGTACAACTGCTAAGGGTCCTAGAACACCTAGAGGAACACCTAGAGGAACTTCTAGTTCTGCTAGTTCTCGTTCTGCTGCTTCTCGTTTTACTGCTGAAGTTTATGATGAGACGATGAGAGTAGGTAAGAGTAGAGCTAGTCAAGTAGGTGGTGCTCTTCTTAGAGGTGGACTTAGGTGGGCTGGTCCGGTAGGTGCTCTTGTTAGTATGACTGAACCCGCTGGTGAAGGTTCTGATAAGCCATCAGGTCCATTGATGAGAGGTAATGCTGACCGTGGTCCTCAGAGACCAAGGTATAGTCCCCCATCTGGTCCTAAAAATAGACAGCCTTTGCCTAAAGGAAAAGCCGTAACAACAACTGGTGGTACACTTACAAGTCCATATGGTGGTACACTTACAAGTCCATATGGTGGTACACTGACAAGCCCATATGAACCAAGATCAAAGACAGCTAAGTCGGAAGGTCCGGGTAGAATGGGTAGTCAGACTGTTACTGCTCCTAAGAGAATCGGTATTAATGCTGCTCCTCCCGGTGGCCCCCCTTTAGGTGCAAGACCATCAGTAGCCGCTAAGACTAGATCTTCTGTTGGTAGTCCCGGTGCTGCAAGAGCATGGGAGGATAAACCGTCAGTAGCCGCTGCTACTGCAACTGCTGCTTCCGCAGTTAATAACAAAGGGGCTACAACCCCTTCTCGTAAGGATGCTTGGGCTTGGAAAAAGCGTAGAATGGCTGAGAGATACGCTATCGGTACTTCCGGTAGACCTATGTAAGATTAGAACTCGTACATATTAGCCATGATACGGGTCTTAGCTAGTTCCAACTGGAGGAATACTTCCTCTGGAGTTAGCTCAGAAGACCAGCTAATGCGGAAGTGTTCATCACTCCATCCAACTAGGATAAGGCTATCGTAGGATACATTACCAGCCTCTTTAAGAAGCTGCTTAGGATTAACCCCTTGGATCTTTTCCGAGGGGTTATTCTTTTGTACCAGTTTAATAACCTTCTCGTTATCGTCACTCATGATGTTAGATCCACAATCTCACAGGAACCAGCAGAGCAAGCAGCAGTCATACTAGACTTTGTACTGTCCTCAGTCTCATAGTCAGAGAGCTTGCTCCAGTCAATTGCAGTTGGCATAAGATCCTTCAACCTATTGTACTCCTCTTTAGTGCAATCCTCATAGGGTGCTTGCTTATAAATGTGGTCTGAATGAGGAAGGAAGGACAGACCAGAAGCAATATTGAAGTTATCATAAAGCCAAGAGCCAACCGATACCCACTCATCAGGCTTTACAGAGACGGTGATAGACGGCTTATGCTCACACCAGAACTCAGCGTAGATCTTCCAGAGGTCAAGATGCTCCTCTGCCGAGAGATCATGGCGGGTGATAGCACCAGACGGAGCCTTAACAGGGAAGCTGAAGACAGTCGTATGGTCAGGCTTCATAATGTCAGGCTCATTCGGGATACCCATATCCTTCATGAACTGGGTAATCGGGTCTTTATTGTCTCCACGGACACGGCGAATGTAATACGGGTTATGCCGTGGATGAATACCAGAAGCAGAGTCAACAAGCTGGGATACCGTACCACTCGGTTTGACACAGGTAATAGCAGCAGAGGTGGGAATACCAAGCTTCTCAGCCCACTCCCGGTTAGTATCAATCGCTGCATTCTTCAGTGCAGTTAGAGCAGCGGTAAGATTACCAAGAGGGTTAGTACCGTTAAGGATATTATGGTCCATAATACCAGTAAGAGAAACACCAAGCAACCTCTCTTCCTCTGTGTTCTTTGTCCAGATCTTCCTGAGATAGGGGAAGTGGGTATAGGTAGCTTGAATAGTACCGAGGATAGTAGCAAGCTTAACCTTGCGCTCAAGGTCTACAAGGGTATCCTCTGCACGGACTACAACCTCAGTTAGATTACAGAACTGATAGGGACGAAGGATAATCTCTGAGCAAGGATTAGTGCCAAACTCATGGTTAGGATCACGCCTACCGTTCTTACCCGTATGCTTCTGCGCTGCAACACGGGAGAACATACCACGCTCACCAGTACCAGAGTCTACAAGAGAAGCCCACTCATGGAGGAATGTACTCGCATCAGGCTTCTCAGTATAGGCTACAGAGTTGTTAGCGAGAGACCGCTGGGGATTAGTTTCCCAGAACTGTCCAGTCTTCGCGTTACGCATACGGTCATCAGAGAGGTTAGAGAGGGAGATCATAGCTGACCGCCGTACTCCACCGACTACGACAACCTCACCAATCTTGCACATAATGTCATGGCACTCAAGACTATTAAGCTTCCTACCAGCAGCATTCTTAAAGATGGAGACAACGAAACGGAACAACTGGTCAAGAGGTTCAGGTCCAGAGGCACGGCCACCGAAGACTTTAAGGCGAGAGCCAGCAGGACGGACCTTGCTCATGTCCCACTTAGGGATCTCACCAGAGTAGAGGAGAGAGATAAGCTGGCGAAGTGCTTTAGCCCAACCTTCCTTGCTATCGGCTACAACAATTGTAGTCTGAGACTCGAACATCTTCTCAGGAACTTCCGGAAGCTTACTAACATACTGACGCTCGACACTGAAGCCTACACCAGTACCGCACATAAGAATAAACATAGCCTCATCGAATGACTTCATGTCATCGACGGGGAGATAGGAGCAGTTATAAGCACAAGTGTTATCCCTGTCGAGGGCCTTACCGGCAGTCATCATGGCCCGCATACTGGGCATGATTTCAAGATTGAGGATAGCATTACGGATCTTGTCGTAAATATCAATATCGTAAATATCAATATTCTCGTAGTGTATCTTTTGAGAAACTACATCCTCCATAAACCTATCGACAGTCTCTTCCCAAGACTCTCGGCGGTTCTCTTCTTCAATCCACCGGGAATACCGGGAGGTAGAAATAAAAGTCTGATAGTCAGTTGGAAGTGTCATCTTCTTCATCTCTCTCGTCTATGTTTCTTATATTGAGTTTCTGTCTCTTATAGTCTTTATCAGATTCTTTTATCCTCTGCCTGTACTGCCCCTCTTCCAACTCTTTTGCATATGGGTTTCTTTGACTAACCTTCTTCTGAAAACTTTTCTTTCTCCAGCCCATTGTCAATCTCTTTGATTCGTTCAAGCTGCTCTATAATGATATCCTCGAACCTATCGTAGAACTCTTCTACCTCTATGTCAAGTATCTCGACTAGTTCGTAGACAGTAAACCGATCAAGGATAAGCTGCTTAATCTCGAAACTCATTCTTAATTCTTTCAATTGAAATAAACTCGAAGTCGTACTGTCCCTGAGAGACATTACGTTTAATGACTACCCCCGGCCACCACATCTTATTAGCTTGTCCTGCATATTCGTGAATACGATCTACATAGCATCCCACGACAAGGCCCATAACTCTTCGTCCGTCAGGTGCTGTTCGCTCTGCAAAATCTCTAGTGTGAGTGTGACCTTGGGTACAAGATACGAACTGTTTCGTAAGTAGGGTGAAAGCTTGATGTTCTCCACTCGTAGCTCTACCCATAACGCCTGTTGGGAAGTAGTGCGAGTAATATACACCGTCCACTTCAACAGGCTCCAGAAAAGGGTAAGCCTCCCAACCAAAGTCCTTGTATTGAAGATCTTCAACCGAGATAGTTCCATCCAAGACAGCATCTTTCTGGATAGCTTTTTCAATCCTACCATAGTCATGGTTCCCTGTTGTCATGATGAAGCGAGGAAGTTTCTTCTTCGTATCTTTTATAGGTTTGAACATCAGTTCCTGTGCATGGATAGATGCTTCAATATCCTTCTTATATCGCCGTCCCTCGAAACCCTTTGTACCCCTATCGTAGGAGCAGAGAGAAGGCATATCAGCCCAATCACCAATGCAGATGACAACATCAGGCTTCACTGATGCAATCAATTTACCAAGGTAGGTAAACCGTGACAAGTCCTCATTCGGTGTAGCGTGAGGATCAGGGATAATCAGATGAGTCTTCGACATCAGTCTCTCCAGTTGAAGGATTAAGTAGCCCAACTGCTACTTTTAGATCTGTCTCTATCTCAGAGACAATATTATACCACTCTTCATCAGTGTAGAATGTTCCATCATCGTCCACTATCTCGAAGTACAGTCGGACAAGGGATCTCAGTTCTTCGTAAGATACTTTATACTCAGCTTCTATTGCCATTCTACATCTCCATAGTGGTGCTGGCGGTAGGAATCGAACCCACGGCCTGATGATTACAAATCAACTGCTCTACCAACTGAGCTACGCCAGCGCCTACCCTACACGACTCGAACGTGTGACCCTCTGCTTAGAAGGCAGATGCTCTATCCTGCTGAGCTAAGGGTAGTTAATCTGGTACTCTTCCGTAGCCTTTCTTCGAGGATAGATATAAGTAAGCTCTCTTCGCCATACTAACGTCATCCCGAAAGATCCTTCCTAACAAAACGTGATTACATCGGTAACATAATAGCCCTCTGATTTCTCCGGTACTGTGATTGTGATCGACTGCAAGATTTCGTTTGGGTCTAATTTTGTCAGGAGATCTGTTACAGATTGCACAACATCCTCCTTGGATTGAAAGAATATTGTTGTACGCATCTCTAGTAAGGCCGAACTTCTTAAGGATTTGTTTCCATCTTGAGGGTGAATCATTTAGTTTAGACCTCGACTTCTGGGACTTCTGGTTCTTTTTCGACATGAGTTAGCCAAACTGGTCCAGTTGAATAGACGAATTTACGAAGTCCGACATCACTCCAGCATTCCTTCTTAAAGGCACAGTAGGAACACCCAGCAGGAAGCTTCAAGTTACCAGACTTACCCATTGGCTCTGGCGAGAAGCACCTTTCGGGTGGTGTATCTTTATTTACAACATCTTTAATATATTCAATTCTTTTTACAATGTCAACTTTATCTACATCTTCCAGTGGCATAACAGTAATGTTACCATTCTGTTTGTCTACTGCAATGTAAGCACCATCGTTAATACCAGTTCCATACATATACCCGGATAGTTGGGAGATGTAAGCGAAGGGATCATCGTTGCGGAGAGTACCGTCTTTGAACTTCTTAAAGGAATGGGGAGATGTACTCTTCACATCAATCAAGACACCATCGACAACGCCATCAATGTGACCAACAATGTCACTAACAACAACTTGCCGCTGTCTATCTGATACTGAATGTCCTGCAACTTCTGCAAGAAAGAGGACAACTTCTTCGATAAGATCTCCGTATAGAAACTTGAGGTATGTCGGACCATTGAACTCTTCCTTTTCGCCAGTGGAGTTGACCTCATACCAAAGCATACGGGCGGGCTTACCTACGTTGGACATACGAAGAGTACGCTTCTCTTCCTTAGGTCTAAGCCTATTTACTATGAGACTGGCAAGACGATTACTGAAAGCTAGAGAAGCTTCACGAATATCAGCCTCAGTACCTTCTTCAAGAAGCTTATAGATATCTTCGACTAGAGTATTAATTGATGCCAAGGTAATTCTCCAGTGCTAGATATCCACCAACAAGTCTACCGTTGTGGAAGATTTGTGGTACGCTTTTTAGATTAGATTCTTTTAGAAAGATCTTTCCAGTTTCATCATCCGTTACATCAAACTCAACATAACTACTATCATGCTGCGTTAGAAGTTCCTTAGCTCTCGTACACCAAGGACAATCGGGCTTAGAGAAGATGATGAACTTCATCGCTTATCACCATCGCCTTGGATCTTACCCTCTGCTTTACGCTTACCAAGCTTCTCAAGGTTATGCTCTGCGATAGCATTAAGAGGAAAGCCATGATAGTTAGCGAGGCAGGAGAGATACCAGAGGATATCTCCGAGTTCCTTAAACATCAGTTCTCGAAACAGTGGAGTATATCCAGAGAACATATCACTGCCATCCCAATAGCGGCTATCGTGCCTAGCAACCTTTTGCATCAGTGACATAACCTCACCGACTTCTGCTGCGAGACCATAGGTAAGATGCTCTTCTGTTCCGTAGATAAGAGTATCAAGAGCCATCTTCTGGTACTCATCAAAGTTCATTGTCATCAAGCTCCTGAATAAGGCGGTTGAGATACCACTGTGCTTTTTTAAGATCTTCGAGAGGTTTCTTCTTATACCTCCAGCGATGGAGATACTTCTTCGTATTCCCTTCGAGATAACCAAGGTAGTTATCGAATGGCATGTTATCTTTCAGATAGTCAATGCACTCGACTTTACCGTTATTATAGTGGGAGGGGGACTCCACAGAATCCCCCAACTTACCTGTCATAATATCCATCTCTTCCTTAGTAATAAACATCTTGTTCATTTCTTCGGGAGTATAGTAATCCCACTCTTCAGTCATGCTTCAATCTCAAATGTTACATCCTTCTTACGGCTCTTCGGAGCAACCAACGGAGGAGGGAGTGGTTCATCTCCTGTAGTCTCTTCCATCGCTGATGCGAACTCATCGTTAGGCTTTTCGTAAGCAACAAGTTCAACGATCTTCATAGCACCGAACTTCTTCTTCTTATTATCCTGATCCCAGTCGATCATCTTCCCAAGCTTGATAACCTTACCGTACTTCGGGGTATCGTAAGACCGCCAGTATACGATGCACTCAGAGTCGTTACCAACGAGTGCCTTCGTGCGCTTACCGTTCTGGTCAATGACAACCATCTCGGACTCATGGCCCTGAAGATCGACGGCAGAGTTACGGAGGGTAATGTACTTACCGCCGTTATTAATCCGCTCCTTACCATCCTTAATCTTCTTGTCCAGTCGCATCGAAATAAGAGTCTTCTCCATCTCGGGAGTTACCGCAAGGTTAACCTCGTAGTTACCGAACTGAGAAGGTTCCTGTACATGGGCGAAGTAAACCTTGGTGCGAAACTCACCAGTCATAGTCTTCGTAGCAGTAGCCATTGTGTAGTTCTCCAGTTGTTAATAGTATTAGTGTAGCAGATTCAAAGAAGATGTCAATGGGTTTCAGCCCAATTGTTACCTACTTTGTATTCACCGTCGAGGGGACAGTTGAGATTGAAGTATTCACCTGTATCCCGAATAGATTGCACTTGCAGTTTACCTAGTTCTTCTGCCCGATCTTCCTCCACTTCTGTTTGCCATTCGTCGTGAACCCAAACAACCTGTTTGAATTTGATATTCGATGCATTAGTAAACCAGAGGTAGTTAGCCATACGCATAATGACAGTCTCACCACCTTGGAGGTAGACGGAGAGGGACTTGTGTTCAGATTCGATCTTGATACGCCGTCCGTCTAGACCGACAAGGTATCCCCTCTGCGCTGCCATCGCTGCCTTCCTCTTCAGTTCTTTCAAAGCAGGGATGCTGCGGAGGAAGTTATCCATAGCAACACCAGCCTGTTTGACAGTACACCCGAGTATCGTAGCTACCTTAGCCTGTCCTGCACCGAGAAGCCAAGCGTATATAAAGGTCTTCGCTGTCGGCCTATCTTTGCAGAACTCACCAAGGGCTTCCTTATTGAAGGTGTGGATGTCACCCTCTAGCAAGGTCTTTGTATACTCAGGGTCATTCATGTAATGCGCGAGTACACGAAGTTGTATTCCAGCAGCATCTGTTCCAACCAGTTTAGAACCTCTTGGGACAGTCCAAGCCTCTCTGCATTCATACGCATATAGTCCAGATAGGCCACGCTCTGATGTGATAGAGGGGATGTTTGCCATGTTTGGGTTTTGGTGACTTGCTCGGTGAGTAACAGTACCGGGGACGATAACTTGTCCGTGGACTCTACCATCTCCGTCCATTCTGTCGAGCCAGTCTTTAGCAGTCTTCCATCTTGTCTCAAGGATCTTCCACTTCTTTAGATCTTTAATACACTCTGGCATATCGGAACCATCTGGCATTGTATCTGGAATGGTAGCCAGATTCTCAGGACAGATCTTCCAACTCTTCCCTGTCTTCGTAGGTATTACAGGCTTCCATCCCAACTCGTTAAGTCTTGAGACGATCTGCGATGGCGAGGCGAGGTTGAAGTACTCGACAGAATCCTTAAGCCGTTTACCTGTTTTCTCAGAGTACCGTTCTGTAACGATTGGTGGAAAGTATTTAACCACCGCTTCCTCAATCCGATTAGCTTCTTGCAATGCACCTGTATAGATCTCCATAGCTACGTTCTTATCTAACAAGAACCCGTTCCTAATCTGTTTAGAGATTATAAACTGGGTGGCATGTTCGAGGCGTATCGACTCACTGGAGAAACCCTTCAAGTTATTATTAAGAAAGGTGTACAGTTTCTCAGTTATCTTTACATCCTGCTTGCAGTAGACCTTCATCTCCTCCGAGTATTCGGAGAACTCCTTGAAGGCAATCTTCCCTTCACCAAGACGCGAACCCCATTGAAGGAGGGAGTGTCCGTCAGCAAGAGTTGGCTCCCACAACCTTGACATAACAAGAGTATCTGACTGTTTCTTGAGTGGGATACTAACTCCCCACAGTCGGGACAAGACAGGGCTATCGAAGGAGATACTGTTGTGACCGATCCATTCAGCGTCATCGTTGTCTTCGTAAAAGGACCGGAAGGTATCTGCATCTCTGAAGATGTAATACCCAGCCTGTCCGTAAACCTTCGCAACAAGGAGGTGAATCTTTTTAGCATCAAGTCCATCAGTCTCTATATCCCACACTATCTTCCTTCGGTTGCCAGTCGGGGTATTCATCTTTTTTCTTCCTCATGTACAAAGCGAGTGCCTCAAGTAGGATAGACAGTTTGAAGATGGCATCCTTACCATCCTGTCTGATACTCGGAGGATTACTCGGGACTAGGTGACTTTCGATGAAGTCATTAGCAAGTTGAAAGAAAGTAAGCAGTCTTTCCTGATCGTCACAAGTAACGTACACCCCATCTTCATTCATATACGCTGAGATGAGAACATCAAGCCTCATTATCGGCATCTTCTTTTCCTCCTACTGGTTCATCGGGCTTCTCTTCAATAAGTCTACCAGACTCTGTATGATATCGCAAGTGTGTAGCAAGACCAGTCATACCACTGAACCTGTTCTTAACAACCCTTACCCGAACGATGTGTCTCTCGGCAGGATCGTCGGCTTGAGTATTTCTCTCCAGACCAAGTATGATATTAGACAACTGCCCAATACCGGCGGTCCCACGGATATCAGAAAGGCTAACAGCAGCACCCTCTTCATGCGATTGCCCATTCGGTTGTCTCCTAAGATGAGCAGCCATAATAATGCAGATGGATAGCTCGACAGTTAGTGTCTTCAGTTTCGTAGCAATCTCATCCAACGCTCTGCGCTCATCACCGTTGCTCTGGTCTGAGACTACAATAGATATATGATCAAGTATAATATACTTGCAGTCCAAAGCACGGACAAGATAACGGATAGTACCGAGAATACGATCAATACTGTTGCTCCCGAAACTATCATACAGAAAGATTTTACCAGATCCGACAGTGGCCTTGTAGGCATCATCAAATTCATCCTTTGTATATTCTGCATCGGGGAGGTAGAGACGCTTATTAGCATGGACTGACATGAGACCAAGGCCAGTATCTCGGATAGGCTCTTCGAGGAATAGCATACCAAGATTGGCAGAGGTGTTATTCAGTAGTCCGTATACTAGCTCTCTGAGGAACTGTGTCTTTCCCACGCCAGTGCCAGCAATGAGAGTAACAAGTTCTCCAGTTCTGAGTCCATAGGTGTAGTCATTGACACCATCCCAAGGGTAGTTGACAGACTCATACTCAGGTTTTCGGAGGAGTAGATCATAGATGCTTGACCCGGATACAATACCATCGGGAGTGAATGGTCCCGCTGTCCTGTGCTGCTCATAGAACTCCTTAATGTTATTGTTCTGAAGGTAATCGGAAGCATCCTTATGATGGGACAGCTTCATGATCCTAACCTTCTTCGGATCAAAGAGACTAGCTGCCTTAACCTGTGCTTCCTGTCCAGCCTTATCGTTATCGAAGGCGAAGACAATCTTCTTAAAGGTATTTACCCATTCGTAATTCCTTTTTAGATCTGCTACAGCAGTACTGGCAGAGCAGACGGAGACTACTGGTTCATTCAGCATCTGATAGGCAGAGAGTGCATCTAGTTCACCCTCGACAATCGTTACTGTATTACCACCAGCCGGGAATAGATTCTGCCCGAAGAGTTCAACACCACCGGGAGATCCAGACCAAGGGAACCCAGCCTTATCAGGTAGCCTAGTCTTAACAGCAGCAAGCTTACCATCCTTATAGTACGGGTAGTAATGTTTATCATCCTGCTGTAGTACACGGTAGAACTCGACAGTCTTATAGGTTAGTTTCCTATCTGATATAGGGGCAATGTCACCCCGCATCATGACAGGAGTGTTAGCCATACTCGTCATCTCTTCATTTCCTTTGAAGTACTTGTTGCAGACAAAGCAATACTGATGATCTCCGTAGTCGTACAGACCGTCACTCGATGTCCCACAGGGGCAGGGTTGGTGCTTCTTCATTCTCTATATCCTTAAACAGTATCGTCCGTACTACTGCGTTTGAACACTCAGCACAGGGGGAGAATGTTACTAACTTCCCCTTTCTTTCTACCCTGATTTCTCCATCGGGGCAATCTTTATTGCAGATGTAGCATCTCATTTAGACTTATCACTCATGCGTCACCTTTCAACTTCTTTATCGCGTCGGCACAAGATTGTGCGTCCTTTCCCTTGCGCTGTTTGTCTCGGCATATTTTCTCCGCCTCCTCAAGCACGGTGGCGATGGCATCAATTGCCTGCCATTTGTAGGCACGAAGATCAACCTCATCCAAGCTTTCAGCGCCCACCGCTTCGCACATAGCCCTGACAACCTTGCCAACCAGTTCATCGTGGGTCATGCGTCACCCTCTGGAATTGGGAGAATGAAGATGTAGCAGTCGTAAAAGCGTGGGTGGTCGGATCTGTCGTCCCAGCCCATTCCCGGCCACGCATTCAGAGCGGCGGCTATGGCCCTGTGCATCGCAAGGGCATCCGGGGCCATCATTGCTTGCCATGCCGCCTTGACAGCCTCGGGTGGTATCTGGTGGGGCTGAATCGCCCCATACGCTTCGCTTCTGTCAGGACGGATCACTTGTCACCTCCCAGTGCAGCGCGGGCCAGTACCCATTTGAATCCTGCTCTCAATGTACGCATTTCCTGTGCTGTCATTTCACCCATGTGCAGACGCAGTGTCTGGTCATCGGCGTTTAGCGCCGTCCGCAGCCCATCGTTCTCGGCGCGGAGCCGTTTGATCTCGTCAACGGCTTCCAACAATGGTTCATGAATGTTCGCTAACATCTCATAGTTTTCATCAGCCCTGAAACGGAGCCTGTCCACGATGTCAGTCATAGCTTCCCCTCCAATGCAGAGCGGGCTTTGTTTGCATCGGTACATGCGCCCCAGTCGTCCAAGTCGTTTGCCGCTATCTCCAGCGCCGCCCGCAGCCGGTCAATTTCTACCTGTGCATCATGCTTTCCAGCGCGATACCCCTCTTCGTAAGCACGGACATCGAACTCACTATCAATCATGATCTATCTCCTTCATGCTCTTTATCCATTGTGCTGGTATAGCAAGCCTTCTGTTAGTATGCAACTGATTATCCTTATCGGATGAGACATCAGCAGCTAGTACTACCTCCGTATCATCAGTACTCAACAGCCACCCAATGCTGGAGACAAGATCAATCTTGCTTGTACCCTTACCAATCTCCCACCCGGAGTCAGTAACAGCATCAACCCACTGTACCAGTACCAGCTTAGGTGGTTCGTCAGGTTTCATCTTCCTCTTTACCAGTCGTTTCTTCTGAAGGACTAGTAACCTTGAATTGTTTCTATCCATATGTCTAACCTATTGTATACCTATAGTTATACCTGTACTTCACCCCGGCTGGGAAGTAGATTGTATCCGATTCCCGCCAGTTGTAAAGCCTAAAATAAAGTCCCTGATTTCAACGAGTTGGTTGAATGTAGGCGTTGGTTCCTCTTGGTAGAAATGGTTCTCCTGATCCATAAGGTACAACCGATAGTCGAGTGACTCGATTATCAGATCAAGATCCTCTTTCAGAAAGCTAATCCAAGTGATGTCCTTCATATCCTATCCTTCCTTCTTCACTCTGTACCACATCGTATCAGACAGTCCCGGTACGAATGGAACTGACGGGCGAGTATCCCTATCGTGGATAGACTCGTTTGCCTTTGATCTTTTGTAGTAGCTGTTCCTGTTGATTTTTAAAAGATGTTTATAGACAATAGCCATTGCCTGATTCTTCGTAAGGTTCAGCCTTCTTCCAATGTTATTGTAAGACAGTCCGTTCCTGCGTAGACGGCACACCTCTTTTATAACAGCCTCTGAATATTTCACCATCAGCCCCAATCCTTATAGTCTCCTGATGCGTGTTGCTCATTCCATCCTTTAAGATACTCAGCGTACTCCTCCGTACCCTCCTTCAACTCAGTCTTCACTCTTGGGTACGTACTATCATCCCAAATGTGTGGACTAAACACCCTGCCGTAGTATGCATCTGCACTACCACGATCATACGGACCACCGTGCTTATACGTCTTCATCTTATGCTACCTTTGCGACTCTGTTAATCTGAATGTTGATCTTCTTCTTCGGTGTATGCAGTGGGTATAGGATGAGTGAGACATCCTTATCCCAACAGGCACGACAACTATCACACTTACCACCTCTTGTATACGCCTCACATGCGACAGCGTTATTCCATCCTACTAGATCAGTTACCTCTTGCACTACGACGGAACCATGCTCCTCTGTATACTCACCATGAGTACTAGGTGATGAGTACCGGACACTCGCATTCGGTAGCGACTTGATACGATCCAACCAATACCGGATCTTCGGAATGGTGTAACTCTTAGTCGGTAGCCAATGCTTGCACCACGGAGTACGCCTGATGACTTCGTATATCTTCTGGGCTAGTGCTGCTGAGTATACATCACCACTATCGAACCATCGAAAATATCGTTCAGTATCAAGGGCTTGCACCATTTCATCCGCCCACTCAGTACGCTTCCAATCCTTCCTGTTATGCTCCCGTGGTAGTCGGACGTTATCCATCCTGTAGAAACCACTCTTCGCATAGCAATCTTTGCATACTTCAATCACCTCCTTCGTATCCCTATTGATACTACCGGGGCAAGTGTCTCCTGCTTGGAGTGACCATGACTTGCACGGCATCTTCCCCGCCTTACTGAGTAGGACTGGCATGATAGTTAGAACTCCTCCATTGCGTTATCACTCCATCTCATTGGCTCATTCCAACAAGACCACAACACCTTCTCTTCATAGACAGGGTTATCCTCCCAGTCTACATCAGACTGATATTTATATACGACTAAGACCATATCCCATCCTCCAGTACCACCAGCAGAATGAGTATACTTTTTTGCGAAGAGTATTGCATGATCTTTATAATCAGTATCATACAATTCAACCCTCTCATTCGTTCTCTTATCCCAACCGTAGACAATGAAAGGATTCATTTTACGCAACCCTCTGTTCAAATATCCAATGTGTGTACCGGAAAGTTGGTTCATCCTTATTCATTATCCTGTTAATGTATACTCGAAACTCCTCTGCTTTCTTCTTACTTGAACATACCTCACTGATGTATGTCGAATTGGTTACATGATCATAGGCCATTACGATGTGTACCTTCCTATTATTCCTTGCCATTAGTCTACCTCCTGAATTGGCAATGCCGATACCATGCACGTTACCCAATGATGAAGATCTTCGATAGCTACATTTGCTTCAGATGTTTTATACTTCCTCCCTGTATATTGTTCTGCCATTTTAAGCATCTTCTTAATACCCATACCACGGGTAGGAATGATGCCAGTTTTAACATACAATCGGATTGCAGATCTCAGCATGTTCACACGGAACAACTGAGTTGCATCCGGACCAACGTAGGAAGTTGCTTCCTTCCTGCTCTTACTATATTCGATATAGCTATCTTCCATCTTACTTCACCTTCTGAATAAGACCATCTTTCATGTAGACATTAGCGAAGAACTCCCTGCCAATGCCCGTGATATGAGGCCGGTTTGCCACCGTCAGCATACCATTATCCCTATACTCAGGACCGAATAGGGATGTTTCGATATACTTCAACGGTTTTCCCACATGGGAACTCAGTTCCTTCTTGCTTGGATAGCGCACGATTAGTGTCATTAGTAGTTCCTCCATGAATTGACTTCGACTGTGTAGTATCTACCATCATCAGAATAGTTTACGGGCTTCCTCGCATAGAACGAACGACACCCGCAGCAATCATACTCATGATGACACCCAAAATGTGAAAAGGAATCTTGTATAGCCTTCTTCACATCTTCTACTGTACAATCATCCGATAGATCCTCAATCTCAAGATTGTAAATCTGTTTCATCGGTTCAGTAGGATCTGGATCTTGATCATCATCATAATCCAACCTCCATCTTTCTGATGATAGTATCGTATACCTCCCAATATACTCCCACTCATCCTCATGTTGATAAGTACCGACATACTTATTAGTAAGTCTCCGTTTCAAATCTCCCTGTATCATCTTAACACACCCTCTGGATAAGACCATCTTTCATAAAAACAATCGTTACAAAAACCTTCCCTCTTCCGGAAATCTTAGGAAGATTTGCTACGGCGACGTAACCATCATCTTTGTAAGATGCCTCGCCTCTCGTACATAAAAAGTTTGTCTTGTGCAAACAATCGAAAAGAGTTCTCCCTTTCGACGGAGCAACGTAATTCAACGGTTTTCCCACATGGGAAATCAATTCCTCTTTAGAGGCGTACAAACCTATTACTGCCATCATACTACTCCCTTCGCTGCAAAGTAAAACAAGATCAGTGTTGCCCAGATTATTCCGTACATTGCTAGTGTCATATCAACACCCCATCATTTTTTCTGCTCTACGTTCTGCTTCAATCTCCCACTCTGCCTCACACTTTTCATCCCACCTTTTCTTCTGATCATCAGAAAGCCTGTCATAATTTACGACTGCTATTTTACCACTACCTTCGCAGCAATCACATTCTCTGTCATAATTACCAGCGAAGTAATCTTCTATAAACTCTTCGCCTTGTTCATTCAATTCATCCCAAGTAAATGCGCCAAGATACGCACTTGACATACCTTCTCCAGAACAATGACCGCAAATTTCCCACACATAGGGAAGATATACAGGCTCATCATCATCATTATAAATATACGGTAGTTTAGTCATGGCAAATACCTCCTATTCAAGATTGCCAAACGAATACTTCCATTACCCATACAACTTGCTTCTGCCACCATCCATACAAATAAAAAAAAAAGAAGAA
>Ga0208147_1000040_pt1 | contig 40069 bp, 55 predicted proteins | sample DEB3_08_DNA_FD_184520 | JGI IMG/M metagenome (GOLD analysis project Ga0208147, IMG submission 184520) | Aqueous microbial communities from the Delaware River and Bay under freshwater to marine salinity gradient to study organic matter... | ecosystem: Environmental > Aquatic > Marine > Coastal ... | reverse complement strand
AGGTGCAATCGTTGCTGTGTCAATGTAGTTCTTAGTTGCAGCATCTTGAGCGTTGGTTGGGTCCCCAAGACCTGTAATCTTATTTGTTCCCATAGCAAGAGCACCGCTCATTGTTGAGCCAGTCTTGAGAACTACGGTGTCTGCAAAGTTTGCTGTGTCGTTAAGAGCAGCAGCAATCTCGTTGAGTGTATCAAGAGTAGATGGTGCTCCATCGATAAGGTTTGAAATAGAAGTATCTACGTACAACTTAGTCGAAGCATCTGTGTTAGATGTTGGTGTACCCAACCCTGTAATCTTGTAGCCACCCATAGCAAAGTCTGCAGCAGGTGTAGCAATCTTGCTGAATGCAATAGCGGCAGATGCATTGATGTCACCATTTACAATGGTTCCATCTGCAATCATTGTGCTGGTCACTGTGCCAGTGTCCGCCTGTGTTACAGCAGTTCCAGCAATCTTAGTAGCAGCAATCGCTGCAGCAGTGTTGATGTCAGCATTAACGATAGTATCGTTAGCAATATCGGCAGAGACGATTCCACCAGAAAGGTTCAACTTGCTGTAAGCAATAGCAGCCGAGGCTGAAATATCTCCGTTGACGATTGTGCCATCTGTAATCATTGCTGATGTGATGCCTGTGACGGTATTGTTAGCAGCATTGATAGTCTTGTTGGTTAGAGTCTGACTATCTGTAGTACCTACTAGAGCACCTGTAACGCCGTGTACGCCTGTACTAGCCTCAACGTGGGTGTTGGACTCACGATAGTCACGACCAATAGCCATATGGCGAACTACTGCACCAGCAGAGTGAGCCTGCCCTGATGAGCCGTCTACGCCACGTGTAATTGTAAGAGTGTTACTTGATACTGCAGTAACATCTACAATTTCTTCAATTGCTGTATCTGGGTCAATAACAACTGTAAAGGTTTCACCAGCGGAAATGGTAACACCACCAAGTAAGGCTGTACCTGATACAACAGTAGCAGAGGTATCAGATGATGATAGTGTACCCGTTAAAGTTGTCTGTTGAGAACGTGAGGAATATTTTCTAGTTGTCATTGCTGGTCCTTATCAACGGGAGAAGTGAACGCGAGGTGGATATTGTTTTTGTTGTGCAGATTTTTCTTCAGCAAGACGCTGACTATAAAGAGCATATAGTTGTTTAGTTGCATTTTGTGATGAACCAAATGGACGTTTGTTGTCTGTCTCATCAGCCTGTGGGCTGGTTTGTGCTGCACGCGCTGGGTCAAGATATGCAAGCAAGCGATAGCAAGCACCAAGAATAACTACATCACGTGTAGATTCTGGCAGCCCAGTCTGAGCAGAATAAGAAGTTGTTAGCGTTGTGCTAAGTTCAACTGGAGCAGTTGCGTATGTAACTTTAACGGTACGTCCTGGTGATACACGGTCTCCAATAGTTACAGTCTGTGCTGTAGAACCCCACGTAGTAGCATCTGGATTTGCGTCAAAATCAAAACGTCTAATACGAATCCACTCTTTAGAAGAACCAATCTCTTCCCAATGCATGCTAAGAATGTTCTGGACATTAAGTCCATCAAGTTCGTATGTTGTAACTGCTGGATTAAAAGTAAATGATGTTTGCTTGACTGCATAGATTACAGAGCCAAGTGCTTTGATTGTGTCTTGAATTGCACGCTTAATTACAAAGCGTGGGAAGGTAGGGCTAATTGTAACCTTTGAACCTTTGCTGTGTGTAGTAGCAACAGTGCCAAGATAACCACGACCATAAGGAGAAACTGTTGCTGTATTACCAACACGGTCAATTGCATCTACCCAAATAAGTTCGTCATCAATTTCAACTGTGCCCTTGCCAACAGATTCGCTAGAACCCAATGACATGGTAATTGGCGCATCAACAGTAGACAAAGTAGCGGCTAGGTCGGTACGCAAATGCGTAGCGCGGTCTTGCTGTAATGTATAGCCAGCAAGATTAATTATAACCTCATCTGCTAGTTCATTTAATGTGATACCCACAGTTTACCTTACTTTCTTTTTTGTCCTACGAAAGCATCGTAGTAGTGCTCATCAAACGAGAAACGTTTCATGTGTGGGACAGTAGCCCCAGTGTGTGCATAGACAGGAATATCTGCCTTGTCGCATAAAGCAAAGAAGTAGATGTCTTCGCCCATAAAGTTCTTGCCGTGTCCAATGTCAGAAAACAATGGAGCATCTGGAAGTACTGCTCTAATGCGGTCAACTACGCTACGGTGCATAAGCACGTAGCCCATACCTGCAGCACCAACTTGCATTAATTTATTTTTAGGTAGCGGGTGTATCCTGTTAATACCAATATTGCCATTGTTCTCTACAAAGTTAAACAGTGTAGGCATTGGAGTCATAAGACTCTCTTCTGGCTGGTCGGTAGTAAAGTAAACACCAGTCAAGATTGGGCGTTCAACTACGTCCTTGTTATCCCATAAAAGTTTAAATGTATCTACGCTGATGACTACATCTGAGTCAACCCACAGAATCCATTCAGCCTTACTGGTCTCGTACCAATGATTAATAACCTTGTCACGCTGTCTAGCAATCTGGTTACCCTGACTACGCAGTGTTGTTGTTACTTCTACACCAGAGTGAATCATTACATCTGTAACACCCTGCATAAACTTGCCATCTACCATACCGTTATCGCACCAAGCGATAGCCAATTTGTTTTCCATTGTCCCCTGCTTTCTTACTTTTTCTTTGCTCTTGCGTTATCTACAAGATTTGGATAAGGTCTTCCAGCCTTCTTAGCCATTGCTTTAGCCTTTGCCTTTTGAGCAGGTGTCAGTGGTGTTGACTTCTTCTTAGGATTCTTCTTATCCCAAAATGCTTTCTTCATTACCACTTAACCTTATCTGCCCAATATGCTGCAGACATCTTGCCCTTAGCAATGTTCTTAGCATGACGTGCCTTAAATGATGCCTGACGCTTAGTTGGCTTTCTATCGCCAACAACACCCTGCTGACCAAAGCGAATAGTCTTAACCTTGCTTCCTTCTTTAGCCACAACAATGTGTGATTTCTTAGGGTGGCTCGGTGTACGCTTTGGTTTATTAAACCCAGATACTCCTGCTCGCTTTAGTCTTGGGTCTGCCATGTTATCTCTTCTTGTTCTTTGCCTGAAAAACTTGATACATTGTGTCTACATACTGCTTGTATGTCATAGAGTCTGTCTTATATGCAGCAGACTGTCTAAACTCAGCAACGCTAGGCGCTGTGAACTTTGGCATTGGTGTAACCTTTGGCTTTACAGTAGGCTTGACTGTAGGCTTAGGTGTAGCCTTTGGCTTAGGAGAAGGCGTAGCCTTTTTTGCCATAGCCATTACTTCTTCACCTTCTTCTTAGCAACCTTCTTGGCTACCTTCTTCTTGGCAAACTTCATCATCATGGCTTTTTCTTCCATTGATTCTGCCTTTGAATACATCTTGCCAGCCTTGCCAGCCATCTTCTTCTTCATCATTATATTCCCACTTCCTTCATAACTTCGGCTACTTTGTTGTTTACCTTGTGTGCTGGTGGCATCTTCTCTGCATTGTAAGGACGGTTTAACGTCTCACTTGCTTCGTAGGCTGCCCTTACTTTTTCTGGTGAAGTTCCACCAGGTTGTATACCTTGTGCCTTTGCATCTGCATATCCATTAAGTCTTGAGTTCCAATCCTTTTTAGATATATCTCTAGTTGCATCGCCAGCATTAAGTTGAAGTCCTTTTGCTTTGCAACCAAAACAATCTGGACCACATAAAGTGTGGTCTATCTCAATAGCATCTTCATTCTTAAATGGTTTATCTGATGTAGCGTCACATAGTACGCAGCCCCAAAGGGCTACAGTAAAATTATGGTCTTCGCTAAATCCCCATTCAAGAACTTTAGTAATATGATTACAACTCATTGTGTCCCTACTCTGCTGTAAAGTTTGCTTCTGTTACCCCTACGTTGCCAGCAATAAGTGCTGCCTTAGTAGCATCATTAACAATATTCTTAGTACCACCAATATAGACTTCGTCATATGTAACTAAGTCATCTTGTGATGGATAACGCACTTGACGATATGTACCACCAGTTTTGATAATAGTGATACCACGGTCAATAGTGTAAAAGTCAAATAGACGATGACCGCCTGCTGGACCTTCAGCCACTGTTGGTGTCTCAAAGATGTAGTTTGCCATGCGTCCTCCTTAATGGACTTACTGATAGACAGGGATTGCTCCCTGCCTACCCGTCAATCAACTAAGCGATTGATGAACCTGATTCGATTCGGTATAGTGCTTCTTCACGGTAACGTGCAAAGCCAAGTACGCCGTACCATCCGATTGGACGGAAGCGCATCAACTTGTCTGTTACTGGTCCGATGACTGTGTGTGGCTCTTCTGCCACAGCCTGTGCAAGCGCCTGCTTACCGCAAAGAATTGTGCGGTAGTTCTTAGCAGATGATGCACCGTCTGTACCTACGTACATACGTGGTGTCTCGACGATGAACGCTCCACCGTACTGACCAACTTCTCCTGCCCAAACGCGGTCCTGTGAAGCACCGTACTGGTTAGGAATGAGCCAGCCTGTAGCAGTTGAATCTGCCATGAGGTCGAATGTTACGTCTGGGTGCATACCAGCCCAGTAAAGTGAACCCTTACGAGCCTTAGCCTTGTTAGTACGCAACTTGTGAACAGCCTTACGGATGTTAGCACCTGACATTGTAGCAGCAGCAGTAATTGTTGCTGTTGATGTTGCAGTTGAACCTGAGTAGAGAACGTTTGAACCACCACGCAATGTTGCCATTGCGAGTTCGTCAATAGAATCTGCGAGGTTTACAGCAATAATGTTCGCAACTGCTGGGTCAACGTCAGCAAGGCTGAAGAGTTGAAGAGCACGTGTTACGAGTGTTGAGTTACCATACTCTGCAAGAGTAATAGTTGTTGATGTTGGTGTAGCAAGTGCAACAGAGTCGCGGTCTGCATCTTCAGTAAGAGCAGTGGTCTGTGTTGAAAGGTCTACGTAACGCTGTAGAACAACTGTAGAACCAGGTTGTGTCTGGTTTGTAGGCTGCTTATCAGCGATAGAGCGAATGAGCGGCTCATCGCGGAGTGCGAACTCCAAGAGGCGGTCATAGGCTTTTTGAACCAAACCTGCTGAACCGACTGTACCTCCGAATGAGGACGAGCCAGTTGATGTATAGGCATTAGCCATCGTTTGTCACCTCCAAGTGACTAGTTGGAAACTATGATTGTGAGCGAAGAACCGCGAGGAACTCTTCTTCAGACTGCGCATTGTCCATGCGGAGTTCTAGGTCTTCTGCTCGGTCAGGTGTAATTGCACCCTGAGTGATAACGTCCTGCTGACGTAATGCAGCACGGTCGATTTCACTTACTCTTGGTGCATCCTGCTCTACAGTTAATCCGAACAAGTCTCCGTTATCTTCAAGCCAGTTATTAACTGACTCTTCAGAAACATCGTCAATGTCTTTAAGGATTAAACGCATTGCTTTAGGATTTACACCTTTCTTTTCTAGGACTTCTTTGACTGTACGTTCACGCTGAACTTTGGACAAACCGTCCAACTGTTCTGTGAGTTCCTTGATACGCTTTTCGTCAGCACGCTTAGCCTTGCGCAACTTCTTTAACAAGTCACTGCCATCGCCCGAGAATTGGTCGGTATCTAGTTCGTCATCTTCGTCGTCCCATATGTTGTTGCTCATAGCAACTATCCACCCTTCTATTTGTTTGAGTTCGCAAGCCACAGTATCCATTCGGGGAAATGGACTGGCTCTTGCTACCAGTCTGTTACGCTGACGGGGCTGGTGGGTCCGTTCAGGATATTAGATTTGACCTCTAGTGTTAGTCTTTAAACTAACCTGAGATGTGCCAGATGAGCCAGAGAAAGCAGATGTTTCACGTTCAACTAAACGTTGACGCTTTCGCTTGGCAGAAGCCAAGCCCTTAAACTCTTCTTCTTCTGCTGTGGCTTTATCGTAGTTAATGCCTTCAACTTTATAGATGGCACTAAGTTTTTCTGATGTTGGTAGGTAGCCAGCAATTTTGCTATAACCAGCAAGAGCCTCTGCCTTATCAATACCAAGACGTGCAAGTTCTTCTGCAGTTCCAAGACTTGTCTGCCCTAGTCCTTGCGTCATAGACGCACCACTAATCTCAGCAGCAGTTACCTTCTGCTTCAATTGAGCAGAACCTTCTGCTGGATTCAAGAAGTACTTTACAAGGTCTGTATCGGTAATATTATAAAGACTTCTAAGCGCTGTCTTTGTATTTGTATCTGCCATATTCACACGTGTAACCACAGTAGAGATACGGTCTTTAAACTCAGTTGCTGATATGTCGTTACCAATAACATCAGCCATCTTTTGCTGACGAGCAAGGCGGCTGGCAGAATCCGTTGGTGTACCAAAGTAATCTGAAAGACCATAGGCTCTAAGAGTTTCGCTATAGTCATTCTCAAGTTCAAGATACTTGTCTTCGCCAAGAACATTAAGTCCTTTTGCTACTCGCAATTCATTGCCTTTGAATCTATCCTTATAAGCCTGCTCTGTCTTTAACTTTAACTTAGCCTGTTCTACACCAAGGTCGTTTTCCATGTACCCACGGATTACGGGAACTAAACTTTCTAGACCGTATAACTTAAAGGCTTCTTCAAGCAATGCATATGCATCTTTCGTGTTCTTGTCAATTTCTTTCTTAACAACAACTGGAGTGCCATCAGGGTTCAAACCTTTTGCAACATTGTATGATTCTCCAGCGGCTCTTTGTTCTGTGGTTAATGTTCCACCTGAAGAAATAACAGCAGCAGCATCTTTGCCTAGATTAGGACCAATCATTGGTCCAATCTGCTGGTCGGCAGGTGCTGTATTAAAAGTAACTGTTGGTTTAAAACCAGCAACTGGTGAACCATACAGAGTAGATGGCGCCTTTGCTGCTGCCTGTGCCGCTCTAGCGGCAGCGGCTTTCTGTGCAGCAATAGTAGCGGCATTAGCCTGCGCTCTTGTAAGACCATCTCCTGGTGCTATAGCCATTATGCCATCAATCCGAACGACTTAAGAATGTCAGTCGCATAGTTAGCGGCTTCTTCTTTAGCGTTCTTTGTGTTAGCCCATACGGGGTTTTGACGAAGTCTCTTATTAAAATCTGTCATAGATAGGTTGCCAGTTAAACCATCTTGAATATCCTTATCGAATACATCAATGGCATCCATATTAAGTTCAAGTGTCTGTGCCTTCTGGTAGATATAATTACCAGCAAGTTCCTTAACGCTCACATCATTTGAAATCTTGTCTGCAATAGCAGCATACTGTGGCTGTGACTTAGCAATCTGTAGAATCTTTGCTTTAGTTGCATCTACGTTCTGACCTTTTTTAAGGTTGCTTGCTACATAGTTCATAGCCTGTTCTTTAGTAAGAACAACTCCATAGTTCTTAGCATAAGAAAGAATAGAGTTTACGTCCTTTGCCGCTCCGCCTCCAGCACTGAGCAGTGTATTAATATCGCTACCTGCAAGAGCCTTCCCAGCAACTTTACCAAGAAGTAAGGTTTTGTCCAGTTCAGACATAAGTTCACCAGTCTGAGTACTACCCATCCTGTTACCTTCAGCGTCATACTTAGTAGTAGTAGACTGAATTGCTTTCTTTTCTGCGTCACGAAGTAATTCATAATATGCGTTCTCTTCTTCTTTGCTTGCATTGCGACCAAGATTAGCCATAAAGAACTGGTCGGCATCTTCTGCTGCGTCCTGACGCTTAGTAACAATTGCATCATATGCAGTTTTACTTGTTGGTTTAGCAGACTGGAAACCTGATGTTAGATAGTCAGTAAAGTTGACGGGCTTCTTATCGCCCTTAATCATGTACTTATCTACTGTCTCAATAGAGAACTTACGGACTGCGTATAGCAAGCCTTTGTTAAAATCTTCTGCTGATATATCGCGCTTGTTATATGTTTCTTTTGAAAGCAAGCCAGTCTTATTTAGTTTGTCAAACAAATCATCAATGCCACCAGTACGTGCTGTTGCATCAACAAGCATCTTTTTACGGATAGCCTCGAAGTCATTGAGTACTTCAATATCTGTATCAATGCCAGCGGGCTTTTCTTCGAATCCACTTTTAAGAACTACGCTAGGCTTCTTAGCCGCAGCACTAGGACCAACATAAATAAATACTTCACCGCTGTCATTCATAACCATTGTCTTGCCCGTTTGTGGGTCAACAGTTACGCCAAGTTTCATATCAGTAAATGGCTTTAAGAATGGGTCTTGAATTTCTTTTCTCTTCTGCTCAATAGCAGCGTCTTGTTCCTTCTTGGCTTTACCCATTTCAATTTCAGACTCAACGGTAGCAACATCAGTTCCAAGTTTATAGAACTTGCCACCACTCATATAGCCAAGGAGGTTGCTTGTATTCTTATCAATGACTTGATTGACAACACCAAGCGGGAGACGCTTGTCAACGCCAAAGTTAATGACTTGTACAACGCGTGAATTAGTAGGCTGTTGCGCCATCGTTATCCTCTCGGTATTGCGACATATGTGTCACGTGAATAATAGTTAAGAATTGCACGGAAGATTGCACGATTGGCTTCCTTAAGCATAAGGTCACCAATTGATAGGTCCTGAATCAACGCCTCAATCTGTTCTTTTCGTGTACGTTTAATATCAGAAAAGTTAGTTGACTGACGTGCAGTAGAATCAAGTGATAGATTAATAAAGTCACGAATCTGTGTGGTGACATTAAGCATCTTTGCACGTGTTTCTTTAGGCAACTTCACGTTTAAATCTACAAGCATCTGCTCCATGCTGACAAGCATGCGCTCTTCTGATGCAACTTCATTGCCACCAGAAGTAAGTGCTGCCTCAAGCAATGGGTTAGAAGCCTTTAATGCTGCACGCTGGTTAGTAGAACGCTGGATGATAGCCCTACGTTCAGAGATGCTGAACGTATTCTTAAGCAGTTCGCGTTCATTGCGACCAACTTCGTAGTAAGCCTGCTTATCCTGTGACACAAGAACATCTGTGTAGTACTTCTCTACATCCTTGTCCTTAATAAACTCTGCTGCTTCTAGCCAAGCATATGTAGCAGCATCGAATTCACCAGTGTAAGGAGCCAAGATAAAGGCTGCTTCACCGTATGTCTTAATCATATTCTTATTTTCAATAGCCCAAGACTTAAGTTCTTTAGTCTTCTGGATAACAGTGTTAGTCTGCTTCTCATCACGTGCTACTGTATAAACCAACTTGTTAGGGTTCTTGCCTATGAATGTAGCGAGTGCCATCTCATATGGGTCTTGTACATCGCCATTGTATGTTTTCATGACACCATTGACTAGGTCATAGAACTCTGGGCGTAGCCCTGTAATACCAACATCCTTAAGGTAGTCTGGGACTCCAATGCTTTCTTGCATAGAAGGAGCAAGCGGTGAAAGGAATCCAAGGATTCCACGCATAGCAATAATGTTGTGAGCAGATATACGAATCTGCTTTAGGTACTCATACTTCTCTGACTCTGTAGCATTAGGGTCTAGACCGCGTCCTTGAGATGCATTGTATGCAATTGCTGCCATAGCAGCAGTAGCCTCTTGACGGTTCTTCTCATCCTTGTTTAGGATAGTCCAAGCCTTTTGTATTGATGCAGGTACAAGCGCACGAACTACATCCATGCCTTCACCAATGTTACCTAATGCGTAGTTATCTAGTTCTTCGCCAAACTGTTCACCCTTTGCACCAGTCTTACCAAGCAATGCCTTCATGCTAAGAACACCTAGCGCTGAGATAGGTCCGCTTAGTGTAGGTAGACCAGCATCAGGGCTGAATGACGGGTTAGCCAACTTCAACTTCATTGTGAACTCATTGAAGATAGGCTGTTGGAAAGCACCATTGCCAGTAAGTGTACGCACTGTACCATCAACTGTTTTAAAGATTACGTTATCCATAGGCATCATTACATATGGGTCACCCTTAGCATCATTATGAATGAATCCAGATGAATCTAGTCCCAAGTGCATCAAACGAATACGATATGCAACACGTAGTGGCACATCACGCATGCGATAGATACGGCGATGGAAGTCTTCTGTAGCGCGATAGAATCGGCTTACGTTACGTTGAGCAAGTGCAAAGTTAGAACGAATAGATGGGTTATCTGCAAACTTTAGTACTGTATCTGCAGCCTGTTGTGTTGCAATCTGTACATATTTACGAACCACAAGTTCAGTAGCGTTCTCTGTTGCTTCTCTAATCTTCCAAGCAGGTGCATTATCACCTAAATCGCTGATTGCACGCTTAACCGCCTTAGCGGTTTCTTCTTTCTGAAGAACCATAAGGTTCTTTCGGACACGTACATACCCTAACATAACTGCTGGTTGACGGAAAGCGGCAGTAACCTGACGGTCCATTAATTCAAATGCACGATTTCCATACTTTGATAATACGCTCTCTGCATCATCAGTCAGTCCTTCAATGCGAAGGGTTGTGAACATCTTGCCTTTAGGCTGGAAACCTTGAGTTGCTTTCTGGAACTCTTCGAATGTAATAGCCTTAGTAGACTTATGCCACTTGTCAGCAATCGGAGCAAGAGCCTTTGACTCTTCATCTACCAATGTAGCATGACGTGAACGAACTAGGTCAAATAGTTCATCATTAAACTTGCCAGCAGAACCATGGAAGGTTGCATATAGGTCAAGCAGTACGCGGTCAACTTGGTCAACAACAATATCTACTTTGCTTACACCACGTTGTGCTAGTTCACTGCTTCGTGATGACATCTGAATAAATTGCTGGACAGACTTAGGGTCTTCAATTACATAGACAGAACTTGGCTTAAGCAACTTGACACCGTCTTCGCCAATTTCCTCAACAAGTTGAGTATTGCGACGTATACCAATAGCAGCAAGTGCTTCGTCTTTAGCCTTACGGAAATCAGCAGTAGTCTTTAGTCCATTGTTAGAAAGGAAGTTGGTTGCTGGGTCAAACAAACGCTTAGCATCTGTTCCGTCTAGTGACTTAGCGTTTCCATAAAAACGCTTAATCCAATTTTCAAAGTGAACTGCTGCTACTCCACGACCGCCAAAGATTTTTGCATCTGCAAGGTCAGTGGTTGAGATAGCCTGACCACCACGACCAGAGACTGTGTCAAGTTCCTTGAGCATTAGGTCATAGTTATTAGGGTCAATAAGTTCTTCTACAATTTCACGCTCAAACTTACCTGTAATGCTAGCAGCACCAGCCATAGAACGTGTAGCAGAGTTAAGAAGGTGTGCGCTGTGCGCTAGTCCTTCAACAATTAAATCAGCCTCTAAGTCATCAGCACCTTTACGGAATGGCATAGAAGCATCTTCTGCTGTGCCAAATGCAACATCGAGGTTGCGAACCATATCTTCGCTTAGACCAGGTTCTCTAGCAGCAATCTGAGCACGCTTAGAAGCGCGGTCAGCAAGCGTTAGAGTTTCTGATGTACGTGTTTTGCCAAGCCACTTCTTAAGTCCTTCACGAAGTGGTTCTGCTGTTCTGCTACCAGTATAAGCAGTAGCCATTTTACCTAAACGGTGTCCCCTGCGAAGCGCAAGGTCGAACACTTCTCGTCCTGGTGCAGTGAGAGCAAACATAAATGCTTCATCAATTGCACTTCGGATACCCAATCGTGGGAACAAAGTGAGAACAGACCATGCGTTTACAAAATCATCAGCAATCTTTAACTGTGTAGCGCCACCCATAGCACCAATAAGGTTCTTCTTGCTCTTAATCTGTCCAGCCATCTGTGCAATCTCAACATAGTTGAGAGAACCAATAGCGCCAGCCTCTTGGAATGGGTGAATAATTCCAGATGACTCGTACTTAAGTACGTCATCTTCCATCTTAAGCCCAACTTTTCCAATCTCCTCAGCAAATGCTGGATTGACTTCTAGTTGAGAAACAATTGACAAGCCTTCTTTGTCACCAAACTTAGACTTTAAGATTTCATCCATAAGTTTCTTGCCATCTGGATGTCCGTCAAGACCAAAGCGCTGCATAATGCCAACATACATGTTGCGCATAATTACAACCTGGTCATTAGCCTCTGATGTAATGAACTTTTGTGTTACGAAATCAGCCAAATCGCGTGGCAAAACCTGACGTGCAACAGAACGGAAGTTATCTGCAGTCTTATATGCATCTTCTCCAAGAAGGATTACAGAACCTTGAGGGCTGCGTGCAAAACGCTGCGCAAGTTTTTCCTTGTTTGACATTCCTTTGTAAAACTTTTTAATGTCATCAATGTTTTCTGCCCAGAGTTCGCCTTCTTTACCAAGAGTAGATAAAGTTTTGAACGCGTCTTCTCCGTCTGCAGCAATTTCTTTTGTAGTACGACCGCTATAGTTAAGTTCTTTGTCTAACCATCGTGCCATACCCTCACCAATGCGACGCTGACTGCGAGCAGTAGCAACACCATTGCGGAAATACTGAACACCATCTACGCGACCAGAAAGAAATAGCGGAACATTTTCTACTTGTTCAAAGTATCCAAGCGCAGACTTAGCATCTACAATGTCATTACGCTCAAGCAACTTAATTGCTTCATCGTTATTGTAGGCAGGAAAGTTGGTTTTAATATCACGAATAATAGTAGAGCGTGCTGCTGTATCTGGAGCGTCCTTAAGACGCTTAATCTCTGAACCAAGTCCATCCCATAGTTTTGCAACATCTGGTTCAGTAGCAAAGATTTGGCGTACGCCAGCAGAACCATGCTTTTGGACTATCTCAGCAAGTTTGTCTCCGCGCTTAAGAAGGCTAGAGCCGCCAAATGTAAGATAACTTAGTGGGTCAATTGCTAACTGATAAATAAAATCAATAGCCCCAGAAGCAAATTTTGTTTTGCCGTCAATGTAATCTTGCTGTAAGTTAGAGTTAGTAGGCTTAGTATCAAACATACGAAGTATGTCACGACCAGGTGATACCTGTGCGTACTTAACTCCGTCCATAACTTGCTTAAACTTCTCTGGCTCGTTGTATGCTTCCTGCAAAGCCTCAAGCATTTTCTGAGTTACTTCGCCGTTCTGTGCAACAATCTCTCCTGGCTTTAATCCAGAAAGAATTCCCCTTGCTACAGATACACGCTCTTCACCAAAATACTTAATTGTTTCATCTAATGCTCCGTTGTCGTAAACACGACGACCATCCCAAGCATCAGTAAATGTCTTCTTGTTAAATAAACCTTCGCCTTGTGCAGCCTGACGAGCCATAAGATACGGAGTATTGATAACACGTGTCCATGCTGTAAGCCCTTTGAACAATCCAATAAGCGGGCTTGCCGCAATCTTAGCAGTTGTCTTAAGGGCAGCAACAGCGTAGTCGCTTGTTGTATCTGCTTCCTTAGCATAAGTAGCATCTGGGTAAAGAAACTTAATCTTTTCCTGTGCATCTGCTTCTAGTTTAAAGAACTCCTTACGTGCATCTTCTACTGGAAGTTGCATAAGGTTCTTGTTCTTTTGGATAGTCCAACTAAACTGTTCTAGTTGTGTTGTCTGCTGTTCGTTAAGGTTGCCTTGTTTAGCAGCAGCATAAAGATTCGGGCTCGTCTTTGCAACGACATAGTTTACATTGTAAGCCATTAGTATCCTTCATCAACTAAGGCTCTGTAAATCATTTCAGTATCACCACTTGGGTCATACTTGATAAGTTGTTGTAGTGTCTGAGCAAGTGTGTAAGACTGATTAGGACGGTCCATCATTGTTTCAGAACCAGGTCCATCTCCAATATCAATTCCAGAAGTTATAGGTTCATCTGGTCGAGTTGTCGGAGCCATGAGTGGAGTTGGTTCTGGTAACTGGATTGCTGGCTGTGGGGCATTGTTACTAGCCATAGGAGCAGCAGTTTGTTGGTCATATGTTGCTTGTCCCTCTCCATAAGGAAGTCCCGAAATATATTGAGCAGGCTGTGTAGGACCACCATCTGTGCGCTGTGATAGCGCACCAGGACCAGAGACAGGTGCAGGATTTTCTGGCTTTCTATAACCGCCTTGTGCCATTACTCGTCCTCCTCATCTTCTATGTGATTTGCAATATCTTGTCTAGTCGGAAGTTCAACCCAACTTGGAAATGATTCAGGTGTAGAAATTAACCACAACGCATCATCTCTATTAAATCCAGAACGGCGCAATGATTTAAAGTATTCATTTAACCAAATTGAATGTTCGTCTAACTTTGTGTAATCATTATCTTTAACTGTACGCTTGCGAGTAACTGGCTTCTTCTTTGGGGTTGCCATCTTTACTCCTAAATTGGTCTACGTTGTTCTGTTTGTACGCTGGATGACGCTTGTCCACCACCAGATAGGCGAGCCAAAAGAGTTTGCATTTGGTCTTGTGGAGGCAACTGAGGTTGAGCGCCTCCTACTGGAGCACCAGGAGCAGCGGGGACGGGTTGCTCAACTGTAGGTTGTGCCCCAGCAGGAGGTTCTTCTGGAGTGAAGACGGCTTCAATAGCCTCTTCGATTGGTTTGCCCGCCTTACGCGCTTTAATAACTTCAGCAAACTGTTGCACAATCTTAGTTGGGTCTTGTCCCTGCATAGCCATTTGCGGAATCGCCTGAGCGTATGACTGCATTGAACTTACAAGCGCTTTGCGCATGCCTTCAACTTCAATCTTTTCTTGCTCTTGTGTTACGTTAATTCCAAATGGTAGTTCACGCATAGCCATGTCAACGGAGATAAGTCCACCGCCAAGTGCCTGCAGCATAAAAATGAGTCCCTGTGCTGGGTTAAGACCAGCAAGCATGCCATAACGAACATCAGCGGTGAAGTCACCCTTAATGTCTTTTGATGGCTTATAAGTAATTTCATAAGGTGAGCCAGCATCTACACCGCGAATAGTCTTTTGTTCTGGGAAGATTTCTTCATCAACTCTAAAACAAAGAGTAATAACATCGCGCATTGCTGCTGCAAAGATTGCCTGTGCTGATTTGACCTGTGTGTCAAATGCACCCATAAGTGCTTGAACGCCTTGTCCAGTGACGATTGAAGCATCAATGTTTCCAGTACGACCTTCAGGATAACGCGCACCAATACGAAGTTCTTGATTGAGTGCTTGCTGCTCAATAAATGCGCCTTGTGGAATTGATAGTTCAAGACGACGAGCACCTGCAGGGTTACGTGTACGAATGATTGCATCTCCACCGAGTTGCAGTTCGTCCACGTCATCAGGAAGAATGATTGGCGCTTGTACTGATTTTTCAGCGGCTTCCATTGCAAGTAATGCAAAACGGTTGCGAAGCAACTGGATACCAAGAATGTCATCAAACTGTCCACGCAAGTCGCCATCAACAGATGGCTTGCGAGCCACAACAACCATCATCTTACCAATAGGATTCTTGGCACGTGAGAGAATAAGGTTCTTGCGATTTGGAATATAGATGACAGACTGGTCTTCATCGTAGTAACGAATCATTTCAATCTGTGCATTAAGGTCTTGTTCGTAGCCATCAATACCTAGCAACTGCGAGGTATACTCTGGGAACTCTGCGACAAGTTCTCCTAATGTCATTGTGTAGCGTTTAGCAAAGGCAACGCAGCGTCCATAGCGGTCAAACTCAGGGTAAGCACCTATTGGGTTTTCTAAGCGGATACGCGGCATCTTTGCTTCTTCATCCAGTTCAATCATGAACGGGAGGAAACCATATGTAATGTACCAATCTGCGCCTGAGTACATTTGTACTGCTAGGTCAGAGTGTGCAAAATAGTTAGAGGCAATGCGAGTTCGCTTGTCAGAGAACTTGCGTGCCTTGTCATCTGCCTGATTAGCAGATGAGCAGTTTACGGCTGGAAGCGGAGCCATGACTTCTGATAAATCGCGTGCAACAATATCAATGAAGTTGGCTACAACGTTAGCATCAATACCATCTGGGAAAAAATCTGGATAAACTTCTGCAATCTTACCCTTGCGAACTGCAAGTACGTCAAGGTTGCGGGCATCGCGTTCATGATTGCGATAGCGCAGCGAGGCAACGCGTGCCGCAATCTGGTCAATATCTAATGCCATTGTGTTCCTATCCGTAGTTCTCTTGCCATTGTTCGTTCATGGCATCAGTGAGGTTAATTGAATATCTGTTGGCTTTCTGCGTACGAGTAGCCCAACGGTTGTTTGCATATCTTGCACTAAAGGCTGACTGCTGCATGAATTCGCGGCAGCGAATAATCGCAAACCACATAGCCATAACACAGTCTGTCTTGCCTTTTGTATCTGGCTTCCATGTAATGAGTTGTTGCACCAGTGCCTTGATTCCTTCAGAGCCTTCGCTAGAAGGTAACTCAATGACATTGTTGTCTTCAAACTTATCATTACGCATTGTGCCAAAAAGTGTTGACATAGATGCAACACCAAATGATGTATCCCATTTGTTCTTACCAGTAAAGTGTGAGTCAAGTTTAACCCCGTGCATAGATAGCCACTGACGTAGGTCCTCATCAAGCGAGTATGCTTTCTGATGAGCGTTGATTTCCACTCTAAACTCTTGAGGGCTGTACTTAACAGTCAAGTCCTCAATTGCCGCACGAATCTTCTGCGGCGTTGGGTCCGCCATATTTACACAATCAAGAATATAAATCTTCTTTTCAATCTTGCTATAGTGAGCAACCACAAAGGCTGCATGTCCTCTACCCATAGCAGGGTCGAATCCAATGACTGTATAGCCTTCCACATGCTCTGGGTGTCCTACAGCGCCAGGCTTAAGTGTGCCTATCTTGCGTCTGCCGTTCATACACGACTGGACTAGAGCAGGTGGAAAGATTGAATCTTCTTGTATATCTTCTTGCTGGTAAACCAGCGCCCATGTTGAGGGAGTTACTTCACTTCGTCTACGGAAGAGCGCATTGCCATCCCACTTGGGGAAGAAGCCGTTCTCCTGCGGAGTATCGTCATCGCCATCCCAAGGGACATCCGACTCTTTCCAGAGCGTAACCCAATCCTTTGGGTCAGGCGCATATTCAAGAACAGCAGGCATGCCCATATAAGTAAACGGAGTCTGACCCCCAGACCAGTGCTTAGGATTCCTAAGTTCTTTGTAAAGGTCATTCGCTGCAATTCGGGTCCCCACCACTAGCAATTTGCCGTTCTTACCCAAACGGGTAATAACTTCTTTCTGTAACCAGTTAATTTGCTGTTCCCACTCATGTGCGTTAGCCGTGGTAATGCAGTCATCTAGAATAATCAAATCGGCGCGTGCGCCGTAAATCTGTCCACCCATACCTAGCGCCTGAAGCGTAGGGTCCTTTTCAGATGAGTTACGCGCATCGCCCCCAAGATAGACCGTATCGGTGCGCCAAGTATCTGCGTCCTGTTTCCAGCCGCCTTCTGGACCATATGCGGTCTGCAGTTTAAGCCAACGTGGATGGGACAGTCGTTGCTTGATAGCGTATACGAACTCTCGCGCCTTAACCAAGGTCTTTGATACCACAATGATGCGGATGTTTGGATTGAGGGCAATGCGGTAAGTTGAGTAGTTCACCGTGATAACGGTGGATTTAGCATGCTCAGGAGGAACGTTCACCAATAGGCGGTTCGGCTGTCCTGGCTCGTACTTCATCCCTGGGTGGAGCCACGAAGGTTCCTGCCCCTCAAGGAGGTCAATCCAATCTTGGTGGTGTGGAAATACAGTCTGGTCCAAGAACAACTTCGAGAAGTCCTTGAAAGGAATCGACTCCTTCTCCACACCAAGATTCTTGAAAGACTTTTGCTCCGCGTCCTCACGGGCTTCTTCCAATGAACGCGCAAATGCTGGGTCGCGCATCATCCAGATTCGGGCGGTGTCTGGCTTCTTGCCTGCCTTGACCATTGCCGACTGGAGTGACATACCCGCCCTTACGGACTCAAGTACTTCCTCTTTTGCCGCAGCGACACCTTTGGCGGCGAAGTGTTCCCCACCCTTTTGAAAGCCACCCTTTGTCGCCACGTACGTCCCCCAACAGTTTGTAAGCAGACTATGCCCGCCCTACAGATAGCAGTTTGTACAGTTGTTTGTACAGTATCTGAGCAAGGCTATTAAAAGACTTGCGAAGATATTTACTGCTCTATATATACTTAATCCGTTCAAATAGGTAAAACGAACTATTTCTACAGAACTATTTTAAAACCGCAGGTCAGACAGTATATTCCCCCCTGTAACTATAGTAACAGAAAATTGTTTATAGAGATACTGTAATATAACTGGTGCTGTATTAAACAGTCTGGGGTCATACTGACCCTGTAGACTGTTTAATTGTGGTACAGATAGCAGTATGCTGGCGTAACTGTTACGGTAGTCAGTCTGCCTGACTGACAGGGGGCATAGTCTATCTACTGTTTAAATAGATATACTCTACAGATAGACTGCATCCCCTGCATTGCTAGTGGCTCTGACCACCAGCCACATGACCTGTGGACGCTGGCTAAGCCAGTGCGTCCACGGGTTCCTGTTGCTTCGCACGAAGGCATGCCGTGCCAGAAGTATCAGGGCTAGCATCCTTGCTAGCACTGCAGTTCGGCACGCCGCATGACCTTGTTGTCTGAACGGAAGCGAAGCCCGACCTTGCCATCGCATAGGGTGACCACCTGCGTACGGCACACCCGTCTCATGGCGGCTCGCTCCCCATGCGCCTGATTCATCCCGCTCAAAGGCATGTCGCGTCATGACTGCCTAAGCGCTGTCTCTATGTGTTGTAGCGCGGAAGATGCGCCGCGCAATCTGGCAGGGAACCTGGCTTGTGTCAACGACCACGCGACCCGCAAGCGGGACCCCGCGTGGCTTATGACACTGCTCCAGAACCCCAGCCTGATGCTGCTCTGCTCATCCGAGCAACAACTACAAAGAGAAAGCAGGCAATCATGTCACAACATGACATTTCCTTCGACCGTGCTGAATTGGCACACGTTGAGACTCGCACCGCCAAGAGCGGGAATACCTACGCAAGTGGTATCTTAATCCTACGCGATGAGAACGGCAAGTTCGAAGCATCGCTAAAGTTCCGTTCATTCAACGCGGTTGATGCGTTGCGAGCACTCGAACTACAGTACTTTGCCAAGGACGCTGCGCAGCCTGATAATTCAGGCGGCGACCTGCACTTCGTTGAGCGCGAAGCAGAGAGCACAGAAACCCGCGACCGCACAGTTGCTAAAGCAACTGCACGTCCACAGGTTGATGTGTCTGGCTGGTTCAGAACCACTAAGAGCAGCAATGGCACATGGGATACAGCCTTCATGGTAGAGTCTGTATCTATCTAAACAGTAGAAAAACCCTATCCGAAAGGATAGGGTTTTTTTATGCCCGCTGTCTAATATGGACAGTGGCGGTAAGATGGTAAGGATTGGTATTATATCACCGATAATTACTAGTAAGTTCAACCTGCTGAGCAGAGTGCCAGCAGGTTTCACGAAAAGGAGAGTAAGACAGATGTACGACTATACACAAGACAATCTAACAATCAGTAATAGTTGCTATTCTTGCATGCTCATGGATGCTGTATGCCAAGAGTGTGAGGATAGTAAGGATGCTAAGTTGACTGACCGTGCTTGGGAACTAGTAGATGAGGGCAACCTTCAATACAAATTGACCTTATCTTATAATCAAGAACAACCTAGTGGTCACGACTGGATAAGTTCAACCACTGCCTTAGTTAAGCCAGCACTTATGCCAGATGGTACTGTAAAGTATGAGCGTGAAGAATATATACCACCAATTGTAAACCTAATGGATGGTGGTGTGCTTGATAATTTATGGGAGTTGGATGATGAACGCCAACGTTCAAGAGAAGTTGAGTGTAGATGGTGCCATATCTTGACACCAAAAGTATTCAATGACTGTCAGTCATGTGATGGTGCATTGGAACACAACGTACGTTAAGTATGTTGTGGCTGTTCAGCCCGCTACGCCTTGCGCTAGCGGGTCTGAACAGATTCGTTAACAACTAATCAATCAAAGAGAGAAGAAAAAACAAATGGAAAATACAGTTAAACTAACAGGTAAGTTGAAGAACATCAAGACATACAATGGTTCAAAAGGAACTATGGTAACGGCTTGGTTTGACCAGCGTGAAGTAAGCACCTTTAGTAATGGTGGTGCTGACCGACAGGTATATGTTGTTGGTATTAATGTTGTTGCACTAGATGACTCAACAGTAGGAGAAATCCTTGGCTTGAGCCGTGCAGGTACAGAACAGACAGACTTGGTTACTCTATCAGGTCGTTTAGTTACACGCTTTGACCGTCGTCAGGATATTGCTGAGAGTCAGCGTCGTGCACCAATGGTGCAGTTCGAAGTACATGCAGTAGAAGTTAACTAATATACAAACAGGTGGCTAGACTACTATGCTAGCCACCTGTTTTTTTATATGTTCAATTAGAAACATGACCGATAATTACTAGAATCAAGGAGATTGTATTATGTCAACATTCGAAATGCTTATTGTTATATTTTCATCTACACTTATGCTTAGTACCATTGGTATCTTGTTGTTTGCTAATCATGTATTGATTAAGCAGGAACGCCAAGTTAGACTACGCTTCAAAGAGTACAGAGAGAACTGTATGTATAGCCACACTGAGGTTCCTTTCTAATGAGTGAGCCACGTGAAGAAGATGACATTGCACTAGACAAAGATGGCGAGTGCGAAGACTGCGGCAACTTTATCTTTGAGTGTGTATGCAGTGAGCCAGATGAACCATTCGATGTAATCTATGCTGATTAAGGAGTAACATGAACGGTGCAATAAAAAGATACCAAGTAATTATAAGTGCAAGTTTGCTTGCATTTAGTAGCATGATTGGTATTCCAGTTAAGTCTTATATTAAGCATGTTAAAGATGATGTTAAAGAGTTAGGTAATAACGAGGCAACCTGCCCTAATTACTGGAACCCTTACATGTCCAAGACATATGCACGTGGGTTCATTGCAATTGAATACCCACGTTGGGGACGTGCCGAATGGCGTGCACTGCTTAAGTTATGGGGTAAGGAATCAGCATGGAATCATACTGCCGATAACCCTGAGTCAACTGCTTATGGTGTAGCGCAAGTACTAAACACAAAGCCTGGAACCCCAGCCCCTCTTCAGATTGAGAAGGGGCTGGAGTATATCGCTCACAGATACGAGAGACCATCAGTTGCATGGTCCCATTGGAGAAAGCATGGTTGGTACTAATGAACTACATAGTACAAGTAGAAATCTCAGTTGAAGCAGACGATGATGATGCTGCTTTGTTCTGGGTGAAAGATGCAGTACAAATGTATGGCGCAACAATGTCTATTCATCGGTGGATAGATACACGACTAGAAAGAGAGAGCAACAATGGAACAAACACTAACAATCAATGACCAACTCGTAGAGTTAGGTACGCTAGTAGACAATCAAGAGACAGCAGTCCAGCGTGTAGGCGCACGTATGGTTGAGCATCTCTTTGATTCATTCAATGAACAATGGCTGCCAGATGCAGAAACGACAGCCAACATCTTGTATTATCTAACAGACATTCAAGTGCGTGACTATGCTCTTGGTCTGATAAATAAAGATAAGTCAGAGCGTATTCTGCCTGCACTTACCCACCTATTAGATGCAGCGCCGACAGATACTATTTACATCAACGCGCCTGCTTCGTTGCTATCACTCATGTACTTTGAGATGCGTAACCCATCAGATTCAATGATAGCCCTAAGCAATGCAAGTGAGGACTACTCATTGGCTCAGTTGTTATACCGTGTATATACATCAGGTTGGGACCCAAGTTCATTCGCTCGTATGCGTGAGGAATTACATCCTAAAGTAACAGCAGGTATCTTCGGAGAGGATGCATAGTCATGGGTCTTGACATGTATTTATATCAAAAAGATACACATGAAGTAGCCTATTGGCGTAAGGCTAATGCTATTCATGGTTGGATTATCGGAACTACTAAGTCAGTAGATGACTGCACACCTATTCATCTTACCAAGATGGACATTGTTCAGTTGCGAGACGACTGCCAGAAGGTACTAGATGAAGGCACACAAGACATGGCATGGGAACTACTACCTCCAACAAGTGGCTTCTTCTTTGGCAGTACAGAGATTGACGAGTGGTATTGGGATGATATAAAATCCACACTTGAAAAACTAAATACAATTATAAATGAAACAGACGACGATGCTCGGTTTGAGTATCAGGCATCATGGTAAAGGGAGAGCAATGATAGAAGTTAGCGAGTCATATAACAATAAAGCAATTGCTAAACTAAACAAGCAGGCTTGGGTAAAAGCAGGCACTGCTGTTAACGCTGGCTCTGCATCAGAAGCAGCACGACAGGCTGGTCTTGACTGGAATGTAATGCTTGCAGATATGCAGGCATATGTTTCCAATAAGGTCAATGACTTTGAGTCAGTGACAGATTACTACCCTGTACCTAAGAAGCAGGCAGTAATTAAACTTGGCAAGGATAATACCAATGAAGTCATTGGTGTAGTCGGTGACAAGTATAAGGTAGTACAAAACATGGAAGTATTTAGTGCGCTAGATACACTAGTAGATTCAGGTGATGCACGCTATACAGCAGCAGGTGAGTATAACAATGGTGCTAACATCTGGATGGTTATGGAACTACCTCTTGGTGTAAACGTAGCCAATGACCCACATGCTGCGTTCTTACTAGTTCAATCATCACATGATGGTTCATGCGCAGTACGTATCCGTCCTATCATTGAGCGCTTGTTTTGTGCCAATCAAATTAATACATTAGTTAAAGGCAAGAAAACAAATGACTTTACTTATGTCATGAAGCATACAACTAACTCAGAGTTATCTGTAAATGATATTCGTAACATCACACAACTTACATATCAAGCCATTGATGAGTACGAGCAGACAGCAAGTGGTCTACTACAACGTGAAGTATCATCAGCACAAGTGCGTGATTACTTCAAGCGTGTATGGGCATTGCCTTCTACAGTAGAGGACAAGCCATACCACATGCTCACACAAGGTGAGCGTAGACAACAGACTCTTGCTATTACTGCACGTGATAAAGCATGGCAAGTATACAATGAATCAGAAACACAAGCCAACATTCGAGGCACAGCGTTTGGTGCATGGCAAGCAGTAGTAGAATATGCTGACCATCATGCATCGGGTGGCTCCGAACGGCTCGCCGTTGCCACCCTCAGTGGACGCAGCGACAAAATCAAAAGCAAAGCACTAAGCCTAGTGCTTGCATAGTATTGGTGCCAACCACCAGGGGTGGTAGGAAGTACACACCAATTGGCTCGCAATGATACCCGAGTAAGAGTACTGTAGTCAGTACCGCCATTGGCATAGTGAACCAGCGTAAGGTCCCGCGTGAAGACCGAGATGCAGGTAGTTTATGCCTCACCTGAGCATGTGATTAAACTGCTCATCCAAACAACGAGAGGGAAACATGAACACAATCACAATCAATACAGAAACAGATGGTCAAGTAAACACAGTTACATATACCGAAGCAGAAGTAATTCATTTCAAGAAGAGAGCACAGGAAGTAGATGCAATCCAACAAGTCAACGACCAACAGCGCAAAGACATCCGTGACCTACGTAATAACGTACGTGACTTCTTCAGTGAAGGTGAATGGTCAGACGGTGAGCAGACAGTCAACAAGCCTGAGGTCAATGACCTACTCGAACGTATCGGCAGCAACAAACTCACCACAACATATCGTGGAACCTTCACTATTACAGGAACATTTAATATCGAAGTAGAAGATGAAGATGAAGTTGAAGATGTAATTGTAAACAATACTGAAATCTCCAACTGGTCTGCTGATATGGATGTAGATAACATTGAAGTCCATGATGTAGAAGAAGATAACTAATGTCATCAGCATACGTACCATACAACGGTACTGCTGGTTGGTCAGGTACAGATACATCTAGACAGAGAGCGCTAGATAATATTCACTCTGGTCGGGAATTAAACAACCAGCAGTTAGCGTTAAGCATATTAAAAAACAGAGGCACTGAAGGTGCTACATGGAAAGAGATAGCAACTGAAACAGGTTGGCATCATGGTACATGTAGTGGTATTCTTTCAGTACTGCACCAATCAGGTGCAGTAGTACGTACATATACAACACGTAACAGATGCAAAGTATATGTGCATCAAAACTTCAGAGATGAAGTTAAAGTAGAACCATACAAAAAGAAAGAAAAGTTTTGTCCGCATTGCGGCAATGACATCAATGCATAGCCGTTCACTATGCTAAGATGGGGCAACTAGTGGGCGGTAGGTTTTTGGCTCTCTCCTTGTCCTACCCCCGCTAGTTCTTAATCAAAGGAGACGTATGGCAGAAGTAGAAATACCAAGAGATAGATACGGTAGACCAATGGTTGTTCCGCCTAAAGGCGGTAAGCCAGTTCCGTATACACGTACTACTACAGTTGCAGGTTCATTAGATGATGGCACTGCACTAGTAGCATGGAAGTTACGTATGGCTGCAGCAGGTTTAACATTACGACCTGACCTATTGCTTGCTGCATCAGCACAACGTGACAACAAGTTGGAGATGGACAAGTTGGTTGAAGATGCAATGGAAGCAGCAGGTGCTACCAAGCAGGCAACAATTGGAACAGCCATCCATACACTGACAGAGAAGTACGATAGAGGTCAGGACTTAGGCGTAATACCAGAGGATTATGTTGCAGATATACAAGCATATGCTGACGCAACTAAAGACTTTGAGAATGTAAACATCGAACAGTTTTGTGTACTAGACAAGTTCAAGATAGCAGGAACACCAGACCGCATAGTTAGATACAAAGGTGAACTGTTTATCTCTGACCTTAAAACTGGTAGCATCTCTTATCCAAACAAGATAGCGATGCAACTAGCAGTCTATGCACACGGCTTGCCGTATGACCCTGCTACGGCAACCCGTGGCAGTTGGGGCGACGTTAACCAAGACAAGGGAATCATCGTCCATCTTCCAGCAGGTTCAGGTAAATGCGAATTACATTTCGTAGATATTAAAGAAGGTTGGAAGGGTATACAATTAGCGATGAAGGTGAGAGCCTTCAGAGACACAAAGAAAAATCTCGTCACATCAATCAAGGAGTAATATGTCATCAACAGAAGCACCTATCAGCATCACTGCTAAGACAGCAGCAGGTACATTGGTTACACTGCGTGCAGAAACAGCAGAAGATTTAGGCAACCTAGTAGCACAAGGTATCTTTGCAATTGCAGATGCAGTCAAAGAGATTGAAACTAATGTACGTGGAGCAGGCAATGCAGCAGTACCACCATCACCAGCAGTTGCATATGCAGCCAACGCACTAGGCGGTGTTGTCGTATCTGAACAGAGTATTGGAGCACCAGCAGGTAACGGTGGCGGACAGCGCATGTGTCCTCACGGAACAATGACACGTATTCATGGACTAACAGGTAAGTTCGGTCCATACAAGGGTCACTTCTGTCCAGCACAGCAAGGCGACCCAACTAAGTGCACAACCCAGTATGTTAAGCAGAACCAGCCTGAGTGGAATACATTCCAGCCAGATAACACAAAGGGATAAATGAAAACATTACGCCGTAGTATCGGCAAGCCAGAGGTGGGGGGAGAACCATTACCCCCACCTTTTCAGGCTTTCCAGCGAGAAGGAATCATTCTGCGTCGAGCAGAAGTCACCGTCATAGCAGGTACTCCAGGCGCAGGTAAGTCATCTATTGCATTGCATATCGCAGCAAGACTAAAACAACCGACATTATATTTTTCTGCTGATACCAATGCACATACAATGGCAATGCGTTTGCTTGCTATGAAGGCTAAGATTACTCAGGCTCATGCTGAGTACATGCTCAAGACAGACCCAGTTAAAGCAGAAGGACTCCTTCGAGAGTTTAGTAATCTTTACTGGTCCTTTGAGCCTAGCCCTACCCTTAAGGATTTAGATGAAGAAGTATCTGCATTTGAAACCATGTGGGGTAGAAGCCCAACACTTATAGTTGTAGATAACCTTATGGATATTGCAATTGATGGGCATGAAGAGTTTGCTGGTATGCGTCAAGTTATGAAAGAGTTAAAATATCTTGCACGTGATACCAATGCAGCAGTCCTTGTCTTGCACCATACACAGGAAGGCGCACAAGGTTTCCCTTGTCAGCCACGTTCTGCGTTGCAAGGTAAGGTTGCACAAATTCCAGCAATGGTTCTAACCGTAGGTCAGATGATGCAGGGGCAAGATGCATACTTGTGTGTAGCCGCTGTCAAGAATCGCTATGGTAAAGCAGACCATACTGGTGCTACATATCTTTCATTATCATTTGAGCCTGGCTCTATGTATCTTGAAGATGTAGTCCGTGACTATAGACAGGTAGAGATGACAGTATGAGTAGTGCAGCCAAGGCTAAAGGCAGTGGAGCAGAGAGAGATGTAGTTGCATACCTCAAAGAGAATGGCTTCAAGTATGCTGATAGACGATTGGCTGGTGCTACCTTAGATAAAGGTGACATCTCAGGTATACCTGGAGTTACAATCGAAATCAAGAATCATGCCAAGATGAACTTGGCTGGTTGGCTAGAAGAATTGCTCGTTGAAATGAGCAATGACGGGGCATGGACAGGCGTGGTGTGGCACAAACGTAAAGGGAAGCGGAGCCCAAGCGAGTGGTACTGCACCATGCCTGGACATGTGTGGTTAGACTTATTGAAAAGAGCCATAGGTGAAACCAAGCATTGAAGAATATCTTCATTACATAGGCGCAACCGTGCCCGCTATGGGCAGCGGTTGGCGCAAGATGAAGTGTCCGTTCCATATAGATACACATGCAAGTGCAGCAGTAAACTTTGATAAGAACGCCTTTGTATGCCACGGCTGTGGTGTCAAGGGCGATACCTTTTCTCTAATTATGTATAAGGAAGGTGGCGATTACCGTGAGGCTGTCAAGTTCGCAACGTCAGTTCTTGCTTCAGGCAACACAGAGATACGGGGGAACGATAGAACTAGCAACAGAGTATCTGTCAAGCCGTCATCTCTCGGTAGAAGAGGCAAACATATTTCATCTGGGAGTGGTCGAAGACCCTCTTCCAGGTCATGAACCATATAAAGGTAGACTAGCAATCCCATACATAACACCATCAGGTGTAGTTGATATACGATTCCGTGCAATGAATGGTGAAGACCCTAAGTACATGGGATTAGTTGGTGCTAAAACTACAATGTTTAATACTAAGGCTTGCTTTGTTGCAGATAAATATATCTGCGTTACCGAAGGTGAGTTCGACTGTATTATGATGAGCGTTAAGACGCAGCATCCAACCATTGGTATTCCAGGTGCAAACAATTGGAAGCCACACTATGCAAAGATACTAGATGACTTCGAGATAGTTATTGTGCTAGCAGATGGAGATGCAGCAGGGTTAGAGTTCGGCAAGAAAATAAGTAGAGAACTAGGTAATGTCAATATCATCAGCATGCCTGAAGGCGAAGACGTTAACAGCATGATGGTCAAGAGAGGGAGCGAGTGGGTAGATGAGCGAATCAACGAGTGCATTTCCGCTGGATGAAAGTATTTGGGACCACATTAATCATATGCAATACACAGTTGGGATACCCGTGTCAGAGACACGCGTACTCAATATCTTAGGTGCATTGCAAGACATTTATAATACACTTGAGGACAATCCACAAGGTGGCAAAGAGTTACTTATAGGATTGGCTGCAATTCTGACAGCAGTTAAAGACGACAAGGCAGACCTAGTCTTTGAAGAGTTTATGGTGAAGGACACCATGCAAAACTTTGATAAGGGAATCGAAAACATATTAAATGAAAAATCCTGATGACGCTAAAGTCATTGTAAATCACCTACTTCAGACCCTTTACGACAAGCATAAAGACTACGGTCCTATGAATATTGCAGGCGCACCTGGCGGTCCGATGAACGGACTGCGTGTGCGCATGTATGACAAGTTGGCAAGACTTAATAACTTGTTAGATACTGGCGACACGCCAAAGTATGAATCAATTGAAGATACTCTACTTGACCTTGCAAACTACGCTATAATTGGTTTACTTGTTCAGCGCAATCAGTGGGCTGGCGTGTCAAACGGAGACAGTTATGAAGAGAGTCGTCGTCCTTAGTGACTTACAGATTCCTTATCAAGACAACAAAACAGTAGATGCCGTTATAGACTTTGTTAAGTACTACAAACCAGATGAACTCTGGTGTGTTGGCGATGAACTAGATGCACCAGAACCTAGTCGTTGGAACAAAGGCATGGCTGGCGAGTACGCAGGTACTCTTCAGCAAGGCATAGATGATACACAAGAAATTGTATCTCGATTTAAAAAAGCACTAGGCAAGAAACCATTCTATATCCAACGGTCTAATCACACGGACCGTATTGATACTTATATTCGTAAGTATGCCCCAGCGTTCAGCAGTCTCAAGTCATTAGAGATTGAAGAACTACTGGGGTATAACTCTTTAGGGGTAACTTACTTACATAAGATGCATGAGTTACTACCTGGTTGGGTTATGGCGCATGGAGATGAGGGTAAGTTATCTCAGACTCCAGGAAGCACAGCACTGTCATTAGCAAAACGTCTAGGCAAATCAATTGTGTGTGGACACACGCATAGAGTTGGTTTACAACATGAAACTGTCGGCTTCTATGGTAAAACATCTACCTTATTCGGATTAGAAGTCGGGCATATGATGGACATAAAGCAGGCTGATTACCTATCAGCAGGCACCGCTAATTGGCAGCAAGGCATTGGCATCTTGGTGGAGGACAACAAGAAGGTAGTGCCTTATGCTGTGCCAATTATTAATGGCGAGGTAATCTTGCCCTAATGAATTACATTAATGAGTATAACGATTTGGTACAAAACCTTGCATCTGAATATGCACGTAGATACAGTATGGTTGAACGTGATGACATCGGGCAAGAGTTGTGGGTGTGGTTTGTTGGACATCCGCGCAAGTACAAAGAATGGTCTGAGTTAGAACAGAAAGACCGAGACAAACTTATTGCTAAGTCATTGCGTAACGCTGCTCTTAAGTTCTGTGAGAAAGAGAAAGCAAAGAAAATTGGATACGATATGTCTGATTTATACTACTATGACGTGTCTGTTATCGAGGCTTTCTTACCATCAATCATTGGGGAATCATATGAAATCCCAACAAAGATTAAAGACTTAGGTAATGCTATTAAATCTACTGAGATTTCGGATGGTAACAATTGGTTATCATTGCGCTCAGATATAGCATCGGCTTACTACAAACTATCAGAAGCAAAGCAAAACATATTACGCTTGCGCTTTAGCATAGAACAACCAGACTGGTCATCACTAGCAAAAGAGATGGACAGTACGCCAGATGGCGCACGTATGAAAGTTCAAAGAGCAATAGGTTCTTTAGTTAAAAATCTTGGTGGATGGAGACCATATCATGACGCGGACAATGTTGAATCAGAGCCACAAAGCGAAGGCGGAACAGAGCATGATAGTGAATTATCTAGAGTGGCTGACGATGCATGAGTATGAAGCAGACGAATGACTTAAGAGGGACACCTACATTTGCTTGCATATGTGGTTGTCTTATGTTTGAAGTTACTGTAATGTGGGACCAAGAGACAAGGGAAGTATCATGGTATGACCTTGCTCAGAAGTGCAAAGAATGTGGGACAGTAACAACAGCACCAACGCCTATTGATTGGATGGATTGCGAGTAATGCCTTTATATGATTTCAAATGCACAACTTGTAGTGAGGTAGTAGAAATAAATGAGAACATACCACCGATTTGTTCTACATGTAGTAGCACTATGCAGCGCATATGGTCTGCTCCAGGGATTAAGTTTAATGCACCAGGCTTCTACTCAACAGGAGGATAAAGATGTACGACTTCACGACTGAAGCCAATTGCAACGGTATTGACACAGAACTATTCTTTACAGATGAAAGTAAGACCTACCCTCAGATGCCTCTTCTTAAAAGAGTATGTGGTAACTGTCAAGTACGAGTCGAGTGTCTTGACTATGCCTTGCACCATGCAGTGCTAGGTTGGTGGGGTGGGACATCAGAAAAAACACGCAGAGAATTACGACAAAAACTTAATATCACACCAGAACCAGTACTAGTCTCAGAGAAATGGATAGCATAAATGATTTATGAAATTGCAGTAGGAGCGTTTATTGCCTTGGCACTATATGACTTTGTTGAGTACCTATCAATCGAGGTTGCTCGTCGTGTCAATATCAAGCGCACACAGAACTACATTAAAGAAATGCTTGACCTATATGATGACCAAGACGAGTACGTTTTTGAGTCAGCCAAGCCTCGCAAGAAGGCTGCGGTCAAGAAGAAGCCAGCAGCAAAGCGTAAGTAAAACAGAAAAAGACCCCCGTCAGGTAGGTTAATGTACCTGAACGGGGGCTTTTGTGTCTCTACGGGGCTGCTACGCCCCTAAATCGTGGTGTTTTTACTTGCTTCCGCGTCCGAATTCCTTGGACTTAGGGTCCAAAGCCTTCCAAAGTGGGGCAATAAATGCAGATGCAAATGCATATGCTAGTGTCTTAGGGTCTGTGACCCCTGCTGCGTAGAGTGCCACCACTGATGGCACGGCTGCGCGTGCGTATGTTGTTGCAATTGCTACTAACTTCTTGCTATCCATGATGCTCCTTATGATTTGAAGACAGGCTTGCCAAAGCCTACGATATAAACTGGCAGGGACTTCTTAAGTGCTGGTCCATTCTTGACCTTATATGCACGCTTCTTTAGGCAGACTTCTCCGCCATTGCGTTGGTCTCCCTTTTTATCTGGGCTAGTATTTCCCTCAACACAGATTACAGTTCCGTCTCCGTTGTCCCTAGCCACGATTCCAACGTGACTAATGCGGTCAATACCATCGTTGGGAAAATCAAAGAAAACAATATCGCCAGGTAGTGGAGTCGCTTCATCTACTTTTTCCCATTGACCTTTCTTAATAAATGCTTGCGCACCTGCAAGTGTGCTGACTACATTAGGAATCTTTAGTCCTACTTCATTGGCACACCACATTACAAATGACCCACACCAAGGTAGGAAGTTAGCCTTTGTAAATGCTCCGTATTTCGTTTCGTTATCTTTAGGTCCTTCAATCACGCCAATCTCTGCACGTGCTGTCTTAATAAAATCGTTACGCTGACCCATGTTATTCTGCCTTCTTATCTACTTTAGCAAATGCTTGGTTAATTTCATCTGCTGTTAGACTTCCATCAGCAAGAAAGAAACGAGCAAGTGCTTCGATTACAGTTGCTGCGCCTAGAGCGCCAGCAAGTACTGCTGCCTGCCATACTTCAATGCCAACCAATGAACCAGCACCGATTACGCCAAGTGATTCGGCTGCAATTACTGCAACAATACGCAGCATTACATTCTTAAATGTTTCCATTATTAGTCTTCCTCTTCATCAATCCACTCTGATATATCTATATCAGGAGTTGGCATACCCCAACTTGGTTCTGGAATTATAAATCCAATTGCCATCATTCATCCTTTAAGTTACGTAATTTAAATGTGAGTGACCAGATAATTAGACATATAAAAATTGAATAACCAACTACGGTTTTGGCAGAACCTTCAAGTACTACCCATGCTACAAACATTCCGAGCAGGGTCCATAGTTGGTTTGCTATATCTGAAAAGAACTTCTTCATTATGGCTTTCTCCTATATGCTGATACAGCAGCAGCCGATGCTGCTGCCTGTGTTGCTATGCCGCCTGCTATGATTGCAGATACAACTACATCTTCTGCTGTCTCTCTAACTTCAGGAAGTAGGTCAGCACCGACACTACCGAGTGCTGCAAGTGCAGCACCTGGGTTGGTAAACAATTCTTGTACTAGTGCAGCAGGGTCTTGCAACAGAGCAACAGCAATTGCTTCTTCCGCTGTGACTACTACGCCGTTATCCAACTCAACTGGAGTTGATGGTGGTAGACTTTCTAGATTAACATTATGAATACTTGGGGGTTGCAATGGAGTATCAGGCACTGATGGTTGTACGGGCGCTGGAGTTGGCTCTGGCAAAGGCTCAGGATTTACTACAGGCGGTACCTCTGGGGCAACCTCAGTCGGAGGCTCAGGTGCAACTTCTGGTGCAGGCTCTGGTGCAGGTTCAGCGACAGGCTCTGGCTCTGGAGCAGGTTCTGGCGCTGGTTCCTCAACAGCAGGAGGCTCTTCCGCAGGAGCAGGAGGTTCCTCTACTGGAACTGGGAGTTCCGCAGGAGGTTCTTCAACCAATGGAGGCGCTGGTTCAACAGGAATTGGAGAAGGTGTTTCAACTCGCACTGGCTGTGGCTGAGGCGCAGGTTGAGGTGCTGGCTGCGGAGCAGGTGCGGGAGTTGGTTCAGGTTCCACTACTGGAGGCTGACTTGGAATTGGAGAAGGAGTAGGGGATGGTTCAGGATTTGGTTCTGGAGTTGGGGTCGGGCTGGGTGATTGGCTTAATTCTGGGGATGGTGACGGGAGCGGTATTGTCTCTGGTTCTACTGAAGGACTCGGGGTCGGTGTGGGTGTGGGAGGCAAAGAAGGTTCAGGCGTTGGAGTCTGAGTTGGCTCAGGAGAAGGAGAAGGTGAAGCGCTATCGCTCGGTGTTGGGCTAGGTGAAGATACTGGTTCTGGTGTCAGAACTGGTACTTCTTCTACTCTTGTAATGTTTGCTTCTTCTAATGGAACAACAGTTCCATCATTTAATACTGCACCAGTTCGGGTCCAGTTGTACTCGCTGTAATCTCTACCGCTTAAAACATAAGAGATTGCTACTGTTCCATCAGTATTAATTGCTGCGGTAATAACAATATTGGTAGTCTCAGGGTCACTAGTCAAAAAAATAGGGCGAGCAGAAATATCTACCTGAAATCCGCCATCACTTGCACTGATGATTAAGTGCTCATCATTACGTTGGTTAGGATATACAACCCAGTCCATTGACTGAATAGAGATACTAGGTGTTGCTGGATATGTCCAGTATGTACCATCTGGCTGACCAAATGTAATAACACTATTGGTTGTTGCATATATTCTATCGTATTGCACGCCATCATAAGTGATGGCTGTAGTAATTGGTACTTGATAAGAGACATCGTCTCCACCACAAGTTTCCAATGTAGTTACAGTTGGTGTCTCACCTTGTGCTGTTGGCTCAATAGCAGCAGCAATAGTTGCAGCCTGTGCTGATGTAACACAAGCGGACATTGCTGACTGAGGTAAACCAAATAAAGATGTTCCAAATAAGATTAAGAATACAGCGTACTTACTTGCCTTCCCTCTCGCAGAGGATAAGGTAAATCTGGTCAACGCGTTGTTCAACTCGGTCCAATCGTTCGGTGTTGATATTAACTGCGTCCCTCATTGAACCGCCACCATTTGGTTTAAGTTCATCTAAGTAGTGCTTAACTAACCATCGAATTGCTGCTGTAAATCCAGCGATTAAAGTCATTACGGCAACGGCAAAGCCTGCCCATTCTGCAGCAGACATTACACCGTCCTAATCGTAATCTGTAGAACGCCACCAAAGCCATCAAAGCCTTTGTCAGGTGGAGTCATACGCGTAAATTGGATTTGTTCTATGACAGCCTGACGTGACTCACCAGTTGTTAAGTCTTGCCATGTAAGTACGTCACCCGATTCTTCTACATTTTCAAGTGCATTAATACGAGCCAATGCTCTTCCTTCGTAACCTACCTGTACGTTAAACCTATCTGTTTCTATATCAAAACAATAAACAGGAAATTGCATTACGCGCTGACGCGGGGTAGCAATAGTAGCCTTAGCCTGGTAGCCCTTGAAAATTGGACCGAGGCTAGATGTAGTTGAATCTCTATATAAAATAAATTTATAAGCAAGATATTCTTGTGCTGTAGCAGGAGAAGATGTTGTTACTTCTACTGGAGTAATAGTTGAATCGTATGAAATGTGGTCGTATTCAATACCATTTTTATCTACTGACTCTAGTGTCATAGAGCCATAAGTAAAGTCACCACGTCCAAGAAGACGCTTGAAATTCTTAGGTTCTAGTGTTCCATAACGAATGTTACCTGTTGTTAAGTAGCCAGATGTTCTTAGGGTTGACTCATCTTCCATGTAGACATAACCAGAACTACCTGTGTATGCAGTAGAGAAAGCAACACGGTTAGTGTTGCCAACAAAAGAACATGATGTTGTCTGGAATCCAGTAACTCCATCATAGTAAACGTCATTAGCATAAGCATGACGCAGTGTTTCAAGGTCGTTGCCAAGGTCAATACGGGTAAGACCTGGCTCTCCACCAACAGATGTTGTTGCCCATACAAAACGGTCACGTGCACAGAAGTCATACACTGGCTGAGATGTCTCAAGAATAAGTGGTCCATAATTTATAGAACCGTCTTGGTCTGAGATGCTGGCAGCACGAATACCCTTGTTAGTGCCAATCATCATGTAGTCAAGGTAATAAAAAATTTTATGTATCTGCTCACCAGCGGGCATTTCTGCCGCTACAATTGCAGCGGTAAGCGCTGGCATACTACCAGTGCTAGTCACCAATGTGTACTTCTCAATAGAGGAACGTAACCCATTGAAACCTGAAATGTAAATAGCAGGACCAGATGCTGTAATACTTGTATAGATGTGACCAGTTACTGTATTTGTAAACACAAGTGTAGGGGTTAATGCTGTTATGCCAGTAGGAAATTCGTATACTTTATTTCCAGCACAAAGGATAATACGTTCTTTAACGTATTCAATAGTAGCATTTGTAATTATATCTGATGTGTCAAATATTTTTACTTCATCTGATGTATCAGCAGATGACCCTGAAAGGGGCTTAGCATACACAGTCATCTTAGTTGTTCCACCAGATGTTTTATTAGTTACCCAATAAGCATTGGTTCCATCATCGCAAATTGCGTATACTGGATAGACACCAGAACCTGCATTGTAATCAATAAAGTGAACTGGATTGCTAGGGTCATTTATTTTAATCTTATCTACATCATACTCATCATGTAGTAGCAAGCCTTGATAAGTTGTACCACTAGTAGTCCATTGAATAGAACGTAGTTGCTGTTGGCTAACACCATTAGACGCAATTGGACCTGTTGTATTATGACCTTGAGTACATGACTTAAGTAGTGTCACTTGTCCTTTAGTCCATACGTTAACACCCTTGCTATCATTAAAACGATAGTGACCTAGTTCATCATTGGTTAATGGGTCGTAAAAGTTAATCCCTGAGCCAGAATGAAATGACATCTGACTGCGAATCCACCAACCAGTAAGCGATTGCTCACCAGGTTCAGTACCATTATCAAACTGGTCTTTACGAAATGGCGCAGTCTGACGAATGTATGGACGCGTGTCATTAATTGCATAAATAAATGGAAGCCCACCAATTGCAGTATCATATGCAATATCAGTATTTTGCCAGATTGCTGTAGAGGAAACTACACCAATGTCAACTGCAACGGCACGGGTACTTCGACCTTCGGTTATATCTCTGCCTGCCAAGGCGAACCTCCACTACTAGAATTAAATTAAAGAACGATTGTTGCTGCTTCTTCTTCGGTCAATGCTTGACCAGCAATTAACTTTGCCTTAGCAGATGCCTTAAGCGCAGCAAGTGCTGCTGCTGCAGCCTCTTCTTCTTCACGACGTGTTGCTGCTTCAATGCCAGCAAGTTCACGTTCGTTAATCTCATCAGGAGTCAGGTCGATATACTCCTGCTTGCCTGTTGCTAAATCGACTACCAGTTTCTTAGGCTTAGTTGTCATAGTTAATTGGCTCCCAATCTACAAGTTCTTCATTCCATTGATACATAACTCCATCAGTCGGATACTTGATTGGTGCTACCCATTGGGCTGCACGTGTAAGAATCCAAGATGGATAAGGCTGTGGTGCTACGAACCAATCTTCTACAGGGTCATAGGTGTAACCCACTCCTGCGTAATTCATACGTATGCGATTGTTGTAACTTGTTTGAATCCATCGTCCACCTAGACCAAGTTCGTCACGGAGATATTCTTCTCCACGATATTCCTGGTCATCAGGAACTACAAGGACGCGAGTTACAATATTGTTCTCATCTACTTCTGCAAAATGTGCCATTGTATTTTCCTTTACGCTGCTGAATATCTAATAATAATTACACCTGAACCACCTGAGCCAGATACGCTGCTTCCGCCACCGCCTCCAGAACCTGTGCCAGCAGTTCCTGATACTGGACTTGTTGCGTCACCAGCACCACCACCACCAGAGCCACCTGCGCCTCCAGCGCCTGATGCGCCTGAGCCGCCACCGCCTCCTGCAATGTATCCACTAGCACCTAATCCAGTATTGGTAAGAACAGAAGATAATGCTCCCCAGTTGGTTACAGTATTTACACCAGCACCACCAGGAGGGGGGGTTCCAATAGAACCATTGCCACCAGCAGCGCCTTTACCACCACCGCCACCGCCGTTTCGTGCAACGCCGCCACTAGAATCTTGACCGCCAAGACCACCATTGTTACCTTGACCAGATGTTCCAGTTCCGTATGTGTTACCAGTACCCCAAGCAGAACCACCACCTGAACCACCATTAGCACCACTTACGTAAGCAGAACCGTTATAGCCACCGCCTCCACCACCGCCGACGGATGCTGTTAGTGAAGAAAATTGTGAGTTGCTTCCGCTATTAGGTCCACCATAAGTAGCCAAACCTGCGCCACCCGCGCCAACTGTTGCGGTATAACTTGTTCCATTGGTTAAAGCCTGAGATGCAAAAGCAAGTACACCACCCGCACCTCCGCCACCTGCTGCTGTACCACCTGCACCACCACCTGCTACTTGCAAGACGTCGCAAGTCAAGTTGGTTGCAGGTACAAATGCACCAGTTGATAGGAAAGCGTGATACCAATATGTACCATCGGTTTTAATTATATCTCCACCACTAGCCTTTGGAGCGATAGCAGGTGTAGTGCCTACTGCTGCTAGACCGTAGAGTGAGAAGGTGCTGTACTGGACGAATGATGCACTTGCTTCTGCTGTAAATGTTATGGAAGTAATTGCAGCAGTGCTAGACCATAAACCTGCCGTTAATTGAGCGTACGCAGTAGTAGCATTATTCTCACTTACGCTATCTGCAGACCAAGATTTATAGTTGCTAGAAGTATAATTTGGAATATAAACTTCAATGTTGCTGAATGTATTAGCGGTAGAGTTTGCTGCAACTTCAATTCCCGCTTCACCAGTTGTTCCACTTGTTGATATAGCAGACGAGCCGTCTCCATACAAACGCTTAAATGATAAGTTTGTAGTTACGCCATTAAAGTTCAACAAAAAATCAGAAGCATTTGCAGAACGATTGTCTCTAGTTGACGCAACAATCTTCAAATCGGTATAGCCCGATTGTGGGATGTTACTGAATGTGACCGATGCCGCTGCCACAGTAAGTGTAACGCGGTCTAGGAGTATGTAGTTTTCTGCCATTTAGTTAATCTCCTTATTTCGCATATCGAACTATGACAATACCTGAGCCGCCGTTGCCAGCGTTAATTGTCTGACTTGTAGCACCACCACCACTACCTGTGAAAGCCATTCCAGATGGAGTGGCTGTATTGGAACCTGTTCCACCGCCACCATCTCCTCCAGTACCGCCAACTCCATTGTCACCCCAGCCTCCACCACCACCAGCAAACCAGTATGTTCCAGAAATGTTTTGACCTAGATTGGTTGCAGCACCCCAAGATGAATAAGTTGAAACACCATCTCCACCAGAGCCTTGCACCGCATCAGTGTTGCCTGCTTCGCCAGCGCCACCGCCGCCACCACCGCCGTTTGCAGTTCCTGCGCCACCTGCAAAACCTTGTCCAGATGTTCCTGCAAGGCTGCCTAAAGAATAAGCGTTACCGCCACCTGAACCACCAGTTGTACCAGGGGAAGATGTGGCGCGTCCACCTCCACGACCTCCGCCAACGCAAGCAGTTAATCCACCAAATTGAGAGTTGCTTCCAGCGGTTCCGTAGAGTGCGCTATTTGCTGCACCGCCAGGTCCACCTGCTCCAACGGTTACTGTATAACCAGTTGCAGTTAGAGATTGTGATGTGAAACCAAGAAGACCTCCTGCACCACCACCACCACCACCGAAGTTACCTCCACCACCTCCGCCTGCGATAACTAATACATCAGCAGTTAGTGATTGTGATGGAGTAAATGTACCTGACATACCAAAAGTGTGATACCAGTAGTTTGCATCAGAAGATATAACTCCGCCAGATGCTTTAGTTGTTGAGTTGGCGTCTGCTTTGATGCCATACAACGAGAATGTGGTTCCATTTGTAAAAGCATACCCTGATGTATTTGCAAACGTAACTATATTTATAGCAGAAGTTGAGCGCCATAAATTAACAAAAGCGCCTACATCTTGTGATGCTGTTACACCTAAAGAGTTTCCCCTTGATAATGCAGTTTTGTATGTTGTTGTATTTGAATAATTCATTAAATGAATAATTTCAGTACATACAACGTTGCTTATTACACCAACTCTAAACGTTGATATGTTTGTGTCACGTTGAGAACCAGCACTTGAGCCATTACCATACAGTTGAGTATCAGAATAGTTTGAGCCTGTATCAACAGAGCCGTTGCCAACTTGCATAGTAAGCCAACCTCGGTCCGCTCCTGCAACTGAACCATTTACTACTATTACTAAATCTGTGTATGTTGACGGTATAGATGAAAAAGTTACCGAAGTGGCAGAACCGCTTGTTGTTACTTTATCAAGTGCAACGTATGTATTGGTAGCCATATTATTTTACCCCGTATAATGCAAAGGAACTGTATTGTGAAAACAATGTTCCATAAGTAGGAATAATTGTTAAAGATGTAATAGCGGCTGTGCTTTGCCACAAGTTAGACATAAAGTAAATTCGACCAGTAGTGGAGTTTTGGTCTGTACCGCTAAGAAGTCTAGTTGTCTTATATTTTGTAGTTGCGGAGTAATCCAACACGTCTACAACAGATGCACCAAACATAGAAGCAGTTGCATTGCCACCTGCTGTAACACCAGACCAAGGGGTACCTGTCGATGTTCCAGTATCTCCTCCACCCGCACTTGACCCATTGCCATAAAGCGAATGGTATGCGTACACAGAACTTGAATCACCGTTGAAACGGATAGTCATAAAGTCGTTAGTATCTGCTCGGTTAGTACGAGTCAAAAGACGTAACTGTAAATGTTTGTATCCTGATGGTATGCCTGCAAAAGTTACTGATGCCACTCCACCTGAAGGCACAGTGACAGTAGCCAAAGAATCATAGGAACCATAAGGTCCAGCATAGAGATGCCCACTTATCTGTGAAGCATAAATGCCAACATTATTTTGCATTAGGCAATATCTCCAATGACGTGCCAAGTATCTGTTGCGATTTTCTTGCAAGTCAAAGCAGAATATTGAACTCTCGTCTTAGGGGCTGCTGCTGTTGCACCAGTTGAGTAGATAGTTGTTGTGCCTGATGATGCTGCAGATACAGTTACCTGTCCTGCACCAATCTGAATCAAGTCAATGCTGGTTCCGATTGGGAACGCAACTGATGCGTTAGTTGGGATTGAATATGTCTGAGCAGAAGCATTAGATGCTGTGATGTACTTGCCTTGGTCAGCAAGAACGAATGTGTATGTTGTTCCAGTCTGAGCGTTGATTGACTGAGCAATCTTAGGGTCAGAGATAGCAGGTGATGTACCGAATACAAGGGCACCAGTACCTGTCTCGTCAGAGATAACTCCTGCCAGTTCAGACGATGTTGTTGCAGCGTGTACGCTTAACTTATCTGTAGTAACTACAAGCGTCTTAGATGATGGGATAGTCGTGCCATTGATAGATGTAGCAGTAGCCACACCAAGAACTGGAGTTGTAAGAGTTGGTGTGTTCTGGACTACAAATGTAGAACCAGTACCAGTCTGTGAAGCAATAGATGTTGCTGAACCTACAGATGTGATTGGACCAGTTAGGTTGCTAGGTGCAATCGTTGCTGTGTCAATGTAGTTCTTAGTTGCAGCATCTTGAGCGTTGGTTGGGTCCCCAAGACCTGTAATCTTATTTGTTCCCATAGCAAGAGCACCGCTCATTGTTGAGCCAGTCTTA
>Ga0208147_1000039_pt1 | contig 40113 bp, 54 predicted proteins | sample DEB3_08_DNA_FD_184520 | JGI IMG/M metagenome (GOLD analysis project Ga0208147, IMG submission 184520) | Aqueous microbial communities from the Delaware River and Bay under freshwater to marine salinity gradient to study organic matter... | ecosystem: Environmental > Aquatic > Marine > Coastal ... | reverse complement strand
GCGGGCGGTTCCTGCATGTCCATCACATCTAGGGTCATCCGGTCAGTCAAGGCCTGTAGCCCTGCCTGCCGTCGCGCCGTTGGTGATTCGGTGGGCGTCTGCACGATGTCGTCGTCAATCTGCTGGAGCGTGTCCATATGGACGTCTGGCAGCACCGCCCGGGCGGCGCGCTTGCGGATTTCGCCGGTGGCCGTCTGGCCGAGGTCCAGTGCCATCGCGTCTGCAAACTGCTTAATGACCTTTTCCAGATTCAGCGTGTCGAACTGATCAGGCCAGCGGATGGTCAGTTCGTCGGCCGCTTCCCACCGCTCAGCAGCGTCCCCGTAGGCGGCACGGTAGACCAGCCGGGTCACGAACTCATCCACGCGCTGCAACTCGTCCGCGAATCCGGCCAACTGCTGGTTCAGGTCTTCGCGCTTAATCTGCCGCGCATCTGCCGACTCAGCCCCGCGCCCGTCCGACTCCCACGGCAGCACGCTCAGCCGGTAAATCGTGCGCTGGAGCCGGTCCATGTGGTCATGGTAAGACTGAACGTTCGTGTTGTCCGGCGACAGCATCTGCGCCGAATTGGTCGTGAATAGGATGTTGCCCGTGCCCGACTGCTGGCCGATGAGTTCCTGTTCCTTCTGGACGCCCCCAGGAGTCTCTCCAATCGGCACGTTCAGAATCGAGAACGTCTGCTTCCGCAGCAGTTCGCGCGTCTCGCTAATCAAGTTGTAGAGGTCGATGTAGAGCTGCGGGTCACCCAGCACCGAGCGCCCCACAAACGGCGTCAGCGCTCGTCGACGGGCATACATCACGAAGGCAGGCACCACGCCGAAGTCGTGCGTGCCCGAGGAAATCTCCTTGCCAGAGCGGTTGAGCAGTTTCCAGCCTTCCGCGTCGACCACGCGCACCCGCACGTCTACGCTGTAGGCCGTTGAGGTCTTGGCGTAGCTTTCCCGCGGCACGGCTTCCAGAAACTTGACGCTGACCAACCGGTTGTTATCGTCCACCAGCCAGTCAATAACGTCGATGGGCGTATACCAGCGCACATACGCGCGGCGCGGGTCGTCCGGCTGCACGTCGACGTAGCCCCAGAGGTGCCCAAACGCGGCGCACGGCCCCCACGCTTCTTTCAGCAGGTCGTTCCAGTTCGTGCCGTTGCCGTCGGCGTCGTTCCAGAACAGCTCAATGGGCCGCTGTACGGCCACCGTCGGCGCGTTCGGCCCGAAAGACCGCTGCGCCTTGTTGCGGAAGAGTGCGCCGCTCAGTTGCTCGATGAGCGTGGACGCAATGTTCTCGTAGCGGGCCAGCTTGCGCCGTTCCTTGAGCTTCGGGGACGGCTTCGACGGGTTGGCGTTGACCTCAAACCGGAGCAACTGGCCCCCGTCGCCAAAGACCGGCGAGGAGTGGTCGAGCCACTCGCGTGGATGGGCAATCAGGTAAGGCTTGGTGTCGTCAAGAAAGCCCCCCGCGCCTTCGTAGACGTCGAGCAGCTTGACCCACACGTCGCGCCACCGCAGGTAGAGCGGATGCACGACACCGATAACAGACGACGGCGCACCGAGCGGCGCTGATGCTGGGATAGCCACAGCATGATTGTCTGTGGTGGGGCGCTCAGCGTCAATGCCCGACCATCAGATTATGGGTTACGTGGCGTCAATGTGACCACAAACTGACAGCCTAAGCCTTCGGCAATCTGCACCAGCACCGACAGACGCGTGTTTTTGAGGGTCATGACGCGCCCGACCGTGTTCTCGCAGACCCCGGCCAGCGCGGCCACTTGCGCGTAGGACATCCGGCGTTCGCGGATGATGGCGTCAATCTGCGAGGCAATCGATTCGCAGACTTCCTCCGTGGCGCGCTGCATCAGTGGCATGGTGTTACCACTTTACTTTATTGGCCCAGTAGGCCGCGCTCATTTTCCCCTTGGCAATGTTCTCGGCATGGCGCGCGCGGAAGGCCTCACGACGCTCACGGTCTGCGGCCGACTCGCCTTCGCGGCGCGGCGAGCCTTTCACGCCCTGCTGGCCAAAGCGGATCGTTTTGACCTCGCCGTCTTCCTTGGCCACCACAACATGCGACTTCGTCGGATGCGACGGCGTGCGCTTCGGCTGGTTGTAGTCGTCCAGCCCCAATCTGGTCAGGCGCGGGTCTTTCGCTTTCTTGGCCATTGGTTCACCTCTGCGTCGTGGTCGTGCGTTGAAACGGCACCACGTTGTCTGGCACGTGGCGTGTGGCCCAGTAGGCCTGCAAGACAATCCCCGCGTTCATGCCATAGAACGTGGCGACGGCCCACGCCCACCACAGCCCGAGGCCCAGCCCCACAATGAAGCCGACGCCGAGCGCCATATATGCGGCCATCTGCACCAGCACGGCCCAGCCGCTGCGCCTCACAGCCATGACACGTGCCCCATGCCCACGCCGCCACGGGCTACGGGAGGCCATGCCTGGTGAATCCAGTAGCCCAGCGCATCGGAAATGTGGGTCAGCATGGGGTTGCTCCGTTTGTCAAGGTCACCCGCGTCAGTATAAACCACTTGCTCTAGGTCGCTAATGAGATGTTCGCAGGACGGGTCAACCGTCAGCCGCGCCGCGCCGCTGGCTGTCTGGCAGCGCGCGTTCACGGCCTCCACGCGGTCTTTTACGTGCGGGGCTACTTTCGGGATGTAGAAATTGCCCCCGCCGAAGACCTCACGCAGGACCGCATGATCGGACGGGCCGGTCGTCTTCCCTGCCCGCCCCGCCGGGTCGCCGTAGACCTGCACGGCCCCTCGGTAGCCCGCCTCGGCCAGCAGGTCACGCGCACGGGACGCCGCCGCGCGGGTCGCCTCGCCCCCGGCACTCGTAATCCAGACTTCGCGCCAGACACGGGCCTCGTCACCAATGCGCTGGCAAATGAGTGCGGTGGCTGGCTGAATGTTGAAGTCGAACGTGACCGCCACGGGTGCCCCAGGCTCAAGCATCACGGGGCGCACGTGCTGGCCACGCGCGAAGGCGTAGTAGGCGCGGCCTGAGAGTGCTTCGAAACTGGCCTCGAACTCCTGCCGGAAGGCGCGCGCGTCCATCTGCTGGCGCATCTCCTCCAGCAGTTCATGCGGGATATGCGGCGCATCGGCCGTGCGGAACTGCCACGACGCCCAGCTCGCCCACCGCTGGTCTGTGGACTGGCCCCGCGCATAGAGCTGGTAGAGGTGGTTGAAGTGCTTCGGCGTGCCAGTGAACAGCGCCGTGCCGCGCGTGGTCAGCAGCATAGGCTGCACCACCTCTTCCCAGATGGCCAGCCCGTCGCGCCAGTCCTGGAACTCGTCCATGATGGCCTTCCGCAGACCACGGCCACGCAGCCGGTCTGGATGCTCGGCTGACTTGCACGCCACGCGGCAGCCCCAGTGCGTCCACAGTTCCATGCGGGATTCATTGGGGTCACGCGCCAGCCAGTGCCTCGGCACAATGGCCCGCAGCGGCTCCCACATCAGGTCACGCGCCATGTCGTAGGTGGGCGCGATATACCACAGCGTGCCCGGTGTGCCCATCTCGCGGAGCGTCTCGGCCTTGCAGAGTTCCGTCTTGCCCCAGCGGCGGCCACTGACTAGGACGCGGTAGGCAGCGTCAGAGTCGAAGACCTGCGCCTGCCCCGGATGCAGGCTGAGGTCAGCCGTCGCCACGGTCGATGCGGAGCGTGAAGACCGGCGCGTCGCCCAGGATTTCCTGCTTGTCCGGGGCGTCAAGGCCAAGATACTTGGCGCGGCGTTCCTGCACGCGGAGGAGCGTGGCAATCGCGGCCGTATCGCCATCCGCTGCCTTCGGCCACAGCGCGGAGACGTAGTCGTCCAGCCGCCGCAGTTCGAGGTCGCGCACGGCTTCGGCGTCCTCCGTGGTCAGCGTGCGGAGGGCCGAGAGTTCAGCTTGCACGTCGGCATACGCCACTTCGACCGAGACGCCAAGGCGTTTGCCAATCTGCCGATACGTCAGCCCTTCACGCCGCAGACTCAGAGCCTGCGCGCGGCGCTCGACAATCTGCGTCTCCTCGGCCGTGTGCGGCGGGCGGCGCTTGTCGCTTTTCGTTTTCGCCTTGCGATATGGCGCGATGGGCTTGGTGACCGGCATGCAGTCTACTCGGTGGGTGCCGTGTCCGTCTCCACCACCGTCTCGGTGGCGTCATCCATCGTGTAGGTCTTGGCCGGGTCCAGCCCCGCCTCACGCAGCGCGGTGTCGAACGCGTGCTTGGTCTGCGCGGCCAGCACTTCCAGCTTCATCTGGGCGTTCTGATGCTGCACGACCGCCGCCTTCAGCTTCCAATAATTGTTGACGCGCATTATTCCTCCACGTCCGGCGGGGCAGGCGGGGCTACGGGCAGGGCTACCGGGATGCCCGTCTGCGCCTCAATCATGGGCAACATCTGGGTCACGTAGGCCAGCACGTTGGCGACCACCGCCGGGTCGTCGACCGTGTAGCCACGGCTGCCAACGACGCCCAGCACGTCGTCTTCGATGTTGATGGTGTAGTTCAGCGTGGTCGTGCCATCGAGCCGAAACTGGGCCGCGGCCTGAAGCAAAGTGCCTGTGAGTGCCATGGGTCTCTCCGTTAGGTGGCGTTCGTCGTCGCCAGTAAGTAGTATACCGTGCCGTTCACTTTGAGCGCGATTTTGTGGGTCACCGTCGTGCTGGTGATACCCGCATTGGTCACACCAGAACCCTCACAGTAGATAGCGGGAATGGTATTCCCAGCGCTGCGGTCGACGCTGTAGACCTGCACGGTGTCTGCAGGGCCGCTGCTCGGCTCCGTGCCATTCTTGAGGCCCAGCACGCCTGCCGCCGAGGTGCCAAAGGTCGTGACGTTGACGCCGACATTGCCGCTGCCATCGAGGCGCAAACGCTCGGAGCCGCCTGTAAATATCGCAATGTTGTTTGCGGACGTCTCTGTCAGATAGGTATCGCCGCCACCGCCAACGCCGTCCAACATGACGCGACTGCCGCTAGCAATCGCGATATACCCACTAGAGGTAATGCGGAAACGCTCAGCTATGGTGCTTGCATTGGCCGTGGAAAAACGAATGTCTCCTGAAATATTTGTATCAGATACATACGTCACCGCCACGCCCTGTATGGTCGCAAGCGTTGTGTAATTCGTGCCCCCAAATGCGAGAAACGACATCGTGCCAATCGTGTCCAGCGACGCCACCGCCGTGGGAGACGCTTGCGTCCCGCGCGCTTTTCTAAACACCGTGGTGCCACCATTGGCGTCGGTACTAAACCGCGTCTGCCGTATCAGCACTGTGCCGTCGCGCGCAATTTCAAACCCTTGGCCGAGTGTGCTTGTCACACCAAGACCCATATTGCCGCTGGCGTCTATGCGCAGGCGTTCCGCGCCACCTGTGGCAATCGCAACCTCATCCGCGGCAGAGAAAAACACGCCGGTATTCAAATCTCCACTAGTCGTGATTGCTGGCGCACTCGCGGTGCCTGCCGTGACGGTCACTGGCCCATCGCTGAACACGTAGCCCGTCGTGGCCCCACCAAACGTGAGCGTATCGGCCGCGTGGGTGATGGTGACATCGCCCGCGTTGAAGTTCACGACCGCGCCAGAGGCGAGGAACAGGTCAGACCATGCCGTGCCACTGGCCCCCAGCGCGGCCCCGTCATTCGCCGTCGGGCGCACGGTCGCCGTGCCAAACGTGGTCGTTCCGCTGCTGGTGGAGATAACGTCGACGCCTCCGACAACGATGTTGACCGTGTTAGCAGCCGCTTCGACGAGGTAGGTGTCGCCAGTCCCAGCGATACCATCGAGATATATACGTTTTGTAGCGGCAATGGCTAAGTTCTGAGCGATCGTCACATTGCCTGTCTCAAAAGCGTAGCCAGTAAAAGCGCCAAAAAACGTTAACTGGTTACTTGCGTGCGTGATGGTGACGTCTCCGGCATTGAAGTCCACCACCGCCCCGCTCGCCAGATACAGATCGCTGTAGGCCGTGCCAGACACGCCCAGCGCTGCGCCGTCATTGGCCGTTGGGCGAATCGTGCCCGTGGTCGTCAGATTGCCAGACCCCGCCCACGTGGACAGCGCGGTGTTCTCGACGTTGCTTAGGCCCACGTCGGTCTTAGTCACCGTGTCCCACGCCGGAGCGGCTGAGAGACTGCCCGTGCCGGTCTGCCGCAGGAAGTTGCGCGTGGTCGTCGTCTGCCCAGCCAGCCGCACATTATCGGTGCCGTCGTGGTAGATAACATCGCCCAGCGTGGTCGTCGGGGCCAGCGCGTCGAAGGCAGTGACCGCGGTGGTCTGCCCGGTGCCGCCATTGGCAATGGCAACCGTGCCCGTCACATTGGCGGCATTCCCCGCAATGTTGCCGGAAATAGCCGACCCAGGAATACTGGAGACCGCCGTAAAGGCTGAGCCACCATTGCCCACCAGATAGCCGGTGAGCGACGTTGCGCCGGTGCCCCCGTTTGGGACGCCCAGTGTGCCTGTAAAGCTAATATCCGGCGTGGCACCTCCAGACGAGGCCAGCGGCGCAGACGCGGTGACCGCCGTGACGCCACCGCCACCACCGCCACCAGTCGCTGAGAGCGTGCCGCCCGTAAAGGACAAGTTCGCGCCGATGCTGACCGCGCTGAAGCCTCCAGAGCCGTTGCCATAGAGAATGGCCGTGCCCGAGGTCGCAGGCGCGTAGTCGACGCCAGATGTTGCGGCCGTAAATGCCGAGGTGCCGTTGCCCTTGACCAGCCCCGTCAGACTTCCCACGCCGGTGCCGCCATTGGTCACGGCCACCAGCCCGGTCACGTTGGCCGCATTGCCCGCGATGTTCCCAGAGATGGCCGATCCTGGAATACTGGACACGGCGGTAAACGCCGACGACCCGTTGCCCACCAGGTAACCGGTCAACGAGGTTGTGCCCGTGCCGCCGCTGCTGACGGCCAGCGTCTGGGACAGGCCCGCCGCGGTACCCGTGGTGTTCTGGTTGAGCGTAGGCACATCGGCCGCCTGAATGGCAGACATGACGACGTTGGAGCCGTTGCCCCGCAGATACTGCCCAGAGGTCACCGCTCCGGCGAACGTATTCATGGCAGCTTGCGCGGTCGACGCGCCGGTGCCGCCGTCGGCAACGGCCAAGTCCGCAATGCCGGAGATGGTGCCGCCGGTAATGGCCACGCTCGTGGCGTTCTGCGTCGACATCGTGCCCAGCCCGGTAATGTCGCTGCTCGGAATCGTGGACGCCGCGGTCATGGCAGACACGCCGTTTCCCTTGACGTAGCCGGTCAGGCTGGACGCCCCGGTGCCACCACGGGCCACGCCGAGTTGGCCCGTCCATCCCAGCGTGAGCGAGGTGTCGTTCACGAGCGCCGCCGACGGACTGCCGCCGAGCGTGAGCGTGACGTTCGTGTCGTCTGTCTTGGTCAGCGCACCAGGTGAGGCATTGACCCAGAGCGTGTTGCCCGCGTTGCGCTTGAAGAGTTGCCCTGCCGTCGGGCTGGTGATGAGGACGTCGTGCAGTTCTTCCAGTTCCTGCCCATTGACGACCGAGACGTATAGGATGCCAGCGCCGCCCGGAGCCTGTCGCACGCATAGCCCCATAAAGACGCCATGCGCGGGCTGCGTGGGGCGCGTGCTGGTCAGTTCTCCAGCAGTCTCTGAGAGCCATACCAGCGCGCCTTCGGTCAGCGCGTTCGTATTGATGCCACGCAAAATGCCAGTGATACAGACGAATCCCTCAGCCGTGTGGGCGATGCTTTCTGCGGTGATGCCAAGCGTCGTGGCGGCGGTCAGTTCTCCGGATGCATCAGCTAGCGCCACTTCTGGCCGGTCGCCATGTGCGCCGAGGATATAGACCGCTTTCCCTTTGGCGATCGTCGTGCCGGTGCGGTTGATAACACGCACCAGCTCTTGCGCGCCCAGTCGGTAACTCACATTTGCGTTGAGTGCCAACGTGAGCGTGCTGTCCGTGGTGTCCCACGCCATTGGCGCGGCACCGCCGTCCCAGTTGATGGCCCCTGCACTTGGCACAGCTACGCCGGTGACCGTGCCTCCGGTGATGGCCACGCTGGTAGCGTTTTGCAGGGCCATCGTGCCAAGGCCAGAGACGGCACTATTCGGGATTGTCAGTGACGCTGTGAACGGGCTACTTCCATTGCCGTAAACGTAGCCCGTCAGGCTCGACGCGCCGGTGCCACCATTGGCGACACCGACAATTCCGCTGAGGCTGATATTGGGGCTGAGACTGCCCACCACCGACAGCGGTGACGACGCCGTAATGGACTGCACTGCGCCTGGCACTCCCTGCGGCCCCTGTGGGCCTTCTGGTCCCTGCGGGCCAATGGCCCCGACGGACGCCACAACCGTGACGGTAGTGCCGTTGTCGATAACCTCAACGACGTTTGGCTGGTCGACGTTGTCGACGCTGCGCTGGTCCTCGTCGACGTTGACCGTGTTGGGCCGGTCATGATACTCCACGCTCATCGCGTCACCTCGGCTCTCACCGTGAAGGTCCCCTGCACTAAGCGCGTGACTACCGCTCCGTTCACCAGCTCCAGGTCATAGACATACTTCTGCGGCGGCAGCGTGGTCATGTCCGCGGCCGTGACAGTCAGCGTGATCGTGCCTGCCGTGCCGCCGAGGGCAATCCGGCCGTTGCTGCTGGTCAGTTCAAGGACCACAGAATCGTTAGCCACCGACGTCCGGAGTTGCATCCGAGCGGTGTAGCCCGTCAGGTTGACGGCCGCGCCGGTGTCGTCTTTCCACGTGAGCTGGCGCGTGAACGTCGCGCCTTGGTCGGTGATGATGTGATACTGCCCTGCTGGTGCGGCCATGGGTTAACCCTCAAATCTTGGGGACGTTTGGAGTTCATCCAATATTTTGGATTGGATGGCGGCGCGCACCCACGCATGGGCCACGCCACTGGTCACGTGCTGGGGGGTGACACGCAGAAAGCGCCACCCGGCGATGGCCAGCGCGGCAATCTTCTCGCAGTCGCCCATGACGCCTGCGCCGCGCACGTGTCGGCCCCCGTTCCAGATGCCGCCGTCAATTTCCACGGCCACGCGGTGGTCAGGGAAAGCGATATCTACTCGCCACAGGCGCACGGGGTGAAACCGGTATTCAGGCACAGCGCCGAGGTCAGCCGTGAGGGCGAGCAAGGTCGCTTGCGCCTTCGTCAGCTTCGGGCTAATTGCCGGTTTTCTGCGTGGACGGTTTCCACCCGGCCTTCCGCATGGCTCCGAAGATGTACGCATCCGCGCGCGCTCCCGTCAGGCCTTTTTTGGCAGCTTCCTTTTTCAGTTCGGTTTCCATTTTGGCAAACTTGCCTGTAGGCATGGCCACTCCTCGTGGCATGGTAGCACGGTCACCGGTCCAGGTAACCGTCTGCCCAGAGGACCACGACGAGGACCGCCCCAAGAATAAGGGCTGCGCTCACGGGCGCGACTGTGCCAGCGCCCGCCGATAGCGAATATCGGCCCGTGCCTGAGCAATGAGCCGTTCGATTTCGCTGCTCGGGATGTCGCCAATGGCTGGCGTCCGGAGCTGCTTTTGAAGGTCGTCGAGGCTTCTGGCGTGGACCAGTTGCCCCGGCCGTCGCAAGTTGGCGGGACGCACCTGCTTGCGCTCCCTGCGGAAGTAGGCGGCGCGATGCTCGCTGTCCACGTAAAGGCGCTGCTTGAGTCCGGGCGAGCCGTCGCGCCACGGGATGGTTTGTCCGCAGCCGCACTTGCAGCGTGGGCGGGCCTTGCCGCTATGCGTCGGGGCGAGGGTCTTCTGTGGCATCTGGGCCTCCGTGCAGGACAAGGTGCAGGGCTTCGTAGAGTTCGCGGATGCTGTAGAGCGGTTCGACAATCCAGTGCTGGCTGCCCCAGTCGTTGGGGTCGTGCGCTGCCAGGTGCCAGTCCGCGTCAAGGCCTGTGCGGTAGCGCCACGCGGCTGGGGGGCATGGGTAGTAGGTGTCACGCGGTGCGGTCATTGTCGCCTCCGTTCTTACGCGTAGAGTCTGATGCTTGCGCCGAGCCGTCATTGTTGCGCGGAGTCATTGCGTCCTCCCGGCTCGTCGACCAGATAGTCGAAACAGACCGACAGCAGCGCCACCAGGGTCACTACCATGAGACAGGCGGCGGCGATGACGACGCCCCACAGCACCGCCATCATTGCATCCTCCGCAGGGCTTCGCGGTAGCCACTGTCAGCCGAATGGTGCGTGATGCCGTCCTTATGCACCTGAAACCGCTTGGCCCGTTCGTAGCGGATGAGGCGTGCCAGACTCTCGTAGACGTTGGCGCTGGTCTCGTCGCCATGCCGCGCCGCGTAGGTGCTGCCGCAGACGGCGTGGTGCAGCAACTGATCCATGATGTCCCGGCTCGTCGCCTCGCGGATGTTGCGGCCCCAGCGGTCCAGGTCGATGGTGGGTGTAGATGGCATCATGCAAGTCTTTCCGCGCCTTTTCGGCGCTGAGCATACCTGATACTGCGAAGCAAATCGTTATAGCGCGCTGCGTCTTTTGAATGGCCATGCAGTTGTGACCATCTTTCACCAGCCAGTGCACTATTCAGCAGCAGGCCAAAGTCTTCCTCGGTCGCAGCGGCAGCAATCATCCGCTGCCATTCTTGAATATCTTCTGGCCTCAGCCCCCAGTTCATTTATGCAAGGCCTCAAAACTCATCCACCGTGACGGGTAGACGATGGTGTCGTCGTCGCAATACCAGGTGCCGCCGATCCGGCGCGCGCGGTAGATCTCCTCGCCGTCCTGCACCAGCACGTAGCCCGGACGCGGCGTGTAGAGGTCCATCTCCTGCCACCCGTGCGGGTCACGCTGGGCCTGCTGGAGCGCCTCGATGGTGTCAGCCGCCCAGACCATCAGGTCGGCCGTGTAGCGCTGCGCGTGGGCAATGCGGTTGGCCTGCAGGCGCAGGCACCGCAGATTGACTTCGCCTGGTGTGCAGCTCATCGCTCACCTGCCACACGCCCTCCAGCCGTCAACTGCGATGCACATAACCGCACAGGATCAATAAGCGGCCACGGGTAATGCACCGAGGTGCCGTACAGCTTCCCGATTGAGTGATACTCCATGAACGCCACGATCGCCCGCTGCGTCTTACGAAACGCATCGTGATACGTCGACTGTCGTACCCCCGTCCGCAGCAGCCATTCCCGCAACAGCACCGCTGGCTTGTCTCCGTCGCCACTAGGCAGTTCCTGCCCACAGAGAATCCGGCAGAAGTCGCCCAGCCTGTCGAGGTCACGCACATAGAACCACGCAAGCACCACCGCGCTCCACACACACGCCGCCGTTACGCCACGCTGCTTCACCGCAATAAACGGCGCAATGAACTCAAGCGGCGATCGCAGCGTGTCAATCATCTGCGCAACTTCCTGTTTGGACACCTGCCGATTATCACCTTTGGCATACCGCATCACGCTCCTGGCAATGGCGACCGTCGTCTGTGTCACTACTTCCCCGCGATCCAAGGAAATCGAGTCCGATGCCGTTCGCTTCGCGTGGTCGTCCATCGCAATCTGCGATGACGACGGCACCCCCCGTGTCACCACCATCCGTTGCGGCATACCGCTCTCCACGATGGCCGCGAGCCGATGCTGGCCGTCCAGCAGCGTCCCGTCGCAGTTCAGCGCGATGCCCTGATGCGTCAGCAGCCAACGCCCGGTCTTCATCTCGTCCGCGTAGTGCGCGACGACCGTGCGGCGCAGCGGTCGGTTGTTCGTGTTTGCGGTTAGCAGTTCAGCCGCACGCACTGGCGTAATATTCTCAATCGTGACATGCATAGTTGTCTCCTCTGACGTGTGCTGTTGACCACTCATCGCTCACCCGCCACGCGGCGCAGGCGTGTCGTGGCCACCTCCTGCCGCTGCTGCCAGTCGTCTTCGTCCCACTTGGCGAGGCTCACAGAATGAAACTCCAGCTTCCGCGCCAGCCGCCATGCGGCCGTGAAGCCAACCGCCATGCCGACCATTACGCCGAGCATCAAACTTACCCACAGTGTGTCCGGTGTCATCGCATCATCCTCCGTATGGCCACCCGCGCCAGCCGCCATCGCAGCCAGCGCGGAAGCCACGCCCACATTAGAACGACCGTCCTGTCAGCATCCGCTCGATGGATGCGCCAGTCATCAGCGACGCGGCCGTGTCACGTGCCACTTGACGGTCGACCTCATCAGATGGGTCGACCATCTGCAACTCGGTCAGCATCACGTGCCAATCCGTATTGTCGCAGGCCCACCCGTGCATGGCGTCTCTCACGTCGTCATACTCATAGTCCTCAGCCACTCTCTGAAGATCCAGGATGCGCGCCTCCGTAGCAATCAGCCGCACCACGGTGCCATGAGCGACGCTGAGGGCTACGGCTTGGGCAATGGTCATGGTGTGCGAGTGGGTCATATCGATCTGGGGCATGTCTGTCATGGTGTCCTCCGTTAGTCAGTGTCGGCACCGCCCGCCGACAGAAACCACTTTATAGCCATGCTTTCAGCGTGTCAATAGATTTATTGAGCCCCCGAAAGATTTAACATCCTTAACAATTGCTACCACTTCCGCACCGTGCCGCAGACCGTGCAGGCCCATGCGGACGTGAAGAATGGCCCCCGCTGCTCGGCGTGGAGCGTGTGCCTGAGCTGCCGATGGGCGGCAAACCAGAAGGCGTCTGGCATCCGCAGATGGGCCGTGGCGTCGCGCCGTTCGGCGTCCAGTTCGGCCAGTCCAGGATTGCAGCGGCCTTCGCAAATCAGTCGAGCGGTTCTGTCCATAGTCCATGCTCCTTGAGGGCGGCTTCGTAGCCTTTGGTGTAGCCGCGGTTGTATCCCGTGGTGGCCCCGGCATGATAGCCCTTCCGGTAGGCCTTCGCGTAGGCCGTGGGCGCGTCAATCTCGCCAATCATCGCCCGGACCCGCTCAAAGTGCTTGCGCTTCGTGGCCAGTGCCCCGCGTTTGCCGGCGGCTTCGGCCCACGCGCGCAGGCGCGCTTTCTCTTCCGGGCCGATGGTGCGCTTCCGGCACTTGCGCGAGCAGGCCTTCTGCACGGCGCGCGGCGCGTCGAAGGCCTTCTTGCAGGTGATACAGATTTTCTTTACTGGCATGATGCCTCCGGGCCTGCGATACGTGCTGCCAAGGTGTGCTGGCCCATCGCCTTCAGGCGCGCCAGAAACTCCGCTTCGGTCATGGCCACAGCCGCCGGTCGCAGCTTCGCCCGTGCGCGCTGCTCGGCGGCGCTGATGGGCATCTGTGATTTTGCGAGGTGGCTTGTGTCTGGCGGCGGCACCCGGCAGTCTGGGCAGCGCCTCACGCCTTCGTAGACCGTCTCGCCCAGCCCGTAGCCGCGGAACGGCACGGCGTCAATCCACGTCGACCCGGCGCACGTTGGGCACTTGCGCGAGACCACCTGGTCGGGCGCTTTCAGGGCGGTCACTTCCGCGAGCAGCTCGGCCAGCGTCGGCCACCAGCGGTCGGTCTTCTTGGCCATCAGGTTGTCCACCGCGCGCGTCAGCCGCTCGGCGTCGATATGCTCCAAGGCCTTGTGCCACTCCTGCCCCATCGACTCGATGCTATGGGGCACGTAGTAGCCCGCCAGCGCCAGCCGGTTCATCTCGTCGAATACATCGTTTAGTCTCATCGCCCCTCCTGCATCCGTGCCCGTCGTTCCGCGTTCAAGCGAATAATCCGCGTGACCGGCCCCTCATGCGGGTAAAGGTCGCGGTCACCGTCGTCCATCTTCTCTGTCCACCGGGCGTTCCAGAACTCCCACATCGACCCCGTCGGCACCCGGCCTGAGGCCTCCCACCGTTCCCGCACGGACTGCGCCCATGCCAGCACCTGCGCGGGCGTCATCTTCGCTCGCCGTGCAAACTGGTTCGCCATATCTTGCGGCAGGCAGACCCAGTCGCACATCTCTGTGATATGCCCCCCGTGGCGTTTGTGGAAATGCAATGGGCTTTCAACCAGAGAACCTCTTCTCTCTGGTTGTACTGACTCTGGTTCAACTACCTCTGGTTTTTGCACAAATCCTTGGGGGTATCCTTGCACAAATCCTTGGGGGGGTATACCCCCACCAATTTGTGCAGCAGCACTCTTTGAGGGCATGTCCTGCTGGTGTGCATGGCTGGGTGCCTGAACGCCATCTGTCGTGCGCGCGGCCATCTGCGGTGGGGCCACGAAGACCAGCGTATAGTGATTCGTCATGACCTTGCCGTCCTTGGTCATGCGCCGATCCTTGGTCAACGCGCCGATACTGACCAGCTCGCGCAGGGCATTGGTGACGGTGTTGCGATGCCAGCCGAGGTCATCTGCGAGGCGCTGCTGTCCGGGCCAGCATTGCCAGGTCTCGCGGTTGGCATACCGGCATGCCATCCAGCCAAATAACACCTTGGCGTTGGATTGAATCGGCGCGGTTAACACCCACGCGGGTGTCATCCCAAACGGACCCAGTTGTGTGCGAAATCGAGCGGGCGATTCGTCCATCTCTGTCCTTTCATGCAGGACAGCACCCACGGTACAATGGCGGGAGCCTGTCGCTGCGGAGTTCAGCGTCACGGTCAGGGCACGGACGAGGCCTCATACCTCGGTCGTGCCCGTTTAGTCTACACCAGACCGACGCCCCGGCGTCTCTCCTTCCAGCTCAGTTTGAGTGAAAGCACCGAAGCGTCGGCCCAGATGAAGGGCCGGTCGTGCCGCCTCCCAGCGCCGCACACAGCGTGCGGTGGTTTTCCGCTCAGGGTTCGGGCTGAAGCGGGGGCACCGAGCACAACCGGCACCACCTTAGAACGGAATGTCGTCGCTCGTCACCGCCCGACGGCCGGACGGTGCGGCCGCAGGCGCGGCCTGCTGCCCCATCACGGTGCCCAGATAGCTCGAGAGCCAGGGCGTCTGCTCATAGATGCGATAGTCCGGCGTCTTTTCCCCGTCCTGCTTTTTGCTATTCGGAAACACCACAATGCGCTGCCCATTCACCGTGCCGCTGAGATAGGGCATCCCGTTCTTGCTCGTCTGCTTCCACAGACCGCCGATGTCTTTCTTCTGCTGCTGGTCGCTCACGCTGTCACTCCTTCTGGTTGCCGCCACGTCTGCACGGCCGCGTTGACCTCGGCCAGGAACGGCTCAAGGTAATCCATCCGATACATCTCCACCCGAATTCTCGACACGACCTCCACCACCAGTTGCATATGCGGCGGCATCGCGGGGCAGTAGCTCGCCAGCCAGCAGGCATCAGCCCCAGTCACCAGCAGATTGTGCGTGCATTGGTCGAGGTAGTCACGCACCATCGCCATGGGCGCGTTCAGATAGCGCCAATGGGTCTTCGGCTTCGGCACCTTCAGTTCCACGATGTCGCCCTGACTGGTGTAGCCGTCGATGCTGCACCCGACCCACGGCAGCTGCGTCGATTGCAGGAAGCCAGACTCGAAGATGAGCGTGTCAAGGCGCGTCTCCAATGCCGACCGCGCCGCGCCTTCCAGTTCGCTGCCGCGGACCATCCACGGCGTGACGACGGCGTCCTCGGCACTCTGGCCCGTCAGTCGCTCGACCACCACCTGCGTCAGGTAGTCTTCACGCGCCGCGCTGGGCTTGCCGTCTTTCCGCGTCGCCGTGATGTCTGCGGCCCTCGACCCGGTCACGTAGCCTACACGTGCCTGGAGCCATTCCGACGTCCCCTGCGCCGCCGGATGCACCGTGTAGCGGTCAGGCCTCATGCCTGCACCTGCGCCGCACGGGCCTTGATGCCGCTCAGGTGCTGGTCGTAGTGCGTCTTGGCAAACGTCTTGTATTCCGGTTTGCTCGTCTTCCACGCCTCGGCCACGGCCGCGGACCCATTTTCTGCCAGCACTTCGAGGTCCAGCAGCCACTGGCTGAAGCCTTCCGGCTCGGTCACCACCACTTCGTGCGTCGTGGCGTCCGCGTCTGGCGTGCCGTCGACGGGCACGCAGAACGCCTGAAACATCGCATACTTGTAGGCGGCAGACATCGCCTTGTTCGTGGCCTTGTCGCCAGAGTCCATCGCCTCGCCCATCACCCGAACGGTGTGATTCGACCCATCTTCTGCGGCCACAATGTCGTATTCGACGTCCAGCACCACATAAAACAAGGCCGTGCCACGCGCGTTCGCCCGTTCCACCACCGTGCGCGACAGCACCCGTGGCAGCAGCATCAGCCCGTGCCGCGCCATCACCGGCGACAGCGCGTTCATCACGTCATCAATGCCCCGGAACCGGAAGCCTTGCGACTCGTTCTTCTGGCGCTTGCCCACGCCCACTTGCGCCAACTCTGCGGCCACAGCCGCAATTGCCTTGTAGACCTGCATATGCCCTCCGCTGTCGTTTTAGAATGCGCCCAATGCCACCAGTGTCCAGAAGGCCATGATGGGTCCCACCACCACGCCAAACACCAGCGCCTCGCCCCACGTCGGTTCTTTCGCTCTCACTTCGTCACCTCCTGCACTTTGCGCGGCCGTCCCGTCTTGCGGCGCGGCCGGTTCTGGATGGCCTCACGGTCGGCAGGCGTCAGGATGCACACGCCGCCAAACTTGCTCAGCGTCAGCCCCGTGGCCTGCACAAGCTGATGCACCCGCGCGCGGGTCACGCCACGCTCGGCCGCATACTCTTTCATGGTCATTGCCCCGTCCGGTCGATTGTCCATGAATTGACTATACATCATGCAAGGCATCAGTGCAAGCGATAAAAAAAGCCCCGGCACCGTTGGGCGGCAGTGCCGGGGCAGGCGTGCGGAGGACACGCGCATTCGCGGAGGGCGAATGTCTCGACTATACCAAAGTTTGCGTTAATGCACCACGCCCGACGGCGGCGGCGCAATGGCTGGCGGTTCGGCCTGCATCGGGGCCACAAAGACCGGCAACCCGAGGCACAGGGCCAGCCAGAGTTCCCAGCGCGCGCCACGCGAGGCTTCCCAGCTTGGCAACAGCACGATGGCGTCTGCCAAGCGCAGATGCCACAGGCAGACCAGCAGGCACCGCCACCACGGCCGCGTGATGGGGTTCAGCGCCGCTGGGTTGATGGCCGTAATGCCCCGCTGCCGCAAGCATTCCTCCATCGCGTAAAAGGCCGGATGGTTCCAGTTTGGAAGGCCTGTCATGGGTCCGGCGATATAGACCAACGGCGTCACTGGAACCTCCGGCGAGCGCGGTCTGGGTCAAACGCTCGGTCCACCAGCCGAATGAGCCGGTCGCGCGCCTCGTCCTGGCGCGCCTCGATGTTGTCAATGATGGCGTCGAACGTGAAGCCGTCCAGTGACGTCTCGCTGGCGTGTCCCGCATCGCGGTCGGTCGTGATGACCCGTGAGCCGTCCGCATGCCAGCGCCGCACGTCCACGCAGATGCCGCCGTAGGCGCGAATGAACGCGGCCTCGTTGGGGAACCGGAGGTCAGGAATTACCACCAGCAGCCCCTCCGGAGCGCTCTCCAGCCATTCATGAATGGTCCACGCCACAATCCTGACCCACGTGTCAGGGTCATGCGCGCGGCCCTCCATGCCGAGCCGTTGCAGCAGTGGCCCGTCCTTCGTCGTCATGCCGTAGTCGGCTCGCGCCAGCACTTTCACGGCGTCGGCAAACCCAAGACGGCGGCTGTTGCCGTAGTGGTTCAGCAGGGCATCCGTCAGCATGTCCTTGCCCTGCCGCGCTTTGTGCCCGAGGCCCACGATGGCCACGCCGTCAAGATTCGGCCATGTCGTCGTCGTCATCTTCCGTCAGTCCATCGGCGCGTCGTGCGACGGCCATAATGCCCGGATAGAGCTGGAGCGTCACCCAATCCAGTGCCCGCAGAATGCCGACGGCCAGCGCGTGCAGCAGACAGACGCCCACCCACACCACGGCCATCGGCGCATACAGCATAGCCCAGAGCAGGCGCATGGTTAGGCGCGCATCAAGAGCGAATGCGACCTGAACTGCCGCAGCCGCAGATAGTCTGGCACGAACAGGTAGCACCGCCCGTCACCGTCGACAATGCGCCCCGCCCACAGAAACGCGGCATGTCCGTCCGGGCCGTCAATGTCCGTGCAATACAGGATGCCGGTATCCGCATGCAGGTCAGGTCGGCGCTTGACGCGGGTCTTGATGCCCAGCCGGGACGCTGCGTGCCGAAACTCAGCCCACGGGGCCACGCCTTGCGCCAGCACGCTCGCCGGGTTGTGGAACGCGGCAAACGCCGTGGGCCAGTCGACGCCACAGAGCATCGCCAGTGAAGCCACCGCGCAGTCGCCATGCCCCTGCTGCTGCGGGATGAACCGCACCAGGTGCGGCGGCGTGCCTACCAGCGTGCTTGGTCGAGCCATACCATCCGCACCGAGTGCATGTCCGTGCGTCCCTTGTGCTGCGTGAGCGTGCAGTAGCCCCGGCGCTGCGGGCGTCCGCGCACCTGTGCCGAGAGCTGATAGCCGTGCGTCTCCGTCATGCAGCCCAGCTCAATGAGCAGTTTGTCGGCGCGCCACGGAATCCACGCCAACTGATGCGTATGGGCTTGGCAGAGGATGCGCCACGGGTCCAGCTGCATGGCCTGTTCCTGATCGCTCAGCCATTCCTCGACCCCGCGCATGGCCGACCCAGGCACGCGGGAGAACTTCTCGGCATGCGACACGATGATGTCGCCGACCTGCGTACACCACTTGACGTCGAACCGCCCGACTTGCACCGGGTTGAACCTTACGTTCGGATAGCGGCGGCACATGGCGCGCAGCACCGATAGGTCCCCGCCCGCCAGATATTGCAGCGCGGCCACCATTTCTTCAGGCAGCAGCGCTCGCACGCGGCGGTCCAGCCGCTGGTCGTGGTTGCCTTCAATCAGCAGGATGTCCGAGAACGCGCCCGCCAGCGTGCCGAGCAGGGCTTCGGCCCCGGCCAGTTCCGTCTCGATGCCGACGCGTTCGTGTTTGCTGTATGACGAGATACTGTAGAGGTCGAGAAAATCGCCGGCAATGATGAGCGTGGTGTCGGGCTTGCCGCCCTCCTGCGCGATGAGATGCGCCACGGCCTCCGGGTCATGGAAGGGCGCGTGGAAGTCAGACGCCACCACATACCGGCGCGTTTCTCCGGCCTGATAGGGCGGCGCAGTGACCTGCACACGGGCGCGGCCGATGAACGCATCCAGAATCGCCCAGGCTTCCTCGGCGGTTGACGGCAAGCGGGACGGCGCTTCCTCGTATGCGGCGCGAGGCTGCGCCACCATCGTGGGCGGCAGCGGCGGTGGCGGCGGCGGCTCCGGCGTCGGCGGGGCCAGCCCCACTGCTGGCACGGGCAAGCCACGGCTGCGCGCCCAGCTCCGCGCCATGAGCCAGCGGGCGCTGAACGTTTTCCGGTTGATGCCCACCGCCTCGGCGGCGCGCGTCACATTCTGGTAGCGGCAGACAAGTTCATAGGTGTCTTGGAGGTCGGCTTCTGACAAGGAGGGCTGCGGCACTACTCGTCCTCCTGGCCTTCAGGGTCGTCAGGCAGAAAGACCACCGCGGCCACCACCATCAGCACATACGTCACCAGCACAAACCCGAGCGCAATCGTCAGCCACACCATGATGCCCTCCGAGTGCCACAAACCAGCGCCCGCACGCCGCGCACACCAGATATCCAGGGGTGCGTGACGTGGTCGGGCACTGGTCACACATACCGGTTAGTCGCTCCAGTCTTTCGCCGTAATCAGACCGATCCCAGCCAGCACCGCAGGCCCATCGGTCTGCCAGTCAATCTGGCCCGTGGCAATAATCTTGGACACCACCGCCAGAATCGTGGCCACACCCGACAGCGTCGTCTTCCAGTTCTTCATCGTTAGTCCTTTTTTGACCTCATCCGGGACCGGCATGCCGAGCGCGAGGTCACGCGCGGCATGCAGCACGGCGTCCCACCAGGACGCCGAGAGATACTTCGTGCGCATCCGGTCACGCGCCGTCTGCCAATCCGCGCGACCCTGTTCCAGCAGGTCATACAGCCGCGACGCGGCCCCAGACAGCCGCAGCAGGCGCAACGCGCGGCGCATCAGTCGCGCCCGACCGTGCCCGTGAGCGTGCCGAGAAAGCCAGCCTTGACGCGCACCGGCAGGCCCGCATCAAGCCGCGCATGGAGCCGCTGCACCTCGGCGCGCAACGCCGCCACGGCGTCCAGCACCTCAGCCACGCTCGGCCCTGCGGGCACCGTAGGCACGACCACCGGCGGCGCAGGCGGCGCGCTCCACGTGGCCGGGTCCACAGGGGCCACCCACGTGCGGTCGGCGCTCTGCGGCGGTCCCACGGGCGTCCACGTGGGCTGCGACTCGGCCCCCGCGGCCGTCAGGATGTCGACCAGTTCATTGCTGGGCGCATAGTGCAGGATGTCGTGGGCAATCTCCTGCCCATTCGGCAGACGGCCACGCGTGCCCGACACCTTGCGCGAGGTGCCCCAGCCTTCGCCCCGATGCCGCCACGCCACCGCGTTGCACAGCTCGGCGCACTGGTCATCTGTCATTCGTGCGCCATACTTGGCGCGTTCAGCTTTGACGCTCTCCAGTAGATTCTGCATGTCGTTCCTCCCAGCGGCCCAGCCGCGCGGTAATCTGCCCGTCGCGTGAGGCCGTGATGATGAGTGCCCCCGGCTGACGCTGTCCCGTGGCCTCAGAGGTCACTGGAATCATGATGCGGACGCGGTCGTCGTCCAGCGTGTCTCGTCGCACCGACGGGCCGGGGCGCGCATCCGTCATGGCTCCGCTCCGGTTCGCAGCATGTTGACCATCCGGTTCCCACGAATTGGCCCGACCTGCACATACCAGCGCGAGTCTTTCAGCTCGTCCGCGGCGCGGGCGTAGTCCTTCGCGGCCAGTGCCGCCAGCATCTTGCGAAAGCCCAGCACACGCGGACGGCCCAGGTTGAAGCACAACTCCACGATGACACGCTGCCGCACCTCGTCGAGTGTCTCAAACCACGGGAACGAGGTCGCATCGTGCAGGGCGTCGGCAATGTCGACGTCCAGCGCCTTGTTCGCCTGCGCCCGCGTCCATTTCATGTGCTGCACTTCGTGCGCCATGCGGCCGTGCAGCGCGTGGCCAAATCCAATCGTCCACACGCCGACGGTGTCCTGATACGGCCGCGAGCGGAACCCCTCGGCTTCGCGCAGGTGGCGCTTGAGTGTGGTCAGATTCATTTCCGGTCCTCTAAGACGCGGTCAATGCGGTCGCGCAGATAGCGGATATCAGCCAATATCTGACTCATTTTTGAGTCCTGGTCGGCTTCAATGCGGGCGACGTCCCGTTCGGTCGACAGGACCTTCCCTTCAATCCGCACGAGCCATGCAATGCCCATCACGATGGCCAGTGCGAGGGTGATGGTGGCTTCGTCAGACATGGCAGAGACTCTCGGGCATTATGCCCCGAGACCCTCCAGCGCGGCGACGCGCGCCCTCAAATCTTGCACCTCCGCAATCAGGAGCGGCACAAACGCGCTGACGTCCATTTGCTGATAGCGCGGGTTGCCGTTGCCATCCACCGCGTCTTTGGTGCCGGTCACGGCGTACGGGGCCACCGTGGCCGCCTCATGAGCAATCAGCATGGGCCGTTCCATCGTGGCCCCTTTCATCAACCCTCGGTAGACTTTCAGCGCATCAATGGCGCTGCCCGCATCGGTGACTGGCCCAAGAATGTCTTTGGCGCGGTAGTCCGAGGTGGTGTTGTAGGCCGTCAATACGCTGGCGCGATTGAACGTAATGGAGCCGCGCACACTAGGTGACGCCTCTGTCGCAAACGCCAGAAAGCTATTGTCGCCAGCCGTCGCGCCGTTCCACACTTCGCCAGTCGCGGTTGCCGCCGTCGTGCTGTAGAGCGTCGCGGCGGTGCCGCTGCCCCCAGAGACGTTCAGCCGTCGCGCGCTGCCCCCGGTCACCAGTTCCGTCGTGACGCCGATGCACACGTTACGCGACGAATTGACGCGCAGCGCCTCAGAGCCGCCGCAGCTCAAGCCCACCGTGTCTCCTGCTGGGAACCACAGGCCCGTATTGGTGTCGCCGGTCGGATAGAAGGACGGCGCGGCCGCAGTGCCTGCGACTATCGCCACTTTGCCACCAAACTCAAACGTGGCATACGACCCTGCCCCGCCGAACATCTGGTCGATTTTGTCGTAGACGCTGCTGCTAATCTGCGCGGCATTCCATGCCGTGGTGCCATCCGTAAATGTCGAGCGGGTAATGGTGGAAGCAGCCATGCAATATCCTTACGAGGTTTTAGTCTGGGCCAGCACTTGGTCAAGCGTCTGCGTCCGCACCGACGGCGCGGCCTTCACCTGTCGGCTGATGTCGACGGTGGAATTAGCCACTGTGCCCTTGACGGAAATGGTCACATCCTGCGCCACTGGCGCAGGGCTGGTGATGGACACGTTCGTAGGCGAGGTAATCGCCGTGTAGATGCGCGCCCCCGGATAGACTTGGCGTGCCACGTCGTGGCGAATATCATCCGCGACAAACGTAATCTCCTCATAGCCGCCAGAAATCTTGGAGGCCAATGCGGCCGCGCGTGGAGCCACCTCATTGCGCGCCAGGACCGTATTGTCATCCAGCACAATACGCGCCGCGCGGACCACGGAATCATTGATGTCACGCAGCGTCAAACTCGCCGTTGCGTTCGTGGCACGACCAAACCAGCGCACCGCGGTGCCAGCAGGCCACGCCGTCGTAAGCGACGAAATCAATTCCAGATAGCCTTCCGTCGCCGCCAGATAGGTGCGCCCTGCGAAATACACCGACGCGATCTCTGTGCCCACTTGGATGGCATTGTTCACGGCGATGCCACCGGGAAAGCCCGGAATCAATCCATCATTCGGCAGATAATCTGGCGCAATGAACGACACCATATCTTGCAGGTAAATACGCGTGCTGTTGACATCCGTCGCCAGTGTCGTGCCTTTGCCTAGGACGCGCGCTTCGGTCGCCGTATTCGTGTAATCACGGTAGACGTTGACATCGGCCACGTTGCGGCTGGTCGTCGTGATGGTGTTGACCTGCGAGAGGTGGTCCGCGTTCTGGAACACATGCACGTGCCGGTCTGGCGTCACGCTCAGATACGCGCTGGCCGTGTCGGCTACCCGCTGCAAGGCCTCAAGGAGCGTCGCGTTATCAAACGTCAACTGCGGCGCATCGCCCAGCCCCTGCGAGATATACCCAGGCACGAACACGCTGTTGTATTGATTCAGGAGCTGCCCGACCAGCGTATTGAAGCCCACGCTGCCATAGGTGCCCGTCACGCCGCCCGTCTGGTTGAGCTGCCACGTGAGGTCCTGCGCGGCGATCTCGCTCACCACCGTCTGCGACACATGCCGCAGCACGTCGCGCCGCTCCAGCATGTTGCCCTCAAACAGCACATCGCCAAAATCTGTCGGGCTGGTCGTGGTCGTCAGTGACGAGGGCGGCACCTGCGTCACGCGCACGAGGCCCGCATTCAGCAGCGCCGTGTCATTGAGCAGCGTGAAATTGAGCGTCGACGGCTCGCCCAGTTTCTGCGCGATTTGCCAGTCATTGGCGACATATGGCGTAATGTCCCGCCGAACATACGTCGACCCGGCCACCGTGCTGCTGACCCAGAATTGCAGCCGCCGAGGATACACCCCCAGCGTCATGCTTCCCACGGTGCCAGAGCCGACAATGCCGTGGCTCATGCGGCCCGTCCCACCCGGCGCAGATTCTTACTCAGTTCATCGCGCACGATATCGGCCAGCCCCGTCCGCGCCGTCGGGCTGTCGAGGTAGCCTGCCACGTTAATCACGACGTTGACCGCAGGGCCACCCCCACGCGGCGCACGGGCCTGCTCCGGCGTCAGCACGACCTCACCTGGGCGCAGCAGCGCCGGAATGATGTCACGGCTTGAGGGCGGGCGATAGTCGCGGCCTGCGACGCCGCCTTTATCGAATCCGTAGGCGGTGGTGTCGTAGTCAGAGAACCGCACCCGAATGTCCGTGGGCACACCGCTGATGGCGTCAGAGGCATTGCGCGCAAAGTCTTGCGCGGACCGCTCGGCCTTCTTAAAGGCACCATCCAGCCCGCCAGACATCTTCTCGACCAGTTCGGTAATCTTGGCAATCAGTTTGTCAATGGCCGTCTCGATGGGCGCGCCAAACTTGATGTTCCCCAGTTCGGTCAGCTTGCGCCCGTTCTCGTCGGTCAGCTTGCCCTGTGCCAGCATGGCATCCAGAATCGGCCGCAGGTTCTCCGGCACCGTCGACCCGGTCTTGATGGCATTGGCGAGGAACTGATTGATTTCATCGGACATGCCCGCAATGACCGCGTTCACATCTGCGCCACCCTTGACCATCGTGTCAAACGACCCGATGATGTCAGCCGCCGTCTCGTTGATTTTGTTCTGATTGAATGCAGGCCCAAGCGCCGCCAGTTCGACGCCGTATTTCTTGGCAGCATCTTCCATCGCCTTGAACTGGCTTTTGCTGCCAGCGCCGAGGCCTTCCAACAGTTTGCGGTTTTCCTCGGTCAGTTGCCCCGACTCAATCAGTTTGTCAATCGCCAGTTGCAGCGATTCTGGCAGCACGACGCCGAGGGTATCGGCCTCTTTCAGCAGCGTGCCCATCTCGGTGTTCATTTTGGCGAGTTCTTCTTTGGCCTTCGCTGCCGCCTCTTCAGCCGCTTTCAATTGCGCGTTGAAGTCCTTAATCGCGGCTTCCATATCCTTGGCGTTCTTGATGGTAAACAGCTTGTCCATCGACACGCCTGCGGCATTGGCGCGTTCGCGCACGGCGTCAACGCCACCGCCAAGTTCAAAGAACTTGTTCCGCATGTCGGTGATGGCTTTCTGCTGGCTATTGCCAAACAGTTTCCCGAACAGCTTCCCCGCCAGTTCGCCGCCCAGCTGGCCCGCAATTGCGCCCATCGGCCCGCCGAGACTGCCTAGCGCCTTCCCGAGTGTCGGCCCAAGGCTTTTGCCAATGACCGCGCCAAACTGCTGCCCGAGGTCCGCGCCCAGCCCTTGCCCCAGCATCGAGCCAATCGTCTTGGTGACCGACCCGCCGCCCTGCACCGCGCCCACCACGGCAGGGCCGAGGTTCTGGAATGCCGTGGCCAACCCTTCGAACGAGGGCTTGAACCGCTCTGTGTCGCGCTGCACGGTTTGCGCGAACGTCGACCACGCCTTTGACCCTTGGCTGCTGAAATAGCTAATGCTGCCCTGAAACTTCAGCAGGGCCGCTGTGGCGTTGTCCACGGGCTGGCGGTCAAACTCGAAAATGTCGGTAATCTTCTTGCCGCCAGACGCATTGAGCCGCAGAATCTCCGCGTCAAGCCGTTGCACCCACTGGCTGGCGTATTCGATGCCCGTGCCCATCACAATGGACGCCTCGCGCGCTTTTTCCTGCGCGGCGGCAAGCCGCAAGATCTGCTTTTCTGAGGCCTCGGCGGCGCGCCGCTGGTCGTCGAGCGCTTTGCTGGCTTTGTTAAAGTCATCGACCGCGACGCTGCCCAACCCGGGCGGTATCAGCTTGCCTGTGATATCGGCCACTTTGGGCAATTCGTTGGCCAGCGCCGCCATATCATCGCCCAGCCCCATCGTGAGTTGCCGCGCCAGCGTGAACGGCTCGACAATCATCCGATACGTTTCCACGCCGACGGCGACAATGGTGCCAATCAGCACCTTCCCCGCCTGCGTGACGTAGTTCATGGCGTCACCAGCCGCGTCGAGGTTGCCAATCACTTCCTGACTCATGACCAGGCTGACGTCTTCCGCGCCCTTAGCGACCTCTTCGAACATGGGAATCAGTTCCGCACCACTGCGGCCAAACAGCGCCACCGCCGCTTGCGCCTGCTCAGAGTCGCTGCCGATCTGCCCAATGGCCGAAGCCACGGCCCTGAACCGATCTTCTGGGCTGAGCGTCAAGAGTTCGCTGGTGCTGAGGCCCAAGTCGCGGACCGCGTCACTCGCTTTCTTGCCCCCGCCCTCCAGCGTCTTGTCAAGAAACGTGACGGCTCGCGCCATCGTTTCCATCGAACTGCCGGTCTGCTCGGCTACAAACCCCAGCGATTGCAGCGCATCCGTGCCGATACCCGTCCGCGCCGATAAGTCATTGACGGCTGAGCCAAACTCAATGGACCGGTCAATGGCTGCGCCAATGGCGGCATAGGACACGTATTGCATGACCGATTTGGTCAGCAGGTCCATGCTGCTGCCCGCGTCGGAGGTCTGCTTGCCCACCTGCGCGGTCTTGCTGCTGAGGGTGTCGGTTTTGTCCCCGGCTTCTTTCGCCGCGTCGCCCATCTCGCCCAGCGCGCGTTCGGCGTTTTTCAGTGCGTCGACCGCCTGAGCAATGTCCGCAGTGATTTTGATTTCCAGTTCGCGTGCCATTAGCGCGGCGTCTCCTTCCGGGGCGGTGAGACTACATCGTAGATGATGCGGAGCCGCTCAGACATGTCGCGGAACTCGTCCGCACTCAGATGTTGGGTGAGTCGGTCCAGCACGACCGCGCCCGCCTGCAAGTCTTGCGTAAACCGGTTGCAGCACGAGCGATACAGCGCCCACGCCTCTCTGTTATCCTCGTCGAGCGCGTCGACCTGCTGTTGGAGCAAGCAGGCCGAACAGTCATACTGCTCGGCCTCCTGCTCCAGTAGTTCATCGGGCGCGACCTGGCAGCAGATAACCTGCCCGGTCATGACCGAATCAGCCCAAAACTCAGCCCACCGGGTCAGTCCGGCGAAAGGAGTTCTCGCGCACGGCGTCGGCCTGCACAATCTGCGTGAGGCCTGCCCGCCCGACCAGCGCCGCCTTGACCACGCTGTCAAGACGCAGCTTGTTCTCAGTGGTGCAGGGCGCAGGTGCGCCGCCCCGCTCCACAATGCCGCTCCAGCCCACCAGCACGTAGTCTACGAGGGCATCCGCAAACGCTTCCGCATCCGTCTCGGACTCCATCGCCTTGGTGGCCTTGTTGGGCACCCGCTTGGTGTGGGCCTTGTGAATGCGCCGCCACGTGTTGGTCGTCAGTTCGCGGAGTTCGTAGCGCACCTCAGGGTCGGCTTCACTGATATCGTCGAGGTCAGTCTCGGCCACCCAAAAGGTGAGGTCATCGGTCTGTAGCTGTCGCGGCATGCTCGGTGCGCTCCTTGAAAGTCCCGCCGCTAGAATGCGACGAGAGACTGCGTGGTAATACGAGTGATGCGGAACGGGTTGGTAAAGGCCATGCCGTTCGGAGAGGTCGCAGCCGACTTGGCCAGGAACGTCACCTGCGGCTTGACCTGATTCGCACCGCTTTCGGTGGCCACGAATCCGTCCGTGTCCAGTTCCAGCGCGGGCCACTCGATGCGCTCGGTGAACCGGTCGGTCGAGTTGATGTAGCTGCCGAGGAACTCCATATCGGCCTTGAATACGGTGTCCGCACGCAGGGCCGCGTAGACGCTGTTGGCCGACACGGTGTTCATGCGCGGGAACGTGATGGTCAGTTTCGTCTCCGGGAATCCGGCATCGGCCGGTTCGAAGATGAAATCCTGCCCGGTCACGTTCGGGGCATCCTGCGGCCGCGAGAACTCGAACGTGAAGCCTTCGAGGTTGACCGCGTTGGTCGCCGCCAGTGACCCCGCCGACTGCGGGTTGAGACGGAACGTGCCCTGCCGACGGAAGACGCGATTGTCCAGCGCCGGGTAGGTGGCCCCGTTGACGGTGCTGCGCGTGTTGACCGAGGAAATGTCTGTCATCTGCGCGGCCATCAGGTTGAACGTCGTGTCCATGACGCCGGAATCGCCCACGGTCTTGCTCATGCCGTAGACCTTGGCCGAGGTCATCTCGTCCACGAACGTCACCTTGTCATAGGCCATGGTGACGCCCAGCCCGTCAATCGACGGGGCAAGGTCAATCACGTGCCGCCACGAGGTCGTCTGCGTGGTGGCCGAGGTGCTGATGGTCACGGCGGCGGGTGACCCCATCGCCAGTGCCTCATAGACATACTGATAATCCGCGTAGCGGTCCTGCTTCGTCAGCGTGATGTCCTGCGCCTGCGTGTCGCCAAAGTCGCCACGGCCCAGAAACGTCTGGCCCAGCGCCTCATCATTGACACGCAGCCGCGAGAGCTTCGCGCCGCCGTCCGAGGTGAAGTGAATGCCGCGCGTGACCGAGGCCGCGACGCCCCATGAGTTGGTCGCAAACTTCGCAAACGCGGCTTTAATTTCTCTGCCGGTCAATCCTGCCATGTGTGGACTCTCCTACACTTGAGCTTCGTAGTTGAGCGGCATCGTCAAGCGCAGCGTGAGATACGACGCGCCGATCGGTGCCGCCACTTCCCAGGCTCGACCAGTATCCGGAACGGTGTATTCACCCGAGGTGACGTGCCCGTCCTGAATAATCGCTGCGGTCAAGCTGGAACAATCTCTGACCAAGGTCGCATGCGTCGCCACGTAGTCCGCGGCAATCTGCCGCGCCACTTCGATGTCCAGCGTATCGACCCGGTCTTCGGAATACCCAAACCCTCCAAGACTGTTCCCGCCCCGAATCTTGCACCGGAACACGGCGTCGCTGCTGCCGGTTCCCTGCAAGGCGAAGTCCTCGCTGCTGACAGCCTCGCGCCAGTAGAACGGCGCATCGACCATCAAGGATCGCACTCGGTTCAGAAGCACATCTGGAGTCGTTGCCATTAGGCCCTCGTCCACTGAAAGGACGCGCCGCCGCCGGTCACATCGTCAGCGGTCTGCGTTATTTCCGTGGTATCCACTTGGTCATCCACCGTCACGGTGTCAAAGTCGCGTGCGACCAGTGCCAACGCGCCCTGCATGGCCTCTTCGGCCTCGCGGAAGTAGGCGTCGGCCTTCTCCTGCCACGGCCCGCCCTGCATCGTCTGCGCCTCGCGGAAGATGAGGCCCAGCGTGCGGAGCGTCACCGGCCCCGTCAGCGCCGTGCCGCGGATGCAGCCAATCTGCCCGCAATACGCGCCCGTGGGCGTCGCGCTGACCTTGAGCCGTGCCCAGTAGAGCGGCGCGGACCCGTTGACCGCGCGCGTCACCCAGTCTTGCGGCATCTCCCAGCGCACATCCCCGCCGCGGGAGAACGGTTTGACGTTCAGGAACTGCGTCTCGTTCAGCGTGCCCACGCTCGTCCACGCATCCGACCACACCTGCACGGTCAGCGTGCCCGCCGCCGTCGCCACGCGGTCGAGCATGCGAATGGACAGCCCGCGGAACTGCTCCTGCGAGCCGATGTAGAGGAAGTCGCTTGACGGCGCAGCAAAGACGGTGCCCAGCGGCAGGCCGTCGACGCCCACGGTCGTGGCGGCGCTGGTGTAGTCCACGTAGTTGCCACCCGTATAGCCCCACACCTGCGCTGGCGCACGCCGTGTCCGCAGGCGCTCAGGCACGTAGCCCGCCTTGGCCAGCGTCGGAAACGCCCAATCCTCCAGCGCCTTCCGGCGCTTGGCCTGCCAATCCGTCTTGCCGAACTGCGTCAGAATGCTCTGCTCGTAGTCCTGCAAATCGGAGTCGAACACCACATCATTGGGAAACCAGACGCTCATACGGCCTCCAGCGGCTCCACGTCAATCGGCGGCTCGGGCATGAAATGCCCCAGCCATTCGGTTTGCTTTGCGGCCAGCAGCGCGGGAATCTGCCCCGCATGCCGCACCCAGACCCGCGTCGGAGCCGCGCGGCCCTGCAAGCCCTGCTGGCCTGCGGCAAAGGCCAACTCCACCTCAAACGCGCCAGTGACGCGCTTGACGGCCTGCTCGTAGAACGGCCGCGCCAACTGGTGATACTTGTCGGCGTAGTCTGGGAAATGCGTCTCGAACAGTTCGATGCACTTCCGCAAATGCTCGCGGCTCTGGTCGGTCGGCCCCTGCGATTCCATGATCCACGTGGCGAGGTTCAGGTGGTCGCGCAGCAGGAGCAGGTAGTGCAGGCGGCGTTCTGGGAACACCTGCCCGTCGCGCTGCAAGAGCGGCAGGTTTCGATGCACCGCCTTGTTCCTCCGGATGGCCTCGTTCAGGTAGCCCGTGTGGGCGATGTCCGTGTCATGCAGTTGCAGGGCGGGCACGATGTCGCCGTTGCAGTCGCCCATCTGCGGCTGCTCATGCACGCAGCCGTAGAACTGGATGTCCGGCCGCTTGCGGAACACGCGGATGGGCGTGTCAAACGTGACTGGCATGTCCAGTTGCAGGTGCTGCTGCTTCAGCCCGAAGCCCACAAAGACCGTCGAGTCGAGATACTTCCGCAGGCACTCCGGCTGCATCAGGCGTTCGTCCGTGTCTATCCACATGAACCAATCGCCGGTCGCGGCCTGAAGCGTCGTGTTACGCGCCTCGGCAAAGCCACCGTGCAGGCCATGCACCGGGCCAACGTCGATAATGCGCGCCCGCGGATACTCGCCGGCAATCGCGACCAGCGTGTCAGGATTCACGCCGGTATTGGCGAGGATGATGTCGTCGGCAATGTGCCAGATGGAACTTAGGCAGCGCCGGATGTCGATCGTTTCCCCGGCCAGAATCCCCACCGAAAGCGTCGGCTTCGGCCGCGTCAATGCCACGATGCGGTCGAGGTCACGCGCGCCAAACGCCTTCCGCGAGAACCTGCACGAGACAATCCAGTGCCCGATGCGGTTGCCACGCGGCGTCACGCCCATATCCAGCAGGGACACGTTCAGGTTGTCCTGCCCGCCGAAAATGGCCTCCAGATCACGAGGCGTGAAGCAGTGGACGTGCCCGCGCTTCACCACCATGTCTTGACTGGCGAGTTCCAGGAACGGCCCCATCGGCATGGTAGCCACCATGCGAGCGCCCGATGAGCATCGCTTCCGCACCGCTGTGAGGAACCCCGGCACGTTGGCAATGTGTTCGAGGAACTCGCCAATGAAAACCCCGTCAAACGGGCCGTAGGTCTTGAGGCTGTCCAGCGTGGCCTCATGGGCCGTGTGCGTCGTGTAGTCATACGCAGGCCCGACAAGGAACGTGCAGCGGTCTGCCACGCCGTGTTCAGCCGCGAACGCCTGCGCCACGCGGATATTCTCGGCCGCGTAGTCGAGGCCCAGCACGCGGCGCGTCGGTGAGGCCAGTGCCAGCGCCACGGCAAACGAGCCATTCCCGCAGGCGAGGTCCAGCACGCACTCGCTGCCCGCCAGCGCTTCGATCACAGGCGTAATGCGGCGGTTGTTGGCCATCTCCAGCCGCGGGTCCAGCGCACGGGCGCTGTAGTCCTCAGAGACCTGCTCCAGCCCGTCAATGACGCGCGTGGCGTCTTCCACGACCTCCGGCCAGCCCTGCTCGGCCGCAAAATGCCGCACGGCCACGTAGTCGTCGCGCTGCTTGAGCTGCTCCAGAATGCCGCGCGGATTCGACCGCACCCGCGCCGTCAGGCGCTGGGCCACCATCTGTTCCCACTCAGCGGCCACCTCGTTGAACCGATAGTGGTCAACGTGCAGGAGACCCTTTTCCACGCGGTCCATCACGGGCGTCTGGCCCGTCAGGATGCCCTCGACAATGCCGATGCTTTCAGCCTGGTAGGCAGGGCTGTCGGCGTCGCCCTTGACCAGCCAGCCATGTGGCACGGTCTCTGGCAGCGCGCCCTTCCACGAGCCAACGAACGGCGTGCCGCAGGCCTGTGCCTCAATCGCGGCCACGCAGGACGTCTCGGCAAAGTCCGCAATGCCCGGATACCACATGACCGCCGACGACCGGATGGCCTCATACAGGGCAGGCTTGCCCAGTTCGCCCAGCCACGTAATGCCGCCCACGGCGCGGTTCACGGCCTCCACCTGCTCGTCGTAGGCGGCGCACACGCGGCCCCAGCCTGAGGCGTCATACATGCTGTTGTATCGGCACAGGTGCAACTCGGCGTCTGGCACGCGGCGCTTCAGTTCGGGCCACATCGCCAGCAGCGGCCGCAGGCCACGTTCCGGGCGCGTAATGTGGATCACCTTTTTCAGATTGCGCGTGCCTTCGAGCGGCACGTATGACGGGTCAAATCCGTTCTTGCAGACCCAGCCGATGGGGGTCAGTTCCGGGGCCACGCCTTCCCACTGTTTCCTGTGGTAGTGCGACACGTAGGCCGACACGTCATAGGCCCACGCCAGCGCCATCGTCATATTCTTGGCGGCGCTGCCGGTCATCAAATCCTGATTCCACAGCACGCGCAGGGCGGCGTCGATGTTCGCGCCGAAAATGTGCGGCATGCGAAGGGCCACGAAGACGTCCCATGCGGTAAACCGTGAGACATCAGCCAGCGCATTCGTCGGATGCCACGTCACGCCCCAGCGGTCAATCGGGCGTGCGTCATTGTGGAGTTTCGTGGTGAAGATATGCACGCGGTGCCCACGCGCCTGAAGCGCACGAGCCAGCCCGAGGCAGGCCGACTCTGACCCGCCGAGCGATTCCGTGCCCGCCTGCACGCCTGGCGTGAACTCGACCGAATCGATATGAAAGGCCCACGTGAGGCTAGCGCGCATCGATGGACTCCTTGCGCGGGCGTCCTGGGCCACGGCGTAGCGGCTCGTCGACGGCGTCCAGCACCTCTAGGCGCGGGCCAATGACATCGGCCAGATACCGCTGCCACCGCTTAAACACATCCGGCCGCACATCCTGCGGCCCTCGCGCTCGGCAAATCTCTTCCAGAATCGGGTCCATACGTCACTCCTCACAGGGCGTTGCTCAGACGCCAGAAACCGACCGGGGCGGCTCACACGAACCGCCCCGGCCGAGGGTGTTAGCTCTTGATGCGGGCCATGGCGTTCGGGTGATGCACCTCGATGGTGTATTCCCCGGTCAGCAGACCCTTCTTGTTGTCGCCGGTCTTGCCCATCTCGTCATACGAGAACGAGCGACCCTGAAGCGGCACCACCTTCACGCGCTCACGCGGGACCAGCAGCAGTTCCGTGCCAGACAGGACGCGCGACAGGATGACCGTCGCGGTGCCCAGCGGCCCGGTGTAGGTGCGGATGACGCGCTTGAAGAGTTCGGACTGGTTGGAGTCTTCGACCTTCGTGTCGTTCAGGTTGCTGATGTCGCGGAAGTAGGTCGGCCCCGCGACAATCGCCCAGTTCTCCGTGTCGGGCGAGCCGCCCTGCTCGTAGATGTTCTGCCACACGTTCCCGATGTAAAGGTGCGGGTTGGCCGAGAACGACGAGGCGGTGACCGTGCTGTTCACGGTGGTCAGCCAGTTCCGCAGCCCCTGCATCGTGCGGGTCTGCGAGGCCGAGCCGAGCGAGTTGGTGCTGTTCAGCACCCCGCGCACCACGCTCTTTTCGAGCTGATGCATCATGTCCACCACGCCCTTGGCGACGGCCTGATCGTAGCTGTCGTTGCCGTAGATGTTGATGGCCAGTTCGGTTCCAGACGCGGCCACGGGCATCTCGAAGAGGCCCACGGTGTTGGCCTTGCGGTCACCCAGACGGCGCGTGTGGCGTCCGTCGTGGTCTGCGCCTTCAATGCCCGCCATCTCACGGACGTAGAGCTGACCGCCCGCGGCCAGCGAGCCCACCGCGCCGCCACCGTAGGCGCGCGTGACCACGATGCTGTTGGCCCCGACAATCGAGGACACCTGCATCACTTCGGTCTGGGTCTCGTTCTCCAGAATCGTGCCGACCGTCAGCGCCTCACCCAGACCGTTGATCTGGATGCCAGTCGCGGCCGTGGCCGAGTTGATCGCCGTCGACGCCGTGATGAAGTTGGGCAGCATGTAGTCCTGCACCCACTCATGCTTCGTCGACACGGCGAAGACCGACGAATCATCAAGCCAGTTCAGAAACGGCGTTTCCTTCGGGCTGAGGGTCGCAATCAGGCGCGACACGTCCTCCTGCACCAGCGATGCGGTGAACAGGTCATTGGTAGACAGACCAGTAAATGCCATGTACGGACTCTCCTCTTAGCGGCCAGCCCCAGCGGCGCGGTTGCGAATCGAGCGCACCGCCTGCGTGAGGTTCTTGGCCGATGGGTTTGCAGCCACCGCCGCCAGCGCATCTTCATGCGCGGCATCAGCCGGTGTCTGCGTCTGACGGAATGCCGCCCCCCCCTGCGCGCGTCCGGGAATGGATTTCCCGCCGCGCAGATGGTGGGGATGCGACCCCAGGTATTCAGCCACCAACCCCTCAATACTCATCGGCTTGCCGTCCACCAGGCGGGGCGCGTTGTCGGCCCCCTTGACGAACGGGTCCAGATGGTCATCGAGGTCAATATCCGCTCCGAGGAGCTTGACCAGCTCAGGCAGGCTTTCATCACGCGCACCGGCAGCGACGGCGGCGGCGCGAATCTCGGCCCCGAGCATGGAGCGCAGTCGTGCGTCACGACGCCCGATCTCCGCATCTTTGAGCCGTGCGAGTTCTTCGCGTTCGGCAATCTGTTTGGTAAACCGCTCTTCTCGCAGACGGGCGGCTTCTTCGTAGTTCTTGTCGCGCGTCGCAATCTCTTCACGCAGGAGCTGGGCGTCGGCTTCGACCTGCTTCAGCCGTTCCCGCTCGGCGGGGTCCACGATGCGCGGCTGCATCTCTCGTTCGACCTTCTGCGCGCCACGCTTGTAGGCCTCGTTAATCGCGCGGTCCAAGAAGGACTGCAAGGGCGCGGGCAGTGTGCCGATGTTGCCCTGCTCGTCGAGTTCTACGGTAATCGGGTCTGGCATAATCCTCGCTCTAGTTACGTGAGTCGGAGACGGGTCCGCAATTGCTTGTCTAACATCATACCGATATCGGTAAAGTCTTGCTCATTCAATTCAAAGAACTGACGCTTCACACGTGACCGGCCAGCCCCATCCACCTGATGGTAGAGCGCCTTTTGCATCGGCGTCTTTGGGCGCGAACTGCGCACGATGGTGTCTTTGCGTCCGCGAAACTTTCGGCGCATGATGTTATTTTCTAAACGTGACGGTCACGCCCGTCTCCGTCGCGAATACAACAATGGCATCCAGCATGTCGCTACTCACCGTCAAGTCCACCATGGACGGATTGAGCCCGGCATCAAGTCGTTTCTTTGCATACGCCGCACTATACGGTCGGAAGGGAACATTCTGACCGTCCACGCCTTTGGCCGTGCGGATCAAGATACGGTTGCGAATGAACTCGCCCACCCGCTGCCAGTCATTCTTTTCCCACCGGAGGTTCTTCGTGAGCGGCTCAAAATTGCGTGTGACGATGACGCCCATTAGTTCGTGGTGCTCCTATTGTTGGCGCGGCGCGCAGCATCCGACCGTCTGGCGTTGGCGCGCAATTGCTTAATGCGCTCCATGTTCACGGCGAATCCTGGCGCACGTTCTCCCGTGCCCACCAGTTCGACGAGTTCTGGAGCCACCGCAGGCAACCAGACATGCCGACAATTGTAGCCGCCTCCGGTAATAAACGGATTCGGCAACTGCCCATTGTCCATCTGCTCGATGTCCTGCCGCGTAAAGACTTTCCCGACGCGATCCAAGCACCAGTCTCTGGTGCGCCCATCGCGAGGACCAGCGAATAGAAACACTTGGTCAGGGCCGAGCGCTTCAGCAGACATCGCCTCCATTTGCCGACCGTAAATGCTGACCTGCGTGTCAAACAACGTTTGCACGTCGTTGAAATTCTTATCAAGCGTGACCGCAAGGTCTTGCAGAATTTGCGCTCGGTCTTGAATGGTCAATGCCGATAGCGATACCGCGAGCAGGAGATTTGTGGCAATGGTGTCACCCAGCCCCAGCAGATTGGCACTGCCCACTTGCGCCAGCGCCGCCACGCGCCGTGGATTCGGCCGAATAAACGAGACCACCCCCGGCACGTCCTGCCGTTGCCCCAAGGCTCGCACCATCGTTTCCACTGCGGCGATCGAACCCGTCTCCATGAGGTCATCAAAGCCAGCGCGTGACAATGCGGCGCGAATGTCCGCGCGCAAGGCCAATCCTTGCACGGCCTGAACGGTCGCGCCGCGGTTGCCCTCGATGGCCTGCCGCAGCACCGGCAACAATTCACGCTCGGCCCTGCGGAGCACTTCAGCCAGCAGGGCGGCAAAGTTTGTCCCAGTCCGCGTCGAAACTTTTGCTAGCAGTTCGCCGGTCTCTTGCGGTGTGGCCATGCGCTACGCGGGCGGTTCCTGCATGTCCATCACATCTAGGGTCATCCGGTCAGTCAAGGCCTGTAGCCCTGCCTGCCGTCGCGCCGTTGGTGATTCGGTGGGCGTCTGCACGATATCGTCGTCAATCTGCTGGAGCGTGTCCAGATGCACATCCGGCAGCACCGCACGGGCGGCGCGCTTGCGAATCTCGCCCGTGGCCGTCTGGCCGAGGTCCAGCGCCATGGCATCGGCAAACTGCTTGATGACCTTTTCCAGATTCAGCGTGTCGAACTGGTCAGGCCAGCGGATGGTCAGCTCGTCGGCCGCTTCCCACCGGTCAGCCGCGTCACCGTAGGCGGCACGATAGACCAGCCTGGTCACAAACTCGTCCACGCGCTGCAACTCGTCCGCGAATCCGGCCAACTGCTGGTTCAGGTCTTCGCGCTTAATCTGCCGCGCGTCTGCCGATTCGGCCGCGCGTCCGTCCGACTCCCATGGCAGCACGCTCAGCCGGTAAATCGTGCGCTGGAGCCGGTCCATGTGGTCATGGTAGGACTGCACGTTGGTGTTATCGGGCGACAGCATCTGCGCCGAATTGGTCGTGAACAGAATGTTGCCCGTGCCTGACTGCTGACCGATGAGTTCCTGTTCTTTCTGCACCCCACCAGGCGTCTCTCCAATCGGGACGTTCAAGATTGAGAACGTCTGCTTGCGGAGCAGTTCGCGCGTCTCGCTGATGAGGTTGTAGAGGTCGATATAGAGCTGCGGATCACCCAGCACCGACCGCCCCACAAACGGCGTCAGCGCACGGCGGCGGGCATACATCACGAAGGCAGGCACCACGCCGAAGTCGTGCGTGCCCGAGGCAATCTCCTTGCCCGAGCGGTTCAGCAGTTTCCAGCCCTCGGCGTCCACTACGCGCACGCGCACGTCCACGCTGTAGGCCGTTGAGGTCTTCGCGTAGCTTTCACGCGGCACGGCTTCCAGAAACTTGACGCTGACCAACCGGTTGTTATCGTCCACCAGCCAGTCAATGACGTCGATGGGCGTATACCAGCGCACGTACGCGCGGCGCGGGTCGTCGGGCTGCACGTCGACGTAGCCCCAGAGATGGCCAAACGCGGCGCACGGCCCCCACGCCTCTTTCAGGAGGTCGTTCCAGTTTGTGCCGTTGCCATCCGCGTCATTCCAGAACAGCTCGATGGGCCGTCGCACGGCGACCGTCGGCGCGTTGGGCCCGAAGGACCGCTGCGGTTTATGGCGGAAGAGTGCCCCGCTCAGTTGCTCGATGAGCGTGGACGCAATGTTCTCGTAGCGGGCCAGCTTGCGCCGCTCTTTCAGTTTCGGAGACGGCTTCGACGGGTTGGCGTTGACCTCAAACCGCAGCAACTGGCCGCCGTCGCCAAAGACCGGGGACGAATGGTCGAGCCACTCGCGTGGATGGGCAATCAGGTAGGGCTTGGTGTCGTCGAGAAACCCTCCCGCGCCTTCGTAGACGTCGAGGAGCTTGACCCACACGTCGCGCCACCGCAGGTAGAGCGGATGCACGACACCGATAACAGAGGACGGCGCACCGAGCGGCGCTGATGCTGGGATAGCCACGGGTTCATTGTCCGTGGCGCTGCCCTCAGCGTCAAGGCGCAACCCCTAGATTATGGGTTGCGCGGCATCAATGTGACGACAAACTGACAGCCTAGCCCTTCCGCAATCTGCACCAGCACCGACAGGCGCGTATTTTTGAGGGTCATCACGCGCCCGACCGTGTTCTCGCAGACTCCGGCCAGCGCGGCCACTTGCGCGTAAGACATCCGGCGTTCGCGGATGATGGCGTCAATCTGCGAGGCAATCGACTCGCAGACCTCCTCCGTGGCGCGCTGCATCAGTGGCATGGTGTTACCACTTTACATGATTGCAGATGTGGCAGCACATTTCCACAAAGTCTTCTACAGACATAGTGCCACGCATCATGTTTACTTTCTTATGCACCAGGTGCACGTTGTCTTCTGTATAGCCTCTAGAATTGTCTATACGATCAATTGAAGCCGTGTGAATCCACGCCACGCTTGACCAGCCAATTGGCAAACCAGAGAAAGCACATAGCTTGCCTTGTTTCTCGTAAAGCATGTTTAAAGTGTCAAGCGTGATTGACCACTCATAGCCTCTTGAAATAGCACTTTTCCTGAATGATTCGTACCACGCCACTCTGACTGCACCAGACATGCCAGATGGATGATTTTTTATGTTGCTACACTTTTTGCACGGCTGCTTCAGCAAGTGCGCGTGGATGCAATAGTTTCGACGTAAATGAGTTATAGCGGCATTGCAGACAGGGCACTTCCGCACCCATCGCTTGGCCTCATTTTTGTATACACCGTTGGGGATATCGATTGCGCTTGGCATCTATCTCCATTTCACGCGATCTGACCAGTAGGCCGCGCTCATCTTGCCCTTTGCGATGTTCTCAGCATGGCGCGCGCGGAAGGCCTCACGGCGCTCACGGTCTGCGGCCGACTCGCCTTCGCGGCGCGGCGAGCCTTTCACGCCCTGCTGGCCAAAGCGGATGGTCTTGACCTCGCCGTCTTCCTTGGCCACCACCACGTGCGACTTCGTCGGATGCGACGGCGTGCGCTTCGGCTGGTTGTAGTCGTCCAGCCCCAATCTTGTCAGGCGCGGGTCTTTCGCTTTCTTTGCCATTGGTTCACCTCTGCGTCGTGGTCGTGCGTTGAAACGGCACCACGTTGTCTGGCACGTGGCGTGTGGCCCAGTAGGTCTGCAAGATAATCCCAGCGTTCATGCCGTAGAACGTGGCGACCGCCCACGCCCACCACGGCCCAAGGTCCAGCCCGACAATGAAGCCGACGCCGAGCGCCATATATGCGGCCATCTGCGCCAGGACGGCCCAGCCGCTGCGCTTCACAGCCACGACACGTGCCCCATGCCCACGCCGCCACGGGCCACGGGAGGCCATGCCTGATGAATCCAGTAGCCGAGCGCGTCGGAAATGTGGGTCAGCATCGGGTTGCTCCGTTTGTCAAGGTCACCCGCGTCAGTATAAACCACTTGCTCCAAGTCGCTGATGAGATGCTCGCAGGACGGGTCCACGGTCAGCCGCGCCGCACCACTGGCTGTCTGGCACCGTGCGTTGACGGCCTCGACGCGGTCTTTCACGTGCGGGGCCACCTTGGGAATGTAGAAGCTGCCACCGCCGAACACCTCGCGCAGGACCGCATGGTCGGAGGGGCCAGTGGTCTTCCCCGCCCTTCCCGCCGGGTCGCCGTAGACCTGCACAGCGCCGCGGTAGCCCGCCTCGGCCAGCAGGTCACGCGCACGAGATGCCGCCGCGCGTGTCGCCTCGCCCCCGGCACTCGTAATCCAGACTTCGCGCCAGACGCGGGCCTCGTCTCCGATGCGCTGGCAAATGAGCGCGGTCGCAGGCTGGATGTTGAAGTCGAACGTGACCGCCACGGGTGCCCCAGGCTCAAGCATCACGGGGCGCACGTGCTGGCCCCGCGCGAAGGCGTAGTAGGCGCGGCCTGACAGCGCCTCGAACGAGGCTTCAAATTCCTGCCGGAAGGCGCGCGCGTCCATCTGCTGGCGCATCTCTTCCAGCAATTCGCGCGGGATGTGCGGCGCATCGGCCGTGCGGAATTGCCACGACGCCCAGCTCGCCCACCGCTGGTCTGTGGACTGGCCCCGCGCGTAAAGCTGGTAGAGGTGGTTGAAGTGCTTTGGGGTGCCCGTGAAGAGCGCCGTGCCCCGCGTGGTCAGGAGCATCGGCTGCACCACCTCTTCCCAGATAGCCAACCCATCGCGCCAGTCTTGAAACTCGTCCATGATGGCCTTCCGCAGGCCACGCCCACGCAGTCGGTCTGGATGCTCGGCCGACTTGCACGCCACGCGACAGCCCCAGTGCGTCCAGAGTTCCATGCGGCTTTCGTTGGGGTCACGCGCCAGCCAGTGCCGCGGCACAATGGCCCGCAGCGGTTCCCACATCAGGTCTCGCGCCATGTCGTAGGTGGGCGCGATATACCACAGCGTGCCCGGTGTGCCCATCTCGCGGAGCGTCTCGGCCTTGCACAGTTCCGTCTTGCCCCAGCGACGACCAGAGACCAAGACGCGGTAGGCGGCGTCAGAGTCGAAGACCTGCGCCTGCCCCGGATGCAGGCTGAGGTCAGCCGTCGCCACGGTCGATGCGGAGCGTGAAGACCGGCGCGTCGCCCAGGATTTCCTGCTTGTCCGG
>Ga0208147_1000038_pt1 | contig 40155 bp, 55 predicted proteins | sample DEB3_08_DNA_FD_184520 | JGI IMG/M metagenome (GOLD analysis project Ga0208147, IMG submission 184520) | Aqueous microbial communities from the Delaware River and Bay under freshwater to marine salinity gradient to study organic matter... | ecosystem: Environmental > Aquatic > Marine > Coastal ... | reverse complement strand
GGTTTGCACAAACACATAAACGAAGTCCTGAAACATTGTTTTAGTGGCGAACACTTTGACAAATGGGAAATGGTTCTTCTCGAAGAACGACTTGCCGAAATGATTAAATGTTTGGGTGATGTAACAAACAATGTGGTGGAAGTTAGCCAACACATAACTGTGAACAACAAAAACATATTTGCGTCATTGTCGGAAAACAAATACGAAACAGCAGACGAATGGAATAACAGAAACAGAATCTCGTGAGTATCTGCATTCCACGGGTGGAAACACTCGTGTGATGCGATATACTCATAAGAGTAGAAACTGAGAGACATCTCTCAGTTCACAAACACAAACAGAAAGGGGTTGGCTTTATGCCCACCGAATCAGAAGAAGAATCCTATCTAGAGTGCGACGCCTGTGGCACTGAGATTGAGGAGGGATACGAGAACAGTCACTCGGGTGATTCTCTCTGCGATGGTTGTTATGAATATCGCTTAGAGGAAGAACAGCGAGAGTCGGACTCTGAATATATTTCAGACCACGACTATCGCCCAAACCCGTTGTTCTTTAACGACAATGGTCGTAAGTCTTCACAACAAGTTCTTATCGGTTCTATGCCAAAGATTTACTTTGGCATTGAGATAGAAACAGAAGCGATGTCCAGTGCGTATCCATCCGAAGGCGCTGAGTTAATTACCGATATGTGCAATGGCTTGGTCTATTGCAAGCATGACGGTTCACTCAACAACGGCTTCGAGATTGTTACGCATCCGATGAGTTTCGGTTATGTCAAGAACCACGCAGAACCATTGTGGGACGGTCTCACACGCTTGCGTCGCAAGGGCTTCCGTGCTTGGACTACCAGCACTTGTGGTTTGCACATTCATATTTCGCGTAATGCGTTCTTGAATGAAGCACACATGCACAAGTTCATGTGGTTCATCTACGGTAGCGATGTGTCTCGTGCGTCTGAGATACGACGCAATGCGCAAGAACTGCACATTGCGAATATCAAGCACTTCGCAGGTCGTGATTCACATTGGTCAAAGTTTGACCGTGAATCATTCCTCGGAACTGCTTATGACGGCGATGACGACAACGGCAATAGCGTGTATGTAACACCCACGCTCGCAGAAATTGCTAAAGGTCGCACCAAGAAAGGTAATCCAATTGCGCCGTATGCGAATGAGCGCTATCTCGCACTCAATCGCAACAATCGGCACACACTTGAGTTGCGTTTCTTCAGACCGTCATTGCGACCAGAGACAGTTCAAGCGTCTATTGAGTTCGTGCAATGTCTGTTTGACTACACAGACCAAGTTACATACAACCAAGTTGTCAAAGAGAATGCGCTCGCATCCTTTCAGTCGCTCGGTGAGTTCGCAATTACAGACCGGGACAAGTATTCACAGTTTATTGCTCGTGCAGTAAGCCGTGGCGTATTCGTTGACCCACACACACCAACCGAAACTTCGGTAGATGGAGAAGAATAAATGTGTTTATTAACATTCATGCCTAAGGGCTTAACAATCAGTTATGAGCATGCTCGTCGTGCAGCAATCAGCAATCCCGATGGTTTCGGTTTCGCTATTCACGCAGGCGACACAATCCTGACTGACCACGATATGAACTTCGAGCATCTATGGACTCGTTTCTTAGAGGCTCGCAAAGTTCAACACGGTGCTGCGATGTTTCACTTTCGCATAGCAACGCACGGCACAGTCAATACTGACAACTGCCATCCGTTCTATATCGGTGAAGACACACAGTCCGTTCTTGGTCACAACGGTATGTTGCCAGTCGCTGTGCCTGTTGGCGAGAATCGTTCCGATACTCGCCTATTCGCAGAGATTGTGCTTCCGCATTGTGGTGGCGTTGAGCGTCTTGACGACGATGAGTTCTTCAAAGAACTAGAAGCGTGGTCTGCTGGTAGCAAGTTGGTCATCATGACCGTCAATCCTGCCACCAAGTATGACTACTACATCGTCAATGAGAAAGATGGTCATTGGGGTCAAGATGGAGTTTGGTATTCCAATAGTTCATACAAACCAATTGCGTTTACAAGTTATTCCAGTTATGCGCATGGCAGTATGTATGACTCTGGTGGTTGGACTGCCAAGACTCAATCCACATCTAAATCCAACACAGGTGCATGGGGGTGGGATGATTACGACTACGGTTATGACGACGACGAGAACGCTCGTTATTCGGACACAGCCGAAGTTGAGTCCTATCTTCTTGACGAACTGTATGCACATCCCGAATGGACTGCGCAGGTTCTCAAGTTCACAACTCTCAACGGTTGGGACTACGCATCTGTTGAGTGCATCAACTGTGGTGCAATCACACCAGTTGACCCACTAGAACCAAGCCACACGCATTGTGGTCATTGCAGAGCGTGTCTCGTGTGCACCGAAACTGGCTTATGCCAGTGTTGGGATGGCTACGAATATCATCAATCATTCACACCAACATTCGAGGAGGTAACTAAATGAGCAAGTTGAATCACAAGCGTCGCAAAAAGATGCGACGCAAAGTTAAACGCAGGGATATCGGCTGGGAGAAAACACTAGCCGAACTAACTGCATACGAAATCAAACTGGCAGGAGGTGGTAAGAAATGAGATTGACAACCAGGGGCGCAACCACATTTGAATTAGACCCCGATTCCTATTCCAAGATGATGGTGGAAATTCGTGAATTGGTTACACAACTATTGACGAGCCAAATAGCATCAGAATTGGTTTCACAGGTAAGAAGTCAAATATTGGAAACGGTTGACTACGACCACATTGCCCATTATGTGTCAGCAAATCTCGATTACTCACGAGTAATTGATTACGCAAGAAATGGAGTCATTAGCAATCTGCTTAATGATGAACGCTTCAGCAGTCGTTTAATGCGTCTTGTTGGCGATGCCACCGTTGGTGTCACCAATGAAACAGTTGAGCGAGTGACAGCAATAATTGAATCCAAATCAAACAACAATAGCGATTTGTAATCGCGGAAGGAAACAAAAATGAAAGATACAAAATTAGTTGTTCTCGCAGAGAGCCAAGTGCACAACATACACAAAGACCACAAAAATCCATTTGATTTAGCAATGGCGTCAGTATGGGTTCTAAACAAATCAGGTGAAATGACCTGTCGTAAACTCAATAAAGATGTTTATGATTTGTTGGAAGACCCTGAAACACTCAAAGCAGTCAAGGGGGAAGAATTTTTTGCTATTCTTACCACAGGTTGGGCAGCCCAAATAGAAGATTGCGACGAGGATACGCCACCATCAAAAGCAAAAGGACGACGCCGTGTGCGATTGTTCGTATCGGCAACCGAAGATGGCGCAATATCTGTGTTGCGTTTCAAAGATAATCCAGAAGAAATCATTATTGATGAGAACAAAGCCAAAGGCAGTTTGGCTGATGCTGTTGCCAATTTGTATGCAAGAAAACAAGTAGTGGAAGCAATGGAAGAAATGGTGTTTGGACTAGGAGACACACAATGAACAAAATGCAAAAATATGAAAACTCGGTCAAGCGAGTTGATGTAATTAATGAATTCATTTCCGTATTTGCACAACAAGGTGTTGTGTTTACAGATGAAGAAATAGAAATCATATTCAACCGTTATGCAACCAAATTTCGTAATGTTGTTGAGCACATAGATAAGGAAATGCCATGACATTCACAATCGGGGTCATCGTGTTTATTGGCGCAACAATATTCATGATTAACCAAATCACAAAACACTAAAGGAGATACCATGACAGCAATAAGCGTTGGGTTTGAATTAAGTGACGCAGAGCAATGTATGCCACACCTCAAAGGTGTGATGCAAGCAATTGCGTTAGAAGACATAGAAGAACTGTTCCGTTCCTATGTTCGTGAAGCTGGTTGCGAGATAATGGCGCAACTACTTCGCGACGCAGGTTGGGATATCGGTGGTAAATCATTCATAGAAATGGGAGGATGGTAAAACATGGGAACAAAAACAAATGAAGAAAAAAAATTGCTCAATGAGCAAATGACTAAAGACTTAGAAACAATTTACACAAGCGCAAACTGCACAAATTGTCCTAGTGAGTGGTTCTTCCCCGAAAATGTTCGGGGCAAGATGCCAATTTATCCAGGCTCTAATTTGCATTGCGCGTTCGCAACCTGTAATGCGTGTAAAGTCAAAACAGAATGCTTCAACTTCGCCAGAGACCACGATTGTGTTGGTGTATGGGGTGGTAGATTATTCACCTTTGCCGGCATATCAAAACTAAACAAATACGGAGACATAAAATGAAACTCGAACCAACCTTAGAAGTACAACTTACACTTACACAACTGCGTGTAGTTGTTAAGTCTTTGTCAATAGGCACGGACCAATTAGCAAAAAAGATTCAACGACACGGCAATAACAGCAGAGCCGACCTGGCTTATGTTGAGTATCAAGCGTTGTTGGAAGCCAAACAAGAGATGGAATCTGTGCTCAACGCAGGTCTGTCAGGAGGAGATAACACATGGCTAGACGATTGACGGTAATTTTTCTAATCACAATTGCAGCAATATGGATATTGACGCCACCACGAATCCCGCAAGGAATAGTGGTGTCGCCAATTTATGTGAGTGAATTTTCGTTTGACGAAAGCCCACCATCAACCCATAAGGACAGAATTGTTTTACCTAACGACATGTTGTGCCCTGAGTGGGCACAACTTGCCGTGAGTGTGGGTTGGAGAGAGCAAGACCTTGCCATGCTGGACTCAGTTATCCATCGGGAGTCTCGGTGTTTTACGTGGGTTCATTATGGCAAAGACCCAAACGGCGGGTCTTATGGTCTCACACAAATCAACGCATATTGGTGCAAGCCATCACAATGGTATCCAATGGGATACTTGCAGGCTTTCGGGGTTCTCGAGACCTGTGATGAGTTGTATTTGCCACGAACAAACCTACTATCAGCAAGGCTGATATGGCTCTATTCCGATAGGGAGCATGGAGATGGGTGGCTACCGTGGCAGGCGTAGTATGGGGAATCGGGGTTGAGCCTAAATGCTTGACAGACCGTACACAGATGTGCTTTACTATAATCCCCCTCCAGGGGGGTAGCGGAGACCCGATAGCGGGGGGCAAGCAACAAGAACCACGCCAAGCAAAGCGTCGGCGTGGTAAGGTTCCAAGACAAACAAAGGAAGGTTCTAATGAGAATTGACAAAGAGACCAACAGAGTCTTTGTGAGGCAGTCATGGCTGAAAGACATGCTCTTGTGTCCAGAGAGAGCACGACTTGCAGTCGTGCAACCTGAATTCAAAACGCAGAACGACAGCGCCGCAATCGGCACTGCCGTTCATGCCGGCATTGAAGCTGTGTTGGCTGGGAATGCGTCGGTCAAAGACGCCCCCGACATTTCGCTCATTAAGTTCAAAGAACTTGAGAGCGTAGGAATTAACCACACGAATGTGAACCCCGACTCTTGGCATGACCATGTGTTGGGTCTAACGGAAGCGTGGGTAAAAGATATTCTTCCCAAAGTTCCGATGGGTGGAAGTTGTGAAGTGCCGTTCTCAGTGCCGACAGGCTCTTTCGTGAACGGCATGGAACTATGGTTTGAAGGAACAATGGACTACCTGCACGAATGGGGTATTTGGGACTGGAAGACAGCAGCACGAAAGTATTCTGCGCTGGAGAAACAATCCCAAGACATCCAATCGTCAATCTATTCTTATGCAGGACACAAGCTTGGCATCATCAAAGAGAAATCAGTTTTTAACTTTGGTGTAATGATTCGCGTGAACAACGCTTACGGTCAAATTGTTACGGTTCATAGAAGCAAAGCACACGGAGACTTTGTTGTTAAGCAGGCTATGTCTGCCGTCGCAACAGCGTGTGCTATGATGAAAGATAATGATTTACCAACGGATGAGCGTTGGCTAATAAATGACCAACACTACCTGTGCTCACAGCGCTGGTGCCCGTGGTGGTCAGTATGCAAAGGTGCTCACATAAGTGAGCCCGATAACGAAGCCGAGGAGGCACAACATGGATAAAGACAGAGCAATCATCACACAAGTCGCTGCAAAAATTGCAGCCGACCTTGTCAATACGGAAGCAAACACAGATGCAAAGTTGGGCGAGTTCGCAACTTTGTTCACGAGTGTCAAGGACATCATCTTTGAAGCAATTGACGGTGGCGCACCAAGCGCAGAAATCTACGAGATGGCAAAGAAGACATTCAATGCGACACCCGTAGAGAACTCGTCAGGCGAGTCTGTACAAATCGCTGGCAAGCAACACGGCGACATCCCAGACTGGCTCATCAAAGCTTGTAAGCGTGATGGCATCACCAAGGTTTACGACAACCGTGATGGACTCAAGGACAACGCAAAGCGTCCTTGGTTCAAAGCAGTTGACGCCGACAAGGCTTACTGGCCACCACGAACACGGCAGGCCTAAATGAAACTGACCGCAGAACAAGTTTCTGCGGGCTGGGAAACGGTTGAGAGTCAGGCACACCCACTCCCGCCTGATTCTCAACCTGTTACCCCACCAACCGAATACAGAATGTATGAGCCGCTATCCGAGGCGGCTCATTCTTTTGTTAGGTGGGCACAGAGTCCGCACGAAAGAATTCATTTAGGGTTGCCACAAATTGACGCAGAGATGCGTGGCATTGCCGCAGGTGAAATGTCAATGATGATTGGGTATGCGCACGGTGGTAAGACATTGCTACTACTGCATTCACTACTTGAGAATCGCGACAAGCACATTGCGATGTTCATTCCAGACGAACCACGTCAGTTAATCCTGACCAAACTTACTTGCATGTATCACGGCATTGACGCCCGAGAACTAGAGCGTCTAGTTGCGATAGATGACAAAGACACAATTGATTTGCTCAGGCAAACAGCAGAAGAAAACTTTCCCAACCTTGCAGTATTCGACCAACCACTAACAGCCCTAGATATGGAACGCGCCTATAACGAGGTGTGCGATGTGTGGGGACAGATACCCGACCTGGTGGTTGTTGACTACCTAGACCTTGTGGAAGCAGGCGAGACAGTCCCCGACAAAGCGACGTTCGTTAAGTCGTTTGGTCGTAGGCACGACATACCAATGCTCGTGTTGCATCAGACTTCTCGCTCATCGGGCGCTGACGGCATGAAACTAACTATGTCGTCTGGTGCGTTTGGTGGTGAGCAACAAGCAACATCTGTAATCGGTGTTCGTCGCAAGAAGTATTCCATTGCAGCTGAGATGAATGAAATCATCAACAAGCTTGACAAGACCCATTCAGAGCGAGCGATGGAACGACTTGACTCTTTGCGATACGAAGCAAAGATTCACGAATACACGGTTACTGTAAGTTTGTTGAAGAACAAACGACCAGCAGGACAACTCGTAGACGACATTGACTTTGAGTTGGACTTGGCTACTGGTAGGTTGACTCCGTTGCTTAACAATGACCTACCAGCGCAATATCTGAGGAGTATCCATGACAGACAATTCTGAACTGGTAAAAGATTTTGCAGCGTTGTTTGCCGGTCGCACAGACGCTTATGGTTCTTGGGAAGGTGGTTGCATCAAGCAACCAGTAACTCAGGGTTCGTTTACGAAACATCTGTGGGGGCAGGAGTACATCGGAATCTATCCGATGATGGATAACAGCACCGTTTGGTGGGGCTGTTCAGATATTGATGTGAATGACATTGACCAAGCCCGCAACATTCAGCTCGCACTCAAACTTAAATTGATTGAGAGTTGGGTTGAGAGAACCGTCAAAGGTTTTCATGTGTGGGTGTTCGCTAGGAAACCTGTTGAAGCTCGCGTGATGCGCCGAGCCTTGCTCGCCGCACACGCCGCAGTTAAAGTTCCTGCTAGGGAAATCAATCCAAAGCAAGAGCAAGCTTCTGGCTACGGCAACTATGTTCGCCTGCCCTACCCTGGCGCTTTGTTTGAACCATGTTCGGTTCGCTACATGATAGATAGTTCCGACAAGCCTTTGTCTTTGGAAACATTTGTCAAGGAAGCAACAACCTACGCCGTCACGCAAGAAGACTTACAGCCTCTTGCTGACGCTTATGTTCCAAAAACTCCAGCACAGTTCACAGCCAAGGGCGCACCAATTCCCGTTGATGTAGCAAAAACAATATTGCATCCGTGGACATTGAAGATGTTTCTTGAAGGCCCGATGGCTGACACAGACCGTTCTAGTTGTTTAGTTAAGCTTGCCTATCGGTTTAGGTCTGACGGTATTCCAATTGAATTGGCTTACGGTTTGATTCGCACAGCCGACATGCAATGGGGTAAGTTCTACGCAAGAGAAGATGGGGAGATGCACTTGGCAAAAATCATTGCAGATGTTTATGGCGAGTAAACGCAAGGTGCTTAGTTGGAAACAATTTATTGACCGACGACCTACCGTAAAAGGGCGTCCAAGGTTTGTTAAAAAAACAGGTCATACTTATACGCCAAAAGCAACATTGGACTACGAAAAAGAAATTGCTCAACTTTATAATGGTCCCAAATTTATTGAAGGTCCAATTTGGGTTTCTTTAACTTTTGACCAACACAAAACAACCATTGAAATTAAAGAAATGGATGCTGAATCAACTTCATCTAAGTTGCGTGGCGACATTGATAACTATGCCAAAGCCATACTTGACGCATTGAATGGTGTAGCCTTTACTGACGACAAACAAATTATGAGATTGGATTTGAGGAAAAAATGAAAGAGTCCAGATGGGATATTCCCAAACCAAACTTTCAAAAAGATTTAGAGTTCGGCAAACAGGGCGAAGAACAGGTCAAACAATTCCTGCAAGGAATTGTTAATGGTTCGTTTGAGGTCAAGTCTGACCGGTATCGCAACGGCAAGATGGTGGTTGAAACAGCCCAAAACCCCCGTAAACATGGGTGGAAGCCTTCGGGGCTTATGATAACCGAGGCAGAGTGGTGGGTCTATGTGTATACTATGAACCAAGCAATGGTGGTAGTGTCCACAGAAAGATTAAAGCGTTATATAGAAATGTTACCAAAGTCAAGAATTAGGTTGTTTGCGGAAGGCACAAATAATCCAGCGAAGGGTTATTTGTTGTCGCCAGAGGAAGTTTCACAACTCCTCTATGACCCCGCATACGACGATGTCAAAGAATGACATACCCCAAGACAATTACGTCTTTTCATCAACCTATCTAAGTAAGCAACGCCCACAGACGGCGATGGAAGCATTAATGCTTTCTGTGTCGGACGTAATAGAAGAATCAGTAGAAGAACTACAACCGCTACGCGAAGCAGTAGCGATGTGCATTGAACAACTTGATGAGCAAGACCAGTTCATTATCAACGCAGTCAACAGCGAGTTCCTGTCTTACGAACAGCTTGGTAAACGCCTTGGCGTTTCCAAACCTCACGCCTGGCGACTCAAGAACAATGCTTATGCTAAACTACAACAGCTATTAACAATGCACCCGCTAATCAGAAAGAAGGTCAGAGTGGTCAACACATGGGAACAATCAGCAAGCCAATGGGTTATGCACATTGCATCATTCGCAACAGAAGAACAAGAAGTCTCTCCTGAAAAACTACAAAGAATAATTCACGTTGCTCGAGTTTGTCTTTTTGACCAAGACGACGTTCCTGTTTCTTTGCTGTGGACAGAGATGGGCATTGAGGCAATCCAAGAGTTGCGTATGCGCAACGCTTGGGACTCTGGCAAAATGTGTAGCCTGCTTGCATCCAAACAACACGATTATGGACACGGCAACATAACAGCCTTTGGACTCAAAGGTGTTCTTGTGCGTTTGTCCGACAAAGTAGAACGACTCATCAACCTTAAATCCAAAAAATCCAAAGCACAAAACGAATCGTTGCTTGATACGCTACGGGACATAGTTGGCTATTGTGTAATAGCTTTGATGATTAACGACGAAACATTCAATTTGGAATTAGGAGAGAATTATGCGAACGAGTCAGTTAGTGATTGGATTTGAAATGCCCGTTACAGCGACAGAGATTGCAGCAATACTGGAGAAACACTATGGGCCGATTGATGTTGGTCGGGGAGTTCTTGAAAACGGTTTACAGACAAATTGTTTGTACGTTCACAACAAGAAAAAAAAGCATGTCAAATAGTGGACCTCAAGATTGGATATATGACATTATCCCTGCCAAACAAGTTGAAGAAATAGAATCAAAAGCAAAAAGTCTTCAACAGAACCTAGACAACGGAGTCAATGTAGTGTTGTCAGCAACCAACGACAGCGCCATCAAACTATGTCGGGCATACTACGACAGCACACAAGGTAACATGCAAGCATGGTTGCATATAATGGGATTTCTGGATGCGCTTATCGGTACAATTGAAGAACACCTACAGGAAGAAGGGATAGACCCGTATGCAAAATGAACTGTCGGAAACGCAAGCAGAAACGGAACGCTATCTTCGCGACCGAGTAGAAGAATTAGAAATAACATTGGAAGCAATGCGAGCAGAGCTTCGCGTTGCACAACAAGAACTGTGGAAAAGAGAAACACAATGAGACCAGTAATTGTTCTTTGGGATGACGCCTACTCGGAAGATGAGTGGATGAGTGTTGAGCACTACAACCCCAAACCCGAAACACCAAACATTTCTATTGGCTACATTGTTGCTTATAACAACGACTACGTTCACATCGCTTCAACAATTGACCAAGATGGCGGTAACTGTTGTGGCATCATGGCAATTCCCTACGACATGATTGTCTATGTAGCACCGCTGCAAATTTTAAGCGAAGCTAAAATTTATGGAGACAAAGAAGAATTTGAGCGATACTTGCAAGGCAAGTTCGCTCAACGACCTGAGGTTTACGAGTTTATTGAGTCTGCGGAAATATCCTTAGAAACGAATCCCGAACCTTCTGCTTAGAGTCAGCCCACAGCGGGCTCAGTTCCACATGCAACCAATCACCGTCTGGCGCACCATGTATTGTCGGTTTGGTGTAATTCTGCCAAGTGCCGCGAGTCCAGTTATAGCCACGACCGTGTGGTTTTGGGAAATAATCCAACACAAGCTCAATACCTAGTTCGTCTGCGTGACGAACAAGGAAGTCCGCCATGTGTTCGGCATACTGCCTGCCGTTTCGTCTGCCCTTAGTTGGTGTCTTGCGATAACTAAGGTCTACCGCACGTCCTGTGGCGTGTACAGAGAGGCTCTCAGAGCCCCTCTTGGGCCTGTTTACAAATGTGCCGTTGTTCCACAACGCACCTTCGCTTAAGTAAATAAGGTGCTTAACTAATTCTGTTAAACCTGGGCGTTCGCCCGCGGCGACGCCGTCCTTATTGCCTGTGTAGGTCTTCTTTGCTCTCATAACTATCCCTCTGGGTTGTTTATTGCTTTGTCCCGTTTAGCAATTTCCTGCATGTCGTACAGCCTTCTCAACAATTCGTTATCTTGCATTTGTTGGTTGACTTCTTTAATTGGCGCACCAACCAAGCCAAGCAACGGATTCACCATTGATGTGCCTGGGTCAGTTGGTATTGACGGATTCAAAGACTCAGCCCTGCTCAACAAAGGAATCAGGTTACGCAAAGCATAATATGCTTTGTCGTCAACAAATTTTCTTCCACCCGCACCAGTTTCCCCATATCCCAATAATTCCATTAATGGTTGTAGCGCAGCGCCAACACCACCAGTAACCTCGACCGGAGTTTGCGAGAAACGTTTATTGCTAAACAGTTGTCTTTCTCCAGTTAATTCAATTGGCAAACGAACCAATGGGTTTACGTTTGACAAAAATCTTGCTGGGTCTTGCAACATATTAACATCTGCCTGGATTCTGTTAAAACCAATATCTGGCGTTGCGTATATATTGCGACCAAAAGGAAGTTTCCAAGCACCCATTTCTTGCATCCAAGCAGGCACGATTTCGCCTTCTTTGTCGTCCCTGAAATTACGTTTAGTGTTTCCATAGATTTGGTAAGCACGAGGATTCAACCAAATATTTTGTATTTGCATTGGAAGGTTTCGTGATGTCCACATCCAAAACGGAATTATTTGACGCAAAGATTTGTCTAAGGTAGACAAATCTTCGTAGTCAATTAAGAAACGCTGAACTCTCGCCGCAGAAGTATTGAAGTCCATTCCCTGCATAGCCCCGTCGTAGGCCAACATGAATCGCGAATGTCCTTCAATCCATTGTCCCAAACCTTTGCTGCCACGAGTAAGTGGATTGTTTATCAAACGACCAGACATGTACAGTTGACGCAAGTTGTCAGCTGCGTTACCGCCGCCAGAAGCAAAACTTGCCCTTACGGCAATTTCGGCTTTTGCCCTTTTCGCAACAGGCAAACTTTGAAGCCATTGTTCTACGCTTTTGCCAGCACGAGAAGCTTCATTAAGGCTTCTTGACATCTGCAAACCTTCCATCAAATACCTTGGACTACCTCCAGCGGCAAACAACATGAAGCCGTTGGATATAGAGTTGCGAACGTGAAAGCCAGGACTCAAGGTTGCGTAAGCCTTAAAGAATCTTGTGTATTTACCAAGAAACATATTTAGCTCTCTTGCTATTGCTGGTTCCTGCAACCTGTGTACGTTTTTGACAAACTCGGCTATTTGCGGGGCCACTTGAGTTGTTGGGAATTGCTTGCTTAATTGAACCATTCCTTCGTCAAACGAAGTAACAAAATCGGTATCAACAAAGTAGTTCAATCTACTATCTTTTGGAACCTGCACACCCTCCACAAGTTCTTGTCTAACTTTCCCGTCTTTGCCTACAGTTTCTTTCAGGTAAGACGACTTAGTTAGACCATTTGCAATTCGCGCTATGTGTTCTTGCGAATTCAAAATTGCTACTTGTTTGTAATACTCTGTGTTGGCAAGAATCCATTTTGAAGCTTGGTCACGAATGTTTTTATCAACTGATGGGTTGATGGCAATTTGAGCAAATTTTGTTGCTTCGTCAACAAACATTTGGAACTCTGTAACAAAAGCATCGTAACCTTCCTTGCCTTTAATACCCTTAATTGCAGCCCTAACTCTGGCTGAAGATTTTAGTACATTGTCAATTTCAATAATCTTCTGCATTGCAATGTTTACATCTTCGGGTGTAGTTGCTATTTGTGCAGCGTCATAAGCCCGTCTAGCATTTTCCAACGCTGTTTCTTCTTTTGTGACATTTCCAAGTTTGGAAATTCCACGAAGCGCATCGGTTTGTTTCTTGTTTATTTTTGCTAACTCTTTTTCAGATTGAGCCAACAATTTTGTTTCTTTATCAATTTCTTTGACTTCTTCTCTAACAGCACCAGCCATTGCTGTTTTGACGTTTTGTTCTTTTAGTTGAATGGCCTGAATCCAAGCAACCTCTTGTTCTAATTCTTTTGCAAATTGAAGACTTTCAATTTGCGCAACCTCACCAGCAAACCCAACACCTGGGGGCGCCGTCTCCATCCCAAACGAATCAGATTTCTTTTGAGCAGCAGCATCAATTTCTTTGCGCACTACCTGTGGTGGATTGTAAGCAGCCTGTTGTCCAGCCAGTTCGTCAGCCATAGGCTGACGGCCTGGCAAATCTTGCACAAATGGGCCAGCATTCAAAGCCTGTTCAGCCGTTGCTGTTTCTTGAGCAACACCCTTGCGGAGTGTAGATACGGTAATGTCTGTTGCTTCTGGACTAATCACCCCAGATTGTTGCAGCTGTTTTGCCAACACAGCCTTTTGCATTTCTGCTTTAAGGCCGTCCATCTTAATAACGCTGTCGTATCTAGCGCGTGTTGACAATAATCTTGCCAACAACTGTTCTGTGCTTTGCCCATAGGTCATCATTATGCCGTTGACATCAGACACCATATTGCTGGCTTTTGTGATTAATGCTTCTTCTGGCGTTCCCACCCAAGAACCATTAATAATTTTGCGTCTTTCGCTTGCTGTTTCTTTAGAGACCTTTACAGAATTATCCAAATCATCAACTACGTTTTGTTCTTCAATGTATTTCTGAAGTCTCGTATAGGGCTTATTGCCAGTTACGCCAGAAAGAACGTTGCTGGGTGAACCCATTCCTGTTTCCGTAATTTCATCAACAAAGTCTGGCGTTATTCTTATTTTGCTTGTTCTGCTTTCAGTGGAATCAAAGAAGTTATACAAAAAAGCAACTTTTTTGTTAGCAGATGCACGAGAATCCCAAACTTCTTTTGAGCGCAAAAATTCGTTTAAATCATTTTGCAACAATTCCAAATCCGCCTTCAAGGATTCAGCTACTTTTTTATCGTACTTGCTAGTGTAAACTTTGCCCAACGCTAAATTTTGTTTTCTGCCCAAATCGTCATAGGATTTTTTAATCTGTTGAGCGACTCCAGCAATTTGTTGTTCTCGGCGTTTTACTTCAGCAACAAAAGCTGATGGCCTTGAAAAATATGTTGCATTACGCCTGTAGTAATCCGAAAGAAAATCAGTAAACAAGGCTTCTTGCTCTGGTGGTGTAAACATAAAGTTTCCACCACCCATGCTGTCTGGGAGTTGAATAAATGATTTTTCGCTACCCATTGTTCCGGTAAACGCAGACATACGCACATATTGTGTTGGACTATCCAATATCAAATCAGGGTCGTTAGTTTTTACAATTGGAACCCAAGCATCGTCTGGGTTAAATTTTTCTGCTGTTGTTATTGTTTTCCTAGAAGCTTTTTGTCCGTCTTCTACAATTACGGATGCAGGCTCAATTACGCTCAGTCTTTCCATGTTGAAATTCCAGGGTTCCCACACACGTTCGTAAATTGTTTTTTGACGAATTGTTTGTGCAGCTGGCCCAGCAGCAGGTATTTCCGCCTTGGTATATTCCATCACCCAATCAAATTCGTTTGGTACTGGTTGTCCCGTATTTGGGTCTATTCTTGGTTGCGGAACATATCTGCGTTCTTTGGTTACGCCTCCAGGTGCAGTTTCTGCTACGGGTGCTTCTTGTCTTGTTTTGATTTGCAATTTCTCTAAGTAACCCAAAGATTTGCCTTCGGCATCTCGAGCAACCCTTAACTGGATTTGATTATTGTTTGCATCTAAGAAAATCAACTCAGGTTGAGTTGGGTCCGACATTCGATTAATTAATTTTGGCAAATCTTTATTAAATGGGTCAGGCAATTTTGCAACACCTCCCTTTAGGGGGTTTTGCAAAATTACTTGTTGGGCATCAAATGGAAGATTCGTTGGGTCGCTAGCAATGCTATTAGAAATAATTTTATTAAGTTGAGGTGTCCAAGATTCCGCATTTGATGTGTCTCCAGTTACGGTCCAAGTAATTTTAGACAAATCAGCAGCAGCCAATTCTCTCTTGAATTTCATTAAAGATTCTTCTCGGGCGGCCATGCCGTATTCTTCTGTTTCAATAAATTGTTGATGTTTTGTTTTTGCATCAATATATTTTTTAACTAAATTTGCTTCGTCAGGGGTAAAAGCGCCTTCTGGAATTGGTTTCAATTCTGGTCTGTCAGCGTTTTTTATTCTCTTAAACTCCCATTGTCGTGTGTTCAAATTAAACACGCGTTCGCGTGGTTTAATTTCTCCAAAAGCAAACCGAACATGGTCAATGTAAGCCATGCGTTCTTCGTAAGACAAAGGGACTCCATTGACTTGTGCAATTTGTTTTTCCGCAGCATCGAGTTCTTTGGTTGCTTGTTTTAACGCCTTGGCGGCTTCTGGTTTAGCCTTTATCATTTGTTCCAAATCGTCCAAGGTTTGTTGTAGATAATCTACATATTCTTTTCTTTGTCTTAAAATTTGCGCTTCTTCTGGGTTAGAAGAATAGGTTCGCACCCTAAGTTCATCGCGCATGCTTTTTGCATTCTTGAGGTTTCTGTAAAAAAATGAGTCTTCTTGTTTCTGTACACGAAGACTCAATGTGCCGGAACCAGACAAACGCGCAGCTTCCGAACCACGCAACGTAGGTGTTGCGTATCTTTCCCCACCAAATAAAGCCCCAAACAACTCTTTAATAGCCCGTGTTGAATTAATGTTGCTGTTTAATGCGTCGTTGATATAGCGGTCTATGCTGTCTGCTTGATAAGCAAAATAACCAGCATCGTCACGACGTTTTCCAAAAGCCCTTGTTTGTTTTTGCAGTTCTTTAATTCTTTGCGGCCCAGACATACGAGCTGACAATTTTTTAATTTCTTTTCGTTGTGCGGTAGCTGTTTCTTTTGCCAACTGTTTGGCTTCTTCTAGTTCTTTGGCCACCTTTGAATAGTGTTCATCAAGAAGACTCATCTGAACATCTATGTCATAAGAAAGTTGTTTCTTTAGTTCGTCACCAAATGTCTTGGTGCCCAAAATTCTTTTTTTCAAATTGGTTAAATAAGTTTTGTATCCTTCGTGACCTTTGTTCGCAAGGTTTTGCAAAATCTTAGATTTTTGCAAACCTTCCGAACCAAGAACCGATTCTTGCGCACGACGACTTGTTTCCATTTTTGCTGCCATCACAGGGTCAGCTATTGTCCTAAAATCAATAACTCCAGCGCCGCCAAGATTGCTCATTTGCGAAACAGGGAAAGCCCTAACTTCGATGTCGGCTATGCTGTTGACAATATTTTGATATTGCAAATCAGAAGCAAGGTACGTTTTAATGTCGGACAATTTCTTTAATTCCAAATTGAGAACTAAATTTGGAAATATTTCCTGAAGAACTTCTCGTTCGTCAGGGTTGTTCATTATTGCCCTAAGTTTTTCAAGAAGAAGCAGTTGCATTTCTTCTGCGTTTCTTCCAGAGGCAACAACTTCTTCGGCAATTGGTTCAAGTAAATTTTTTGCCCTTTCCAATGAATCTACGTGTTCAGTTGCCGTTCTTGCAAAGGTTTCATAAATTTCGTGAGTCATGCGAGCATGACCCTGTGGTGTCAACGTTCTTCCACTTGCACCCAAAAGTTCATTTGCCATTCTAAGAACGTATTTAGATTCTTCTTTTATATAAAAATTCATTGCCGCTTTTGCAAGCTCCATTGAACCCTGGGATATATCAATTGGGTTTTGATAACCAAATGCTGGATTTTGTCCACCCGAGTTAACCAAAAAGTTAATTTCGTCCAACGTGTCTTTTGGCAACCTGCTTGTTAATTTGTTTTGTTTTTGAATCAACTCATCACGTTCTTTAATCATTGCTTTTTGTTTTTCAATGATTCTGTTTCTTAAAGGAAGGTTGGGTTGAGTTTTTGATTCATAAAAACTCAACTCATTATTGCTTAAACGATTGTCTGTTATTTTGATGCGGCTTTCAGCAGCCGCAAAACGTTCTTGGATGTCATCAGATAATTCGCCCAAAGAAATTTGGGCGCCAGGATTGTTTTTTGCCGTTTCTAATTGCTTAATATAATCTTCCAAACCGACAATTCCATTGTCGGCATTTAATTGCTTTAGGTGGTTAATGACCGCATCGTAACCTTCTGGTTTTAATATTTGCGATTGGTTGTAATCACCAAATACGTCTACAAAAGAACTATAAACTCTATTTGTTACACCCAAACCAGTATCTGGAACTTTTGCCAAATGTTCAGGAACGGCTAAAAGCCTTCTTTCCAACTCTCGAATTTGTTTGTCCATAACCAACCATTGAGCAGGAAGTTTTAAGCCAGCAGGCAATTCTTTTATGTTTGTAAAAACATACCCATCAAGTTTATCTTCAACAACTTTTATAATTCCGTATTTTTTTCTAATAGCGTCATTTTTTGTAATTCTTAAAATTGCCTTATATTCTTCTGTTGGGTTGTCTAACAAATTTTTAGCAAAATTTGGGTCATCTACTTGAGCCCGCACAAACAACCAACTAATTGCTGCCCGCACATCGCCTAGGTCTGTTGGGTCGGTGGACGTAGCTGCTCTGGCTAATGTTTCACGAACATCAGCAATTGTTTTTTTCTCAAGATTGCTTCTTGTGATGGTGTCTAATTCAAGTTGATTCTTTAACTTAACCCAAGCATTCCATTGTTCTTGGTTGCCAATTGGAACTGCTTTTTCGGTAGCGTTCAAATATGGTCTAATGACTGTGTCAAAATTTAAGCCTTTTTGACCGCCACGAGATTTAACATTTTGACCAATTTGAATTTGACCAAACTTGGCAAGATTCTTTAAATCCGTAATTACTTGAGAAGCATTTTTGTTGCCAACCGTTGTATAGTTTGACAAATCAGATAGAGCATCATTTAAAAACTCAAGAGAGTCTCTTGTAAAAATATTAAATTTATGTTCTATTTCGGCCGCACTTTGGGCAACAACGTCTTGCATTGTTTGCAAATTCTTCAACAAATTATTTACATATTCCGCAGGAGGTGCCTCTGAAGCCTGCGTTAACACATCAAGATATTGATTTAAGGCTGTCTGCCTTAAATCAAGTGACTCCAAAATAATCTGATGATGTGCTTGTTGTTCTGCCAAAAGAACAGATTGTTCCTGAAACATTGCCATGTGTTTTGCGTGTTTTTCAACTATTAACGCACGGGCATTGTTTAATTTTTCTATTGCTTTTTGAACATTCTCTGCTGTCTTGGTTCGCAGGGCAGCATCTGCTTCGGTTGCCGATAATGTTTTTTGTGCAATCAGTTGTTCTGCATCTGTTCCACCAAGAAGAAGTTTTCCAACTTCTTCTTGGCTTAGGTTGGCTAATCTTGTTTGTTCTTTTAGTTGAGACTGCGCTTCTTTTGAAATCGTGTTAACAAAATCCGACATTTCTTTGCGAGCAAGTTCGTAAGCAGTTTTGACGGCTTTTGCGGTTCGTTCTGGTTGCGTTAAAATTGATTCAAGGGCCTCTTTGGTAATCATGCCACGCTGAACAGCCATGCTGGCAATATCGTTGCCGCTTTCTTTTAGGTTTTGATAAAAGGCAATAGTGCCAATACCTTCCGCATAATTTGACAAATAAGAAGTAAGGGCTTTTCTAATATCTGTTTCAAAAAAATCGCCTTTGAACCCACCCAAGCGTGCGAGTTCATTTAACCTGTCTACGCCACCAGCAATGTCTTCGGGTGTAAGTATTTTTCCAAACCAATCAACGCTTTCGCCCGAATTAACAAGCGCTTCAAGGTTTCGCGACTCAAAAGAACCACCAATATTTGTATGGTCAACTTTCATGTACCGACGAACATCTATCGCTCTTTGTGATGAACTATTTTGAACAAAATCCTGTGCTGAAGCAGTCATTTTGTGAGGGAAGAAATTTTTGCGACGACCAGCAATTACGAAACCATTTGGTTCGTTGCCAGCAACAAATCTTCCATACGAATCAATGTTTTCGTACAACTTATCCGTAGCGTCTTTAATTTTTTGCATTGCTCGACGCTGTCTGTCGCTAATGTTTGTTGGGATTACGTCGGTGTCTAGGTATTTGTAGATAACGCTTGATTCAGCAACCACATCTGGGTCGCTTAATGCTTGAGCAACAATGTTTGCCCCATCCCTGGCTGCAACACCTCTTGCCGCCCTGGCTGCATTATCTGCATCCAAAATGGCTAAACCCATTTTGGGTGTTAGGTTGCCAGGCATTGATTTGCCAGCTCTGCCAGCAAAGCGAATGTCGCGCAAATCCAAGTTGGCTGCTGTGCCGGTCGGAGTTATTAACTTGCCAAGATATTCACCAGCTCTTGTGTTCAAAATGCCTAAACGAGCATTTGTTATTCCTGAAGCAAGACCCCTGCCTATGTATCCACTAAAAGGAACACGTATTCTTGAGCCAAGATAATAAATTCCATAGTCGTTCATTCCCATCAATTTGGCCATTTCTGGGGTTAGCCCATTACGACCTCGTTTTAGAATTTCTGCTATTTCGGCATCGGTGGCACCAAGTTTTCTTGCACCAGAAGCCAAAGCTTCCGAACCACGCCGACCCTGAATAGATTTTGTTCCCAAAAATTCTCTTGTGGGTATTGCTTCTTCATATTTTGAAGTTTTGCGCAAAGCGTTTACGACCGTGTCGGAAACGCCACCTAAACCCAAATTAGCTAATTCATCCGAGCGTTTTGCGGCCTCTGTGGCAAATTTTTCAATTGCGCCTTTACCTGTTTGAGTAACTGCTTTTTTAGAAATTGTTCCACCAAGAGTTGCGTATGTTAATGGGTCAAGAGCAATGTCTCCAATTAACCCAATTATTCTTCCGCCCCAACCGCTCATAGGCACAACTCTGCCAAATCCAAAATTTGGGTCTGCTACTTGGTCTTTATAATCTTTGAAAGATGCTTGTGTGTTGGGATTATTATCTACTGCGTCTTTAAATTCTTTAATACCAGAAATAACCAAACGACGAGGTATGTCAATTGCGGATAATCCACCCAAGACAGTTTTGGATATTGGATTATTAACAAGTAAATTGCCAATGGTTCCCAAAGCGCCACTTGGCGCTGGTTGTCCACCTTTAGAAATTTGTTGCAATCTTTCGGTTAGGCCTGGCGCGGTTTGTAACGCTTTAATTTTTGCATCGCGAAAATTAAGCGCAGCTTTTTGTGATGGCACAACCGCGTTTTGCGGACGATTAGCTTGAAGTTCTGCTAATCTTTTGTAGAGACTACTGTTGTCATTTGTTGCCATTATTTGCCTAATTTAACTACTTTGGAACCTTTAACCGTGTAGTTTTTAGACGCACCCGACGATTTAGGAATAGCGGCAGCAGCACTAAATATTCCACGTTTCATCAAAGCATCTTTTAGTGGCGTTGCACCCGAAGCGTCCACTCTTGGTTGCAATAAAGCAACCATGGCTTCTGCGACTCGTGCCATTCGTTCTGGCGTATTGCCAGCAAGTCTTGCTTTTGCCTCGTCAAAAGGAACGGTTGACATAGGCACCGTGCTTCCTTGTGCATAACGGCGAGGAACATTTTTTTGAGTTTCCTGTTGAGCCTGTCTTTTTGCCAAAGCCTCAATCATGTCAGATGTTTTTAATTCTTTGGTATTTGGTGCACCAACAAAACCAACTGTGTCGGCAACATTTTCGGAATAACGTTGTCTTGCTGCATCCAATGCGTCTAACAAGCTTTGATATTCCAAATCGTACGTATCTGGATTTTTTGCAACAAATTCATCAAAAGCTTTTTTAGCTTTTGTTAATTCGTCGGCTTTTTCGGAAACATTTTTTTCAGCAGTTTTTACGTATTCTTCCGGAGCATTAACCTTTGTTAGTTTTGGTGTGTAAGCAGGAATTGGTTGTGTTTTGTCAACGATTGGACTGCCAGGTTTTTGTCCAGGTGGATATTTTTTTTGTTTTGATTCGTAGGGTTGAGCAGCATAGTCTTTTGCTAATTTTTTAAATGCGTCACCATAAACATCAATTGCTTGATATCTTTCATCAAATCCTGGCAAACCACTTTTTCTGAATGGGTCATTTTCAATTTTTAATTGAGTATCTTCTCGTTGAGCTTTTTGATAAGCATTCCATTCTCGATAATACAACTCTGCTTGATTTAGGTAATCATCCACCTCGGCTGAACCGCTTGTGATGTTTGGGTCGTTTTGCAAAACGGCTTTTAAGTTTTGTTTAATGGTCCAAAGGTCGTAACCTTTAGAAATGTCGCTTGCTACATCTTTTAGTATTGGGTCGTTTGTTTGGTCTGCATTAAAAAAATTGGGAGCATAATCAGCCATTAGCTGTTCTGGCGTTTTCCCAATATAAGCAGGTGTGTATGTGTCTGTCAAAACGCCAAGAATGGCGTTTTGCAAAATGGACAAATCAGATGTGTTTAGAATGCCAGAAGAATTAAGCCCGCGCAATTGCGCAACTATGGAATTGAACTGCTCCTGGTCCACGCCTATAAGCCTTTTCGTTACCTGCCGCGACGAGCATTAAGCTCGTCGAGCAATCGCTGCGCCGTGCCGCCCTGCGCCTGCGCTGGGGCTACAAGGTTTGCTAATTGATTGGCAAGGATTTCTTGCGGAGTTGCTGTTTGTACCAATTGTCCAGGTAATGGAGCATTGCCACCATCGCCACTACCACTACCGCTACCGCTACCACTTTTTGTTGGTGCGGCGCCAGTTAATTGAGAAATGGTTTGAGCCAATTCTTGTGCCAAAGCATTACGTTTTTCTTCAACGCCAAACCGTGATTGATAAACGGCTTGTTGCAACGCTGCAAGCGCTTGCGCTTGCGCGTTTTCAGCTTGGCTTGTGTATCCAGCACGTTCTTGACCCAAACCAGTATTAAACAACAATTGCGCCATTTGGGATTCTGCGGCACGCGACCCAGCACCTTGCTGCGCAAGTGCGCTGAGTGTGTTGGCAAGATTTTGAAAATTAGCAGCACCTTGCTGTGCTTGCAATTGGTCTGCTTCTATTTGTCCACGCACAGGTGCGTCCGACACACCATAGGCGTTTAAATAATTGGTTAAAGCGTCTGGCGCAGAACCAACCTGCGCTTTTATTTCAGCATATGGATTGTTTTGGTTTGCGGCCAAATATGCGTTTAAGGCCCTATAACCCTCGTCGCCAAGTCCTTTGGCAACATCGTAGCCCTGACCTATATTTCGCAACGCCCTATCATAAGCACCACCAATTGCGCCTTCGCTTACTTTGCTTTGGTCTGCAATCATTTTTAATAACGCATCAAAACCCGTGTTGTAAGAACCACCCGTGTAGTAGTCAGACAAACCAGACGCCTTTCTGGCATCTTGTTCTTTTTCGTAATTAAATTTCGCTAGCGCAAGTGCATCACTTGCTGTCATGCCGCCACCATAACCACTACCACCTGTTGATGTTGGTGCTGTTGTTGGTGGTGTTGTTTCGTTTGTTGCCCAGTTTGTGCGAAAAAACCCTTCAGCTTCTGGCGATGCCGGTATTGACGGGAACTGTGAAGTAACCCTAGTTTTTGGTGTTGCGCCAGGTTTCCAAACCCAAACAGAACCATCTTGTTCAACGTTTGACATTATATTGCTCCTGCTCTACGTGCATAAAGCTGACGCGCGGCGTCAGCAATAGCTTGTGCTTTTTCTGATTCCATATCTGCCAATTGATTTCTAAAAGCCTCAAGCCGTTGGGCTTCGGTTAGGTCGTACATTCGTTGTTGTTCTAATTGTTGTTGGTCAAATTCAGAAAAACTACGAGCGCGTTGTTTTGCAAAATCTTGCAAACCACGCGCAAACAAACCAGAACGAACATTGGGACCAACCATACCACGGCGAGAATATCCCGACACAACTCGTGGCTGTGCTTTGTTGTATTCCTCTGTCATTCCTTGACGTTCGCGAGTACCACGTTGTTGTGAAAGAAAGTTAGCGTACGCATTCATGGCGCCTGTTGCGCCATATTGCTGTGTGTACCCGCGCCTGCGAGCTTCGTAGTCGGCTGGATTGTAAGCCATTATTTAATCCTTTGATAATCTTTGCGATTATTTTTGTTAACTTCTATTTTTAATCTTTCAATTTCTTCGTACAAGTGACCAATCTCGTGCGACAACGAAGAAAAGATTTGCTGCAACAAAGCAGCATCAGCACTTTTCAAAGCGTTTATGACGGGCGTGGTCCAAGTTTTCATTAACCAAACACCTGCGAACCCAACACAAGTTGGTCACTATCGCCAGTAACACCGCCACTACCTGTAGATGCTGCGGTGATGCGCCCCTGCGCATCCACCGTAATATCTGCCGTTGTGTACGAACCAGGGGTAACGGTTGTGTTAGCAAGTTTTGAAGCGGTAACTGCGCCGTTGGCGATATCGGCTTCACCGATAGCGCCAGCATCAAAACCCGTACCGTTCTGCAACGCATTAACAGCGTCACGAACAGCAATAAAGTTGTTGTTTACCTCATTGGCTTCTGCAATGGTGTTGTTTGTAAATGAGTAAGGTATTACTAAGGCCATTATCCAGTCATCTTTCTATTGTTGTATTTAATAGCGATAGAGTCAAAACCCCAGTCTTGAGAAAGCGGTCCAGTAAACAAAAGCTGCACCGAACGAGCAAACCCAAGATTAGAACCGTTCAAGATTTGTACGCCAACAGATTTCTTACCCCACAAACCAACACCCCAGTTATCTACACCCCATTGCATACCGGCACCAGAAGCGCCAAGAACAGCATTGAATTGTTTGCGTTCAGAACCAGACGATTCTTCATAATTATGAAACACTTTTACGTTGATTGTGCGTTGTGTGTCAACCTGTTTGAATGCTATGTCTGGGCGACGAAACATTTTCTTTTGAGCATAAGTTCTGCCATCAATCCAACCCGTGCGATAGAACGAAGCAAAACCAGTTGGTGTACCGGTAATGTTGTCTTGCTCCTCGTCATACATGTCAACTTTCAACACATACGGTTGTGTTGGGTGAATAAACAATCTAAAGTTTTCATTGCTTGAATTAGTCCAGTCAATGCCACCAATGACGCCTTTGCCGTCATGGGTGGCAAACTTCATGTAAGCACCACGAGGACCAATAGTCGGGTCGTACACAAAACTTGCAGTAGGTGCAGTAGCTAAACCATCAGGGTCGTATGGCAATGACACCCAAATACGACGACCAACATTTGAAACACTATAAGGCTCTGTGCTTAACGCGGACAATTCTTTGTTGTCAACCATTGGTCGCAACTGGTCAAAAACATCTCTGACAACAGAACCGTCATAAAAAAACAAACCTTCTGGCACCGAATAAAAAAACACGCCCCGTTCCGCAACAGCAATACTGTTGCGACTAGAGCAACCAAGACTTGTTGTCAACTCAACAACATTAAAGTTGTCTGACTCTGTGCCAAGCAACAAATAGATTGCGTTGGTTTTAAAAATAACCAACTGACCTTGCACAACAGCAAGACCGTTAATTCCACTACCGCCAGCCTTAAAGTCAATGAAGTCATCTTCTACCCAAGACTCAGGCAAACCTTCGTGCGACCATCGCAGTCGGTCAGGGTAATTTACGCCATCTTCCCTTGTGTTGGCTACGAACATTTTGTTGGCATGCACAATGTTGTGTTCTGCTTTTGGCATGAATCCCGTTGTTGGACTTGTGGTTGGCTGCCAAGAAGGCCCAGAAGGATTTAACGCTGTTGCGTAAGTGTTTGTTGTTTGCCATTTATATCCTGCTGTTCCAGTAGCTCCCGTGCTGATATAGAGCGTGTCACCCCAGTTGGCAAACGATGCGCCATGCGCATTTGTTGTGGCAATGTCATTACCAGACGAAAACTGCAAAGTGGAAAAGTTTGTGCCAGTAGAACGATAAACCTTTGTGCTGTTTGCCAACATAATTGTTGACGTTGCACCATAAAAAGCATGCAGTTTGTCGGGCGCCCAAGTGCCCGACACAGCAGTAGAGTTAATTCTCTGCATAGCACCACGACTAAACACACCACCACGAGGGTCAATCTCAACGTTGAGCATGTCAGGAGATTCGTTCCTGGCCAACAAAAACTGGTCGGCGCGAAGATTCAGGCCGCCAGTAAAATCGTCGTAACGCTCAAGAAGAATCTGCGCCATTAACTACCTAACGTTGCACCAAGAGTTTGCAACCAACGTTTCATCGTTGGATACTGTCTACCGCCAGACATTAACAACGGACGGGCGCTAGGGGTCTTCATTAAGTCACGGCGAGCCATCGCTACACCTTCCTCAAACGAACGCATATACATTTGCGAAAGCTCTGGGTCTTCTTGGCGTTGATAGACGCGAGCCAAAGCAAAATAAGCAAGCAACACATGGAACCATTCATCAAGGTCAATTGCTTCGTTCGTGTTGCTTAACCAAGTGTAAACAGGGTTCCTGTACGCGCGCACGGTAATGCTGTAAGCGGCATCGGGCTTTGGATATAGATGCAAAGCGCCATCCCACATAGCATAAAAATATGGGCGTGAAGCTGTGTCGGTATTGCCAAGCCAAATTTCTTCTGCGTTGTCATACGGAATCATTGTCAGTCTTGAGCCAGACGAAGATGTCTCTACAAGAGAAATGACTTCTCGAATATCGCCAATAGCTGACAACGTGTAAGCACGTTGATTAACTACCGTGTTAAACGTATAGGACTCTTGATACTTTGGGTATCGGCGTTCTAACGCAACAATGCGTTGAAACGCCTCTTTGACAGCGTTGTCAATGATGCTGTTGGGGATGTCTGTGGCGTCAAGGTCTGAGATGTCGCGAACCATAGTTCGCACATCGGCAAGGCTCATTGTCATTAGGCTTCTCCCCTACTGCGTAGGTGCCCCATGCAGTAATCCGTCCCCTTAGCCTTTCTGCCTTCACAGGTGTCATCATTGGCGGCACAAAAGTTGCCTCTACCAAGATAGGGTCCGCTACCTGCGGCTAATCTAGAACCAGCTACCTCTGCTGCGGGTCTCATGCCCGATACTGGAACTCCATGATATTCGTGGGACAATATTGCGTTCTTCATCAATAGTTGTCCTTTTCGTTACTTGGGGTATGCCGCGGAAGGTGGTCGGCACACCCCAAATTACGAATTAAATTTAACCTTTGTAGGTTCTTCCTGCTTTCATTGAAGAAGGAGTTTGTTTGCGGGCATAAATTCCAATAGCTTCTTTGCCCTTTAATTTATTGTTCCAAGCAATTGCCGCTTTAGCTTCGCCAGTTTTTCTTTTAGCATCAGCTTTTTGACCGCGAGTCAATTTGTTGTCTTTCTTTTTTGCAGCCATTGCATTTCTCCTTTGTAATAAATATTGGGTAAGGAGCTTTTATCCCCTTACCCAATATAACAGATTAACTAAGCAGTCTTAGCTGTTAGCTTGCCCTGCTTCTTTGCGTTGCGGCAAGTGAGGTTGCCGTAGCACATGATGAGAGCATAGCGTGCATCCAAGTTTTCTGGGCGCACAAACTCTGTCTGCTGGAACCACTTGCCTGAGTGACCGACAAGTGTGAGGTACTTGCTGTTCAGGAAGTAGAACACGCCAGCTGTGCAATGCACATCGTACATCACAGGAGCAGCCTTGAACAGAAGGTTCTGGAAACCAGCATCTGCTGTCTTGGTGTCTGTGTAGCGCAATTGTGGTTGCAACAGAGCCTCATACTTCTCAAACAATGTTTGAGTTGTAAGAAGCACGTCTGGGTGGTCGTTACCAACCGACACCGTGTTGTAGGCAGTTGACATTTGGGCGAGGGTCAAAGCACCAGCGGTGTTTTCCTCGTACGAACGCCAGAACTCGTTACCAGCTGTTGCACGGTTAATACCGCCAACAGTACCGGATGCCTCAACAATGTTGCCAAGACCGTTCCAGTTTTTGCCTGAGTTGCCTGTGCCGTCTGCGAAGAACATCTGGTTGAAACCTTCACGCATTGACTCCTCGGCCTGCATGATTTTGGCTTCCAACAAGTTGATGATTTCTTGCTCGCCGTTGTTCTTTCCTTCTTCAATACCGCTAATTGCGATTGAAGCAGCGTACTGCTTCCATTCGTACTCAGCAGCTGAGATGCCTTCTTGGGCTGTCAGCGAGATTGTGTCGTACCCTGAGTACGATGCAACCGTGCTGTTCTGGCCGTAGATAAGCGGCTCAACGATTTTTGTACCACCGTTGAGCATGCGAATACGACCCTTTTCCATCAACTTATAAGTCAATGGACGTGCGGTGAACACGTTGTCTGTCAACGTTGCGCGATAGTTCGCGAGGGTCGTTGACAAAAGTTCGTCAAAATTACTATTTGCTGGCATTTAAATTCTCCTGTTGTTAGTGCTAGCCGTTAAGTTGGCGTTTAGCCAACTCGAAAGCATCGCGAAGTGTGGTTACTGGTTTAGAAGACACGTCGGCGCTTTTAGCTGAAGCGCCCTTAGACACAACAGTCGCTTCTCGTTTCGCTTGAACAATAGCTTTTTCTTCTTCTGCTTTTTTGGCTTTCACCTGGTTGGCAGTCAAACTTTGTTCAAAGATACGGTCAAACGCTGTCTGTTTATAGACGGCTTCTAGATTTGGATTGCCTGTAGCCAAAGCCTTAGCAATTACCTCATCTGCATCAAATGCGTCGCCATACTTCTTGGACAAAAGCTCAACAGAACGCTCCAAATCTCGCACAGCCTTTTCTTGTTCAAATGCTTTGATTCGGGATTCTAGTTGCCGAAATTGTTTTTCCGCAGGGTCTAAATACAATTCGTCTTCATCTGACGGTTGTTGTTCATTCAACCCATAGTGTTGTTTCAACAATTCCAAAGTGCTTTGAGGGTCGTTTTGCAAGGCTTCTTGCAAAGCGGCGCCAAATTGCACCTGCTTTCGTTGCTCGCTTAATTCCTGTGTCTTACGTGTATAGTCCGCTTGACGCTGGTATCCAGCAAGCGCCTCTTTTAACGGTACGTCAATTTCTTCACCAGCAACGTTTAGCTTGACAGGTCTGTCAGCATATTCGTCCCAAGCAAAATAATCGCCATTCGTTTCAAGGGCTTCACCTATTTCCGTGCTAACTTCTGCTTGTCCAAGTTCTGGGGCTTCAATTGCACTATCAACGGTGTTCTCATTACTCATAGAGTCCTCCAACGGTTTGCTCTATACCTAACGCAAAAGCGTTACATAGGTATCTGAGTATTTGCTAGCGGAGCACCTTGCGCAAGTAATTGAGACAAAATTTCTGGCGGGATATTAGATGGCATAGCCATGCCACCAGTAGGTGGCATTTCTTGTGGTTCTGCTAATGGTTCTTGTGGCATTGGCATTCCACCAGGCGTTTCAGGTGGTTGTCCTTCTGGGCCAACCCCTTGTGGTGGAACTGGCATCATTGGTTGTGGGGTGACAAACGAACCAGCACCACGAATACCAAAACCATATTGCAGAACATACGTAGCGAGTTTTGGCATGTCAAGAATGCCAGCACCAGCAAACGGAGCCATGGCGTCTACGACCTGCATGGCCATTTGACGACGGAACGATTCGTTAACTGGCTGAGTTGAACCACCCTCAACCAAGAAATCAAATTCGCCCTGGATGTAATCACGGTCAAATTTTAACCATACGGGTTCGGCTTCTGAACCAACAATGCGAATAGCTTGTTCGCCAGTCATGTATTGCTGTGCAAGCATAATCAAACGACGACCGCAATCGCCAATAGATTTTTCAACAATGGCCAACTTGTCCGAAACGCGAGCATTGGCTGCGTCTTGAATAATGGCTGCTTCTGTGGCGGTACGCCGAATCTCTGGCATTCCACCACCCTGATATTCGTTAAGTCCAGAGACTGAACGAATATCATCAGAAATTAGCGACGACTGGTTGTAGAACTCTGGCGGGTTGATAACCGCAGGCATGGGTGCAACAACACTATTAATGCCTTCTTCGGAAATAACTGGCACCATCACATTGTCTTCATCTGATTCAAGAGCGTTGCGACCATCAACATCAAATGCTGTTTCTTTATACAGCCACTTGCGACTAAAACGCTTACGATGATTCATCATCTGCGTACGAGTTAAATTCAGTTCGTGCTGTAATGGTTCAATGGCTTCCAATTCACCCATTGGGTAAAAATAATCAGGCACGTCATAGTTGCGAATCATTGTGTATGGATGGCCAAACAAAAATGGCATTTTTGTTGGCGAAACAAGAAACTTATCCGAGCCATCACAAAATACAGACATTGTGTTTCGGTCAATGTCATACCATTCCCAAACCTCTACATACGCATCATCTTTGTCCGTTGATATTCGTGGACGAAATTCATCTTGTCCCCATTTTGAATAATGCGACGGTGCGGCATCATTGCGGGCTGATGAATTGTAACGTTTGTCTTTTTTAACATCTTCCATTGGGCGACGAGTGCGTTGTGCAATCCAACGAATGTCGTCCATTGATGTTGCGTCTGGGTCAACAAACATGTCAAAAACAGAAACACGTTCCAAAAATGGTCTATCTTCTTTAATAATTAATTCCGACTCAATTGCTGCTTCGGGACTCGGGGTGGCTAATTCGTCGTATGATTCAAAATCTGGCGTTTCATCTTTTGCTTTTTCTTCTTCAACATAACGATAACCAGTTTTAATCCAGCCATGTCCACAAATAAGAAAATCTTTTACGGCACGACGAAATTGTTCTTGGCAGCCATAATGTTGCCACCAATAATTAATAATGGCTTCGGTAACAATTGCTTTATCGGCATCTTCTGGTCGTTTTGCATTAACGGCAATTTTTGGGTGATTAATAGACACCGAAGGAGAAATAACGTTGATGGTTGCAAACGCAATATTAATTAACAGTTGGTCTTCTTTGATATCGGTGCGGTGATGCTTACCCCGGTACAAATCAATTAAACGAGTCCACAGGTCGTCGTAACGTTCTTCTCTGCGCCAACGGCGCGACTGTTCAAGTTTGTTACGATATTTTGTTAGCAGTTCTGTGTTGGTTATCCGTGCCATTATTTATCCTCTTTACCTTCGTGCCATCCAATGTGCTTATCTAACTTACTACCGACCTTGTCAACCTTCGCACCGATTGCATGCAAAAGTTCTCGACCCTCAGCATGTTGTTCAGAGTTTTCTTTACGCAACTTGCTAAGTACTACCACTACTGGGCCCGTGATGACCGCAACAACAATCGGAACCCAGACTTCAGGCATGGCACTAAATCCAACGACTGCCAATTGGCTGAGGGTCCAATCCACCAGCTTTAGCGTCAGCTATCTGCTTGTCTTGACGCTCTTTGATGGTTGGACCATGAAAATTGTCTTTACCGTAAGTAAAACCAAACCGAAGACTACCAACATGGCATTTAAAGCAAATAGCACCCCTTCTGGGGAGTTCTGGTGCATAAAACTCGGTTGAACAGTCTTCGCAGGTTACTTTTAGCATCAATACAATCCTAAATCGTTACTTTTCTAACGTTGTGAGCTCCAATTTTGACCCTTTCAGGGGTTTGAGCCTTTGGAATGAACTGTTCAAACCAACCAAAAGTGTTTTTTCTAGGGGCAAGATTTGCGCGATACTCAGGCAACCAAACATACTTTAACATTTGGTTGGCAATAGCCAAAGACATAACACGGTCATCGTGGGGTGAACCGTGCATCTTGCCATTGCTTTCGCGAATAAAAGTACGCAACTCGGCAATGGTGGATTTGCACATTATCCAAATAACAGAATCACGAATGTTTGCATTTAATTCGTCAATAGCTAATGGTTTAGAAACCGAAGTAGTGCGCCAACCTAAAGTCTCGCTAATCGTTGGATTGCGTTGACCCAAACGTCGTTGTCGGTACAAGTTTTTGTAACCCACGCGTTGCAACGCTTTTAGCGTTGTCAACCCGTGGTTGTTTGACTCAACACCAATAAGACAATGGTTGTACCACCAACCCAAAGCATTCAATACTTCTTCGCCAAAGATGTCTGCGTCCACATGACCGTGCCAATGTGCCACCACAGCACCAGTTTCAACATTGATGATGTGCGCCGTGCTGTAGTCTCCATGTCCCAAACCTTCAGCAACGTCAGCACCAATTACATACACTTGCGATGGTTCTGGGAACTCCCACACAGCGAGCTCACCGCCGTCCTCACGGAACTCGTACATTCCTTTGCCCATAATCTTGTGCAAGTAACCGCGGCGAGGCTCTACGGGCTCGCACGCGCGTAAGGCTTCCAAATCAAACACAGGACGACCAGAACGGATAAAGGCTTCGTCTGGGTCGGATGGATATTCTTGTGCCATTTGCCAGTCGGGCAAGTCACGTTTTTTGGCTTCGTACCATTCTTCGTCACGGTCGCCAGCAGACCAAGGGAAGAAGATTCCCGTAAATCTATTTGTGTTGGTTTGAGAACCAACCCATAGTTCGTGAAATATATTGCCCTCACCGTTAGCTGTGGACAAACAGATAACGCGACCACCAACGTCGGCAACTGGTTCAATAGACGCCCAAGCTTCGCTTGGGTTTGGCAAAAACGCCATCTCGTCAATGATTACCAAAAATACGGATTCACCTCGGGCTGGGTCGTTGCCTGACGGCAGCGATTCAACAGCAGACTCGTTAGCAAACACAATCTTAAGTTGATTATCAGAAAGCAACTCTGGACCATGTTTGCGCATCCATGCCGGCAACATCTTGTAACCGTACTTTGATTTCTGTAACAACTTGGCTGCTTCGCGCTCTGTGCGCGAAAGCATAACAATAAATCTGTCAGGCCAAAAAAAAGCCAACCAAAATGAATATGCAGACGCAAGGGTAGAAAACCCAATCTGTCGTGCTTTAAGCACTATCGAGTATCGGGTGGATAACCATGTGGCAATTGTTTCTCGTTGCGCATCACGCAACTCAAACTTGATACGACCCCGTTCAGGGTGGCGTATCATCCAATAGTTGGAACAGAAATATTCAAATGCCTCAACCTGTTGTTCTAAGGTTGCGTCTTCAGGCCCTTTACATTTTCTCCATTCCTTCTCGTTGAGAAGGTCGGATAGCTCCATAAGTTACGGCTTGCGACCAAACGCCCTGTCGTTCGGATTAGCCCAACGAATAAGCGGCGGCAAAGCAGCCGCCAACAACGCCTTAGATAGGTCTGATGGGTCATAATTGCCTGTAGCAATGACAGCAAGAACTGCTGCCAGACAACTACGCAAATATGAATGGAACATTGCTTTTTGCTGTTTAGATAATTTCATTGTTTTCTCCTACAGGTTCTTCAACTACAGGTGCAACAAACTCGTCAGTAACAGGGTCATAGGTGTAACCGATACCTGCGTATGTGCCACGAATGTTTCCGTTGTATGAAGTGCGCTTGCATAACAAACCTTGATGCTGTGGTTGGTTTTGATAGAACTGTTCCCACGCTTCAGAAGAACCGCCAACTACTGTGCCATCTAAATCTGTTTGTGTAACAGTTTCATCAACACCAACAATAACTTTTACAACCTTGTTTCCGTATCCGATAAATGCGTAATGTGCCATTATGACCAACTCACATTCCCTGAACCAGCAGTAAGTGTTGCTCGCTTGTATCCACCTGACGCTGCGCTTTCTGTGCCTGTTAAACCTGCACCGATAGTAATTGTGTATGTATCTGGATAACGCAAAATAATTACACCACTACCACCTGCGCCCGTTCCCCCACCAGAGCCAGAAAAACCGCCGTTGCCTGTATTTGCAGCACCTGCTGTTGCAACACTAGTAAAATTAGAAGTTCCACCAGTTGCGTAAGTTACACTTGCGCCAGATATATCAGTTGCTCGCCCAGCGCCACCAGCACCAGAAGTAGTGCTATTTGCAGCAACCCCAGCACCGCCAGCACCACCGCCACCGCCACCACGAGTATTTGCGGGCGCACCATTGCCACCTGCAAAACCTTGACCACTTGGAGATGCTGCACCACCAAGTCCACCATCACCACTACCGCCGCCACCACTACCACCTGCTGTGCCGTTAGAAACTGGGGAACCACCTGTACCACCACCAGTTGCAGTTATTGTAGTAGTAAAACTTGCAACACTATTTGAACCATTTGCAGTTGCAGCACCACCTGCACCGATTTGCATATTAAAATTCAAACCGAGTGCTACTAATTGCGAACTTTCCAAAGAGCCAGAACCACCTGTTCCTGTTACCGTACAACGCATACCGCCTGCGCCACCGCCACCTGCGCCTGAATTTGTAGGTCCGCCACCGCCGCCAGCAATTACCAAATAATCAACACTAAAGTTTTGGGAAAGTACAGTTATTGTCGGTGTGTTACTAGCCGAAACATAACCCATCAACCTAGCAGACACAACTAAACCTCATCCTCAATCACAGGGCTAACAGGCTCAACAAAATCCTCTGACACTTCATCGTAAGTGAAACCGATACCAGCATAAGTTTTACCCTCAGTATCAAAAAAGGTTTCAACCCAACGACCCTCATAGCGTTGAGGATTCGCCTCTAGGAACTCTCGTTGCACTACAGCGACATGGGTTACTACATTGTTGTCGTCTAGTTGTGCGAAGTATTGTGCTGACATTGTTTATTCTCCTAACTTTCTAGATTTTGAACCTGACATAGACTGCACCTGATGCACCGCTACCACCAGTAGCGGTTGATTGTGTGTTTACACCGCCACCACCAGCACCATAATTAACACCGCTATTGCCATTACCGCTAGATACACCCGCAACTCCACCATTACCTGCTGCGCCACCTGCGCCTGAACCACCGCCACCACCACCTGCGCCAGCATAATAAGTTGCGCCAGTAATAAATGGACTTATATCTTTCCCGTGACCACCTGTTCCGCCTGTTGTTGTGCTTGTGTTGCCACCCGCACCGCCAGCACCACCACCGCCACCTGCGCCACCATTAAGACCATGAGTAGTTCCGCCACCATTGTTGCCAACATTTAAATCAACAGATTTTCCGCCCGCACCAGTTAATGCAGGGTCATTTGCGCCACCACCTGATGCGCCACTTGGATACACATTTGCTTGACCGTCATAAAAACCACCACATCCACCACCAGCAACAGAAATTAGGTTTCCTATTGAAGATTTCAAACCAGGTGTTGCGGAACCTAAAGTATTTGTGCCACTTCCACCAGCACCTACATCAACAGAATATGTTCCTGCGGTAAGATAAACGGTTGTTGTGCTTGTAATTCCTAATACGCCACCACCGCCACCACCACCGCTGGGGCTGTTTGTTCCGTATGCGCCATTGACACCACCACCGCCACCGATAAGCAACACATCAAACAAACCACCTGTGCTAACAGTCAAATTCGCATCACTCGTAAAAGACAACAGCGTATAGTTCTGACTACCAACAGTAATCGTTGATGAACTTCCACCTGTAGCAGTTCCGTATCCACTCAGGTTTTGTACTGCGCTAGTTTTGCTACGAATATAAACAATGCCTGAACCACCAGCACCACCTGCTGCACCAGCACCACCGCCACCACCCGAAGCCGTGTTCGCTCCTGCTGCCGTACCTGTTGAAGAACCTGCGCCACCAGCGCCACCTACCGAAGAACCACCAGCGCCAGCAGAACCACTCCGAGAACCGCCTCCACCTCCGCCACCCTTAAACAATGCTGAGCCACCAATGAAAGCGCTGACATCATAACCAGCGCCACCTGCACCAGCAGTAGTACCAGAAGCATTTGCGCCAACTGCTGCTACGCCACCGCCACCACCTGCACCACTACCGTTTGTTGCAGTTGCAGTACCACCGTTAAAACCGTTAATGCCAGCATTTGTCGCTGCACCACCAATTACCGCACCTGCGTCACCCGTACCAGTTCCACCACCACCGCAAGCACCGCTTGCGTTTTGATAAGAACCAAAAACATGACCAGTTCCACCGCCACCAACACCGAAACTACGAGCAGTTGAATTGAGATTAGAACCTAAACCAATAGAGTTTGATGCACCACCAGCGCCAATATCAACAGCGTATGTGCCTGCTTCTAGATAGATGCTTTGTTCAAGAACTCCGCCTGCGCCACCGCCACCACCACTATCTGTTGCGGCACGACCGCTTGCGCCGCCACCACCGCCACCAAACATAAGCACATCAAACAAGCCTGCTGAAGTGACAACAAAGTTACCGTCGGAAATAAAAGTGTAAAGATTATAACTAGACCCACCAGAAGTAATAGTTGTGGCAGTACCGCCTGAACCTACACCGTAAGCGCCAACCTGCCCAACAACAGTCGGGGTATTACCGCTACTTACATAACCAAGTTCACGCCTATTGGGCATGGTTAAACCGTAATCTGATTAACGAAACCGTGAATGCAAACAACGTTTGCAGTCGCAGCAAACGCACGAACAGTAAGCGCAGTCGCATTACCTTTGATAAGCAACCCAGGAATTACAGTCACAAGACCTGCTTCTGGTTGCACAGTTACTTCAATGTTGCCATCAGGTGCAGTTGCCTCGCCCCACTCAATCGTCAGTTTTACTGACGATGCGGAGGTATTAACCGCATACAACCAAACTTCATCAAGAGTTGTCGTGGTTGTTGAACCAGTATGAACAAGTGTGCCAGCAGTAGCGGTTTGAGCAACCTTGATGGCTTTGCCATCTGTGCTTGCTGAAAGAGTTTTCTTTGTAAAAGTTGCCATTTGTTATCTCCTAATAAGTGGTTAAATCGTTCCCTACATGAATACTGCGGCTTCAACAGGGTTGAAAGCCGCCACAGGGGCGCTATTAACCCACGCTGAACCATTGTAAGACAACAACTGTCCGCTACTAACAGAAGTTATCGTAACATCACTCAAACCATCCAAGGTTGTAACACCGGCAGGGACAAGACTATTGATGTAACTAGCCACATTGGCAGCCGTAATCTTTTTGCTGACAGGAATGCCGTCAACGCTGTCAACAACAACAAACAGGTCGCCAGAAGCTAAGTCGGTTAACGCAGTAAGTTGTGTTATTTTACTATCAGCCATTGCCAGCCTCCATCAAAACGAAACCTCCATCTTCCAACAACAAATCGTTACCATCTTCCATCTCAAGATTGTAAACAACAAAATCGCCATCCGACCAAAACGCGTTAGCAACATCACCCCAAGTAGAACCAGCAACCCCAGCATCTTTGTAATACTGATACTGCAAACTGCCACGATATTGCAACCCAACAGTAGACCAATGGGTGTACAGCAAATCCGCCAAAGTATCACCAGCTTCGGGATACATTGCCATTAAAGCAACATACATTTGGTCATTGGTTTGACCCATTACACCACCTTGAAATTACGTCGCGACTTCTCATGGGCAGCAATCTGTCCAATGAGTTCATCGAGCTCAGAGTCGGACAACTCCGTTGCCTTCTTATTAGAGTTAACCGTTACCGTAGGTGGCAACATACGGTTGGTGGCCTGTAGGTAAAGCTGGGCTGACTTGGTGTCACCTTCTAGGGCTTTGTTGTAAAGTGTGTCCAGAAGCTTTTGTGTACGCTCTGGTGAGCCTTGGATGTCGTCTACCCGTTTCTTCCATTCGTTGACGAACACTTCTTTTTTCTGCCAGCGTCGTAGGGTGGTTTCGTCTACTTGGTGTTCTATGGCGTACTTGGCTTTGGAGGCTGGCACCCGCTCCGAGGGAGCGGTGCACAGCCAGTCAAGATAATTTTGTTGTGCAACTGTGAGCGTTGCTTCTTCTATTGCCATCAATGTGTAGGCAGTTTGTTACATGTAACGCTTTGGGGGGGACTATAGGGGGGGAAACGGAAAAACCCTGTTTCCCCAGTTGCTGTTAATCGCGGCGCCCTAAGCGCCAGCGATTAAGGCCAACACAAGCCGGGGTTTAAGGAGCATACTGTAATGGCACATACAAAAAAGAAACAAACTTCTAAAAAAGTGCCTAAAGGCTTTCATCGCATGCCTAACGGCAAGCTGATGAAAGGTCCAAAACATCGTGGCTAAAACAGCAGCCTGGCAACGCAAGGAAGGCAAAAACCCCACAGGCGGACTTAACGCCAAGGGCGTTGCGTCCTACCGTGCACAAAACCCTGGCTCAAAACTAAAGATGGCAGTTACAACAAAACCATCAAAATTAAAACCAGGGTCAAAAGCGGCAAAACGCCGCAAATCGTTTTGCGCCAGAATGGGTGGCATGCCAGGCCCAATGAAAGACAGTAAGGGTCGCCCAACACGCAAAGCGTTGGCACTTAGAAAATGGAATTGTTAAATGGCTGGCAAAAAACCAGCTAAGCGTAGTACCAGCACACCAGTAGCGCCTAAAGAGGATTACGGCAAACCAACGCTGTACGTTGGTTTGACACCCGACACAAACCATGTGTGCCCAGAATGTAGCAAAAAAACAAAGCGCGCCATAATTCGTGAATACAAAGGCGTACTGTATTGCGCAAAAACTTGCGTAGCAAAAATAAAACGGCGTGAATTGAACCCTGAAGGGGTATAAAACAGATTTTTTAAAAATGGTCTGTACGGACACGCGACGAAACCATCCATTAATCGCAACGGGCCGCACCCCCACCCTGCCCCCCCTCGTGCTGTGCTGGCGCAAAGAGCGCCAAATGCGCGCGCGAGTTCGCAACGGCGCAATATGGCGTGTATTTGGTATATGTCTCGGGCGCTCGCACACGCTGGTTGTTGGGCTTTGTGCTGGTGTCTAGGTATGGGGGCAGGTCATAACGCAACAGCGTTTCACAATTTATTTCGCACGCAATTCTTAGCGTGCTCTCTACTTTTTTAGTCTCTCAATAATACTTAGGCAGACGAGTGAGTAGTTTCTACATAGAAACTATTTAGTCGCCTGTCTAATTGTTAGGCAGGATTAGTTTCTACATAGAAACTTCTACAACAGAAGGAGAAAGTTATCAAACACAAACAGACAACACTAAGCCAGGCTTGCTCTTGGTTGAACCAAATCTTCAACACAGAGAAAGCAATGGTTCTCCAACACAAAAGTATGTTGGAGACTTGGTATCTTATCGGTTACGCAATTCACAACCTTGACTTCACTCGTCAAGCGTTGATTAAGGCGAACCCTGACAAGAACATCAAGGCGCAACTTAGCAAGGCAATTCGTTTCGCTGCTTTCATTGACGGCAGTTCACCAAAAGCCAAAGCGTTGCGAGCCAAATACCAAAGCAATCAGTTGCTTCATCTTGATGATGCGTATTCACGCATTCCAAAGAAGAAGACTGTTCGCAAAGCCGTAGCGCTTAGTCCAGAAGATGCCCTCAAGAAATTGTTTGCTTCGCCAGCGTTTAAGGCTTTGCCTATCGCTACGCAGAAAGCAATTCGTAAGGCATCTAAATAAGAATTCGTCCCGATGACGAAACCCCGTGAGGGGTCTGCGCGAAGCGCACTGATGAGTCATCAGAACACAAAAGGAGATAAACAAATGCCAGAGTTAGATAAAGAATATTCCAAGGGAGAAATAATCAAACTTCTCACCAAGTTAGAACTTGGCGATGCTGCTTGGGTCGCTGAGCGAGAGAATATTCTCAAGGCAATTGAAGAACACACAGCAATCATTTGCCCAACATCCAGCAACATAAGCGAGATATTCGCTTAACACTGTTTGATAACAGTCTGCGATTCACGAGCACTCCCCTGCTCGTGAGTCAAAGAGTATTATCAACCGATAATGCTAGAAAGAAACAATGATTACAAACAAAACACACAAAACATTAATCCAAGAAAAAATCAAAACAGAAGATGCTCGGTCTAATAAAGACATCAAACGAAGATTGGAAATTGGATTTGCTTCTCGGGTAGAGAAATCTGGAGGCGAGCCAAATGCAATCCACGAGTTGTTGATGTTGGCATACGAAATGGCATTTCTGTTTAATTATGCAATTCCAGATACCGATGAGTTCTTGGTTCAATGCAAATTAAAGAGTGCGAAGACAGAAACACTCGCTTAGGCGAGTGTCACCTGATTAAACAGGTCTGATGAGTCTTTGCTCGTTAGAAACATACAAACAAAGGACAAGACAATGTTAGAAAGACCAGCACTATACAATCAAGCGTTCTATTCACGCTTGGAGACGCTCATTACAGATGACGCTCAGTTAGAAATGTTGTCATCTGTGTTTGATGATGAACTCATTGCCAAACAGATGCAGTTCTCTGCACAGTTCGGCAATATGGAGTGCGCGATTAACTCGTAGTTAATTCAAACGCGTTGAGAGTTCACAAGTTTCTACATAGAAACTTGTGGGCTCAATTACCCGTTTGGGTAGATATACCAACACAAACAAGGAGAACAATAATGAAAGAACATAGAGATACAGCACCAACACCAACTTCTTTGCGACGAGAAGAAGCACAACGACGACGCAAGCGTCGCCGTTTGCCAATGTGGCAAGACACGGCTCGTGTGAATGAGTGGTGTGGTTGGAGAATGAAATGCGAAGCAACTCAAAGTTTGATTCGCACTTTCAGCGACACAGAACAGGCATGGTCATAATGAACAAACTACAAAGAATTATTCACGGATATCGCTGCAACCGTAGTTGGGGCGATGGAAGATTGGAAGCGTTTTATTGGATTGTGTTTCGCAATAAATCATTTGGTGAAATATTGGATTGGTCTGAATTTGATTTACTGTCAATGGATGCAACCAAATGGATTAGTTACACAGAAGAAGAACTGATGGCACTTATCAACGAAAAAGAAACAGGAGAAACAAAATGAGCGATGAAGTAAAATATCTCAATCAAGATGTGTTAAACGATATCCAAATGTTGGAAATCAAAACTCTGTATTTGGGTTTGCACAAACACATAAACGAAGTCCTGAAACATTGTTTTAGTGGCGAACACTTTGACAAATGGGAAATGGTTCTTCTCGAAGAACGACTTGCCGAAATGATTAAATGTTTGGGTGATGTAACAGACAATGTGGTGGAAG